>Ga0334900_1000589_pt1 | contig 50523 bp, 55 predicted proteins | sample GraSluR3_MG_2_FD_207231 | JGI IMG/M metagenome (GOLD analysis project Ga0334900, IMG submission 207231) | Sludge microbial communities from methane-producing bioreactor in Wageningen University, Netherlands - Granular Sludge_31_08-R3 | ecosystem: Engineered > Bioreactor > Anaerobic >... | reverse complement strand
AGAGCGTCTTTGCCTCTATCCGACGAAAGCGCAGTATCTGAATCGCCATCTGCTCTTAGCCCGTACAGGACCGGGAGTGGGCTGTAATAAGCGTTCCCGGTCCTCCATACGACGCTAAGTTGAAAATCGTATTGCAAAACATTGCTTCATAAATTATTCTACTACCAAGAGGTTTTAGGATGGCAGACGAAAAACAGCTACAACTGGTTACCTTTCAGCTCGGTGATGAGGTCTACGGCATCGATATTATGCAGGTTAACGAGATCCAGAAAGTCCAGGAGGTGCGGTCTATTCCCAATGCACCGAACTACGTTGAAGGTATATTCAATCTTCGGGGCCAGATAATTCCGATTATCAACCTGCACAAACGTTTTCATCTTCGTCGTGCTGTTCTGAGTGAAGAGGATAAACTGCTCTCCGGTTTTCTCATTCTGAACCTCGATGGTATGCAGCTGGGAGTCTTCATTGATAAGGTGTCGCGGGTTGTAAGTATTGACAGCAGCAAGATACAGCCCCCGCCGCAAATGATATCCGGTATTGGCGCTGAGTATATTCAGGGGGTAACATCCGAAGAGACGGGGTATCTGATTATTCTCGATATAAGAAGGATTTTCGATCCAAAAGAGCTGCAGCAGCTCGGAAAAATCGGAAAACGTTAAGAAAACAGTATGTCTATCCCAGTTTATAAACCTACCTTGAAGCGTCGGGACATGGACGCGGTTTTAACGTGTATGGTCAGTGATGAAATCGGGCCTGGAAGCCTGGCGGAGAGATTCAGTAAGGAGCTTTCCCGCTTTCTTGATAAAAAGCTCGGGATTGCCCTGCGTTCTCCTGCAGAGGCGCTCGGCCTTGCACTGCGCAGCCTTGATCTTCCTCAGGGAGCGAAGGTCGCCATCAGTGCTCTTTCGCCCCTCTACTATCTCGACGCCCTGGAAAACCAGGGCCTGCAGCCCCTTTTTATTGATGTGGATGAGTCGTCCGCCTGTGTTGCCCCGAAGGCTGTGCAGCAGGCTGTCGATCTGAATCCCGCTGCGTGGATAATTCATTCCCCCTTTGGAATCCGCCCGGATACGGAGTTGATTCAGGGGGAGGGTGCTCCGCTAATAGAGGATCTTACTTCGGTGGTGGCTGCTCCCGAGGAGGGCGAGCAGGGGGATGCTGCCTTTACGATGGTCCGTACGGAATACATGGACCCGATTACAACCGGCGGCGGTGCCGTTATTCTGCCTGGAAGCATGAAATATCGTCGTCTGTTGAAGCCCCTGGAGGAGGAGCTTCCTATCGAAACACGCATGCCGGATATAAATGCTGCTCTGGGACTTGCTCAGATGCAGAATGCTGAAAGCATGCATCAGCAGCGAAGTGAAATCTACGAACTTCTCTCCCAGGCCCTGATGAAATCCAAGCACCACGGCTTTTCCCCGTACAGCGATAAAAGCGTGGTCCCCACGGCTTTTCCGGTTGTAATCGATACCGGGATGAACGAGGTCCGGCAATACGCCCTGAAAAACGGGGTCCAGACGGAAAACGCCTTTGCCGCGACCCCCTATGCCCGGCTTCAGTCGGAGGAGATCGGCTGTCCGGTAGCCGCCAGTCTGGCTTTACGGACCATACTGTTCCCTCTTTATCCATCCATGGGTCGGAAAAACACGGAATTGCTGGTAAGAATATTATCCACTTTGCCGTAAAAAAGGTGTAGACTTGGAGTCGATGCGAAGAGAAGTTACACGTGCTCTGCTTGTTGCGAACTGCCTTAAGGAGAAGGCGGAATCCCTGATTTCGGACATAGGAAGCTACCTTCAGGACAACAAAATTTTCTATACGGTCAACCGTATCACCGGAAAGCCGGACATATCCAGTTTTTCCCCGGAGAATGCTGCGGATATTGTCTTCTCCCTGGGAGGGGATGGTACTGTTCTGTATACGGCCAGAGCCCTGGCGGGCATGAATGTGCCCATTCTGGCTGTTAATATTGGCAGTCTTGGCTTTATTACCGAGGTCACTCATGATGAATGGAAAGAGGCCTTTGAGAAGTATCGTTCCGGTCTCCTGGGCTTGAGCGAACGGGTCCTGGTCAATGTCTCGGTGGAGCGAAAAGGAGAAATCGTTCGTGATTTCGAAGGCTTTAATGATGCCGTTGTTGCCTCTGACGGGATATCCAAGGTTGTCCGTCTTTCGGTGGATATCTCCGATACCCCGGTGGGAAAGTACCGGGCGGACGGGATTATTGTCTCCACACCCACCGGATCCACCGCTTACAGCGCCGCGGCGGGGGGGCCGATCCTTGACCCGGAGATGGAGGCCCTGGTATTGAATCCCATTTGTCCTTTTACACTCTCCAACAGAACCATTGTTGTTAATGGTGACAGATGCATTACCATCATGGTGGAGAAGGAGCAGCGCACCAGAATCATATTAACCATAGATGGTCAGATTGTGTTTCCCCTGGAACCGGAAGACAAGCTGCATATCCGCCGATCCTCCCGCAAGGTATCGCTGATTCGTTCTGATAAGCGAAACTTCTACGAGGTTCTTCGAACCAAGCTGAACTGGTCTGGAGGACCCGATGCTTGATGAACTGAGAATCGAAAACTTTGCCCTTATAGATTCCATTCATATCAGGTTTTCCCGGGGGCTGAATATACTTACCGGAGAAACGGGCGCGGGAAAATCGATAATCGTCGGGGCGCTGGGTGCCATTCTTGGTGACAAGGCCGATTCCGGGGTAATCCGCAGCGGTGCCGATGAGGCAAAAATCTCTGGGGTACTCATGGTGGATCACAATCCCGACGCCCTCGTCTGGCTTTCCGAGCATGATATTGTCCCCGAGGAGGGGACCGTTATCGTCCGCAGGGTGATTCGCCGTAACGGCCGGGGCAGTGTTTTTTTGCAGGACAGCCAGATACCGCGGGCCGCGCTGCAGGAGTTTACCTCCCTTCTTTTTGATATGCATGGACAACATGAACACCAGTCACTGCTTCAGATTGATCAGCACCGGAAGCTCCTTGACTCCTTCGCCGGAATCGAAGACCAGGTATCCCTTTTGACATCCAACTTTGGTGAATTAACCCGCTTGCGCAGGGAATACGACTCCATGAACCAGGCTGAGAGGGAACAGCTGCGGGAACTTGATTTCCTGAACCATGCGATTGAAGAGATTGACGCGGCGAATCTCAAACCGGGAGAAGAAGAAGCCCTTCAGGAAGAACTTGAAATAATCTCCCAGGCCGAAAAGATCTATTCCCATCTCGAGGAGTTTTCCCGTCTATCCAGCGAAAGCAGGGGCGGGGCCATAGGATACTTGCGAAAGGCCCGGGATGAACTGAGTTTTCTGACCGGAATTGTCCAGAAACTGGAAGCCCTCCAGAGCAGATTCGAGTCGGCTTTTCTCGAGCTGGAGGATGTTATCGAATCTGTACGTGCCTATAACGATGAGGTGCAGTTTTCTCCAGGCCGTCTCGATGAGATTGAGCAGCGCCTCATGCAGATCCGAAGGCTTGAGAAGAAATACGGTGACAGCATTGCGGATGTCCTTCGATATCGGGAGGAATCTGCTGAAAAGATCAACTCCATCGACACCTGGCAGGAGAGAAAGGAAGAGATGGAACAACAGATATCCGAGCTGAACCGGAAAATCGGACAAATTGCCAGGGCGGTAAGTGAATCCCGCAAACAGGTGGCCGGGCGTCTGAAGTCCGCAATAGAAGAGAAAATCCGGCCTTTGGGAATGCAGAAAGCTGTATTTTCCGTAAAGGTTGAGCCCAGAATAGGGGAAAATGGAAAGACCGTGTGTGGACCTGCCGGGACAGACCAGGTCGAGTTTCTGATAGCGCCGAATCAGGGAGAACCCCTCAAGCCGCTGCGCAGCATTGCCTCCGGAGGAGAGCTCTCCCGGCTTATGCTGGCGATAAAAACAGTTCTCTCCGAGGCGGACCAGATTGACTCCCTCATTTTCGATGAAATCGATACCGGCATTGGAGGTGAAGTGGGTCTTGCCCTGGGCGAGCAGCTGTACCTGCTGGCAGAGCGAAAGCAAATACTTTGCATAACACATCTTGCATCTGTGGCTGTTCGTGCCGATAATCATATTGTGGTGACAAAAAAGATCGAGGACGGACGTACCATTACGCATACTCGAAGTTTGAGCGACGATGAACGGGTAACCGAGATTGCCAGAATGCTGTCCGGTGATCCCGTGGGTGCCGCCTCTATAAGCCACGCCCGCGAACTAATCGGAAAATATCCGCCCAAAGCGGGGCTCAAGAGGTCGGAGAGTGGGTAAGATAAGCGAAGAAGCTAAAAGACGCTATATCAATAAAATTGCCGAATACAAGGCCGCCGTTGAATCCATTCAGAAGCGTGAGAAGGAGCTGTCCGCTGAAGAGGGGAATGCTGCGAATCTTAACAAACTTGCCCTGTCCAATGAGGTCCTGAACCTGGTTTCCTATTACGTTCTTATGAATGCCCTTTCTCTTTCCCTTCTCGGGGTAAAGAATGAAGCCTACCTTAATGATGCCCGGAAAGGCTGTTACAAGGCGATTATCTACCTGGAGGATGCCGTTTCCAGCCAGATTGACGCTCCCTTTTCCGATTACGAGGAGTATCTCCAGAAGATTGAAAGCTTCGACGAGGGAAAACGCTGGGAGCTTATCAGAAAACTCGGGTTCTCCATCAACGCGGTGGAAGACGGTTTCGGTACGAATTCAAAGTGGAAATGGTCCTTTGTGGAAATTGAAGGGCGTTACGCCACAATCGTAAAGAATCTTCTGGACCTCAAGCAGCTGACCGCAGGACTTGATCCCCGGGCAGATTTTTACAGCGAACGGAACGCCCATTTACGCCTGACCAAGCAGCTGCTTGAACAATCCGCCAACAGGTATCGGGAAAAATACGAACTCTCCACATCCCGTATTGATGATTTCAAGCTGGCTATCAACTATCTTGCCGCCCTGCGCCGTCTTCACATACTTCTCGGAGAGGTGGAGGAGAGCGAGGTTATACGTAAAAAGATGGATGTCTGGCGGGCAAAAATGGAATCAGACTCCAAACGGGTGGATCAGACAAAACGAAAAAGCTGACACCCGGCCTTCGTTGACAGTATCAGCACAAGTAAGTAGGATGTCTCCAGATTATGAAGCGACGTTACCGTTTCCTGCTCTCTTTTCTGGCTGTCCTCGGATATCTGATTTTTTTTCCCAGAGAGCTTTCTTCTGCCTTAAGTCTCACTCCCCAGGCGATTTTTGACCTTGATGTTTCCAGAACGGCTCAGCCTGTCGAAGAGACTATACCTTTTGCTGCTTCGGGATATGCCGGGTTTATCGATCCCGAGGGGCGACCCGTCTATACCGAGAAGCTGCGGTACGGGGCTGCAGTCTCTCCGGAAGCTCTGATTAATTACGATTCAGTTTCCACACAGCTTGTTCTGCGAAACAATGAAGGGGATATTCGGTCGGTGATTGAAACCCGGGGGTACCCGTTTTTTCTGCAGGAACGTCTGCTGGTAATCTCTACGGACCGTTTAAAGCTTATAGAGTTCTCTTTGGATGGAGAGGAGCAGTGGCGCATGGCTTTTCCATCCCTCGTTACGACCTGTGCAGCATCAGGAGATCGCATCCTGGTCGGATTGTTGAACGGGACATTCCTTTTTCTTGATAAGGGAGGAGATATCCTCTTTCGATTTAAACCTCCGGAAGGTAGGATAAAGGTTGCCTATGGTGCCGCTATTGATCCTTCGACAGAAGCGTCTCTGGTTGTCGCCGGTATAGATCCGCAGACAGCGTACCTGCTGGAAGAGCTGAAAGGAGAGCTGAACAGCATAGATTCCTTTATACTCGACTCCGAACTACGCAGGAACCTTCTTGTTGTATCCCTTAACTCAGGCCGTTTCGCGATTGAGCAGAACAACGGGTTTATTCTCCTCGACCGTTCCAATCTGCGAAGGCGGAAGTTCAGCATTCCCGGACAGCTTCTGACAGTTGCAGGGCATCCCGGATCTGATATTCTGGCTGTCATGAGCCGGGATGGAACGGACCGCTACCTGACACTTCTGGGCAGTGAAAGCCGTTACCGGGGAGGTCTGATACTTTCAGGTAACGATACAGGAACCTCGATTGTCTGGTCCGGCGACAGACTCATTGTGATCGCAGACGGTCGCGTTCTGGTCTATCACCTGGAGTTTGTTTAGTATGTTCTTGTTAAAAAGGCCGGTAGCTGTTGCCCTGTTTGCTCTGTGTTCGCTGATCCTCTACGCGCTGGATTATCAATGGCCGGTAAAACAGGTATTTCTAACGGGGACCTTCGGAGAAGACCGGGGAGATCATTTTCACTCCGGCATAGATCTTGGAGGAGGGGAACAGGATGTTTATCCTGTTGACCAGGGAGAGCTGATCTATTTTTACGAGGAATCCGCCCCGGCCTCCGTCGTTCCTTCGGGTTTGGGTAATTTTGTCGTAGCCGAGCACTCAGGGAGTGTGCTCTCCCTGTATGCCCATTTAAAAGCGAGTCCCGATGGTCTCCGGAATTATCAGCTTGATCCTGCAGTACCTTTGGGCGTAATGGGAGAGAGCGGAAGTTCCCTGGGTATCCATCTGCATCTTTCGGTGATCGACTCGGACACGGATAATATTGTTAATCCTCTGCTGATCCTGCCGCCGCTGATAGATACCACCCATCCAGGCATCAGGGGGGTATTTCTTGCCAGGGGCCAGGAGGAGCTCGATCTGAATAAAGGGGATGAACCTCTTGCTTCCGGGCGATGGGACCTTCGGCTTGATCTGTATGATCAGAGCGAACACTCATACTACTGGCCTATGGCGCCATTTCGAGTAACCGTCTATATTAACGGATCGGAATCGGTATATATGACCTATGAATTCCTGTCCTTCGAGGACGGCACTCATTATCTGGTAAATACTCCCGGATTTTCCCACAGTTCCATGTATCTCAGCGAAACTAGGATAAGCCTTGGAGAGATCAACCTCAATCCAGGAGAAACCCATTTTGAAATAGTTGTGGCGGATTATGCAGGCAACGAGACCGTGTTTCAGCAGGCTGTGGAAGTCCGGTGATGAAGACCTTCTCCATGACCCCCGGTGAGGAAACGAAAAGGCAAATCGACTGTCCCGTGTGCGGATGCCCTGAGAACAGCCCTCGTTGGTCAGGAAGCATGGGATTTGTTACCTGCAACAGCTGCAAGTTGGTCTATCAGAACCCTCAGCCGGTGCTTGCGGATCTGGCACTGCGTTACGACGACAGGTACTTTGAATATGAACTTGAGAACGAAGAGAACTTCTTCTCTCTTATGCTCATGGGTCTTGATGATATCGGTTTTCCCGATGTTGTCGGGGATCTTCCCCGAAGTTTTCTGGATGTCGGTTGCGCTACTGGAAAGCTTATTGCCCATGTAAAGGGGGCAGGGTTTTCGGAGCAGGGGGTGGAAATCTGTGCTCCTTCAGCCCGCTATGGGATAGAGAAGCGGGGGGTGAATATCTTTATCGGTACCCTTGAACAGGCAGCTTTCAGGGATGAGAGCTTTGGAGTAGTCCACTGCAGTCACCTGATTGAGCATCTTACCGATCCTGCCGCCTTCGTTGAGGAGGTAAAGCTCATTCTTGTCCCCGGGGGGATATTTATCGTTACAACTCCGGACATCAGTGGTATGCAGGCCCGGCTCTTCAAAGAAAACTGGCGTTCCGCAATTCACGATCATATGGTCCTTTTTTCCAGGAACACCCTTCGTCGCCTGCTTGAAGATAAGGGCTTCAGGGTGGAGAAGCGACGTTCCTGGGGCGGCCTTGCAGTCGGTACTGCTCCGGCTTTTGTAAAAAATGCCGCCGATAAAGCCTGCAAACTCCTGAATCAGGGAGATGTAATGATTCTTCTGGCCCGTAAAACCTTGTTATAGCGGGGTATATCGTGAATCAGGTCCGGCTGTCCCGGTACTTGACAGGAATTTCTCTTTTTTCTAGACTTTCATAATGCTTCGTGGGAGGAATGCATGAACAAAGAGCGTCTTTTAGGACTCTCCGACGAGATTATCCTGGAGCTTGCACGCAGGGAAGGAGTTCATATTTCTCCTGAAACGGGAAGAGAGGAACTCGTCGAACAGATTATTGAAGCCCTTGATGAAGACCGCGTGGATCGCGAGGTGTTGAACAACCTCGCCATGCGGATCAAGGAAAAGAAATACGAGGTCGTACAGGATGAAGATTTTTTTATCTCTGACGACGATGAATACCCGATTCCCCAGAGTTACAATGAAACGAAAATCTTTCTGATGCTCAGGGACCCTTACTGGGCTTTTTGCTATTGGGAGATCTTCCCATCCGAGGCTGCAGAGATTAAACGCTCTGAGGGGCTTACAGAGCTTTTTCTCCGTGTTTATACACTGCCCGACGGGGAGCTGACGATCAAGAGTTTCAACAATTATTTCGATATCCCTGTTTCCCTCGTCGACGACTGCTGGTATATAAACCTGCCCCGGAGCGGAATCCGATACTGCATCGATCTGGTTTCTATTACCAAGGGTTCCATAAAGCGCCTGTGTCGATCGAATATCATTTCAAGTCCCCGTGGTGATGTTCAGGAGGAGATGAAGTCTGCAGATAATCCACTGCTTGAAACCCTTTTTCTATCGGGTCTCTTTGATGTCAATATCGCTGATGAGAATGATGAGATCCCACAGAGAATAATCTCACTGATAGACAGCCAGTACGTACATCTGACTAATTAAGAGGACTTGTATGCCGATAGGATATCTCAGTTTTGTTTTACACGCTCATTTGCCCTTTGTGCGCCATCCGGAGCATGAACAGTTTCTTGAAGAAAACTGGCTTTTTGAGGCGATATCGGAGACCTATCTTCCCCTGCTTCGCCGGTTTTTTGCGCTCAAGGAGGAAGGAATCCCCTTCAGAATCAGCATTTCCGTCTCTCCAACCCTTGCGAGCATGCTGAATGACGAACTTCTGCAGAAACGCTATACAGTTCATCTGGAAAAGCAGCTGGAACTGGCCAGCAAGGAGCTCCTGCGTACCCGGGATGACGATCAGTTCCGGCCGGTCGTGAGGATGTACAAAGAGCTGCTGGATCAGAATTACCAGGATTTTACGGTTCTCTATAAGAACAACATTCTCAGGGGAATCAGGGAGCTGGAAAAATCGGGACACGTGGAGCTTCTTACCACCGCAGCTACCCACGCCTTTCTGCCGCTGTTTGAGGAGTACCCGGAAGCCGTGGAGGCCCAGATCCATACAGCGGTGATAAATCACGGACGCCTCTTCGGCTCTGCCCCAAAGGGCTTCTGGCTGCCCGAATGCGGATATTACCCGGGGGTTGAGCGTATCATCAAACAGTATAATCTGAACTACAGTATAGCCTCTCCCCATGGCATTCTTTTTTCCGACACCAAGTCCCCCTACGGGATCTATGCTCCCATGGCATGTCAGAACGGGCTGCCCCTTTTCGGCCGGGATATTCCATCATCCCGGGCTGTATGGTCTGAAGAGGAAGGGTACCCCGGAGACTTTGCCTATCGCGAGTTTTACCGGGATATCGGTTTCGATCTGCCTTTGGAGTACATCCGGCCCTATATTCATGATGATGATATCCGCGTATATACCGGTTTCAAGTACTATGCAATTACCGGAAAGACAGATAAAAAACGGCCATACAATCCCGAGGTGGCTGCGGCGAAGGTCAAAGAGCACGCGGAAAATTTTCTCTACAACAGGGAAAAGCAGGCACAAAAACTCTCCCGTTTCATGGACCGGCCTCCGGTCATAGTCTGTCCCTACGATGCGGAGCTTTTTGGTCACTGGTGGTTTGAGGGCCCTCAATGGCTTGAATCGCTGATCCGCCTGATGGCTGAATCCGATAAGGATATTGAGATGCTGACGCCGAGTGATTATCTCGAAGTTTATCCGGATAATCCCAAAGGCGAACCCACTTTCTCCAGCTGGGGTAACAAAGGATATGCCGAGGTGTGGATCGACGGCAGCAATGACTGGATTTACAGGCATATTCACAAGGCCATAGAAAGGATGAAGGATCTGGTAAAACGTTATCCCGCCGAATCAGGTCTCAAGCTGAGGGTTCTTAATCAGGCGGCACGGGAGGTCCTTCTGAGCCAGGCCTCGGATTGGCCCTTTATTATCAAGACCGGCACCACAATTCCCTATGCGGAGAAACGTATCAGAGAACACCTGTACAACTTCAACCGTATTTACGATAACCTGTGCCGTAACACTGTGGATACCGAGTGGGTAACGGGAATCGAAAAGAAAAACAATGTTTTTCCGGATATTGATTACAGGATATTCAAGGCTAAGGGTTGAAAACCCGGGTTCTATACTCCGAAACGGGCATAGGATTCAAGTTGTTCCATGTTCAGGAGCTCGGCATAAAAGAAGTGCCGTAAATATCCTGTTTCTTCGGCTGTACGGACTTTGTATATCCGGTAGGCGATGATCCTCGGAGCCGGCCAGGAAGGACGAAGAGGTCTTCCGTTCAGGTCAACCACCTGGTTTACCCGAAGAGGGGCCTCGATTTCCTGGCGATCTCCATCGGGATAGACAATGTAATACTCCTGCAGAATCATTCCCCCTCTTCCTCTTCCTCGTTCTTGACAAAATTCAATGTCTTTGCACCGCCGCCGACTTCTTCTGGCAGTTCTTCTATCAGGGAAACGCTCTGAAAGGGCAGCATGATGTGTTTCGCCTCGGAGAATTCCTTACGGAAATCGTCTTCCGCGGGATTTATTATGAGGCTGCTGTTTTTCGGCAGAATGAGGTCCTTTATCGAAACAAAATAAGGGTGGGTCAGATCCAGACTGCGAGCCTTCAGGCTGACTTCCTTGCTTTTCCAGGTAAAGTGGACCCGGTATATCGACACGATAATTCCTCCAAGTCAATGATTACCCAGGTGTAAAAGTTTTGCTACTACACAAACGTAAAGCTGATAGTATCGGCATCTTTCCGCAAATACTTTAATTAAAAAGAATTGGCGTTGACAATATTTTCTGTTGCGGTAGTATTGTTATATGTGTGGGGAAAAGTGGGAGATTGTAGAGAAAAGTGGTAGGCAAGGGTGATTACCGGGGAATATAAAAACTCCCTGGATGACAAGGGACGACTTCTTATTCCGTCCAGACTCCGGGCGGATCTTGACGGGGAACAGCTCGTGCTGACCCGGGGAGTCGAAAACTGTCTCTGGCTTTTCCCTCTTGAACAGTGGAAGTCCCTGGCGGAGCAGCTTACCCGGTCGACATCGCTGTTTCAGAAAAGGGCGCGCATTCTGAAGCGCCGTATCATTGCTCCTGCTCAGGAAGTCGAGATTGATAAAGCGGGCAGGATCACAATTCCGCCGACCCTGCGGGAATACGCGAATCTGAACAAGGAGACGGTAATCCTCGGGCTGGAAAACTACATGGAAATATGGAACGAGTCTTCCTATCAGGAGGACCTGGAGTCCAACGAAGAAGAGTTCATGGCAGCTGCCGAGGAGCTGGGAAAAATACTTTCCCTGTAATTTTATGAGTAAGGATTGGGGATGACCGATATTGTGCATGTTCCGGTAATGAGCAGAGAGGTTCTGGAGTACCTTGCGCCGGAAAAGGATAATTCCCTGTTAATCGATTGTACTATGGGTGAGGGGGGACATTCTGAACTTTTTCTGCAGAGGTATCCGGATCTGAAGGTTGTCGGTCTCGATGCCGACACTGCCATTCAGCGGATCGCCAAAAAGCGGCTGTCTCCCTACGAGTCCAGGGTTCGTTTTTTCAATACCTGGTTTAATATGTTTTTCAAGGACTATCCACTGGGAGGGGAACGTCCGAACCTTATACTCTTTGACCTGGGTATTTCCGTCTTCCATTTTGAAAAGGGAGAGAGAGGATTTACCTTCCGCGCAGATGAGCCTCTTGATATGAGGCTCGACACCAGTCTCGAGACCACTGCCGCCGATATCGTAAACGATTATCCGGAAGAGCAGCTGGCGAATATTATCTATCACTACGGTGAGGAACGGTATTCACGGCGCATAGCGGCGGCGGTGGTCCGAGCCCGTGCGGTAAAGCCTGTCGGCAGCAGCAAGGAGCTGGAAGAGATAATCTGGAAAGCTGTTCCCGCGAATTACCGTCGCGGCAGAATCCATCCGGCTACACGGAGCTTTCAGGCTCTGCGGATTGCGGTGAACGGAGAACTTGCTCGACTGGAGCAGGCTCTGGAGTATGCCTTGCGGGCGCTCGCTCCCGGGGGAAAAATGGGGGTAATTTCGTTTCACAGTCTGGAGGACCGGATTGTGAAACATTTTTTTCTGGGCAAGAATAAGACCTGTACTTGTCCGGAAGATTGGCCGATGTGTAAATGTGAGGGGGAACCTATTGTTTCTATTATTACCAAAAAGCCGATTGTTCCGGATGAGGAAGAAAAACGCAATAATCCCCCCTCGCGAAGCGCAAAATTTCGCGTTGCCCGGAAAATGAAAGAGTGGGAATAGGTATGAAGCGTTTACTTGTGGTTTTCATGTTAATCTCGGTTCCGGCTCTGCTTTTTCTGAACATCTGGCAGGGCTTCCGCTTCTGGGAAGCCGAACGGTACATCGCCAGAATGCAGGATGAACAGCAGCAGCTTTTTGAAGAAAACAAGCTAATGATTGTGAATATCGCAGTTGCCTCGTCTCCCTCAAGGATAAGTGAACTTGCCAGAGAGTTGGGGCTTGAAAAGATCGGGCAGCAGGATATCCTTCGCGTGCGTATACCCGGAAGGGGAAACGATGGCTGAGCCCCTCTTTACGCTGGAAAATGTTGTAGATGCTGTGTCGGGACGTTTTATCGGGGCTTCCGGCGCTGCACCTGTCTCGGGGATATCCATCGATACACGAACTCTCGAGGCGGGCGATCTTTTTGTCGCCCTGCCGGGGGAGAATACTGATGGTCACGCCTATTTGTACAAGGCCTTCGAAGCCGGTGCAGCAGGTGCCCTGGCGGATCCTGATAAGTGGGAACTCCTGCCCCTGGAAGTGCGGGAGGCCGGACCTTTTATTCTTGTTAAGGATCCCCTGGCGGCGCTGCAGGAACTGGCGCGCTGGTATCTGGACAGGTTTCCCTCGGTGCTGAAGATTGCCGTTACCGGCAGTAATGGAAAGACCACAACAAAGGAGCTTCTGGCTTCAATCCTTCGAAAGCATCGTCCCACTTACGCATCCTCAGGTAATTATAATTCCGAAATAGGTCTGCCCCTGTCGATTTTCGGGCTCAGAGATGAACATGTATTCAGCGTCTTTGAACTCGGAACGAATCGCCGGGGAGAAATTCCCCTTCTCGCTTCTATCCTGAAACCGAATATCGCCCTGATTACCAATATCGGGACTGCACATATCGGAATGTTCGGTTCCCGGGAGGCGATTGCTGATGAGAAAGGGGGCATTTTTTCTAGTTTCGATTCCCTTTCCCGTGGCCTGATTCGGGAGAATGAATCTTTTGCCTCTCGACTGGTGGCCGGAAGGCGTGGAACCTTTGAGTATTTCGGGCCTGGAAGCACTCCCGGCGTTGAACGAGTGGAATCCCGGGGGCTTGAAGGCTCTGTTATTTATTTCAACGGGCAGCAGATGAAGTTGCGTTTGCCCGGTGAACATAATGTCATGAATGCCTGTGCTGCAATCTCTGTGGCCACAATGTGCGGTGCAGATGATCAAGCTGTTATCCGCGGCATTGAAGATGTGCAGCCCTCCTTCGGACGCAGCGAGTTTATACCGGGCACAATCTCCGTGTACCAGGACTGTTACAATTCAAATCCCGAGAGCCTGAAGGCCGGTCTCGACGCGATTCAGGCCGGCGGATGGCCGAAGGGAAGAAGAATCGGTGTGTTCGGTTCCATGAAAGAACTTGGGTCATTTGAGAAGGCCCTACATGAAGAAGCGGGCAGGATATGCGCGGAAAGCGGTTTTGATGCCTGGTTTTTTCTTGGTTCCGAAGCAAGCTACGCCTGTTCCGCCTACCAGGCGGAGGGAGGCGCCTGTGCTTTCTGGAGCGCCGAAGAGGATAAGATCAAGGCGGAGCTGTTGGGATACGTTCGTCCCGGTGATCTCGTCTATCTCAAAGGTTCCCGAGCCCTTGGTCTTGAGAGTATTGCCGAGGCTCTGCTGGATGGCACGGCAAGGAGGCAGGTATGCTGAAAGAACTGCTTTTACCTCTTGTAAGATTCGAAACCGCCTTCAACATTTTTCAGTACATTACCTTCCGCGGGGCCTACGCGGCTGTTACGGCCCTTTTTGTCTCCTTTATTCTGGGCCCCTCCATGATCAGCTTCTTGAGGCGTCTAAAGTTCCGTCAATCCATTCGTAACGACGGACCGGAGAGCCATCTGGTCAAGTCCGGCACCCCAACCATGGGCGGACTGATTATTCTGGTTTCCATTCTTGTATCAGTCCTGCTGTGGCAGGATCTGCATAACATGTATACCTGGATTGCCCTGGCTGCTCTGATGGGTTTTGCGTTTATCGGTTTTCTCGATGATTATCTCAAGATTCTCCGGGGTTCTTCGGCAGGCTTAAGCGTAGCCTCCAAACTCCTTGGGCAGGTACTGATTGCCGGAGGGGTCGTTATCTATCTGTATATGAACAGGACCGACTATACCACACTTCTGTTCATACCTTTTTTCAAGCATCCTGTTGTCGATCTCGGGCTTATGTACATTCCGTTTTCTGTTCTTCTGCTGGTATTTACCTCCAATGCGGTTAATCTGACCGACGGGCTCGATGGGCTTGCAATTGGTCTGATAATTCTGGTCGGGCTGGCCTTTACGCTGCTTACCTACCTGACGGGGCGTGCTGACTATGCAGAGTATCTCCTTGTTCCCTATATCCGCGAGGGCGGGGAACTTGCCATTCCCTGTCTTGCCCTTGTCGGAGCAAGTGTCGGGTTTCTCTGGTACAATGCCCATCCGGCGGAGGTCTTTATGGGCGACACCGGAAGCCTGGCCCTGGGAGGAGTTCTGGGTGTCATCGCCCTTATGATCAAGAAGGAAATTCTTCTGTTCATCGTAGGCGGAGTTTTTGTTCTTGAAGCAATGTCAGTGATTATACAGGTGGTTTCGTACAAGTTTCGAAAAAAGCGGGTCTTTAAGATGGCACCGCTGCATCATCATTTTGAACTGAAAGGGTGGGATGAAAGCAAGGTTGTAATACGCTTCTGGATTCTTGGCGGTCTGTTTGCGATTCTCAGTCTTTCTACATTAAAGCTGCAGTAATGAGAAACATATTTGTTGCGGAAAGAGTAGATACCCGTCCTCCTGATTTTGTCTTCACCGGGGTAATGATTCTCCTCGCGGGGCTCGGGGCTGCTTTTCTGTTTTCCGCCTCCTACTACTACGGCGAGCTGAAATTCGGAAATTCCTATCATTTTCTGATAAAGCGGGGCATCTTTCTTCTCGTTGGCGGAGTCGGGTTTCTCGCAGCTGCCCGGGTACCACTGGAGATTCTGCGGAGAATGGTGGCTCCTTTTCTCCTTTTTAGCGGTCTTGCCCTGCTGCTTCCCTTTGTTCCCGGTATCGGCGGTGAATTGATGGGGGCCAGGCGCTGGGTTTTTCTTTTCGGCAGCTCTTTTCAGCCCTCGGAACTGGCAAAGCTCGCCCTAATTGTTTATCTGGCCCACTTTTTCAGCAAAAAAAAGGATCGCCTGGACGATCTGGTCAATACTGTTCTTCCTCCTCTGATCATAACGGCCCTGTTTGCCATTATAATCTACAGCCAGAACGATTTCTCCACGGCATTTTTTCTGATCGCCGTAAGCGGGGCGATTTTCTTTGTTTCCGGTGTAAGAATTTCCTATTTTCTCTACCTTATGACTGCGATAATTCCGCTGGGGGCCATGCTGATTTTTACAAAAGAGCACCGGGTTCAGAGAATAATAGCCTTTCTGCAGCCGGAGCTCGACCCTGTGGGGACGGGGTATCAGGTCCTTGCCGCCAGGGATGCCCTGGAAAAAGGCGGTTTCATGGGGGCCGGTCTCGGGCATGGGACTGAAAAAATCGGAGGGCTTCCCGAAGCTCATTCCGACTTTGTGTTCGCAGTACTTGCAGAAGAGGCCGGCTTGCTTGGAGTTATTGCAATAATGAGCATATTCGTTATTTTCGCGGTCCGGGGCTATGGAATCGCCCTGAAAAGCGGGGATTCCTTCTCGTTTCTGCTGGGCTTCGGCTGCGTAAGCGCGATTTTCCTGCAGGCCCTGTTTAATATGGCGGTTGTTGCCGGACTTGTTCCGGCTACCGGGATCCCGCTGCCGTTTTTCTCCTCCGGGGGGTCTTCCCTCATGATTACCATGATCATGTGCGGTCTGCTCCACAATATTTCCCGAACAGAAACCGGACAGGGAGGCCCCTGGTGAGCAGTTTCGCTGTTTATGAACGATACTACGCGGACAAGCAGTCCCCTCTGGGCAGGAGAAAAAACCGCGATAAGCGGAGCAGGCAAAAGGGTGCTGTGGACCTCAACAGGATCCTGTCCGTACTGATTGTTTTCCTCCTCCTCGTGCTCGCCGGGGAGCTGGTTTTTCATCTTGTAATCACCCCCCGCCTCGTCCTGAAAAAGGTTTCGGTAAATATCGACGGGTATTATCCCTATGGTAACGATGAGATCCTCAGGATTGCCGGTATCGAGGGAGGAGTGTCCTTTCTCGGCGTCAGGGAACGTGAGCTTGAGGGGAAGCTCATGGAAAACCCCATGATCAAGGCTGCCACGGTGACGAAAAAATTTCCCCACTCCATCAGCATGAGTATCCTTCCCCGGGAGGCTTTGGCATCGGTTCTGGTTGATACCGGAGATTTCAGCATGCCCCTTTGTGTGGACAGAGAAGGTTACATAATTGCCGCTGAGGCGGGTGAAAACAAGCCCATGCCTGTAATCTCCGGAGTCAGATTCGTCGACGCCAGACCGGGAATGCGCTTCCCAGTGGAGCTTGTGCGTTATCTTGAGCAACTTTCCTCCCTGAAAGCGGCTTCTCCCGAGCTTTTCAACTTGATAAGCGAGATAAAATTCGTTAAAAAGAGTACAACCGACTATGAAGTTGTGCTATTTCCGGGGCATGCCCGGGTCCGGGTCCGAACCGGTCCGGAGATTAATCCGGAACTGCTGAAGGGCATTCTGCTGGTAATAGATGTTGTTCAGAAGCAGGGTCTCACAGAGAGCCTGGCGGAGCTCGATTTCAGGGCCGGAGAAGTCGTATACCGGACAAGGGGGGGGTGACGGTGCCGCACGACGGTTTGATTGTCGGACTTGATATAGGAACAACCAAGATCTGTGCCTGTATCGCTGAGACGAATGACAACGGCATCCTCGAAGTAATCGGCGTAGGCACGGCCCCGTCACAGGGACTGCGCCGCGGTGTTGTTATCAACATCGAATCCACCCTGAAATCGGTGGCGTCTGCAATAGAAGCTGCCGAGCTCATGTCCGGCCGGGAGGTTGAATCGGTCATAACCGGTATAGCCGGGGCCCACATCGAGGGTATCAATTCCAGGGGAGTGGTGGCTGTCTCCGGTCGGGACAGGGAAATCTCCTCCGAGGATATAGCCAGGGTTATCGAGGCGGCCAAGGCAATCGTGATTCCCATGGACCGGGAGGTTCTGCACGTTATTCCCCAGGAGTTTATCGTCGATGATCAGCGGGGCATCAAGGACCCCCTGGATATGATCGGGATCCGTCTCGAGGCGGAAGTCCATATCGTAACCGGTTCGGTAACCTCTGCCCAGAACCTTCTAAAATGTGTAAACAGGGCCGGTTTCCGCGTCAGTGAGATCGTTCTTGAATCCCTTGCGGCTTCCCGGGCTGTACTGACGGAGGATGAAAAGGAACTCGGGGTACTGCTCATCGATCTTGGCGGCGGAACCACCGACGTTCTTGTTCACCTGGATGGAGCTCCCTATCATACCGATGTGGTGGCTCTGGGTGGTAGCCAGGTAACCAACGATATCTCCATAATCCTCAAGACTCCCCTGGATGTGGCGGAGCGGATCAAGAAGGAGTCAGGATGCTGCTACCTGCCTTTGGTGGATAAGGACGAGCGGGTCATGATTCCGGGAGTCGGAGGGTGGCCCGCTGCCACGATTCCCCGGCAGGAACTGGTAAAGATCATTCAGCCCCGGATGGCGGAAATCTTCTCCATGGTTCGGGAGCAGCTTGAAAAGAAGGACTATATGCGCCACCTGGGCGGCGGTGTCGTCCTGACCGGCGGTGGGGCTCTGATCCCCGGGGCCGCAGAACTTGCCCTTGAGATTTTTGGTATTCCCGCACGAATAGGTGTACCCGACAAGCTGCGGGGACTTGTGGAGGAGTATCAGAATCCCGTATTCGCCACGGCCATGGGCCTGGTGTTGTACGGGAACGAAGGCGCCTCCGTTAGCGATGGCGGCATCGGCCGCAGAAAGGGCGAGGGCCTTATGAGCAGGCTCAAAGGCTGGATGAAAGAGTTCTTTTAAGCCATGGCACCCTGGAAATTTTTGGGGTGCCAGGAAGCTGAAGCCTTCCTGAAGGGTTTTGCCGGATTTTGGTAGGGTCCGGGTGAATCTGAGGGAGGGATAATTTATAAAAATGCTTCAGGGAGGGGGCAATGCATATTGAAGTTATCGAAGAACAGGGCGCTGATCCTACATTGATCAAGGTAATCGGCGTCGGCGGCGGCGGAAGCAATGCTGTAAACCGCATGATCGCATCCAACCTAAAGAAGGTACAATTCATCGCCGCGAACACGGACCTGCAGGCTCTGCAGCGCTCACAGGCGGAGGTGAAACTTCCCCTGGGAACAAAACTGACCTGCGGTCTCGGTGCGGGAGGAGTCCCTGAGGTTGGTGAGAAGGCCGCGGTGGAGGACTCCGAGAAGATCAAGGAGGCCCTGCGGGGAGCCGATATGGTCTTTATTACCGCCGGAATGGGTGGCGGAACCGGTACAGGGGCAGCGCCCGTGGTAGCCAGAATCGCCCGGGAACTGGGCATTCTCTCCGTGGCGGTTGTAACCAAACCTTTCGATTTCGAGGGGCGCAAAAAGCGCAGCCTGGCGGAGGAGGGTATAAGCAAGCTTCGGGAGGCCGTGGATACCCTGATTACCATCCCCAATCAGTACCTGCTGAAAATCGTAGAAAAACGGACCCCCATCAAAGAGGCCTTTCTTATGGCGGATGATGTTCTTCGTCAGGGGGTCCAGGGAATATCCGAGCTTATAACCGTGCCCGGAGAGATAAACATCGATTTTGCCGATGTTCGTACCGTCATGAAGGGGCGGGGCGATGCCCTGATGGGTATCGGAGTCGGCCATGGTGATAACCGGGCGGTGGACGCGGCCACAAATGCCATTAATAATCCTCTGCTGGAAGACGCCCGTATCGAAGGCGCCAAGGGTATACTGGTGAATATCACCGGAGGCGAGGACCTTTCCCTGTCGGAATATGAAGAGGTTGTCCAGATCATCACCGCCAACGCCGATGATGACGCCCTGATTATTCCGGGAAGTGTCTTCGAACCAGATATGGAAGACGAAATACGGGTAACAGTTGTCGCCACCGGCTTCAAGTCCGAAGCTGTCTCCGCAGATACAGAAGGCGCGGAAGAGGAAAATGAGGACGAGATTATCAAGTACAGGGACTGGCTGGAAATTCGCGGAAAAGGACTCTCCAAAGGAGGTACTCCAAGCCTCTTTCTGTCCGGAAGAAACAACGGCGATACTGATCTTGGAATTCCAACCATTCTGCGGGACCGGAAGATAGCAGGCCAGGGGGAGTAGTGCAGAACCTGCTCCGGATATACCGTGATTATCTCTCAATCGAACGGCATTACAGCGAAGCTACGGTGGATACCTATGCCGGGGTGGTGGCCCGCTTTCTGGATTACCTTTCCGAAGCGAATATCCATCCGGCTGAAGTGGAGGAAGGGCATATATCGTTCTGGCTCATGAATCAGCGAACCCCTGAGGGTCTCCTCCCTGATCCTCGAACCGCAGCCAGGGGAATCAGCGCCCTTCGTTCCTTTTTCCGCTTCCTGGTACTGGAAGGCCTGCGAAAAGATAATCCTGCGCTTCTGCTGGAACGACCCCGGCCGGGTCGACGCCTGCCGGACACTATGAGTCTGGCAGAGGTGGAACGCTTTCTGGAGCAGATCGATACCAGCTCTCCCCTGGGTCTGCGGGACAGGGCTCTTTTTGAGCTGATCTATTCCTGCGGTCTGCGGGTATCGGAAGCCTGCGGTCTCAGTCTTGACCGTTACTATTCCCAGGACCTGGTTGTCAGGATAGTGGGTAAAGGGGACGCCGAACGCTTTGTTCCCATGGGCGAAGCAGCCAAAGAACAGCTGGACAGCTATCTCGGTTGTGGTCGTCCGAGACTCGTTGCCATGAAGCACCCGACCAATGCGGTCTTCCTGAACCATCGCGGGAGGCCCCTATCCAGAAAAGGAATGTGGAAGCGTTTCAGGGAGATTGCCCTGAAAGCGGGTGTGGAGGGGAAAATCCATACCCTCCGGCACTCCTTCGCTACCCACCTGCTGGAAGGTGGTGCAGACCTCCGTTCCGTACAGGAGCTTCTGGGGCACAGGGATATAACTACAACCCAGATTTATACCCATATTGCCGAGGGGGGGCTGCACCGGGCACACAGGGAATTCCATCCCAGGGGTTGAATCCCGGAAATGGTGAAGCAGGAAGGCCTTGTGCAAGGTTATGATAGAGAGGAGGAAAAGGATGCATAAAATGAGTTCATTCTCGAAACTGATCATCTTTTTACTTGTTCTTGCCGTGGCTCTTGCATCGTGCTCTCCCCAGCGCAGGGAGTACCTGGATCGGGTCCGGGCTCTTGAAGGCGGGGAAACGGGCTCTGTAACCGAAGAAGAGATCCGGACTCTGGAGGAAGATATTCGGGCCATGGAGGACGAGGTGGAAAAGATAGTCTCGTCCACGGCCCGGCTTGGCACCATGTACAAAATGCTTGCGGTAGATTTCTTCGATAAAGGAATGTTCGGCCCTGCCCTGGATTACCTGGATAAGGCTCTGAGGATCTATCCGGAAAACCACAGCCTTTATTACTATGCTGCCCTCTCGTCCGCGAGAATCGCCAAAATCAGGGGAGAAGAGACACGTCGGCAACAGGGAATGCTTGCGGCGGAGTACTATTATCTTGAAGCCCTCAGATATAAACCTGATTACCGCGACGCCCTCTATGGCCTGGGGGTGCTCTATGTATTTGAGCTCGGAACCCCGGAGCGGGCCATACCCCATCTTGAGCGACTGGTTTCCATCAGGGAATCCAATACTGATGCCAGGTTCGTTCTGGCCCGGGCCTATGCGGCAATCGGGGAATACGAAGCTGCTGAGGAGCAGTACCGGACAATAATGAATATCGGCGCCGGCAGCAAAGCCGCAGGGGAGGCCGAAAGGCTCCTGGGAATCCTGCAGGAGGATGACGGGTGATCGCAACCGCTTTCATACAGCATTTACCCAGGCTCTCCCTGCGGGAACGCTGTCTTCTTCACGAAGCAGCCGGACATGATTGTGCCAACCTGAATGCCCGCAGGGTTGCCGATCTCATCGGCCGGGGATACAAGGAAAACTGGATTGCCGGCGAAATTTATGATAAGGCCGCGGCGGAGCTTGAGTGGCTGGATAAAAACGGCGGAGGGATAATCCCGTTTACTTCCGATCATTACCCCGAGCTGCTTAGGGAGATATATGATCCTCCCTTTGCCCTCTGTTATCGCGGCAGGCGGCCCGCATCCGGAATGCCGTATGTTGCCATGGTGGGGACCCGTCGACCAAATGGACGCGGGGCCCGGAGTGCATATGAACTTGCCCGGGAACTCGCCATGGTCAATATTTCGGTTGTTTCCGGACTTGCCCGGGGCGTCGATCGTCAGGCTCACGAGGGATGTATCGATGGGGGCGGACATACTGTTGCGGTACTGGGTTCCGGAGTTTCCGAGGTAGGGCCCGCTTCGAGCAGACCCACAGCGGAAAAACTGATAGCTTCCGGCGGTGCTATTTTCAGCGAGTATTCCGTTTTTACCCAGCCCCGGCGCTACCATTTTCCCATGCGGAACAGGATTATCAGCGGCATGTCACGCTGTTGCGTTATCGTTCAGGCACCAAGACGTTCCGGCGCCCTGATCACGGCTGACTATGCTTTGGAGCAGGGACGGGAGGTTTTTGTTCATGCCGACTGTTTACAGAAAGGTGTCGGCGACGGAGGCCATGCCCTCCATGAAGACGGGGCCAGAGGGATACGCTCTGCGGAGGAACTTCTCGAGGGCTGGGATCAGCAGTGGAGATCTGCTCAGCCGGAGTATAGCGGGGAGCGGATGTCATGAGTGTAAACGGAGAGTATTCTGCAGCCTTTCTGGCAGAGGAGTATCTTGAATATATTTCAGGAGTGCGTCGGCTCTCTAACAGGACCCTCAGAGCCTACTCCCGGGATGTCCGGCTCTATGTCGAGTATTCACAGGAGCAGGAGATTCTCTTTCCCCCTGACCGCCGCGCTATACGGGGATTTATCGGTTTTCTCAACCGATGCGGTCTTGGGGCCCGCAGTATCAACCGGGTACTTTCCGCCCTGCGTGGCTGGTTCCGTTATCTTCAGAAGCGCCGGGTCATCGATACGGATCCCCTGACGGAGATCGTGGGACTGAAAACTAAGCGAAGGCTCCCTGATTTTCTTTTTATGCAGGAGATCGAGAGCATGCTTCAGCTTGAGGAGAAGGGCTTTGCCGGCAGCCGTGACCGCTTTATCCTGGAGCTACTCTATTCCACAGGCTGCAGGGTGAGCGAAGCAGCGGGAATAAGAATGAAAGACCTCCGGATTCCTGAGGGCAGGATCAGGGTTCTCGGAAAGGGCGACAAGGAACGTTATGTCTACCTGGGATCACCGGCCCGGAAGGCGCTGAGGGAGTATCTCTCCTTTCGGGAAGAGCTTCTCAGGAGAAAGGGGAAAGGCTCATCGGAAGCGAAGAAACACATGGAACCGCTTTTGATAAACAGGAATGGCGGGGGCTTGAGCGATCGCAGTATTCGCACAGTCGTATCCGAGGCGGCGCGGCGGGCGGAGCTGGGAAAAAAGATTACTCCCCATACCCTGCGTCACAGTTTCGCCACCCACCTGATGGACAAGGGGGCGGGGATTCGAACCGTGCAGGAGCTGCTGGGTCATTCATCCCTCAGGGCGACCCAGGTATATACCCACGTGGAACTGGACAGGCTGCGGGGGGTTCACGCCATGGCCCATCCGCACGGAGGCAAATCTACCCCTGAAAAGGGAAGTGATGTGAAGGATAAGAAGAAATGAACCAGATGAAAGCGACAACCATACTTGCGGTACGCAAAGACGGAAAAACAGCCATGGCCGGGGACGGTCAGGTAACGCTGGGAAATACAGTCATGAAGGGTAATGCCAGAAAGGTGCGAACAATATACGGTGGGAAAATCCTGGTTGGATTTGCTGGAGCCACGGCGGACGCCTTTACGCTCTTCGAGCATTTTGAAGGCCGTGTAAAGGAATACAAGGGCGACCTTACCCGCGCTGCGGTTGAGCTTGCCAAGGACTGGCGCACCGACCGTATGCTCCGCCGTCTGGAGGCAATGCTGCTGGTGGCTGACCGGGAGAAACTCCTCCTGATCTCCGGAACCGGAGATGTCATAGAACCCGAGGAGGGCGCCATTGCCATCGGTTCCGGCGGAAGTTACGCCTATGCGGCGGCCATGGCCTACCTCGATTCGGGTGCCGACTTGAGCGCCCTGGATATCGCACGCCGCTGCCTGAAGATAGCGGCGAGAATTTGCATCTACACCAATGAATCCATTATAAGTGAGGAACTGACATGATTATCGACGACATGACTCCCCGGGAAATAGTGGCGGAGCTTGATAAATACATCATTGGTCAGGACGAGGCCAAAAAGGCAGTGGCTATCGCATTGCGGAACCGGACCCGGCGGAAGAAGCTTCCGAAGGAGCTGAGGGACGAAATCGCTCCCAAGAATATCATCATGATCGGCCCTACCGGGGTCGGTAAAACCGAGATAGCCCGCCGCCTCTCCCGTCTCAGCGGTGCCCCTTTTGTAAAGGTGGAGGCCACCAAGTATACCGAAGTCGGCTACGTGGGACGGGACGTGGAGTCCATGGTCCGGGACCTCATGAGTGTAGCTGTTTCGATGGTCAAAGAAGAGCTTCAGGAGGGTGTCCGTGAAGAGGCTGAGCGGCGTACCGAAGAGGCGATTCTCGATCTCCTGCTCCCGGGAATAAAGAAGCCCGATGCCCCGAAGGAGGGCACGATGCCTGTTCCCGTGGAGGAGAATGAGGGAGGCGATACCCGTGAGAAGTTCCGGAAGATGCTCCGGGACGGCAAGCTCGAGGACAAGAGCGTTGAGGTCAGTGTCTCCCGGGGTGGCTTTCCTACCATCGAGGTTTTTGCCGGAAACAGTATGGAAGAGATGGACCTGAACCTGGGGAACCTTTCCAATATCCTTGGCGGAGGCAAGAAGCGAAAGCGGGTGACGGTAAAACGGGCCCGGGAGATAATCATGTCTGAGGAGCTGGATAAACTGATTGATACCGAAAGGGTTTCGGAGATTGCCAGGGATCGGGTCCAGGAGATGGGAATCATTTTCATTGACGAGATCGATAAGGTCGCGGGAAAGGAGAACCGTTCGGGAGCGGACGTGAGCCGCGAGGGGGTTCAGCGGGACATTCTGCCCATAGTGGAGGGAAGCACCGTCAATACAAAGCACGGAATGATCGACACCGGCCATATCCTTTTCATTGCCGCCGGGGCTTTTCATATTTCCAAGCCGTCTGACCTGATTCCCGAACTCCAGGGTCGTTTTCCCCTGCGGGTCGAGCTGAAGGACCTGGGAGCCGAGGAGTTTGAGAGGATCCTGACCCAGCCGCAGAACGCACTGATTACCCAGTACAAGGCGCTCATCGGTACCGAGAATGTTACCCTGGATTTTACCCCCGAGGCGGTGAAGCGTCTGTCGGAGATCGCCGCTCAGGTCAACAGCATGAGCGAAAATATCGGGGCCCGGAGACTGCATACCATCATGGAGCTTCTTCTGGAAGAGGTCTCCTTTACGGCACCGGAAATCGGAGGCCAGACCATACGCATAACCCCGGCTTACGTGGATGAGCGCTTGAGCGAAGTGCTGCAGGATAAGGATCTGAGTCAGTACATCCTGTAAGCAAGGTATAAGGAGGGACGCTGTTCCTGCCGAAACTAGGGATAAGAAAGAGAATCATGCAAGGAGAATGCTGTGTTTTACGGTAACAGTTTTGGAAAAACCCTTGATCTGCTGCATCGGAATATGGATGTGGCTGTCCTCAGGCGCAGTGTTATCTCCAACAACATTGCCAACGCGGATACACCAAATTTTAAACGCAGTGAAATCAATTTCGAATCTGAACTTAAACGGGCTCTGGATTCGGAAAAGCCCACGGGACGCCTGAAGGCCGCATTGACTGATCCAAAGCATATTCCTTTTCATCGGAGCACCGATTACCGGACAGTAAAACCGAAAAAGGTGCTCGATTACCTGACTCAGTCGGATAACAACGGAAACAATGTGGACCTGGAAGAAGAAATGATGGCCCAGCTGCAGAACCAGCTGCGCTACGAAATAATGACCCGTTCGGTGGCGAATCAGTTTACCCAGGTGAACAGCGTATTGCGCTAGCAGGCGAGTAGAGAGGAGATAGAAAGTAATGGGAATGTTTACCAGCATAAGCACAGCGGCATCGGGCTTGAGCGCCCAGCGGCTTCGTCTTGATGTTATTTCCAACAATATTGCCAATGCGGACACCACCCGAACCCCCGAGGGAGGCCCCTATCGCCGAAGCCGGGTGATAATGAAACCAAGGGTTTCGGAACCTTACTTCAAGATTCCCTTTTTACCGAAGAGGCTGGATAACGGTATCGGGAAAGGGGTGAGAGTCGCAGAGATTACCAAGGACAAGGATGCTAAAACCAGGCTTGTGTACGATCCGACCCATCCGGACGCAATCAAATCGGGGCCGAAAACAGGCTATGTTGAGATGCCCAATGTCAATATTGTCGAAGAGATGGTGGATATGATCTCCGCAAGCCGTTCCTACGAGGCGAATATCGCCCTGGTAAACGGCTCGAAGACCATGTTCATGCGTTCTCTGGATATAGGAAGGTAGGTAAGGTATGGATATTTTTGATTCAATGCAGGTCTCGGGACATAAAATAGGAATGGAAAGGACAAATCCTAAACATCTGTCCGGCAAACTTCCCCAGAATCAGCCCGAAGACAGCTCGGCTGCCGGTTTTTCCCAGGCAATGATTAAAGCCCTGAATGGAGCGAATGCCCTGCAGCAGGAGAGTACGTCCCTGACTCAGGCAATGCTTACGAACCCTGAGAGTGTTGATTCTCACGATGTTACAATTGCCATGGCGAAGGCGAATATGGCCGTCACCATGACCAAATCCGTTGTTGACGGAGCAATACGTGCCTACAAAGAGATTATCAGTTTACGGTAGCCAAGTATCTTGTTCTGCGGTAAGATGATAAACAGGTAGGTTACAGATTTCTATCAAACGGAGCTAATTAACCATTAGTGCCTTGGGAGGGGAGATGAACGAATGGTTGAAGAAGTTCCTGGAGCAGGTAAAGGGCGGTTGGAATAAGTGGTCCCTGGTTCAGCGGATCATGTTCATTGTAATCGTCGTAGTGGTAATCGGTGCGCTGGCAGGTCTGGTGACCTTCAGTTCCCGGCCGAGTATGGTACCGCTGCTGACTTCCGCGATTACCGATCAGGAAAAGTTGTCAAAAATTTCCATGCGTCTCGATGAGGAAAAGGTGGAGCACACCATCTCTGCGGAGGGACGGATATTCGTTAAAGACAAAATTACCGCCCAGAGAATGATCTCGATTTTAATGCGGGAAGATCTTATTCCCAGGGATGTATCTCCCTGGGACGTCTTCAAGCTGGACCGATGGACAATTACCGATTTTGAACGAAATGTAAACTTGCGGCGGGCGATAACCAACAGCCTGGAGCAGCATATAGAGGCTCTGGCGGATGTCGACGATGCAAAGGTAACCCTGGTGATGCCGGAAACCGAGCTCTTCAGCGATAACCAGCAGCCGGTAACCGCCTCGGTCATCATTACCCCTGCTCCGGGCTCAAATATTACCACCCATCGGGCAAAGATCGAGGGCATTGTCAAACTGGTACGTTTTGCCGTCGAAGGACTTCGGGAAGAGAATATTGTTATCAGCGACCACAACATGAATGTGCTGAATAATTTCGATGACCTGGCTGACTTCGACCGCCTGGAACTTACCAAGCGTCAGCTCGCCCAGAAGGATATCCTGGAAAAGGCTTATCGAAACGAGATACAGAAAGCCCTTATGCAGATATTCGGCGAGGACCGGGTACGGGTCCTCAAGGTCGATATTGATCTGGATATGAGCAAACGGATCGTGGAAACAGAGGAGTTCTTTCCTATAACCATGATTCCCGATAATCCTGCAACACCCTATTCTGAACTGCAGGTTGTTCCCTCGATTACCCGTTCCAAGGAGCTTATCGACGAACAGTGGAAGGGCACAGGATTTAATCCTGAAGGGCCTCCCGGGGTCGAAGGGCAGGTGCCGCCTTCGTACAAGGATGCCGATGCCCTCTTCGGAGAATACAGGAACAATTCAGTCACCCAGAACGAGGAGATAAACCAGAAGAAGTCCTACGAGGAAAAAACCCCCTGGGTCATTAATCGCATCAGCATAGGTGCGGCGATCGACGGCCTGTGGCGCAGGGAATATACAGATAAGGGCACGGTAAAACTCGACAGCACCGGAAGTATCGTCCGTAACTATACTCCGGTTTCCGACGAGGACCTGGCAAAGGCCCGGAGCCTGGTGGAGCATGCTATTGGTTACAATCGAAACAGGGGCGACAGCGTTTCGGTTGAACACCTGCAGTTCGACCGGACTGCCCAGTTCGCCATGGAAGACGAGGAGTTCAGGGCCAGGCAGCGGCTGCAGCAGATGATAATCTACTCTCTTATTGCCGTAGCGGTGCTGATTATCGCCCTTATAGTCTTCCGTCTCATAAGCCGTGAACTCGAACGGCGGCGAAGACTCCGGGAAGAGGAGCTCTCTCGGCAGCATCAGGCCATGCGGGAGGCTGCCCTCAGAAGTGCGGAAGAGGAAGGGGTGGATGTCGAGATGTCTGTGGAGGAACGGGCCAGGCTGGACATGCAGGAACATGCCATCAACATGGCCCGGGAACATCCCGAGGATGTCGCACAGCTGATTCGCACCTGGCTGCTTGAGGAGTAGCATCGTGACGAAGGAGACTCGATATGGCCAAACAAGCTAAAGCACAGACCCAGGGGGCCGCCGCCGGAGGGGCTCCCAAGAAGGGAATGAAGAAGGATCTCACAGGGCGGCAGAAGGCTGCCATCTTTCTGGTTACCCTGGGGTCGGAAATTTCTTCGGAGATATTCAAGCATCTAAGGGAAGATGAAATTGAGGCCTTGACCTTCGAGATCGCGCGTCTGGATAACATCGATTCCGAGGACAGGGACACTGTACTGATGGAGTTCAAGGAGCTCATGATGGCTCAGGACTTTATTACCTCCGGAGGAATCGATTACGCCAGGGAGCTGCTGGAAAAATCCCTGGGTGCTCAGAAAGCCGTTGACATTATAAACCGTCTGACCAGTTCGCTGCAGGTGCGTCCTTTCGACTTTATCCGGCGTACTGATCCTGCACACCTCTTGAACTTCATACAGCAGGAGCATCCTCAGACCATTGCGCTTATTCTGGCCTATCTGGAGCCCCAGAAGGCTTCGATAATTCTCGCCAGCCTGCCCCACGAGATACAGTCAGATGTTTCCAAACGAATAGCGACCATGGACCGTACGGACCCCAATATTCTGAGGGAGGTTGAACGGGTCCTTGAGAAGAAGCTTTCCACCCTCAGCTCCGAAGATTATACCGCCGCCGGCGGTGTCGAGAATATCGTGGAAATCCTCAATATGGTGGATCGTTCAACGGAAAAAACCATTATCGAGAGCCTTGAAGAAGAGGATCCCGAACTGGCAGAGGAGATCAAGAAGCGTATGTTCGTATTCGAAGATATCGTGCTCCTCGACGACCGGGCCATTCAGAAGGTTCTGCGGGAGGTGGATACCGGCGAACTGGCCAAAGCTCTGCGAGGCGTGGAGGCGGAGGTCCAGGACAAGATTTTCCGGAATATGTCCAAGCGTGCCGCTGGTATGCTCAAGGAGGAAATGGAATATATGGGTCCAGTACGGCTCAAGGATGTTGAGGAGACTCAGCAGAAGATCGTTTCCATTATCCGTAAGCTTGAGGACCAGGGTGAAATAGTGGTCGCCCGCTCCGGCGAAGATGAGATGGTCGTATAGGGAAGGTAGGGAATGGCAAAGAATGTTTTCCGGCCCACGGAGGTAACACAGTTAAGTTCCGGCAGAATCGTCCTTGATACCCCCTTCAAGGAACAGAAACCCGTGGAGGTTCCGACTCCTGCCGAGGAATACACCGGACCCACCGCCGACGACCTGAGACGAGAGGCTGAGGCCTTCAGGGCTCAATGGGAAGAGGAAAAAGCCGGGATGATCGCCTCTGCCCGGGAAGAGGCGGAGAACATCGTACAAGAGGCGGAGGAACGGGCTTTTCAGGTACTCAAGGCGAAGACCGACGAAGGGGAAAAGCTTAAGCAGGAGTCAGAGGATCATGCCGCCAGGATTGAGGCGGAAGCCGAAGAAAAGCGGGATGCGATTCTTAAGGAGGCAAACGAGCAGCTTGAACAGATCCGCCGGGATGCCTACGCCGAAGGATTTGAATCCGGCAGGGAAGAGGGATATCAGGAAGGACGGGGAGAAGTCGAGCGGCTGATCAAGCACCTCCATGCTGTCATCAGCTCCGCCATCGAAAAGCGCAGGGAGATAATCGAAGAATCAGAAACCCAGGTAATCAACCTTGTTCTTCTGATCGCAAAGAAGGTAATCAAGGTTATTTCGGAAAACCAGAAGAACGTGGTTATCAATAATGTTATTCAGGCCTTGAGAAAGCTCAAGAGCCGGGGTGACGTCATACTGCGGGTTAACCTTGAAGATGTTGATCTCACCACCGACCATGTCAAGGATTTCATGCGCATGGTTGAGAACGTCAGGTCCATAACGGTAATGGAGGACTCCCGGATTGACCGGGGAGGCTGCATCATCGAGACGGATTTCGGGGAGATCGACGCCAGAATAAAATCTCAGTTCAATGAGATTGAGGAGAAGATCCTGGAAATGGCCCCCATCAGGGAGAAAGGGGAGGCCTGAGGTTCCAGTTTCATCCTTTAAGGGAGGGAAGGATGTTCGAAAAGTATAATACAGTTCTCAGCGACTTTGATCCAATAAAATATACGGGGCGCATTCAGCGGGTCAAGGGACTCATGATTGAGAGTCTCGGCCCTCATGGAATGGTTGGCGAATTATGCCATATCAATGTACCCAAGGGAAGGGGTACCGTGCCGGCGGAGATTGTCGGTTTTTCCGAGGAGGCGGTTCAGCTTATGCCCTTTCTGGGTATGGAGGGCATCGAAGCCGGTTGCCGGGTCACCGCCATGGGAGAATCTCTCTCCATCCCCGTCTCTCCCAGGCTGCTGGGCCGTGTACTGGACAGTCTCGGTCATCCCATGGACAACGGACCAACCCTCGGTTCCGTGGAAACCTACCCTGTTGTAGCCGAGCCTCCGGATGTTCTGCGCCGAACCGCCATTCAGGAGCGTATTGTAACCGGAGTCCGTTCCATTGATGCCTTTACCCCTGTGGGGAAAGGTCAGCGGCTGGGTATTTTCTCCGGTTCGGGTGTCGGCAAGTCCACCATTCTCGGAATGATTGCCCGGAACACCTCAGCCGATGTCAATGTAATCGCCCTGATCGGAGAACGCGGCAGGGAGGTCAAGGAGTTTATCGACAACGATCTTGGCCCTGAGGGACTCAAGCGTTCGGTGCTGGTGGTATCCTCCTCCGATACTCCTCCTCTCGCACGACTCAGGGGCGCCTATGTTGCAACGGCTATCGCCGAATACTTCCGGGACCAGGGAAAGGATGTCATGCTCCTCTTTGATTCGGTAACCCGATTCGCCCGGGCACAGCGTGAAATAGGCCTTGCCGTGGGCGAACCGCCCGCCACCAGGGGATACACCCCCTCGGTTTTTTCCCTGCTGCCGAAACTCCTTGAACGCTGCGGTACCTCCGACAAGGGTACAATTACCGGGTTTTACTCCATTCTCGTTGATGCCGATGATATGGATGACCCTGTCGCAGATACAGTGAGGGGAATCCTTGACGGACACGTTATTTTAAACCGGCAACTTGCCCAGAGGTATCACTATCCGGCGGTGGATGTCCTTGATTCTCTTTCGCGCCTGGGTAACAAGGTTGCGAAGGATGAGGACCTGAAGGCAGCGGGTAGACTTCGGCAGCTGCTTTCCGCCTACTACGAGTCCGAGGACCTTATCAATGTGGGAGCATACGTCAAGGGAGCCAATTCTCTCGTTGACGAAGCAATCGCCAAGATGCCTGCAATCCGGGATTTCCTGGTTCAGGGCATTGATGAGCGATCGAAAATCGAAGATACCCTGGAAACTCTGCGAAGACTGGCGGAGACGAATTAGGCAATGCGACGCTTTCATTTCAAGCTGCAGAAACTTCTCGAACTCAAAGAGTACCGGGAACGGGAATGGGAACAGAAGCTCGGTGAGATTACCGGACGCATGGAAAAAATCCGTCAGAGGATCGCGGAGTGCGGGCAGAACAGGCGGCGGGCTTTTATCTCCGGCGCTGCAGCAGGAAATGATTTTATTACCAGGCTTGCTGCAGAGAACTACATCAGGAGAATGGAGCATAGCAGCAGGGAACTGCATAAGGACCTCGGAAGGCTTGGAAAAGAACGGGAAAAAATACAGGCCGGGTATGTTGAAGCGTCCCGGGATCGAAAGGTATTCGAGAAGCTGAAAGAAAAAAAAGCGGCGGAATTTTACCGGGAACAACGAAAAAACGAGATCATGAAGCAGGACGATCTTAACAGCAGCGCCGCCGCACGTCGGATTGAAGCGGGAGGAAAAGAGTAATGGCAAAGGTAAACGCAGGATACCGGATTATCGTCCTTGTCCTGTTGATAGGTATTTTGTTCCTCGGCGGATTACTCTGGTTCGATCATCTGGGCCTGGTAGATGTCCGGGAGCGATTGAACCCGGTTTTCAGGCTGCTGGGAATGGAAACCCCGGAACAGGTCCCGGATGACGGCTCTGCCCTTCTGCTGGATAAGGCACGTCTGGAGAAGCTGTGGGAAGAACTGGACCGAAGAGATGCCGTACTTTTGGAGCAGGAGGAGCTGTTGAATGTCAGGGAAGAGGAGCTTGTTCAGAAGCTTGAAGCCCTTAGAGAGCGGGAGAAGGCTCTGGAAGATCGGGAAAAATCATTCAATGAAATTGTAAAACAGTACGAAAATAAGAATGCGAACCTTCGTCAAGCTGCGGAATACTTTGCCGGGATGCCCCCGGAAGCGGCTGTTGAACGGCTCGTTGAAATGGACGACCAGGATGTGATCGACATCCTGCGTATGACCGAACGGATGGCCCGGGAAGGCGGGAATGTTTCGGTTGTTTCGTACTGGTTGTCTCTGATGCCTGCGGACAGGGCTGCGGTAATAAACCGTAAAATGCTCAAGAAACCGGAGGTTCAAGGAGGATGATACAAAAAGATGATATCCCCGCTGGATTTTATATCCTACGATCACCGACCTGCGGATTTCGCTTCCCAGGGAACGGAGCTTGAGGGGCCTCCTTTCGGCGAATACCTTGCCCGGGCCGAAAAGGACAGGGGCGGGACATCCGCGCAGCATGAAACCGACAGAACGGAGAACGACTCCGATTCGAAGGTCCTGAAAAACGCGGAGGATACAAAAAAAACGGAAAGCGCAGACGACACCGCCGCAAGTACTGAAAACAGGAAAACCGACTCCCCCGATGACGCAGAAAAGGTGAACAAAGATTCCGGTGAAGGGCCGGACAAAACTGTTGATAGTAAAAAACGCGAGGCACAGAACAGTGCTGTACCTGTCCGGACAGAAGAAAACGAGCATAAAAGGGATTCTCAGAAGACCGGACTGAAGGTGGAATCCGCCGGAAACAATCGTACGGCGGCCCGGAAACTTAACATGGATGACGAGTCAGATACAAAGCTTCAGGCTGGTTCAGGAACTGAAACCGGGAAAAATTCGGAAAAAGCGGACATCTCCAAAAAAAGCGACGAAGCTGCAAATTCCGAAGAAACCACAAAAGAAAACCCGGCGGTAAAAATCGCGAATCTATCGGGCGAAGGCCTGGTGGCCCCCGGGAATACAGAAAAAGGGAAGAGCGAAGGAAACCAGCCGGCAGAAAGATCCAGGAACACTGATGATGCTTCCAGCGATTCTTATGCTGTCGGCAGACGGCACACCGGCGGGGAGACCGAAAGGCAGACGGCAAGAGCCGAGATAATAGATCTTCGCAGCCGGAAGGAAACAAAAAACGAACAGACCGTTTCGCAAGCCTCGCAAAAATTTGACGGAGTGAACATCCAGGAATCCTTGAAGACTGAAGGCCAGAACCGTCAGGACTTCGTCGTCATCGAAGCTGCCCAGGGAAAGACTGACGGAAATATTTCCCGCAGCGAAGCCGGACCCGCTCAGGCTGCTGTGGACCTTTCACGTGCCCTCAAGGAAGAAGGCAACGGTGAAATCATCAAAAAGGCACAGTTTGTACTCAAAGACAGGGACCAGGGGGAGATTCGTCTGATCCTGAAGCCGGAAAAGCTGGGGGAAGTGCGGATACGTTTGAATCTCTCGGATAATAGGCATATAGCCGGCCGGATAATTGTCGAAAATAATAGTGTGCGAGAGGTTTTCCAGGAGAATATGGAGGCTCTGAACCGGGCATTCCGGGAAAACGGCTTTCAGACCGCCGGACTCGACGTTTCCGTTGGAGAAAGGGGAGGTTTTTCCGGAAGGCGCAGAGAGAAAAATATCGAAGGCCTTCCCGTGGAAAAAATGACAAGGATTTTTGATGACCAGATACCCAGGGTCGAAGAGACTATCTTCGGCGAGAGTCGGGTCAATGTGTATGTGTAGGAGACGAGCAGGATGGATATTTCCACAAGCATGAACAGCGCCGACAAGGCCAGAACACAGATGCAGGTCGATCTGCTGAACAAGACGATCGCTCCCGGCGGGCAGTCCAAGCAGGAACTCGATAAGGATGATTTTCTTAAAATTCTTTTGACCCAGCTGACACACCAGGACCCCACAGAGCCCATGAAGGACAAGGAGTTCATTGCCCAGATGGCCCAGTTCTCAACCCTTGAACAGATGACGAATATGGCAAGTTCCTTTACTCAGCTCTCCGGGGTAATGGCTTCCGCCAGGGCAATGAATACCCTGGGTCATCAGGTGGAGATTGTCCGGGGAGAACAGATTATTCACGGTACCGTAGAAGCTGTATCAGGACGGGATTTTCCCCAGGTACTCGTAAACGGAACCTATTACGATGTGAATGAGATTGAGAAGGTAATGCGCCAGGAGGATATGAACATATGATGCGGTCCCTTTATGCCGGTGTTTCCGGTCTGCAGAATCACCAGACGCGGATGGATGTTATAGGTAACAACATCTCCAACGTCAACACAATCGGTTTTAAAAAGGGTAGGGTGAACTTTCAGGATATGCTGTCCCAGACAATGTCCGGGGCCGCCCGTCCTACCGAGGATCTGGGGGGAGTAAACCCGAAGCAGGTTGGCCTGGGAATGACCATTGCTGCAATAGATACAATCCATACCCAGGGTTCGCTGCAGACCACCGGTGTCATGACTGACCTTGCGGTACAGGGAAACGGATTTTTTATTCTCAAAGAGGGTGATAAAGAACTCTACACCAGGGCAGGTGCTTTCGGCCTCGATGAAGACGGGACCCTGGTGAATCCGGCCAATGGCCTTAAGGTCCAGGGCTGGATGGCCCAGGAGGTTGAAGGACGGACCGTTATCAATACCGCATCCGATGTCGGTGACCTGACAATTCCTGTGGGCGGAAAGGACCCTGCTTCCGCTACCACCGAGGTAAACCTTGCCTGTAACCTGGATAAACGACTTGGAGAAATTCCCCCCGATGCAGGTCCCGCAGAGACCCTTCAGAACACCTGGACCATCGATAAGACGGTATATGACGATTTCGGTAACACCCACACCATGCGGATAAACTTTACCAAGACCGTGGGTGCCCCCAACAGCTGGGATGCGGTGGTCATCATGAATCCCGACGCGGACGGTGCAGATACTGCCAATACCCTTGCGGAGGTTGGAGAGCTCAACAACGAGACCGCGACCTTTACGGTGAATTTCAACAATCTCGGGACCCTTGAATCGGTAACCGATGCCCAGGGTGATATACTGACGGAAGGGGCGCTCCAGACGCAGATTTCTTTTGACGTGCCTGACGCCAATCTCGATGAAGAAGGTGCCGTGCTGCGTCAGACCTTCAATCTTAATCTGGGAGAGGTAGGCAGTGTTGTGAACTCCATGACCCAGTTTGCAGAAAAGAGCTCGACCAAGGCTTTCAGTCAGGACGGTTACCCTATGGGTTATCTGGAGAGTTTCAAGATTGACCAGTCCGGAATGATTACCGGGGTATACTCCAACGGTACCAACCGCAGCATTGGGCAGGTCGCTTTGGCGAGTTTTATCAACCCGGGGGGTCTCGAGAAGGCCGGCGAAAGCACCTACATGGTGACAAATAACTCTGGAGACCCCAATATCTCCGAGAGCGGGATTGCGGGAAAAGGCAAGTTTATTGCCGGAGCCCTTGAGATGAGTAATGTAGACCTGGCGGAACAGTTTACCGACATGATCGTTACGCAGCGGGGCTTCCAGTCAAACAGTAAAACGATACAGACATCGGACCAGATGCTGCAGGAGCTTTTGACCTTAAAGCGTTAAGGGGTTAGAATAAGCCGCAGATGATTGAAGTAACACGATTGGATGGAACGGTCTACTGGGTTAATCCCCACCAGATCGAATACATGGAAGCCAATCCGGATACAACCCTGATTATGCTGTCGGGTAAACGTCTGGTGGTCCGGGAGGACCGCCGGACGGTTCTGAATTCTATTGTCGAGTATCGCCGCCGGATAGGGGCCTTCAAGAACGAGGAGTAACCGAAGAATGGATTTAGGAACGATTATTGGATTGATACTCGGATTCATGATGATCCTGATGTCGATCTTTACTTCCGGTGGAAACCTGACTTCCTATGTTGACATTCCATCGATCTTTATGGTTATCGGCGGCTCCTTTGCGGCCCTGATGGTGTCCAGTCCCCTGCAGCGTGTACTGGGCTTGATGCGCTATATGAATCACGCTCTCAACGTTCCAAACTGGGGCGAAGAGGCAATTATTTCAACCCTGGTGAACTTTTCCGAGAAGGCCCGCCGGGAAGGACTCCTTGCCCTGGAAGACGACCTGGAAGAGGTTGAGCAGGAGTTCATGAAAAAAGGTATTCAGCTGGTGGTCGACGGTACCGACCCGGAAATAATCAAGAACCTTCTCTACAATGAGCTGAACCAGATCCAGGAACGGCACCAGGACGGAATTCAACTCTTCGATTTCTGGGGAAAGGTCGCACCGGCCTTCGGTATGATAGGTACCCTTGCCGGACTGATAGCCATGCTGGCGAATCTCAACGATGCAGATTCCATCGGCTCCGGTATGGCCCTGGCACTTATTACCACCATGTACGGTGCCATATTCGCCAACCTGGTGTTGATTCCCATCAAGGCGAAGCTGGAGGATCGTGACAAGGGAGAGACCCTGGTCAAGGAGATAATGATCGAAGGGATTCTCTCCATACAGTCCGGAGACAACCCTCGAATTCTCGAGGTAAAATTACTGAGTTTTCTGCCTCCCCTTAAAAGAGAGGCGATTATGGCGGAATCCGCCGCTGAATAGGATTTGTAGCAGTTATGCCAAGGCCTAGAAAATGCAAGAAATGTCCCCCCGAAGGCGCCGCCGACTGGATGCTCACCTACGGCGATATGGTGACACTTCTTCTGACATTTTTTGTAATGATGTATACCACCGCTGAAGTGGACGGTTCGCAGCTCAAGCTGATTCTGGCTGCTTTCTCCGGTCTTGGAGTACTGGAAGGGGGCAACACTCTTCAGGCGGGGGAACTGGCGGAACTGGGAAACAACATCATGACCCTGCCTTCCGTTGACAAGGGACGGGCCCTGGACAAAGCCCGCAAGCGGGCGATCAGCCAGTTCCAGCCGGAGATCAAGACCAAGAAGGTCAGGGTTACCGAGGATGAACGGGGCCTTATAATCAGTCTGGCGGCGGATTCGTTTTTCCGTCCGGCCAGCGCGGAGATAGATATAGAGAACACCAGGGAGACCCTGCAGAAGGTGTCTCAACTGCTTATTTCCCTTGAAGGGCGGAAATTCAGGATAGAAGGTCATACGGATTCCGCCCCGACAGACCCGACGGGTCCCTGGCCGACGAACTGGGAACTCTCATCTGCACGATCGATAAATACCCTGAAATATCTGGTTCAATACGGGGTTCCGGAGGACCAGTTTCAGGTAGCCGGTTTTTCCGATACCGTACCCCTGGCGACGAATGATACACCTGAAGGCAGGGCTTACAACCGGCGGATAGACATTGTGATCCTGAGTGAAGGGCACTTATAGGCAGGCGGCAATGAGGGTTTGCATAAGCAACATTTATTTGATACTTTTTTATGTGAGGGCGGTATTTACCGCCCTTCAGGAGTAGGTGGACATGGCAGACGAAGATGTCGTATTCGGCGACGAAGATGTAACCGGCGGTGTTGAACCGGACTCCGGAGGAAGGGGTGGTTTCCTCCCCGAAATAGTAATAAAAATCCTCAAACTGGTAGCCATGGGGCTTGCTGCCATTATATTTATTGTCACTGTGGTGGTCATTACCATGCAGATTCTTGGACGCGGCGGTGCACAACAGTCTCTGCCTGCAGTCTCCAGGGAATATCAGGGAGTCGCACCGATTCTGCAGTGGTGGGACGGAATCGATGAGATCCGCACCAGGACATCGGATACCGAGCCCATGACGGTAATAGTCAAGGTCAAGATCGGCTTCGAAAAGGACAATAAAACCATCCTTACGGAACTGAACGACCGCCAATCCCCGCTGCAGGCGGAAATTCGGCACTACTTCAGTACAAAGAACGCGGCAGAACTCACCCCGCGGCACGAAGCCCAGATAACAAACGAGCTGAAGACCCTTGTCAACGACAGACTTACCGGTCCAAATATAGAAAGGGTAATTATTATGGACCTTCAGATACTTGATTTTTAGCATCCGAGATGATTGTAGAGGGTAGAGGATGAATGAGGTTTTATCCCAGGATGAAATTGACCAGCTGTTAACGGCAATTTCAACAGGGGATATCGAAAGCGAAGAGGTTTCTCAGGCAACGGATCAGCGGAAGATCAAGATCTATGACTTCAAGCGTCCGGACAAGTTCTCCAAGGAACAGATCCGTACCGTGTCCATCATGCATGAGACCTTTGCGCGTCTAACCACCACCGCCCTCTCCGCGCAGCTCCGTAGCATGGTTCATGTACACGTAGCTTCGGTTGATCAGCTGACCTACGAGGAGTTTATCCGCTCCATTCCCAATCCCACAACCCTGGGGATAATAAACATGGACCCCCTGAAAGGATCTGCTGTTCTGGAGATCGACCCGGCCATTACATTTTCCATTATCGACCGTCTATTTGGCGGACAGGGGGAAGGTACAAAGGTGCAGCGGGACCTCTCGGATATCGAGCAGTCGGTAATGGAGGGAATCATTGTACGCATACTGGGGAACCTCCGGGAAGCCTGGAGCCAGGTTATCGATCTCAGACCGAGACTCGGACAGATCGAGACGAACCCGCAGTTCGCCCAGATTGTACCCCCCACGGAGATGGTAGTGCTGGTCACCCTGGAAACGAAAGTAGGGGAAGTGGAAGGGATGATGAATTTCTGCATACCCTACCTGACCATCGAACCGATCATTTCCAAGCTTTCAGCCCAGTACATGTATTCCACCGTGCGTTCCGGTGCAACAACGGAAAACCTGAACATCATCAAGGAACGTCTGTCTACGGTGCACGTCAATGTGGTGGCGGAAATCGGTAGTATAAACCTTACCGTTCGGGACGTATTGTCTCTTCGTGTAGGAGATGTTATACGGCTTCAGGATACCCGAACAACAGACCCGATGGTTCTGAAAATCGGAAACCGCAAGAAGTTCCTGTGCAGGCCGGGCCTTGTGGGAAACAAAGTGGCGGTTCAGATTACCCAGAAACTTGAGGATATTGAAAAAGAAGAGTTCGAAGAGCTCGCCGTCGAAGGAGAAGAGTAGCCATGAGTGATGGTTCATTATCGCAAGACGAAATTGATGCTTTGCTGCAGGGCGGCGGCGGATTTGATTTTGGTGGAGAGGAGAACGCAAGTGAGACTCCCGCCGGATTGTCCCAGGAACAACAGATGGCCTTTGCCTCCAAGCTGTCCGGGGCTGTCTCGAGTCAGGCCTCGAATCTGAGCGGCATAATAGGAAAAAGCGTAAACATCGGAAAACCCGAGGTGGAATTCATGACCCGGGAGGGCTTTGTCGGGGCTTCCCCGGAACAGCTGGTGGTAACCAGAATAGGTTTTTCCGAAGGAATCGTGGGTGAACATATGTACCTGATGCCCGTCAATCTTGCAACCACAATCGCCGGATTAATGATGGGGCAGGATGAGATCGAATTGGATGAAGCCGCCTTGTCCGCTCTTTCAGAAGCGGGGAATACCCTAGCAGGGGCCATAGCGACCACTCTGGGAGATTCTGTCGGGAAGACCGTTATGACTACTCCCGGGGAAACAGAGCTGCTTTCCAAGGAAGATATATCCTTGCCCGGGGATGGTATCCTGCGTGTCAGTTATCCAATCACCATTGAAGGGGAAAAGCCGTCTCAGTTGATGGAGGTATTTTCTATCTCCGCTGTTTCTGATGTAGTAAAGCCCCAGAAGGCTTCTGCATCTCCGGGTGCGCAGACATCATCACAGATGGGTGCCATGGGACAGGGAATGATGGGAGGAGGCATGCAGCAGCAGATGCAGCAGGGCATGAGTATGAGTTATCAGCAACCGCCGAATGTCCAGTCGGTTCAATTTCCGAATCTCTATCCCCAGGCTGCGGCCGGTGATCAGGGTAATATCGGACTCCTGATGGATGTCTACATGGAGATGACCGTTGAACTGGGAAGAACGAAGCGGCTCATCCGCGAGATCCTCGGTATGGGAGAAGGAACGATTATCGAGCTGGATAAACTTGCTGGTGAACCGGTGGATATCCTGGTTAATCACAAGCTGATAGCCAAGGGTGAAGTTGTTGTAATTGATGAAAATTTTGGTGTTCGGGTGACTGAAATCGTATCTCCCATGGAAAGAATGTCTGATTTGACATGATATAAGGAGTTAAAACTGGACAAACGCCGACTTTGTTGGTAGGCTTGTTATATAACGTCTCTGGGGGGGGACATTGAAAAAAAACGTGCTCCTGTTCCTGTTGTTAGCGGCGGCTGTGGTTGGTAGCCTCTCAGCACAGGAAACGGAAGAAAGCGAAGCTCCTGCAACGAATACACTGATGTCCGAAGAGGACATAGTCTTCAACGGCCAGGACGGAGTTTCACAAAACAACACCGCAGAAGCTGTCGAACCCGGTGGAAACCTCACGATCTGGAGCTTCGTCTCCATGGTGCTGGTCCTGGGGGGAGTTGTTGCAGCTATCTACGGTCTGTTCTTCCTGCTGAAGCGCATTGCAGGCAGGGGATACCCGGATAATGATCTTATCCAGATCCTCTCTTCCAAATCCCTCTCCAGTACGCGCAGTGTACATCTTATTTCTCTGGGACGGCGTTTCCTTCTTGTTGGATCTGCCGAAAACAGCGTCAACCTTATAGCGGAAATCGATGATAAAGAGAGCCGTGACGAGATTGATGTTTTTCTTGCCCGGGAAGATTTCTCACCGAAGAAAAGCTTCAGAAAGCTCATCGGCGGACTTCTTTCCGGAGGCGAAGAAAGCGGTGACGCTTCGGTGTCGTCGTCGGCCCACTTCCTGAAAAACCAGGGCGAAAGGATGAAAAATCTGTGAATATGCTGAAGTGAGTAGTTTCTATATGTACTGGGGGGGGAATGAAACAAAAAGTGCTCGTCATCCTGCTGATTGCGGTGACGTGTAGCGGTATATTGACTGCCCAGGAGGCTCAGGATGTCAATGTACCCGCCGACGGCTTGAATATTCCGTTTGTCGATCTCACGATCCGGAGTGCCGGCGACAATCAGGAAGTCGCACTGTCGTTACAGCTTCTTCTGCTTCTGGCGGTTATAACTCTTTCTCCTTCGATAATAATACTTACAACAGCATTTTTACGCATAGCCATTGTGTTTGATTTTATTAAACGGGCTCTTTCTCTGCAGCAGGTGCCGCCTAACCAGGTACTCATGGGTATAGCCCTGTTCCTGACTATTTTCATAATGTGGCCGACTCTGACCCAGGTGTATGAAGACAGTTTTGTACCTTTCGCTGAAGGGGATATTGGTTTTGAAGAGATGTACGCGAACGCTGAAGGCCCCTTGAGGCTTTTCATGTTCAGGCAGATGCAGCGGAATTACGATAATATCGAGCTTTTTATGCGACTGTCCGACTTGCCGCGTCCGGCAAACGCGACGGAGGTTCCGACTCATGTACTTATACCGGCCTTTGTGCTGCATGAACTGACCGTTGCCTTCAAGATCGGAATTCTGCTGTTCATACCCTTCATCATTATCGACATGGTGGTCGCTTCGACCCTTATGTCCATGGGTATGATAATGCTGCCGCCTGTTATGATTTCCATGCCCTTCAAGCTGATTCTGTTTGTTCTTGTCGACGGTTGGGGACTGATTACAGAACAGGTTGTGGCCAGTTTCTTTTAAAATTACGGGGCGTCGTAAAAAGGACGCAGATTTTTCGGGAGGAGAAAATGTCAATCGGATATGCAATCGCCCTGATGCGTAATGCGGTTTTTCAGGTGCTGATAATTTCTTCTCCCATGCTGCTTATTGGTATGGGAGTCGGGCTGATTATCTCAATTTTTCAGGCCACTACGTCAATTCAGGAACAGACTCTGACCTTTGTTCCAAAGATTATAGCAATTTTTCTTGCCCTGGTCCTTTTCGGCCCGATTATTTTCGGTTCCATGCGGGCATACACAATCGATATTATTCGACAAATACCACAGATGGTATTTTAAAGGGATGATGTAGTTTCAGATGGAGTTTGAACAGGTTATCGTGAATGCCCAGATTTATCTTCTCATTTTCGCACGGATATTTGCCCTGTTTCAAACGGCTCCGCTTATTTCGTCGTCTTCCATTCCCGGGGTCGCCCGGGTCGCCCTTACGCTTTTCACCAGCCTCGCTGTTTTTCCCATGGTACAGGGATTCGGATATCCCCTGCCTGACAACGCCCTGGGGTATGGGCTGCTGATGATAGGAGAGGCGATGATTGGTATTCTGGTGGGATTCTTTATTACCATGATCTATTCGGTACTCCTTATTTCGGGGCAGTTTTACGCTTTTCAGATGGGATTCGGTGCTTCCGTGGTGTTTGATCCCCTTGCTCAGATTGAGCTCCCCCTGATGGGACAGTTTCTGAACCTCCTGGCAATGTACGCCTTCATGGCGGTGAGCGGATTTATGGATATATTCCTGAAGGGCATTTATCGCTCCTTTCAGGCCTTCCGGGCCATTGATCTGGTGTTGCAGCAGGAGTATATCGTCTCCATGCTTGGAAGAGGTCTTACGAACCTCTTTGGACAGTCCCTTATCATCGCCTTTCCGGTTATGGGTACCCTGATGCTGGTAACGGTTTCCGAGGGACTCCTGGCGAAGGCCGCCCCCCAGATGAACCTGCTGATGCTCGGATTCCCCATACGTATCGGGGTCGCCTTTATAGTACTGCTTCTTACACTGCCTGCAATAACCTTTGCCTACGTAAATATCCTGAACTCCGGTTTCCTGGAAGTCATGCGTCTTTTCAGAACCGGAACAGGAGCTGCTGTGTGATCAGAAAGGGACTTTCCACCGCCCTGGAGAATATTCAGCACATCTATTACCTCCTGCAGATACGCAGCAGCATGCCAGGCAGTCATGCTGCAGGTTTAATGCCCTGGGAGATACCTTTAAACTGGTTCGCCGCTGAAGACGAAGGGCGTACAGAAGACCCGACGGAACATAAGATCCGAAAGGCCCGGGAAGAGGGCAAGGTCGCCAAATCTTCCGAGTTTTCTGCAGCCATAGTCCTGCTGTTTCCTATTCTGGCAATCGCGCTTCTCGGATCCTACACCCTGAAAACGATGCTCGAAATGGTTCAGTACTTTTTTACCGTATCGGTAGAAACAAATATAATCGGTGACAACGGAATATTCCCCGCTTTTGTAGGGTATTCCGCCCGCCTTACCCTGCCGGTTTTCGGCATTGCCTTTGTTTCCGCCATAATGGCGAATCTTCTGCAGGTGGGCTTTCTGTTCACTACAAAGACCATTACCCCCGACATGAACAAGATCGTACCCAACCTGGGGAAATTCCTGCAGCGCTCATTTTTCTCAGCAGAAGCCCTGTTCAATCTGGGAAAGACCTTCTTCAAGGTCATCGCCATTGGCCTGGTCGCCTATATAAATATAAGGATGGAGCTGGACAGAATTGTACGCTTCGTAGATGTTCCCTTTTTCATGTCCCTGCAGGCAATCGCGATTGCAGCCCTCAGGATTTTGATTGAGGCGGCCCTTCTTATGCTGGCCCTCTCGTTTCCGGATTATATGTTTCAGCGTCATCAGCACCGGGAATCCCTGAAAATGAGCAAGCAGGAATTGAAGGAAGAACGAAAAATGACCGAGGGAGACCCTCTGGTAAAGAGCCGGCTCAGGGAAAGGATGCAGCAAATTCTCTCCCAGAATATGATGCGGGCTGTCCCGGAGGCGGATGTGGTTATTACGAACCCGACGCATTTTGCCATAGCCCTGCAATGGAAACGTGAGACCATGTCGGCCCCTACGGTCAGTGCTAAGGGACAGGACAACATGGCTCTGAGAATAAGGGAGATTGCCCGGGAGAACAATGTACCGGTTATTGAGAACAAACCCCTCGCCCGGGCTCTTTACGCAGAGGTGGAAATAGGCGATGAGATACCGGAAACATATTACGAAGTAACCGCCATTATCCTTGCCCAGGTTTACGGCATGGCCGGGCGTGACAGGGAGGTAGGCTGATGTCGGACGTACAAAAAATACTCTCCACCTCTTTTCTGAGCAACCGAAGTGATGTCTTTGTGGCCGTCGGGGTTCTGTTCTTTGTAATGATGCTGATTATCCCTCTGCCCACGGTCATTCTTGACCTCTTGATGGCCATGAATCTGATGCTCGGCCTTGTGGTTATCCTCATCGTATTGTATACCCACCGGGCCCTGGATTTCTCGGTGTTCCCGACACTGCTGCTTATAACCACCGTTTTCGGTCTTGGACTGAATATTTCCTCCACCCGTCTGATCCTTTCCCAGGGAATCAATTTTGACGGACGGATTATACGGGCCTTTGCGACCTTTGTCGTCGGAACCTCCGGTTCCGAAGGGCTTGTTATCGGTTTTATTATCTTTATCATAATAATTGCCGTACAGTTCATTGTCATTACCAAGGGAGCTACCAGGGTAGCCGAAGTCGCCGCACGTTTTACCCTTGATTCTCTTCCAGGCAAACAGATGGCAATCGAGGCGGAGTATAACTCCGGTTCTCTGACCGAAGAGGAGGCCCAGAAAAAGAAGAACGATCTGCAGCGGGAGGTTGACTTTTACGGGGCCATGGATGGTTCAACAAAGTTTGTCTCGGGTAACGTAAAGGTTGGTATTCTCATTACCCTCATTAACATGATCGGCGGCATAATCGTTGGCATGTCGATTCATGGAGAACCCTTTTCGGCAGCCCTTAACAACTATGTTTCCCTGACTATCGGCGACGGACTGGTAACCCAGTTCCCGGCCCTGCTGGTCTCCACCGCCACCGGACTTATCGTTACCAGGGCCATATCGGACGGCACCTTTGGTTCGGATGTATCGAAGCAGTTCTCCCAACAGTCCCGGGTATACTGGATCGCCGCAATTGCATTAATCATACTGGGCCTTTTACCGGGATTCCCCTGGTATATCATGGTTCCCCTGGGACTTCTTACCGGTCTGGTGGCTTTTCGGCTCACCCGCAAGGAGGTCCGTTTCCGGGAGCAGGCGGAGGAAGCGGCGGAGAGGGAACACGCACCCGAAGGGCCGACGGAGTTTGCCCCGGTTGTACCTGTGGATCCCCTCTCTCTGGAACTGGGCTACGGCCTTATACCTCTGGTTGACCGTGACCAGGGGGCTGAACTTTTAGACCGGATTACCCGTATACGTCGGGAGACAGCACTGGAGCTTGGCCTGGCAGTTCCGCGGATCCGTATTATCGACAACATGCGTCTCGAGCCCTCCGAGTACTGTATAAAGATAAAGGGAGTCGAGGTCGGCAGGGGTACCATACGTACCGGACAGTTCCTGGCCATAAATCCCGGTGGTGTGGAGACAGAACTGGAGGGTGAATCCACACGAGACCCGGCTTTTGGACTTCCCGCACTCTGGATAACGGAGGATTTGAGGGACAAAGCTGAACGAGCGGGGTATACTGTCGTGGACAGCCCATCGATTATTGCGACACACCTGACGGAAATAATCAAATCCCATGCCTGGGAAATGCTTGGACGTCAGGAAATGCGAAAAATCCTTGATGAGCTCAAGCGCGATTATTCGGCTGTTGTTGACGAGGTTACGAAGGTTCTATCCCTTGGGGAGATTCAAAAGGTCCTGCAGTCCCTTCTGGCCGAGCACGTTTCCATACGGAATATGGTTCCCATCCTCGAAGCCCTGGCGGATTATGCCCCCGTTTCGAAGGACACAACCTTTCTTACTGAAAAGGCCCGGCAGATTCTGGGGCGGCAGATATGCCTGCAGTTTACCGACAGCGATAAAATCCTGCACGTTTTGACGATAAATCCGGAGATGGAAGGGGAGATCATCGATTCGAGAACGGAAACTGCCTCCGGGGTCACCGCAGGACTTGAACCCGGACTGTATCGCCGCTGGATAAACGCCGTCGCGAACGCAGTACACAGCGTGCAGCGACAGGGCTATGTTCCCCTGATCCTCTGTTCCGAGGCTGCCCGTCCCCTGGTACGGGCAAGTCTTCTGAGGGATCTGCCGGAAGTAGCCGTCCTGTCGGTACCGGAGATACCGACGGATATAAATATCGAACCCCTGGGCGAAATAAGCCTGGATGAGCGCGAAAGCGCCTGAGCTTGATATACCGCGGAGTCTGAGGACACCTGTCTGAGGACGACCGTGAGAAAGCGAAGGGGCGGCTTTGCCGACCCTGAACGAGGCAGAGCGGAGTCTGAGGACCCCTGTCCGAAGACGACCGTGATAAGGAGCTGGCATGGAGTATTTTACCGAGCGGGCGGCTTCGCACCGTGAAGTACTACAAAAAATACGCGACCGTTATGGAGAAAGAGCCCGAGTGCTCACCCAGAGAAGCATACGTCTGGGCGGTTTCCTGGGAATGTTCGCCAGGGAGGGAATTGAGGTAACGGGTTATATTGCGAAGGATGCACCGAAGCCGCAGAGAAAGATGCTCGATCCTGAAGAGGAACGGAAGAAAATCCTGGAAAGTGTAAAAGGAAGCAGCGACGGAACCTTGCAACAGGTCCTGAAAGCAGTGAACGCCATACAGGAACGTCTGGATACCCATGAACCCAGGAACCCGGAAGAGCCGCACTCATCAATTCTGGCGATGGAACAGCTTCTTGAGGAGAATGAGTTCAGCGCCGGATTCATCCGTGAAATGAGCAACCGATTACGACGGGAGATGTCTCTTGAGGATCTGGATCGCCGGGATATTGTTGAGTCTTCGGTTTTTCAGTGGATTGGAGAGAAGATAACAATCTACGAAGCCCGGGAAACTCCCAAGATAATGATCCTGGTCGGTCCAACAGGGGTTGGCAAAACGACCACTATTGCGAAACTGGCTGCCATCTACGGCCTGGGACACAACGGCCGTAAACCGGTGGATGTGCGTATGATCACCATCGACAATTACCGGATAGGGGCCAAACAGCAAATTGATACATACGGCAGTATTATGAATATTCCGGTTAGCGGGGTGGAAAGTTTCCAGGACCTGAAAAAAACCCTTGCCCTGTATGATGGTGCGGATCTGATCCTTATCGATACCATTGGCAAGAGTCCTCGGGATTATATGAAACTTGCCGAGATGCGGGAGATGCTGGATGCCTGTGGTCATGATGCCGAGGTTTTTCTGACCTTGAGCTCAACGACCAAGGTTTCGGATATAAAAGACCTTTTTAAAACCTTTGAACCCTTTGGATACCAGGCGATTATTCTCACAAAACTGGATGAAACCCAGCGTATTGGTAATGTTATCAGCGTCATAACAGAGCACAATAAACCGATAGCTTTTCTGACCGACGGACAATCGGTCCCTCAGGATATACATGAAGCATCGGTCCCGCGTCTGTTGATGAATCTCGATGGTTTTAAATCTGCCAAAATGAGTTTACGTCCCAGGGAGGGGAGGCCAAGTGCATCCTCGTCGGGGGCTGAATATGTCAAGAACGGAGTATGGGAATGACGGATCAAGCGGAACAGCTGCGGGAAATCATGCGCTCAAAGAACGGCGCTGGGAATCAGAAAACCCGCATTATTGCCGTGGCGAGTGGAAAGGGGGGGGTCGGGAAGACAAATCTTTCCATAAATATTGCCCTTGCCTATGCCCGGCTGGGAAAAAAAGTGATCGTAATGGATGCGGACCTTGGACTGGCCAATGTCAACGTGGTCCTGGGAATTATTCCAAAATACAACCTCTACCACTTAATTCGAAAACAGAAGAACCTGCAGGAAATTCTCCTGGATACCAGCTATGGGATCCAGATAATCGCGGGTGCTTCCGGCTTTTCCAAGATAGCCAATTTGTCTGACGAGGAAAGGGAACACTTTATTGAAGAACTTTCGGGCCTGTCGGAGGCGGATGTAATTGTCATCGATACAAGTGCCGGAGTATCCCACAATGTACTGGATTTTATCGCCGCTGCGGATGAGGCTCTTATTGTAACGACTCCGGAACCCACCGCCATTACCGACGCCTACGGTATTATCAAGATAATTGCTACGGAAATAGACAACATGAACCTGGGGCTGAAGCTGATCGTCAATCGCGTAAAATCGGTGACTGAAGGTAAAAAGGTCTCCGAGAGGGTAATAAGTATAGCCGGTCAGTTCCTTAACCTTAAGGTCGACTATCTGGGCTATGTGTACGATGACCCGGTGGTCAGTTCTTCTGTACTGAAACAAAAACCTTTTATGGTTGTTGATCCGAACAGCAAGGCTGCAATTTGTGTAAAGCATATTGTAGGTCGTCTTGAGAAGGTGGAATACCGCGAAGGGAGCGGCATTGGTAATTTTATTCGGAAACTCCTGGGTAAAGGATAGGCAAATACGGAAACCTTGACTGCGGGAGTCATTTCCCATAATCTGTATTAAGGGTAGGTGTGCATAAAGTGGTGTCCTGGTTTTTCGCGGCCGGCCCTGCCGGTTTCGCCTTTATAGTATCGTTTTTAATCGGACTCGTAAGCGGGGTCGGCTTCCTGAGCATCATTTTCCGGGCATTTGTTTCCGGGGTGATTTTTGCCGGCCTGGGAACCGGGATTGCCCTCCTTGGCAGGACCATGTTTCCTGAGCTTGTCATGGACCGGCAGAAAACGATGGATCAGGATGCACATGCAGAGGATGAACCGGTAAAACGCTCCGGGGCAACCGTGGATATTACCCTCGAGGATGAGGAAACGGATAAAACGGCCGGGACTTCTCCCGGCGGTGGAGACTTTTTTTCCGAAGGCGATGGCTTTGTTGAGGAAATCCAGGCCTCCGCTACATCGGATTCTGATGACTCCTTATCCGATGAGGGAGGCGAGGATACTGTTGACTCGGTTGAGGCAATAGACGGTCTACCCAGCCTGGACGCGTTCAGCGATTCCTTCGATTCCGCCTGGGGATCGGAATCCGACGAGGAACCTTCATCCGCAGGCAGGGATTCCGAGGTGGACATTCTGGGGGAATCCCAGAATCCGGGAGATGTTGCCAGGGCTGTGAAAACAATGATGAAACGGGACCAGGAAGGATAAGATATGGCAGAGACCGCATTGCAGGGAAAGACTGAAGAAGAACTCTGGGCCCTTTACAAAAAGAACCGGGATCCAAAGATACGCGATGCTTTTGTAAAACAGTACGCGCCTCTGGTAAAATACGTCGCCGGAAAGGTCGCCATGGGAATGCCCCATAACGTGGAGTTCGATGACCTGGTGGGCTTCGGAGTTTTCGGACTGATCGATGCAATAAACAAGTTTGACCCGGAAAAGCACGTTAAATTCAAGACCTATGCCGTTACCAGAATCAGGGGTGCCATTTTCGATGAGCTCAGGTCCATTGACTGGGTTCCCCGATCAGTACGGCAAAAGGCACGGGAAATCGAGGATACTGTGCAGCGACTTGAAGCGTCTCTGGGGCGAAGTGCTTCGGATCAGGAAATCGCCGCAGAAATGGGTATGGATATCGATGAGTATCACCGGGCGATGGTAAAGATAAGCGGTACCTCCATCATGTCGCTCAATGATGTCTGGTATTCGGGAGAGGAAAACGACAAGATTTCCATCGTTGACAGCATTGAATCTCCCCAAAGTTTGAATCCGGACATCATTGTTGAAAAAGAAGAGATTAAAAAGGTAATTGTAGAGGCGATCAATGAGTTGCCGGAAAAGGAAAAAAAGGTTCTTGTACTCTATTACTATGAAGATCTGACACTGAAGGAGATCGGAAAGGTTCTGGAAGTGACGGAATCACGAATTTCCCAACTTCATACCAAAGCGATTATGCGTCTGAGGGCCAAGCTCACGAACATCAAGAAAGGGATTATGTAGTGATGGTCGGAATGACTCGAATCCGGGAGTATATGCGAAATCAGGCGGAAGAAGACAAAACCCGAAAATCCGTCAATGTCAGCGGTCCCAGTATCGAAGATGCTCTTACTCAGGCTTCCATAGAACTAGGCATTCCGGTTAAGGACATTGAATACGAACTTCTTGAACCCGGCAGCCGAGGAACCTTTGGCATAGGAAAAAAGGATTGTATTCTTATTGCCTATAAAAAAGCTGAAGAAAAACTGCCCGAAGAAGAAGCCCTCGATATCGATCTTGGTTTTGCAGGCGATTCATTCGAGAAGGAAGAGACAAGAAACGGAGAGGTTTT
>Ga0334900_1000585_pt1 | contig 50732 bp, 69 predicted proteins | sample GraSluR3_MG_2_FD_207231 | JGI IMG/M metagenome (GOLD analysis project Ga0334900, IMG submission 207231) | Sludge microbial communities from methane-producing bioreactor in Wageningen University, Netherlands - Granular Sludge_31_08-R3 | ecosystem: Engineered > Bioreactor > Anaerobic >... | reverse complement strand
GCAGAATATCAAGAAGCATTTGAAAAATATCAAGAAGAAGGAGAAGATGAAGAAACCCAAGAAGATGTTGAAAAAAGAATTGAGCTTAAAAGAAAGCTAGACGAAGAAAGGGGACTAGGGGGAGAATATGAAGAGCCCTCAAGTGAAAAAGAAAGTTTAATTTCCGAAAAAGAATTAGAAATTCTTGAATTTATCAAAAAGAAGGTTGCTAGAGGAGAGGAGGCAGAATTAAAGTTCAAGGGAGATTTTGGCTGGTATGCTACTGATGTTAAAGAAGAAAAGGGCAAGAGACCAATGATTTCAATAAAAAAGAAGCAAGGAAATGATGCAAAAATTGTACATGTTGATTTAAGTAAAATAGAAAAAGCAAAAAAATAATTAATTAAAAATACAAAAATGGAAAAAGAAATTATAAATAAATGCGAAAGTGTAATGGAAGAGATGGGTCTTAGCGCTCTTAGTGAAGAAAGAAAACAAGAGATTATAGAAAAAATGTCAGGCCTTGTTTGTGACAGAATAATATTAAAGTTAATGGAAAGGATTAGTGATGTAGAGGTTGATGAAGCTAATGAAATAATGACTGGTGAAGATGAGGATAGGCAACTAGAATTCTTGAGAATTAAAATGCCTGATTTTAATGATATTTTAGATGAAGAAATAAATGCTGTTAAGTCAGAGATTTTAAAAAATATTGATTAATGGAAAATAAAGAAAAAATACCTGAAAGTAGTTTTGAAAACATTGAGAGAAAAGAGGTTTCTCCTTCTTCATCTTTTGAGAAGCCAGAAGAAAACAAGTTAGAAAAAAGCATAGAGGAAATAGTTGAAAAGAATTTTGATAAATCAGAGGTTGTAGAAAAAACTTCAGCAGAAGAAGTTGTTAGCCAAGAACAAAAAGAATTAATGATGATGGTTAAAGAATCTCAAGGGGCAAGTATAGGGAGAATATCAAAAATTATTAATAAGATTAAAAAGAAGTTTTCTCCTTACGGGGTTGATGAGTATCATGATAAATTAACAAAAAGAAAAGATGACCAATAATAATGGTCATTTTCTCTTTTTTAGAGTATAATTAATTATTATGAAAGATGATTTGCTTTTGGATTTAAATAAAGAACAAAAAGAAGCGGTAGTTTTTGAAGATGGGCCGCTTTTAATTGTTGCTGGAGCAGGAACGGGAAAAACAACTGTTTTAACAAGAAGAATAGCATACTTAATATCTAAAGGAGTTAAGCCAGAAGAGATCTTAGCTGTTACTTTTACAGACAAGGCGGCAAAAGAAATGGAAGATAGGGTAGAGACATTACTCCCCTTTGATTATTATGATTTTTGGATATCAACTTTTCATTCTTTCTGCGATAGGGTGCTAAAAAGATATGGTCTTCTTATTGGTGTTCCAACAAATTATAGATTGCTAGATGGTAGTGGCAGTTGGATGATTATTAAGAGAAATTTTCATTGCTTTAATTTTTTGAAGGAGTACAAGCCACTTGGCAACCCAACAAAATTTATTCAAGCGCTAGTCAGTCATTTTTCTCAATGTAAAAACGAAGGGATTTATCCTGAAGATTATTTAAAATATGCTGAAGGGCTTAGCGATGATAATGAAGAAAAAGAAAGAATTAGAGAGGTAGCGATGGCATATGAAGTTTATCAACAATTATTGCTAGAGAACAATGTTTTAGATTTTGGCGATTTGATTAATTATACTATTCAAATTTTTGATAAAAAACCAGACATATTAGAGAAGTATAGAAACCAATTCAAATATGTTATGGTTGATGAATTTCAAGATACTAATTGGGTTCAATATGATTTAATTCAGAAATTAGCTTATCCGAAAAATAATATTACTATCGTTGGCGATGATGATCAGTCAATCTATTCCTTTTCTGGAAGCTCATTTAATAATGTTTTAAGATTTAAAAAAGATTATCCTAATTCAAAAGAAATTATCTTAGTTGAGAATTATAGGTCGCCTCAAAACATTCTTGATCTTTCTTATTGCTTTATTCAAAAAAATAATCCTAACAGGTTAGAGTGTCAATTAAGCGAGTGCAAAAATATTATTACTGACGCAGAAAAAAAAGGAATTAACATTAAAGAAATTGGAGCAATTAGTAAAAAACTAAAAAGTTCTAAAAAAGATAATGGTATTGTTGAACTGTTAAGCTTTGAGGGAATTGAAGAAGAGATCATGGGGGTAATTAATAAGGTATGGGAAGTCAAAGAAATTGACAGCGAAGCAACTTTTTCAAGTTTTGCTATATTAACTAGGACCAATGACCACGCTAATACATTTTCTAGAGCACTAGAGCGAGCAAGCATTCCTTATCAATTTTTTTCTTCAAAAGGATTATATAAAGAGCCATTAATTATTGATTTAATATCTTATCTTAAAGTAATTCTTAATTTTTATGACTCTCTTAATTTTTACAGAGTTTTAAGGATGATGAATTTTTCTCCCGAGGAGGTTTCCAGAATAACTCAGTATAGTGATAAAAAAGGAATTCCAATTTTTGAAACATTAAAAGATTCTCACCTATTGAGTAAGTTTACAGCGGAGACGAAAACAAAGATTAAGAAATTGGTTGATAATTTAAATGTTCATTATGAATTATCAAAGAATAAAAATATAGGAGAAGTTTTTGTTAGTGTTATCCAAGACCTTGAATATGGAAAATATATTCCAGAAAACACAGAAGATGGTTTTAGAAAATGGGAATTAATTGATCAATTTTATGATAAAGTGAAGGACTTTGAAAACTCTCAAGTAGATGCAAAACTTTGTTCTTTTATTGATAATCTTCAGATGGAATTAGATGCTGGAGAAGAAGGTCCAATAAAAAAGAAAATAGAATCTCAATTTGATGCAGTAAAAATCATGACAGTTCATTCTTCAAAAGGATTAGAATTTGATTATGTTTTCTTGCCATATTTAGTTGCGAGATCTTTTCCATCTGATCAAAAAAGAGATCCCATAGAAATACCTAAAGATTTAGTCAAAGAAGTTTTGCCGGGGGGCGATTTTCATATTCAAGAAGAAAGAAGGTTGTTCTATGTTGCCTTAACCAGAGCTAGAAAGGGATTATTCTTAACATGGAGTACTGACCATGGTGGTAAGCAACTAAAGAAACCATCTAGGTTTTTAAACGAGTCCAATTTAATCAATGAAGAGATGATTAAAAATCAGAAATTCATCAAATCTCCTGGATTTTGTATTAAAAAATCATTAAGTTTTAGATTAGAATCAGATGAAACAAATGGTTCAGGCAAGGACTTCAAAGGTTTTATGCCTGATCATTTTTCCTACTCTCAACTAGAATCATTTAAAAAATGCCCACTTGAATACAAGCTAAAAAGTATTTTAAAAATAATACCTAGGGGAAAGTCAGTTTTTAGTTTTGGTAAAACTATTCATTCTACCCTGCACAGGTTTGTTACAAAAGCATTAAAAGAAAAAGTAACATTTAAAGACCTTCTTAAAATTTATGATGAAGAATGGATTTTTGATTGGTATCAATCAGAAAAAGAAAGAGAGAATTTTTATAACAAGGGAAAAGAAAGCTTAAAACTATTTTACGATAATTTCAAAAATGATAAAAATGTTCTAATTATTGATGATGATCCTGCCTTAGAGAAGGGCTTTAAAATTAAGCTAAATGGCGACAATGTTATCGGAATGATTGATAGAATTGATGAATTTAAGGGTGGGGTAGAAATTATTGATTACAAAACCGGATCACCCAAAAAGACACTAGCCAAAGATGATAAGTTTCAGTTGCTAATTTATGCCCTAGCCGCTAAAAAAGTTTTAGGATTAAATCCTGTTAAGTTAACTTATTATTATTTAGATGATTGTTCTAAGGCATCTTTTGAAATTAAAGACGGGATGATTGAAAAAACAGAAAGCGAAATTAAAGAATTAATTCAAAAGATAAAGCGAAGCAACTTTAAGCCGTCTTCTGGTTGGCATTGTAAGTTTTGTGACTTTAGAGATATTTGCGCTCATAAGAAAAATTAGGTTATAATATAATTATGAAAAAAAGAATTACAATATTAGGCGATGGAGCATGGGGAACAACTCTAGCAATATTACTTTCAAATAATGGTCACGAAGTTTTAATTTGGAGTGTTTTTGGTGACCATTTAGATGAGTTAAACAAAAAAAGAGAAAATAGGAAATACCTAAAGGGAATTAAAATACCTAATAATATTATTTTTGAAAAAGACCTTAAAAAAGCCATTGAGTTTAGTGACTACATTGTTATTAGTATTCCTTCTAAGTTTTTTAGAAGTGTTTGTCAAATGATTAAAAAAGAAGACATTACTTTGAGTAAAAAAGTATTTATTAGCGTTACAAAGGGGTTAGAGCAAAAAACATTAAAGAGAATGACAGAGGTGCTAAAAGAAGAGCTTGGCAATGTTAAGGCCTGTGTTTTGTCTGGCCCAACAATTGCTATTGAGGTTGCTAAAGAATTGCCTGCGCTTGTTGTAATTGCATCAAAAGATAAAAAAACTGCAAAGACAATACAAGATATGTTCAGTAATGATTATTTCAGAGTTTACACCTCAACTGATACCATAGGGGTTGAATTGGGTGGACCATTAAAAAATATTATTGCAGTTGTTGCTGGAATATCAGATGGATTAGGTTTTGGATCAAATGCAAAAGCAGCGATTTTATCAAGAGGAATAGTTGAAATACAAAGATTGGGTCAAAAAATGGGAGCCAAAAGAAAAACTTTTTATGGCTTAGCTGGATTGGGTGACTTATCAACAACTTGTATTAGTCCAGAAAGCAGAAACAGAACATTGGGAGAAAGAATTGCTAAGGGAGAAAAATTAGAAAAGATTATTGAAACCACGGATAGTATTATTGAGGGGGCAACGACAACAGAAGCAGTTTATGAATTAAGCAAGAAGTATAAGGTAGAGATGCCAATAGTAGAAGCAGTTTATAACATTCTATACAAAAACTTAAAACCGATTGAAGCTCTTAAAAAAATAATGGGAAGAGAAAGAAAGCCCGAGTGATTATTGAAATTTTATTACTTTTATACTAATATAAAAATATATGGAAAATACAAAAAAAGAATACAAAATAAACAAAGAGAAATGTATCGGCTGTGGTAGTTGTAGTTTAGCTTGTCCAGAGGGCACAGAGATGGACATAGATGGTAAAGCAAAAGTAATTAGTTCTGCTAAGCTTGAGGAATGTGGTGGTGTTGATGTTTGCCCTTACGGCGCAATAGAAATTGATAATGGGGAAGAATTAAATGAAGAGGAAGAATAACAAAAAGAATGATTTATTTAATGACCCAAATGAAAGTTTGGGTCGTTTTAATAAAGTGGCAGTTGCATTGTCAGGTGGAGTTGATTCAGCAGTTTCTGCATTAATTTTAAAGAATAAGGGATTTGATGTGACTGCTGTTTTTATGAAATTAAACAATCTCACTAAAGAAGATAAGGCAAGAAAACTGGCTAAAGAAATCGGAGTTCCTTTCAAGGTACTTGATTTAAGAAAACAATTTAAAGAAAAAATTATTGATTATTTTATAGAAGAATATAGATCGGGAAACACTCCTAATCCTTGTGCGTTATGTAATAAGGAAATTAAGTTCGGATTATTCTTAAAACAAGTTAACGCTGATTTTATAGCTACTGGCCATTATGCAAAAGTAAAAGATGGTCATCTTTACAAGGCAAAAGATTTAAAAAAAGATCAATCATATTTTCTGTGGAAACTTAATTCTAAAACAATAAAAAAGGTTATTTTTCCATTAAGTAATTTTACAAAAGAGGAAGTTAAAAAAATAGCCAAAGAGAATAATTTATCTATCATTGGAGGAGAATCACAGGAGGTTTGCTTTATCTCTGAAACAAATAACGAATTTCTTAAAAAATATATTAAAGAAAAAGAAGGTGATATAGTAAATAAGAAAGGTGAGGTACTTGGAAAACACTCTGGAGTTTGGTTTTATACCATTGGTCAGAGACGGGGCATTGGCCTATCGGGTGGTCCTTATTGGGTAATTGATAAAGATGTTAAAAGAAATAGATTAATTGTATCTTTAAACGAAAAAGACCTATTTTCAAAAGAAGTTTTGTTTAAAAAGGTCAATTGGATTAGAAAAATTGATTTTCCTATTAGAGTAAAAGCAAAAATTAGATATGGACATAAGGGGGATTTTGGGGTATTAAATAATAACAAGCTTACTTTTGATAGGCCTCAAAAAGCAATAACTAGAGGGCAATCAATTGTTTTTTATAATAAGTCAGAAGTAATAGGAGGAGGAATAATAAAATGATATATTTTGATTACGCAGCAACAACACCAGTAGATAAAAGAGTCATAAAATCAATGATTCCATTTTTGAATGAAAAATTTGGCAATCCTTCTTCAATGCATTCTTATAGTGGCGACACAAAAAAAGCATTAGAAAAAAGCAGGGACATTATTGCTAAAGCCATTAAAGCTAGTCCAGAAGAAATAGTTTTTACAAGTTCAGCGACAGAAAGTAACAATATGGCATTAAAAGGAATTGCTTTTGCAAAAAAGAGTGGCCATATTTTAGTTTCTTCAATAGAACATGATTGTGTTTTGAATACTGCTAAATGGTTAGGAAAAAATGGTTTTGAAGTAGAATTTTTGCCAGTTGATAAAGATGGCATAGTTGATCCTAAAGAAGTTGAAAAAAGAATTAAAAAAAACACAATACTTGTTTCAGTAATGCATGTAAATAATGAAGTAGGAACTATTCAGCCAATTGAAGTAATTGGGAAGATTTGTAAGAAGAATAAAGTTATCTTCCATAGTGATGCCGCTCAAAGTTTTGGAAAAATTCCAATTGACATTACTAACATTGATTTATTAACCATATCTTCACAAAAAATATATGGACCAAAAGGTGCAGCAGCATTATTTATTAAAGATGGAGTCAAAATAGAGCCATTAATTCATGGTGGAGGTCAAGAAAGGGGACTAAGGTCATCAACAGAAAATATTCCAGCAATAGTTGGTTTTGCTAAAGCAACAGAGATATCTTTTTCAACGATGGACAAAGAACAAGAGCGATTGACTAAATTAAGAGATAAGATTATTAATACATTAATAAAAGAAGTTCCTAATTGTTATTTAAATGGTCATCAAACAAAGAGAGTTTCTAATAATGTGAACATAAGGTTTTCTTTTATTGAAGGAGAAGCAATTCTTTTTATGCTTAATTCTTATGGGATTGCTGTTTCAACTGCATCGGCATGTTCTTCTCCTAAATTAGAGCCGTCACATGTTTTGTTAGCAATGGGGTTGAAGCAAGAAGAAGCTCATGGATCAATTAGAATTAGTTTAGGTAGAATGACAAAAGAAAGTGAAGTAAATTATTTATTAAAAACATTACCAGAAGTAGTTAAAAAATTAAGAGAAATTTCACCACACAAATGAACTATTCAAAAGAAGTATTAAAGCATTTTTCAAAACCACATAATTATGGAAAAATTGATAACTATGATGGGTTAGGTAGGGTCGGCAACATGGCATGCGGGGACGAAATGTTTGTTTATATTAAAGTAAAAGATAATATAATTAAAGATATTAAATTTGAGACCTTTGGTTGTGTTGCCGCTATTGCAACAAGCAGTGTTTTAACTGACTTGGCAAAAAAGAAAACTATTGAAGATGCTCTTAAGATAACAAAGCAAGATGTAGTTGATGCTTTGGGAGCATTGCCTCCAATTAAAATACATTGTTCGGTCTTAGCAATTGATGCATTAAATGAGGCAGTGTATGATTATTATATAAAAAATAAATTACCTATTTCAAAAGAACTAGAAGAAAAGCATAATCAAATTATTAAAAGAGAAAGTTGTCACTCATGAAGATAAATAGAAAAACAAAATTAAAGGATATAATAGATAATGAAAAATCAAGGATCATTTTAGAGGAATTTGGTTTTCCATGTCTTTTTTGTCCTCATATGAAATCAGAAATTGAAACATTAGAGATTGGCTATGTTTGTGATAATTATGGAATTGACGACAAGGAGCTAATTAAAAAGTTAAATGAATAAAAAGGTTATATTCTTTTTATTATTTTTAAACATTGTAACATTTTCTGTTGTTTATAATTTATCATCTGTTAGCGATCTTCAGGTGATTTTTTTTGATGTTGGTCAGGGAGATTCAATATTCATAGAAACACCACAAAATCATCAGATAATAATTGATAGTGGGCCAGATAATAAAACACTGCTTGAAAAAGTTAGTTCAGTAATGCCTTATTGGGACAAAACAATTGATCTAATTATTTTAACGCATACAGATAGCGATCATATTTCAGGATTTTTTGAGTTGTTGGATAATTATGTTGTTGAAAATATATTATGGTCAGGAGTTAGCGGGGACAGCTCAAAAAGCAAGAAGTGGGAAGAAATGATTGCCCTAGAGGAAGCCAATATAATTTATTCTAATAATATAGACAAAATAATTTTAGGCAATGTAGTAATGGATATAATTTCTCCTGATGATTACATTATTGAAAAGTATGTTAAAAATGCTAATGATATTTCTGTTGTTTCAAAAATGACATATAAAGATAGCTCTTTTCTTTTTGTGGGAGATATTACAAATAAGGTAGAAAAGGAAATAGCTGATGAAGATATTTTCGCTGATGTTTTGAAGGTTTCTCATCATGGATCTAGACATTCAACATATGAAGAATTTCTTAATATGGTTGATCCATTAATCGCAGTTATTCAGGTCGGAAAGAACTCTTATGGTCATCCGACAGATGATGTTTTGACACGGTTGTCTAATTTTGGTATTAAAGTATTAAGAAACGATGTTGATGGAGACATTAAAATATCAACAGATGGTAATAATTATAAAATAATAACTAATAAAAAATAATATGGATTTTCCAATAGAAAAAACAAAAATGGGCGATGATAGAAAGTTTAACCTAGCGGACCCAAAAGAAAGAGAAGAGTATTTTCAATTAAAATGCGGAGTTGAAATTGAAAAACTAAAAGAGCATTTGAATAATGGTCATACTTTTATTGCTTACTTGCTTGGAAAGAAAAATTCAGGAAAAGGAACTTATTCTAAAATGTTTTCTGAAATTATCGGATCAGATAAGATTGAACACTTGTCAGTTGGAGACATGGTAAGGGCAATTGATGAAGAAATGCAGGATCCTCAAAAAAAAGCAGAGCTAGTTGAGTTTTTAGAAAAGAATTATAGGGGATTTTATGCTCTAGAAGATATTATTAAGAGCTTAGAAGATAGAGATACAAAAAGCTTATTGCCCGATGAAATTATTTTAGTTTTAGTTAAAAGAGAAATTACAAAAAGAAAAGGCAAGGTGATTCTACTTGATGGTTTTCCAAGGAACTTAGATCAAGTTAGTTTTTCATTATTCTTTAGGGATCTAGTTGATTACAGAGACGATCCAGATGTTTTTGTTTTAATAGATGTGCCAATGAATATTATCAATGAAAGAATTAAATGGAGAAGGATTTGTCCAAAATGTAATGCTTCAAGAAGTTTACGATTATTGCCAACATCAAAAATTGGACAAGACGAAGATGGTTATTATTTAATTTGCGATGAGGCAAATTGTGACGGAGGCAAAATGGTGATGAAGGAAGGAGATGAGAAGGGGATTGAACCAATCAAAGAAAGGTTATTAATGGACGAAGAAATACTTAAAAAAGCATATTCTTTATATGGAGTCCCAAAAGTATTATTAAGGAATGCTATTCCTGCTGATGTTGCTCGTGACTATGTTGACGAGTATGAAATGACGCCGGGATATTCTTTTGAAACAGTTGATGGAGAAATTAAAACTATTGAAGAGCCATGGATCGTTGCAGATGATGATGGTGTTCAATGTGTAAGCTTGCAAGCTGCTCCAGTAGTGGTTTCTATGATAAAACAGCTCGTTGAAGTTTTTAAGATTTAATGCTACAATAAGCTTGGTCCTATCAAATAAATTCCGAACACCTTTTCAATTGGGAACTTTAATATTTAATTGCCGTGGTAATTAAATGAGGTGCCCACGTGGATCTTTCGGATTCACAAGATAGGACCACTGCTTCGGCAGTTTTTTTATACAAAAAAACACCATAAAAGGCGTCTTTGTCGGGCTGCCAGGAGTTGAACCTGGGTCTTACGCACCCCATGCGCAAATAATACCATTATACTACAGCCCGAGTATATTAGTTTTTATCTAATGATTTAATACACTTTGTGCAAGCCAAAATCTTCTTGCCAGCAAAGTCATTAAATTTCTTATTGCTTGGGGCGGCAGGTACAGTAACTTTTTGTAGATTAGGGTACTTTCTTTTCTTTGGTGAAGGGTTATACTTAGAAATTAACTTATAGTAACTTCCACCCATTGAAGAAGATTTTCCACATATTTGACATTCTTTTTCCATATGCAAGTAGATTATCAAAAAAGTTGAATAATTGCAAGTATTTTGGTAGTATCAATTTATGGAAATAATAATAATATCACTTTTAGTACTTTTGTTCTCAATAGTTATTCACGAAGTTGCTCATGGCAGTGTCGCTTATTCTTTGGGTGACTCAACAGCAAAAGACGCTGGAAGATTAACCTTAAATCCAATTAGCCATCTAGATCCAATTGGATCAGTAATGCTTCCCGCCTTTTTAATTTTTCTAGGTGGTCCAGTTATTGGTTGGGCAAAACCAGTGCCTATTAATCCTTACAATTTTAAAGATCAAAAATGGGGAGATATTAAGGTTTCAATAGCGGGCTCATTAGCTAACTTTTCTTTAGCCCTTGTTTTTGGATTATTAGTAATGTTTATCAACTTGCCAGAAAGTTTTTTAGTAGTTTCTTTAATGGTAATATTTTATAATGTTGTTTTGGGTTTATTTAATTTAATTCCAATTCCTCCATTAGATGGATCCCACATATTATTTAGTTTATTGGGAGAAAAAAGTTTTGGTATAAGAAGATTTTTAGAACAATATGGTTTTTTCTTATTGCTACTTTTAATCTTTATAGTTCCCGGTGGAATAAGTTGGTTATTTAATCTAGCCAATCAAGTAGTTTATTTTTTTGCAGGTCAATTATTATTTTAATTAATATAAAAATATGAAATTAGAAAACAAAATTGCAATCGTTACTGGTTCAAGTTCAGGGATAGGAAAAGCTATTGCCGAGAGATTTATTAAAGAAGGTGCTAAGGTAGTATTTTCTGATATAAATGAAATTGATATTAGTCAATATGGAGACAATGCTATTTTTAAAAAATGTGATGTTTCTAAATCAAATGAAGTTGATGAGCTAGTTAGTGTTTGTTTAGAAAAGTTTGGAGGCCTTGATATTATAGTTAATAATGCCGGAATTGGAACAATGGCAGACATTACTAATTTAAGCGATGAAGAGTGGCAAAAGGTTATTGATATTAATTTATCAGGTGTATTCTATGGAGCAAGGGCCGCTTCAAAAGTAATGAAGCAAGGTGGGTCAATTATTAATATGAGTTCAATTTTAGGGTCAGTTGGTTTTGCTAGTACTGTTGCATATTGTGCCGCTAAGGGCGGAGTAGATCAAATTACAAAAGCCGGTGCTCTTGATCTATCTAAGAAGGGAATAAGAATTAATTCTATTGCTCCTGGGTTTATTAAAACTAATATGACAAAAGGACTTCAAGAAGATGAAGCATATTCTAATTTTATTAATTCTATGACTCCGATGGGACGCATGGGCGAAGTTGATGACATCGCAAGTGCAGCAGTTTATCTTGCATCAGATGATTCAAGTTATGTTACAGGTTTGACTTTGTATGTTGACGGTGGCTACAGAGCCCAATAGTATTTGACATTTAACATTTTTTTTGTTAGTTTAATCACAAGCGAATTTTCGCTTGCGATTTATTTTAGAATTAAAATATGCCAACAATAAGACAATTAATCAGAAAAAATAGAAAACCATTAAAAGCAAAAGATAAGACACCTGCTTTGGCTTTTGGATTTAATCCATTAAAGAATAAACCAAAGAAATATGACTCTTCATTTAAGAAAGGAGTTTGTCTAAAAGTTTTTACAACTACACCTAAGAAACCTAACTCAGCGCTTAGAAAAGTTTGTAGAATCAGATTAAGTAATGGTAGTGAAGTTTCAGCATATATTCCAGGAGAAGGACACAATTTACAAGAGCACTCAATCGTAATGATAAGAGGAGGAAGAGTTAAAGATTTGCCAGGTGTAAGATATCATGTTGTTCGTGGAAGGTTTGATTGTGCTGGAGTTGAAGGAAGAAAAAAGAAAAGAAGTTCTTATGGAGTTAAAAAGCCAACATCTAATTAAAACATATGTCAACAGGATTAAAATTTAAGAAAAAAGTAATATCACCAGATGCGATTTATAATGACATGATTGTCGCAAAGTTTATAAATCAAATTATGCAAGATGGTAAAAAAACTGTAGCGCAAAAAATAGTTTACGGTGCTTTTGATGTTATTAAGGAGCAAACTAAAAAAGAGCCCTTAGATGTTTTTAAATTAGCCATTCAAAATGTTTCTCCTGCGCTAGAAGTTAAACCAAGAAGGGTTGGGGGAGCAACATATCAAGTTCCTATGGAAGTTAGGGGAAATAGAAAATTAAGTTTAGCAATGAAATGGATTATTACATCTTCAAGAAGTAAAAAAGGAAAAGCAATGAAGTTCAAATTAGCAGAAGAATTAATGGATGCTTCTGAAAACAAAGGAAATTCAATTAAGAAAAAAGAAAATGTACACAAGATGGCAGAAGCAAACAGAGCTTTTGCACATTTTGCATTTTAATAATTAATATATATGAGTCGTCAATACCCAATAGAAAAATATAGGAACATCGGAATTATTGCTCACATCGATGCTGGCAAGACCACAACAAGTGAGAGGTTTTTATTTTATACAGGAATTTCTCATAAAATAGGAGAAACACATGAAGGTGAAGCAATTATGGACTGGATGGAACAAGAAAGAGAAAGAGGTATTACTATTACTTCTGCTGCCACTACTTGTTTTTGGTCTCCAGGAGAATATTTAAATAAAGAAAAAACAAACAGCCACAGAATAAACCTTATTGATACTCCTGGACATATTGATTTTACAGCTGAAGTTCAAAGAAGTTTAAGAGTGCTAGATGGAGCAGTTGTTGTTTTTGATGGTGTCGCTGGAGTAGAAGCTCAATCAGAAACTGTTTGGAGACAAGCTGATAAGTATAATGTTCCTAGAATTTGCTTTATTAATAAACTAGATAGAATGGGGGCATCTTTTGAAAAAAGCTTACAATCTATTTGGAACAAACTAACTAAAGATGCAGTAGCGATTCAATATCCAATTGGCGAAGAAGCACAGTTTGAACAAATCATTGATTTGATAGAAATGAAAGCCGTTAAGTTTGAAGGAGAGATGGGAAAAGATGTAATTTTCTTTGATATTCCTGAGAATATGATGGAAAAAGCAAAAGAATGGAGAGAAAAAATGATTGAAAAAATTGTTGCTGAGGATGAGGAATTAATGAATAAATATTTGGAGGGAGAAGATATTTCAGCAGAAGAACTAAGAAGTACTTTGAGAAAGGCAGTTATTGATTGCAAATTAGTTCCCGTTATGGTTGGATCTTCTTTAAAGAATAAAGGGGTTCAGTTAGTTATTGATGCAGTTGTCTACTATCTTCCAAGTCCAATTGACCTACCAGCTATTCATGGAACAGATGTTAATAATGAAGAAGTTAAGATAGAAAGACATCCTGACGATAATGAGCCATTTTCTGGTTTAGCTTTTAAGGTTGCAACAGATCCTTTTGTGGGAACACTAACATATGTAAGAGCATACTCGGGTAAATTTACTAAAGGTGGTTATTTATACAATACAGTGACTCAAGAAAGAGAAAGAGTCAGCAGAATATTAAGAATGCACTCTAATGAAAGAGAAGAAGTGGAAGAAGTTTTCGCTGGTGATATTGTTGCTTTTGTAGGATTAAAAAATACCTCTACAGGACACACGCTTTGTGATGAAAAGAATCAATTAGTTTTAGAAAAAATTGTTTTTCCTGAGCCAGTTATTTCTATTCAAGTTGAGCCAAAAGCAAAAGCTGATCAAGAGAAAATGGGAACATCCTTGAAGAAACTTCAAGATGAAGATCCAACATTTAGAATGGAGACAGATCAAGAATCAGGAGAAACAATATTATCAGGAATGGGAGAGCTTCATTTAGATATTATTGTTGATAGATTAAAAAGAGAGTTTAATGTTGAAACGAATGTTGGAAGACCTCAAGTTTCTTACAGAGAAACAATTGAAAGAAGCTCTGAAGTAGAATGTAAGTATGTAAAACAAACTGGTGGAAAGGGTCAATATGGTCATGTTAAATTAAGAATTGAACCTAAAGAAAGAGGTACTGGATTTGAATTTATTAACGAAATTAAAGGTGGAGTTATTCCTAGAGAATACATTCCTGCAGTTGAAAAAGGAATTAAAGAAGCAATGGAAAAAGGAGTTGTTGCTGGATATCCGCTAATTGATATGAGGGTTACTTTATATGATGGATCTTTCCATGAAGTTGACTCTTCAGAATTAGCTTTTAAAATTGCTGGATCAATGGCGTTGCAAGATGGTGCTAAAAAATCAGGAGCATATATATTGGAGCCAATAATGAAATTAGAAGTTGTTATTCCACCAGAATTCTTAGGAGATGTGATTGGTGATTTATCTTCAAGAAGAGGTCAAATTGATGAAACAGTAGATAGGCCCGGAGTCAAAGCAGTTTATGCAAAAATTCCTTTATCAGAAATGTTTAGTTACGCTACAACACTAAGATCATTAACTCAAGGAAGAGGAACATCATCAATGGAGTTTGAAAGTTATCAAAAAGTTCCAGGAAACATATCACAAGAAATTATAGAAGGTAAGAGAAGATAAAAATATGGACATTCAAGAAATTAGAAAAATAATGGAAGAAGAAGGTGGGAAAATAATTATCCCTGGTGAAGACTCTCCAACTCTAATAATTATGACACTGGATAATTATAGAAAGGAAAAAGAGATTAAGCACCAGAATAAGAAAGATGCACCACCCAAAGAACTAGAAAAAGAATCTTTAACAATAGAGGATCTTCCCTTTAATTAGTTATTGACTTTTTTTAAAAAATCGCTAGAATAAATAAACATAATAAATAATAAAATAAATAAAAATATGGCAGAGTTTACAAGAACAAAACCTCACTTAAATGTAGGAACTATTGGTCACGTTGATCATGGTAAAACTACTTTGAGTGCGGCAATATTACACGCTTTAGCTCTAAGAAGCGGTACAACAGCTGAAAAATCAGTAGATCAAATTGATTCAGCTCCAGAAGAAAAGGCAAGAGGTGTTACAATTAACATTTCTCATTTAGAGTACGAAACAGATAAGAGACACTATGCTCACATTGATTGTCCAGGTCACGCTGACTACATTAAGAATATGATTACAGGTGCTGCTCAGATGGATGGAGCAATATTAGTTGTTGCTGCTACTGACGGTCCCATGCCTCAAACAAGAGAGCACATTCTATTAGCTAAACAAGTTGGTCTACCTTCTGTTGTAGTATTTCTAAACAAATGTGATATGGTGGAAGACGCTGAAATGATTGATTTAGTTGAAGACGAAGTAAGAGAATTATTGAAGAAATATGAATTCCCAGGAGACACTCTTCCAGTAGTTAGGGGATCAGCTCTTAAAGCACTAGAAGGAACATCTGCTGATGATGAATGGGTTAAAAAAGTATTAGAACTAATGGATCAATTAGATGCATTTATTCCCGACCCAGTTAGAGATAAAGAAAAACCATTCCTTATGGCTATTGAAGATGTTTTCTCAATTGAAGGTAGAGGAACAGTTGCAACTGGAAGAATTGAGAGGGGAGCAATTAACTCTAACGAAGAAGTTGAAATTGTTGGAATTAGACCAACAGCAAAATCAACTGCTGTTTCAGTAGAGATGTTTAACAAGACATTAACTTACGGAGAAGCAGGAGATAATGTTGGTATTCTATTAAGAGGATTAAAGAAGGAAGACATTGAAAGAGGACAAGTTTTAGCAAAGACAGGAAGCATTACTCCTCATACTGAATTTACAGCACAAATCTATGTTCTAACAAAAGAAGAAGGAGGTAGACACACACCATTTTTCTCAGGATACAAACCACAATTCTTTATCAGAACAGCTGATATTACAGGTGATGTAGTTTTAGCAGAAGGAACAGAAATGGTTATGCCTGGTGACACAGTAGATATTACAGTTAAATTAATTGTACCAGTAGCACTAGAAGAAAAACAAGGTTTTGCTATTAGAGAAGGTGGAAGAACAGTTGGTGCAGGAGTTATTACTAAGATTATAAAATAATAGGAAATGGCAGCGGAAACTTCAAAAAAAACAGAAAGTATGCCTAAGCTTAGAATTAAGCTAAAAGCATATGATCATAAAATAATTGATAAGAGTGCTCAGCAGATAATAGACATGGCTATACGCTGTGGTGTAAAAACTGCTGGGCCAGTTCCCTTGCCAATAGAAATTAGCAAGTTTACTGTCAATAGATCAACATTTGTTCACAAGTCATCAAGGGAACAATTTGAAATGAGAGTTCATAAGAGAATAATTGATGTTTTGTCTCCAAACGCAAAGGTTGTTGAGTCATTAAAAACACTTAATTTACCAGCAGGAGTGGACACAGAAATTAAAAGTATTTTATAAATGATAACAGGAAAATAATTTAATTAAATATTGGTAACGCTAGTCTTGTCTAGGCTGGTTGCCTAGATTTTTATTGTAAATAACATGAAATTCATATTAGGAAAAAAAATTGAAATGAGTCAGATATTCAAAGAAGATGGAACAGTTGTTCCAGTGACTTTGGTTAAGACGGAAGAATGTAATGTTGTTCAGGTAAAAACAAAAGACAATGATGGCTACGAAGCGATTAAGCTTGGTTTTGAAAACTTGCCAGAAAGAAAGATTAAAAAATCAGGAACGCCGTATAGACACTTAAAAGAGTTTAGGGGCGACATTGATGAAGTTAAAGCAGGAGACAAAATTTCATTAGAAGTTTTTGAACTAGGAGATAGAGTTAAGGTTTCCGGAGTATCTAAAGGAAAAGGATTCCAAGGAGCAGTTAAGAGATGGGGATTTTCCGGAAAACTTACCTCAAGTCATGGTAACAAACATGAACATAGGACATTAGGTTCTACTGGTTCTTGTAAGCCAGCAAGAGTTGTAAAGGGCAGAAAAATGCCTGGAAGAATGGGAAGTGACAGAGTTTCAGTTAAGAACTTAGAGATTGTTGGTATTGATAAAAAGAATAATATAATTTCTATTAAAGGAGCAATCCCTGGAAGAAGAGGGACTCTTTTAGAAATAAGAGGATAATTTTATGGCAACAAAAGAAGATATCAAAACAAGCTTACCTAAAGAAATATTTGATGTACCAATGAATGCTGATTTGTTGCACCAAGTAGTTGTTTCACAAATGTCAAACAGAAGGGTTGCTATTGCTCACACTAAAAATAGAAGTGAAGTTAGGGGTGGTGGAATTAAACCATGGAAGCAAAAAGGAACTGGTAGAGCGCGTCATGGATCTAGAAGATCTCCCATATGGATTGGTGGAGGAGTAACTCATGGACCAACAAATGAAAGGAATTTTAAAAAAGTATTACCTAAGAATATTAAAAGAAAAGCATTGTTTGTTGCCTTATCAGAGAAATCAAGAAATAATTTAATTACAGTTATTGATAGTTTTGATGTTAAAGAAATTAAAACAAAAAAAATGATAGAGATGCTTAATAATTTAGGAATAAATGGAAGCTGCTTGATTGTTTTGTCAAAAATTGATAGTAATATAATATTGTCAACAAGAAATATTCCCAAGGTAAAAACCATACAAGCAAAAGATATTAATTGTTTAGATATTGTATCTTCAAAGTATTTATTAATAGATAAGAAAGGTTTAGAAGTAATTAAGGAAACATTCAAGAAGTAATATGGAAATTAAGAATGAAAAATGGAACATACTGAAATCACCATGCATTACAGAAAAAGCAGTTGATGCATCAACACAAGGAAACTTCTATGTTTTTAAAGTTTTTAATGATGCTAACAAGATTGAAATTAAGAAAGCAGTTGAAGAAAAGTATAAGGTAAATGTTTTACAAGTAAGGACAATTAGTATCCCTAGGAAAAAAGTAAAAAGAGGCAGGACAGAAGGATTTAAGCCGGGATACAAAAAAGCAATTGTTAAAGTTAAAGAAGGACAGAAAATAGAAATGATTTCACAGTAATATGCAAAGAAAAAAGACAAAAATGAAAAACTTTCTTGTTCTAACAAAGAAAAGACCAGAAAAGAGCTTAACGGTTAGAATAAAGAAAACGGGTGGAAGGGGAAGTGATGGAAGAATCACTACTAGACACATCGGAGGTGGAGCAAGGAAGCTTTATAGGATTGTTGAGTTTGCACAGAAAGTTATGGATGTTCCTGCAGAAGTAATGGCTATTGAATATGATCCTAACAGAAATGCTTTTATTGCTTTAATACAATATGAAGACGGAAAAAAGAAATATATTATTGCCCCAGAAGAATTAAAAGCAGGAGATAAAATAATATTTTCAGATAAGGCGGAAGCAAAGATTGGAAACAGAATGAGATTGAAAAATATTCCAGAAGGAACTATGGTGTACAATATTGAATTACAGCCAAATAAAGGAGGAGTATTAGTTAGAGCAGCGGGAACAGGAGCAATTTTACAAAACTATGAAGGTGGTTATGCAAAATTAAAAATGCCATCTTCTGAAATTAGAAGAATATCAGGAGAATGTTTTGCTTCAATTGGTAAAGTTTCAAATTCAGAATATAGATTTATTAATTGGTCAAAAGCAGGGACAAGCAGAAGAAAGGGAGTCAGACCAACAGTAAGAGGTTCGGCTATGAACCCATGTGATCATCCACATGGTGGAGGAGAGGGAAGAACAGGAATTGGTCTTAAACATCCAAAGACACCTTGGGGAAAGCCCGCATTAGGAGTTAAAACAAGAAAGAAAAATAGTAAATCAACAAAATTAATTGTAAAGAGAAGAGTTAAGAAAAAGAGAAAATAATATGTCAAGAAGTCTTAAAAAGGGTCCATATATTGATCCTAATGTAACAAAAAAAATTGAAGGGAAAAAGCCACTTGAAACTCCGCCTATCAAGACATGGTCAAGAGCTTGTACAATTACACCAGAAATGATTGGTTTTACCTTTGGAGTTCACAATGGCAAAGATTTTCTTCAGGTGAAGGTTACAGAAGAGATGGTGGGACATAAGTTGGGTGAATTTTCTCCAACAACAAAATTTATAAGACATGGAGGTAAGATGCAGAAAGAACAAGAAAAGAATAAAGGCAAAGGAGCTCAGGCAAATGAGCCAGTAAAGATAAAATAATATGGCATTTGAAGCAAAATTAAGATATTTACATATAAGTCCGAGAAAAGCTAGATTAGTTGCTGATTTGGTTAGAGGTAAGAATGCAGAAGAGGCACAGACGATTTTGAGATTTACAGTAAAAAGTGCAAGTGATCCAGTTCTGAAGTTATTAAACTCTGCTATAGCAAATGCAAAAATGTTAAAGAATGTTGAACCAAAAGAACTTTTTATTTCAAAAATTACAGTTGACGAAGGTCCAGTTTTAAAAAGGATTCTTCCTAAGTCAAGAGGTAGAGGAGAAATAATAAAGAAGAGAATGTCACATGTTAATTTAGTTTTAGATATTAAAAATCAAAAAAATGAGTCATAAAGTCCACCCAAAAATTTTTAGAATAAGAGGCATAGAAGATTGGTTATCCCAAGGATTCTATGGAAAGAAGCCCTTAAAAAATGTTAAGGAGGATTTTATCATAAGAAGCTTTTTAACTAAAAAATTAAAAGAATCTAGCGTAGAAAGAATTGAAATTGAAAGATATTTAAATAAAATTAATATTGTTGTTTATTCAGCAAGACCAGGAATAATTATTGGAAGAGGGGGAGAAGGAATTGAAAAATTAAGATTAGAGCTCTTAAAAGAAATTTTTAAGAAAAATAATCTAACCTTAATAGAATGGAAAGACCTTGAAAGAAAGTTGAAAATAGAAGTTAAAGAAGTTTCAAATTCATGGACATCCTCTGTCTTAATTGGACAATGGATTGCTCAAAGAATTGAAAAGAGAATGCCTTTTAGAAAAACAATTAAACAGGCACTTGAAAAAGTTTTAGCCAATAAAGAAGTTAAAGGTATCAAGATACAAGTTTCAGGAAGATTAGATGGTTCTCAAATTGCAAGATCGGAATGGCTAGAAAGAGGAAGATTGCCAAGGCAAACAATAAGGGCAGACATTGATTACTCTTTGTCAGAAGCAAGATGTACTTATGGAACAATCGGAATTAAAGTTTGGATATATAAGGGAGATAAATTTGATAAATAAATATGTTAGCACCAAAGAAATTAAAACATAGAAAACACCACAAGGGTAGAGGAACAGAGCGTCTTTTTGAAAGTAGGGGAACTAATATTGATTTTGGAACTTTTGGATTAAAAGCCACTACAGAAAAATGGATTACTAGTAATCAAATTGAAGCATGTAGAAGAGTGATTATTAGATACTTGAGAAAAGGAGGTAAAATGTGGATTAGAATTTTTCCTGCAAAAGTAATTACTAAAAAGGGACAAGAAGTACCGATGGGAGGAGGAAAAGGTTCGCTAGATCACTATGTTTTTCCAGTAAAACCAGGAAGAGTATTGTTTGAAATAGAGGGAATTAGCGAGAATGATGCTAAAGAAGCGCTAAGAAAGGCAGGAGATAAGTTGCCATTAAAGACAAAATTTGTTAAAAAGCAATAGTATGAAAAAAAAGGACTTACAAAAAGAAGATTTACCTAAATTACTTAATGAAAAAAGAGAAAACATTAAAGAGCTCAGATTTAAGTCGGTTGCAGGTGGATTAAAAAACACAAAAGAATTGAGAGAGAATAAAAAAGATGTCGCAAGAATATTGACTATATTAAATAAAAAATAATATGCCTAAAAAGGAATTAATTGGATTAATAGTATCAGATAAAATGCAGAAAACTGCTGTAGTTGAAGTTGAGACAATTAAGGAACATCCAAAATACAAAAGAAGATACAAGAGTCACAAAAAATACAAAGCACACAATGAATCAGGAGAATACAAAATGGGCGATAAGGTTATGATTAGAGAGTGTGCTCCAGTTTCAAAAGACAAGAAGTGGGAAATTATTTCAAAATTAGATAAATAAAAGAAAATGATACAGACAGAAACAATGTTAAAAGTTGCTGATAACAGCGGGGGAAAGATGGTAAAATGCATCCGTGTTTTAGGCGGTACAAGAAAAAGATATGCTGAAATAGGAGATATTATTGTTGTTGCTGTAAAAGATGCAGAGCCAAGAAAGAATGTTAAAAAGCACCAAGTATTAAAAGCAGTGGTAGTTAGAAAAAAATCAATTACAAGAAGAAAGAATGGAAGCTATATTAGGTTTGACGATAATGCAGTTGTAATGTTAGAAGGGACTTCAAAAGAACCAAAAGGAACAAGAATTATTGGTCCAGTTGCCAGAGAAGTCAGAGAAAAAGGATTTGAAAAGATTTCTACAATGACAAAGAATTTAATTTAAAGATATGAAAATAAAAAAGAACGATCAAGTTTTAATAATTGCAGGAAATGACAAGGGGAAGAAAGGAAAGGTCTTAAAGTCTTTACCAACAAAAGATAGGGTTGTTGTTGAGGGGATTGCTTTAGTCAAAAAGCATATTAAACCAAAAAAATCAGGACAAAAAGGACAAATTGCAAGCATTCCAAGAGCTATCAACACTTCAAATGTTAGTTTGATCTGTTCAAAGTGCGGAAAGCCAACAAGGGTCGGTTATGAGATAGTTGATAAGAAAAAATATCGTGTTTGTAAGAAATGCGGAGCAAAGAATTAATAATATGGCAATAATTAGCATAAAAGAAAAATATAAAAGCAAAGTAATTCCAGGAATGGAGGAGAAGTTTAAATATGGAAATGTAATGTCTATTCCTAAGATTGAAAAGGTTGTTATCAACACCGGTTTTGGAAAAATTATTACAAACAAGACAAAAGATGAACAGAAAAAATTTGCTCAATATGTTCACGATAATATTCAAGCAATTTGCGGACAAAAGCCAGTAATGGCGCCTGCAAAAAAATCAATTTCTACATTTAAATTAAGAGAAGGAAATATTATTGGTGTTAAGGTAACATTAAGGGGAAAGAAGATGTATGACTTTATGGAGAAATTAGTGAATATTACTTTACCTCGTTCAAGAGATTTTCAAGGAATTAAATTAACATCAGTTGACAGCAATGGAAACTTTAATTTAGGAATTAAGGAGCACATTATTTTCCCAGAAATATCACCAGAAAAATCACCAACAATCCTTGGAATGGAGATAATAATTGTAACAAGTGCAAAAAGTAAAGAAGAAGGTTTAGAATTATTTAGATTACTTGACTTTCCTTTCAAGAAAAGCTAAAGTCAATAAGTATTTATGGCAAAAACATCAAGAATAGCAAAATCAAATAAGAAGCCAAAGTTTTCAACAAGAAGCGAAAACAGGTGTTTCAAGTGTGGCAAGAATGGAGGATACATTAGGAAATTTGGTCTATGTAGAATTTGTTTTAGAGAAATGGCAAACCGTGGTGAGTTGCCCGGAGTTAAGAAAAGTAGTTGGTAATATAATATAAAAAAATGGATCCAATAGCAGACATGATTTGTTCAATAAATAATGCTCAAGCAGTGGGCAAAAAGCAGGTAATACTTTATCCTTACTCTGATTTTAAGTATGCCATCTTAGAGCTTTTAAAAAACGAAGGTTTTATAGATAGCGTAGAAAAGAAGGGTCGCCTTTCAAAAAGAAAAATTGTTGTTGATTTAAAATATAGCGAAGATGGAAGCCCAAAGATTATAAAAATTAGAAAGATTTCAAAGCAGGGACAAAGAATATATTCAACCTACAGAGAAATGAAGCCAGTTAAATCAGGGCACGGAATTTCAATCGTAACAACATCAAAAGGATTGTTAACTAATAAAGAAGCAAGAAAAAATAAGATTGGAGGAGAAATAATTTGTGAAATTTGGTAATATGTCAAGAATAGGAAAACAAGAAATTTTAATACCCGAAGGAGTAGAAGTAAAAGTTAATGGAACTAAGGTAGAAGCTAAGGGGCCAAAAGGTTCTCTTAAGATGAAGGCCTTGCCAGAGATATTAATTGAAAAAAAAGATAATGTTATTAATTTTACTCCCAAAGATAGCGATGATCTAAAATCAAGGGCGTATTGGGGACTAACAAGGACCCTTGTTAGTAATATGATAGAAGGCGTTTCAAAAGGATTTGAAAAAAAATTAGAGATTAACGGAGTTGGTTTTAAGGTAAGAGTTGAAGGAAAGAAACTTATACTAGATGTTGGGTTTAGTCATTCAGTTGAAATTGAAGCTCCAGAAGGAATTGAATTTACTGCAGAAAAAAATGTTATCACTGTTTCAGGAATTGACAAGGGCTTAGTCGGACAAGTTTCTGCACAAATTAAAAGAGTAAGACCACCTGAGCCATATAAAGGCAAAGGAATTAAATATGTTGGTGAAGTTATTAGAAGAAAAGTAGGTAAAAAAGCAGCTGCATAAATAATATGATTGAAAAAAAGGAAAAAAGAATAAGAAGACATAAGAGAGTTACTTCAAGAATAGGAAGCGATAAGCCAAGATTGTGTGTTTTTAGAAGTAATCAATTTATTTATGCTCAAATTGTTAGCGATGGCAAAACTTTAGTTTCAGTTGATGATAAGTCATTAAAAGGAAAAGACAAAAAGATTGAATCATCAAAAAAAATTGGTCAATTAATTGCTCAAAAAGCAATTGAGAATAAAATTGAAGAAGTTGTTTTTGACCGAGGGGGATATAAATATCATGGAAGAGTTAAGGCCTTAGCTGAGGGAGCAAGAGAAGGAGGATTAAAATTCTAAAATTATGAAAAATACAAGATTTGATAAAAAGAAAGAAGTAGTAAAAGATGAATTTGATTCAAAGCTTTTAGATTTGGCCAGGGTAACTAAAGTAACTGGAGGTGGAAAAACAATGAGATTTAGAGCGGTAATGGTAGTTGGAAATAAATCAGGTAAAGTTGGTATTGGGGTTTCAAAAGGTCTTGATGTTTCTCAAGCAATTGAAAAAGCAACAAAGGCGGCTAAAAAAGAATTAAGAGAGATTCCAATTTCAGAAGGAACAATTCCTTTTGAAGTTGAAGGAAGATTGGGACCATCTCATATAATTTTAAAACCACAAAGGAAAGGAAAAGGGCTTGTTGCAGGAGGAACAGTAAGGGTTATTTGCTCTTTAGCTGGAATAGAAGATATTTCATCAAAATCAATTAGCAGAACAAAGAATAAGTTAAATAATGCAAGAGCAACAATGAAGGCCTTGTCTAAGTTGAAATAATAAAATGCAATTACACGAGATAAAAAAGAATACAACCTTTAAAGATAAAAAGAAAGTTGGAAGAGGAGGAAAGAAAGGTACTTATTGTGGGAAAGGACAAAACGGACAGAAATCAAGAGCAGGAGCTAACTTTCAACCAATTATCAGAACATGGATTAAAAAGTATCCTAAGCTAAGAGGGTATAATTTTAACATAATTAAAAAATATTCTGTTGTTGATGTGAGTACTCTAGAAAAGAATTTTGAAGACAATAATACCATAACTCCTAAAATATTAACTGATGACAGGATTGTAAGAAAGATTGACGGAAAAATTCCAGCGATTAAAATCTTAGGAAAGGGGGACATTAAAAAACCATTAAATATTGAAGGTTGCTTAGTTTCAAAATCAGCTAAGGAAAAAATAGAAAAAGCTGGAGGAACAGTTAAAGAAAATAAATAATGTTTAAAAAAATATTAGAAATTTTTAAAACAAAAGAGTTAAGGAGTAAAATACTTTTTGTTCTTTTTATTTTTGCTGTTTTTAGATTAATGGCTAATATTCCAATTCCTGGGATAGATGTTGCGAGAATTAGAGAGTTTTTTGGTGGTAATCAGTTTTTTGGTTTAATGAACCTGTTTACAGGAGGTGCTCTTGATAATGTTTCAATAGTGATGCTTGGATTAGGACCATATATTACAGCAGTAATTATATTTCAATTATTAACAATGATCTTCCCTCAGATAGAAAAGCTATATAAAGAAGAGGGAGAAGCAGGTAAACAAAAATTTAATCAATATTGCAGAATAGCAGCAGTTCCTTTCGCGCTTATTCAAGGGTACAGTATGATTTTCTTTTTAAAATCACAGGGAGCTATTGGATCACTTGACCCAATGATAATGATTACAGCAGTATTATCAATTGTTGCTGGTTCAACCATATTAATGTGGATGGGTGAGTTAATTTCGGAAAAAGGAATTGGAAATGGTGTTTCTCTTTTGATTTTTGCAGGTATCGTTGCTGATTTCCCGAACAACATTCAGAGAATGTTTATTACATTTGATCAAACACAACTATTTTCCTACATTCTATTTGGACTATTATCTCTTTTAGTTATTGCAGGAGTTGTTTTAATTAACGAAGGAAGAAGAAATATCTCAGTTTCTTATGCTAAGAGAGTAAGAGGAAACAAAATGTATGGTGGAGCTTCAACATATTTACCATTAAATATTAATCCAGCAGGAGTTATTCCAATTATTTTCGCAATTTCATTTTTGATGCTTCCATCTATGCTTTCTTCATTTTTAGGATGGACGGCAGTTGCTGATTTTTTGAATAATACATGGGTTTATGGAATAATATATTTTATTCTTGTATTTGCATTTACATTTTTCTATACCGCAGTTACTTTTGATCCCAAAAGCATTTCAACTAATTTGCAGAAAATGGGAGGATTTGTTCCGGGAATTAGACCGGGAGAGAATACTGCTCAATTTTTACAGAATATTTTAAGTAAGGTTTTAGTTATTGGTGCTACTTCATTAGGCTTAATTGCAGTAATGCCTTTAATAATTCAGGGAATTACAGGAATTCAAGAATTTGCCTTTATGATTGGTGGAACAGCGCTAGTAATTATCGTATCGGTTGCACTAGAGACAATGAGACAGATTAATTCCCAGCTGGAAATGAGGGAATACGATTCATAATATAATATTGATTAAAATAGAGGGCTTTGAATACCTTCTATTTTTTTGTTTTTTATAATATAATTAATTTAATAATAAAAAAAATGAATAAAAATCCATTAGTTTTAATTTTGCTTGGTAAGTCAGGGGCTGGAAAGGGAACCCAACTTAATTTATTAAGAGAAAGATTGAATCTTGAGTTTATTGGAACTGGAGATCTTTTAAGAAAAAGAAAAAAGATTGATGACTTTACAGGTAAAAAAATAGCAAGTGTTATTGATAATGGAGGAATTATTGTTACCCCTATTCCTTTTAAGTTATGGATGGATTCATTTGAAGAGATTAAAAATAAAGGAGATTTTAATGGCCTTATCATAGATGGTTCTCCAAGAAAAATTAAAGAAGCATGGTTATTAGATGAAGCTCTTGATTGGTATGAATGGGACAAAAATGTAAAAGTTATTTTAATTGACATATCAGAAGAAGAAGCTATTGCGAGAATTACAAGAAGAAAAATTTGTCCAGGATGTAGTCATATTGTAATGTTTTCAAAAGATGATGAAGATGTTAATAATTGTCCCAATTGTGGTGCTGAGCTTGTGAAAAGACCAGAAGATACAGTTGAAGGAACAAAGAAGCGCCTAGAATGGTTTGAAGAAGAAGTTGGTCAGACAATTAAGCATTATGAGGAAAATAATATGTTAATAAAGATAAACGGAGAGCAAAGCGTTGAAGATGTCTATAGTGACATAATTAAAGCAATTGAAGATGACAACAATTAAGACAAAAGAAGAGATTGATTTAATGCATCAAGGGGGAAGAATACTTAGATCAATTGTAGATGAATTAGGTAAAAAGATTGATGTTGGAGTAAGTGGAAAAGACATAGAAATTGAGGCAGAAAAATTAATCAAAGGTACGGGTGGAGTTCCTAACTTCAGGGGACAGGACGGTTTTCCGTCTTGTCTTTGTTTTTCTATCAATGAAGAAATTGTTCATAGTGTTCCAGATGAAAGAAAATTAAAAGATGGGGATATAGCAACAATTGACCTAGGAATATTTTTTCAAATTAATACTTTTTTAAAGGGGGACATAGATTACAGAAAATATCCTAATTTGAAGAATGGTTTTCATACTGATATGGCTAGAACATATAGTGTTGGCAATGTCAATGATAAAATAGAGAGATTACTGAAGGACAATAAAAAGGCACTCAAAAAAGGAATTTCAAAAGTTAAAGCAGGAGTTAAAACAGGGGAGATAGGGGAAGCAATTGAAAAGTTTGCACAAAGAGAAGGATATCAAGTTATTAAAAATTTATGCGGACATGGTATTGGAGCCAAGCTTCACGAGGATCCAGAAATTATTCACTATGGAAGTAAAAAATATGGAGAGATATTAAAAGAAGGAATGGTTTTTTGTATTGAACCGATGCTTTCGTTAGGAAGTGACGAAATCTTTAAAAGAGGCATGGCTTATGTTACAGATGATTATTCTCTAAGCGCACATTTTGAAGATATGGTTGCAGTGACTAAAAACGGAGTTATAGTTTTGACAGATTAAAAATTATTTATTATAATCAAGAAGGTTTTTTATATGGCCAAAAGAATTGACTACAAAGACTTTGGATTTACTAAATCCATTATTGTTGAGCCAAGAGTAGTTCCAGAGAGGAAAAAGATTCGAGAAATGGCTCAAGAGAATAGCAGGAGAGCAATGTACGCTGCCGAAAGGCACAACAACCAAAGGTTATCACAAGGATGATAACTTCTTTTTTTTGTCAAAAAAACTTTAAGATGGTAATATATTAATATGATTAGCTACGAATTACAGACATTTATTATTGCCGCTACACCTATAATAGAATTAAGAGGTGCTATTCCAATAGCTCTATTTAATTATGAATTATCTACTAGTTCAGCTTTTATCTTTTCGGTTTTGGGAAATATCTTTCCAGTAATATTTATTCTCCTTTTTTTTGAAAAAGTTTCTAATTTTTTATCTCAAAAAAGCAAACTATTCAAAAGATTTTTTGATTGGCTTTTTGCTAGAACAAGAAAAAAACATCAGGGCAATTATGAAAGATTTAGAGATTTATTCTTAGTGATATTTGTTTCAATCCCACTACCAATAACGGGAGCATGGACTGGGTCACTTTGTGCTTTCCTTTTTGGAATACCTTTCAAAAGAGCTTTTCCTTTGATATCATTAGGAGTAATAATAGCAGGAGTAATAGTTACATTAATTAGTTTAGGAATAATATTAATATGAAACCATTAATAATAGCAAACTGGAAGTGCAATCCAGCAACATTAAAAGAGGCACAAGAATTATTTTCTGATATAAAAGAAGAGATTAAAAATAAAGATGTGGTAATTTGTCCACCATCAATTTTTTTATCTTCTCTGATTTGTAAAGGAATTAAGTTTGGATCTCAGAATTGTTTTTGGGAAGACAAGGGAGCATATACTGGAGAGACATCGCCTCAAATGATTAAAAGTATTGGTTGTGAGTATGTGATTATTGGTCACTCTGAAAGAAGAAAAATATTTAATGAAAGTAATATCGATATTAAAAATAAAATTAAAAAAGCCCAAGAAGCAGGCCTTATACCAATAGTTTGTGTGGGCGAATCAAAAGATCAAGACACTTTTGAAGTCATTGAAGAACAAATTAAGGATATAGACAAGGATGTCATTATAGCTTATGAACCATTGTGGGCTATAGGAACGGGGGAGAACGCATCGCTTGGAAAAGTAAAAGAAGTGAGGGACTTTTTGAAAGATAGAAAAGTTTTGTATGGTGGAAGTGTTAATTCTCAAAATACCAAAGATTATTTAGAAATTACAGATGGGCTTTTAATCGGTGGAGCATCTCTTAATGCCGAAGAATTTTTAAAGATAATAAAAACCGCATATTAATTATAGAATCATTCTCAGAAAGAATAAATAGTCAAATATATTGTGCGACATTTAATTTTTCATATCCTTGCCACTATGGAATTGGCGATGGACATCTCTTAGTCGTTTATTCGTAACATGAGTATATATCTGAGTAGTAGCAATATTTCTGTGTCCTAAAAACTCTTGAATAGTTCTTAAATCAACTCCTTGGCCAAGCAAATCAGTTGCATAGCTATGCCTTAATGTATGAGGAGTTGTAAAGAAAGGAATGTTTGCTAATGTAGCATACTTCTTTACTATTCTTTCTATAGAGCGAGGTGTTAAACGGGCTTCTGAGGCCGTTTTAGATCTGTAGTTGATAAATAAGGCCTTCTCGTCATCACCGCGTGTTTTGAGGTAATTTTTGACCCAGTCCAATGCTCGCTTTGAGAAATAAACTGTTCTAGGATGATTGCCTTTACCAACAACGCTTAACTCAAGATCTTCTTTATTTTCTATACTCTTAAATTGTTCTTTATTAAGGGCCACAAGCTCGGCTATTCTTAGTCCTGTTGAAAATAGTGACTCAAGTATCGCACGATCTCTTAGGCCAGACATTGTTTCAGTATTAGGAGCAAGCAATAGTTTTTCTATTTGTTCTAATGTTAGAAATTTAACAGCTTTTTCTTTGTTAGCTTCTTTAGATAATTTTATCTTATCTGCTGGCAAAGAGATGATATCTTTATCACTGAAAAAGCTTAAAAGAGCCCTTAGAGCGATTAAATAGTAATTTTGAGTAAGTTTAGACAATGCTTTATTTTTGTCGTCCTTGTATCTAGCTAGATATAGTCGGTAGTCCCAAATGATTTCTGGAGTTAGTTGATGAGGAAGTAAATCTTTTTTTTCTGTAAGTAAAAGCCAGTCAGTAAACTTTTTTAAGTAACGGCTATAGTTTTTTTGCGTGTTATCTGATAATCCTTTCTCAATTTCACAATAATCAAGAAAATCAGAAATATGCTTAATTATGGGTTTATTTGAATTATTCATATATTAATTGTCGCTTAACCTACATTGTACGACATTTATAATTGTATCTTATATCCTGCTCCCTGTCAAGATTTTTATCTCCTAAAAAGATTTAGGAATGACATATGTCATTCCATTTTATACTTTCGTTATACCTCTCTATGGAGGTGACGAAGGTGTTCATTAATTTTTCTCTTTCTCTCGGTTCAAGAATATTCTCTTTCTCATGAACATTCTGAAGTGCCTTTTTAATTTTTCCCTCTGATACAAGTTTTTTAGTTACTGAAAACAATTTCAGCACCCTTGCCTTTCTACAATTTATAGCTTCCATAATAACCAATTTAATTATAAAAAGAATATGTTAATTTGTCAAGCACCCTTTCTTCTTTCTCTTTTTGAGTAATCTTCTATTGCTTCTTTGAATTCTTTTTCTTTGAAGTCAGGAAAGAAATTATTTGTAAAGTATAGTTGAGAATATGCAGTATCCCACATCATAAAGCCAGCAGAATTGTGAGGATCATCTTTGCATCCGGTTCTAATTACAAAATCAACTCCTGGTAAATTCTTTGTCCAGAGATTTTCTTTAATTTTTTCTTCTGTCACTTCCCCATTAATATTTTTAAAACAATCAATCATCTCGTCTGTTCCATTGTAAGCCATTAGAAAAGTAATTATTTGATTATTGTAATCTTTTGTCTTATCTATTGCTTTTTGCATTGCAATTTTTGTTTTTTCTGGAAAATAATCAGCCCACTTCCCTATTATTTCTATTCTTACCTTTTTTTCGTGGATGTTTTTTTCTTCTGCAATTTTATTAAAATATTCTTCAAAAATATTAAAAAGATGATTGACTTCGTCTTCACTTCTTTTAGTTATATTGTCTAGTGAACTGCCCCAAAAGGAGAAATAAGGGACATTAAGAGAGATAACTTCATCTATTATCTTTTCTAACGCCTCAGCGCCTTTTTTGTGCCCTATAAAGGATGGTAAGCCCCTTTCTTTAGCCCATCGCCTGTTTCCATCAGGAATTAATGCAATATGATTTGGAATATTCATATACTATTTTGATCGGTTCTTTTTCTTGCTTTTTACTGTAAATCAGTCCTAACGAAAAGAAGAAAGAAGATATTAATATTAGTGCTATTATTTCGCCTCTTTTATCTTTGACAAAATTGATTATTTTTGTTAACATTTGCTTGTTATTATCAAGTAACTATATATTAGATTAAAATTAATAAAGAGTCAAAAAAATGTCAACAACGAAATCCGCCGGTACAAGTAGGCTAGGAAGAGATTCAAACCCAAAGTATTTAGGCGTTAAATTATTTGAAGGTCAAAAGACTAAAATAGGTTCTATTATTATCCGTCAAAGAGGGACTAAGTTTATTGCTGGCAAAAATGTAAAAATGGGCAAAGACAATACTCTTTATGCAGTAAAAGAAGGTAAAGTTTATTTTACCACTAAAAGAAAAAAGTTATTTGACGGTTCTCAAAGAATTGCAAAAACAGTAAACGTAGAATAAAAATGAGGGCTTCCCCTCATTTTTTCATAGCTTTTATAAATTGATCAAATAGTGGATGTGGGCTTAACGGCCTTGATTTTAGTTCTGGGTGAAACTGTGTTGCAACAAAGAATGGATGATCTTTTAATTCAATAATCTCAACTAGTCCTTTTTCAGGGTTAGTCCCAGCTATCACGAGGCCTTTAGAGGTAAGTTGATCTAGATACTTATTATTAACCTCATATCTATGCCTGTGTCTTTCCGATATGTTTTCTGTTTTATATGCCTTACTACTCATAGTCCCTTTATTAAGCTTGCAATTCCATGCGCCTAAACGCATTGTTGCTCCATATTTTTGTTTACTCATGGCCTCCTTTTGTTCTTCCATTAAATCAATTAATGGGCTATTCGTCTTAGGATTAAACTCAGTTGATGTAGCATCCTTAATTCCACAAACATTTCTGGCAAATTCAATTACGGCTAATTGAAGGCCTAAACATAATCCTAGGAAAGGTATTTTATTTTTTCTACAATACTCTATCGCTTTAATTTTTCCTTCAGTTCCTCTTATACCAAAACCACCAGGGACGATTACACCATCATATTCTTTAAGTTTTGCTAGTTCTTTATCATCTTTTTCTATTTTCCCAGAAGATATCCATTCAATTACTGGATTTCTATTGTTTGCCCAAGAGCTATGTTTAATTGCTTCAAGAACTGAGATGTATGAATCAGTTAATGAAAAGCCATCGCTCTCAAAATATTTACCAACAATGCCTATCTTAATATCTTTCTTTTTTGGGTCTTTTATTTTATTAACCAGTTTTTCCCATTCGCTACCATCTCTCTTTTTATTCCTTAGTTTTAGTTTTTTAATTATTCTATCCCCCAAACCTTCCTTTTCAAAATTAAGAGGTATTTCATATATTGAATCAACATCTGGAGCAGAAATTACATCCTTAGGATCAATACTACAAAATGTTGATATTTTTCTTTTTCTTGTCTGGTCTAATGGAACACTAGCTCTTCCTAAGATAAAGTCGGGCTGAATTCCTGATTCGTTTAATAATCTTGATGATGTTTGAGTTGGTTTTGTCTTCATTTCCCCTATTGTTTTAATAGTTGGAAGAAATGTTACTAGAGCAAACAAAACTCTCTTGGGGTATCTCAATTTCATCATTCTTGCTGCTTCTAGGAACAAAAGATTTTGATATTCTCCTACAGTTCCGCCTATTTCAATAACTACAAAATCAGCTTTATCTCTTTTAGCAACCTTTTCAATACGAGATATTACTTCATTCGGAATATCTGGAACAACCTCAACACATCTCCCATTAAACTCAAGATTTCTTTCTTTTTCTATTACTGATTGATAAACCCTTCCAGTCGTAATTGAATTTTCTGTAGAAAGATTAATATTTAAAAATCTTTCATAGTTTCCTAAATCTTGATCGCATTCAGTTCCGTCATCAGTAACAAATGTTTCGCCATGCTCAATTGGGTTCATTGTTCCAGCGTCAACATTAATATATGGATCAATTTTAACTGCAGAAACAGTAAATCCTCTATTTTGAAGTATTTTTGCTATTGAAGCTGTAGCCGCGCCCTTGCCTACGCTTGACATTACGCCCCCCGCAACAAAGATGTAGTATGTCATATGTTTAAATAATTATTTTAATTTTTCCCTCTAAGTTATTTTCTAGCTTTAATTTAACTAAATACTCTCCCTGATGCTTAATTGGCTTATCAATTTCTATGTTTGATTTATCAATATTAAAGCCACTTTCTTTTAGCTTGTCTGATATTTTCTGTTCATTTATTGATTCAAAAAGTTGTCCTTCGTCTCCCACTTTGGTTTCAATTTTTATTTCCCTACCCTCTAATTCTTTAAGCATTTTCTCGTTTTCTTTTTGTCTTTCTTCAGCAATTTTTAATTCTAAATTCTTTTGCTCCTCAATTCTTTTTAAAGAATCTTTGTCTGCTACAACGGCAGAGCCATTAGGAAACAAGAAATTTCTTGCATAGCCGGGGGAAACTTCTTTAACTTCAAACTTTCTTCCTAATTTTTTGATGTCTTTTAATAGTATTACTTTCATATGTTTATTTTTTTAATTATTTCTTCAATTGCTTTTTCTAGTTGTGGGTCTTTTTGTTGTTCGTAATCTTCTAGCGTTAATTCTATTTCTATGTCAGGAGTAATTCCATTGTCATTAATAACACTTCTATTGGGGGTTAACCATTCTGCTATAGTAACTTTTAGCATTGAGTTATTATATACATTAATTAATTTTTGAACTGTTCCCTTTCCAAAAGATTTTTCTCCAATTATCATTAAATCTCTGTTGTCTTTTAGTGCTCCAGCAAGTATTTCGGAAGCAGAAGCAGTTCCTTCGTTAATTAATATTATTGTTGGATAATTCATTAAATTTCCTGAGCCATTAGCTCTAAATTCCTTTTCCATTCCATTTTTACCTTTCTCTATCATGACCAAATCGTTCCTATTTAGTAGCCACCCAGAAACATCAATTGCTTGATTGACTAGTCCTCCGGGATTGCCTCTTAGGTCTAGAATAATTCCTTTTGCATCGCTATTTATTATTTCAAAAACAGCTTTTCTGAAATCTTGATTGGTTGAGTTTGAAAAATGATAAAGACCAAGAAGAGCGATGTTGTTTTCAAGCATTTCTACTTCTACAGTGGGAACATTTATTATGTCTCTTATTATTTCAACATCAATCTTTTTACCATCCCTCAAAAGAGTTAAAACAACCTTGGTTCCCTTTGGTCCTCTTATTAAATCAACGGCTTCATTAATTGATAAATTAGAGGTTGGTTTTCCATCTACGAATATTATTTTATCCCCCGGTCTTATTCCAGACCTATCAGCTGGAGTTCCTTTAATTGGAGCTATTGCTGTTAATTGCTTGTCTCTTATTCCAATTTGTAATCCAATTCCTTCAAATTTACCGCTAATTGATTCTTGAATTGATGTTGCTCCTTCGGGATCAAAAAATTCAGTATAGGGGTCACCTAATGCATTAACCATTCCTGCTGTAGCACCGTAAGTCATTTTTTCTAGGTCAATTTGACTTGGGTCAATATAATTGAGATATATTTGATCTAGTGTTTTTTTAAGAATAGAAAGATCTATATTTTCATCTGAATATGCCCTTTTATAGCGTTCTTGAAAAAGGTATTCATGATAATAGAATCCGGACACAAAAGAAATCAAAACAAAAACTGAACATACTATTTTTGAGCTAATTTTCATATGTTTAAAGGATAGCATATTTTCTTTTTTGGGACAATAAAAAAAGATGAAGATTATTTTTTCTTCATCTGTTCATTATCTGCACATGTTTCTTGGCATGAACATTTATCTCCTTTTTTTTCTTTGTTTTTGCACTTATTGCCACAGTTGCATTTATTTTCACTCATAAACTAATCACCGAAATCACATTACAATATTTTTAAGACATAATCAACTGTTTTTATTCTTCGCCAATGAGATAATTCCACTTACAATCAATAATTTTAACTTTTACTTTTTCCCCTATTTTTCCTTCTTTGAGAGCAACTGCTCTCCCAGAGCTAGTTCTTGATAAGTAGTTATTCTTTCTCTTTTCGACAATAAAAACATCTAGTTTTTTATTTATATACCTTTTATTTTTTTCGTAATTGTAATTTTCAAATATTTCCGTAATCATTCTTGAGCGGTCTTTTTTAATTCTATCTGGTAGGTCTTTTAGATTAAAATCAGCCGTTCCCTTTCTTTTTGAAAACTTAAAGATATGCAAAACTTCTGGCTTAACTTCTTTAATAATCTTTAATGTTTTTTGAAATGATTCTTCTGTTTCTAATGGGTGGCCAACAATAATATCGGTAGCAATAATGGATTCTTTGAACTTTTTTCTGAATTTTTTAACAATACCAGTAAAATCCTCTGCCTTGTATCCCCTGTTCATTTTTTTTAGTAGTTCATTGTCTCCTGATTGAAGTGGTAGATGAATAAACTTGTATATCTTATCTGATTCATAAACCTCAAGAAGTTCATCAGTTACATATTTAGGATTCATCATTCCTAGCTTTAATTTAAAATCTCTATCAATTTTTACAATTTCTTTTAATAGTGATGATAACGATTCGCCCCTATCTATTCCATAGACAGATAGGTCCTGAGAAGTTAAATATATTTCATGCTCGTTAGAATTTTTAATTTTATTAATTATTTCTTGAGCAGAAAAAGAAAATAATTCTTTTCTTGCAAATTTTGTTGCGCAATAAGTGCAATTTCCAAGGCAACCTTCAGCAATAGGAATTATTTTTGAAGAACTTTTCTTTAATTTTGCCTTATCGGTCTTTGTTTTCTTAATATCAACTTTAATTATTCCATCAATAATCTTATTTATTGATAAAAGGTTTGTCGGTCCAATAATCCCATCAGCAACTTTTTGACATTCTTCAAGAGAAATCATTGGCAAGCATCCTGTGATAATAATTTTTTTATCTTTCAATTTTCTTGCCTCTTTCAATATCTTCCTTTCTGTTTTTTCTACAACTCCACAAGTGTTTAAAATAACAAAATCAGCATCGCTTAGCGATGTTTCTTGATGTTTCTCAAGCAATAATTCTCTCATTATCTCTGAATCGGATTGATTAAGCTTACAGCCATATGTTTTAATGTGGAAATTCATATAGTAATGGTATTCTATTTTTAATTCTTTTTCAATGTAACAATTCCAATTTTGGTGTATTATATATAGTGATGGGATTAGATGAGATAAAAGACCTTGTAGAAAGGTCGCAGAAAAAAGACAAAGAGGCCTTCTCACGGTTATTTGATTTTTATTACGATAAAATTATTAGGTATGTTTTTAGAAGAACACTTGATGTTGAATATAGTAAAGATATTACATCAAATGTATTTTTAAAAGCGCTAGATAATATAGAGAGTTTTAAATGGAAAAATGGTATTAATAGTTTCAATGCTTGGATATTTAAAATAGCCACAAATGAAATAAATCAATATTTTAGAAAGCAGAATAGGTATAAACTAATTATTGATGATCCAGAGATAAGATTTAACTTAAAAGATGAAAGTAATTTGTCTCTTGAAATTGAAAAGAAGATTGATAATGATAAGTATTTAATAATTTTAAGTAAAGCGATTAAAGAATTAAAACCAATATATCAAGATATATTACACTTAAGATATTTTGAAGAGATGCCATATAATGAAATATCAGAAGTTTTAAAAAAGAACGAGTCAACAGTTAGGGTCTATGCTAGACGAGCGATAGAAGAATTGGAGAAGGTTTTAGAAAAAGATGCTGTTAATTTTACAAACTATGAAAAAACTATTTAAGAAAGTAAAAAATGAAAATATATCTTTTGGTAACCACAAAGATGAGTTGAGGCAGTTATTGCTATCAAGAGATTATTTTAATAAAAAAGTTGATTTTTGGGATTGGAAATTAGTTTTTAGTTCGTTGTCTTTTTCTTGCCTATTGATTGCCTTTATCTTTGTTTCCCCTGCTAGTAGTGGTAATATGGTAGCGGGTCTTGATAAAAATATGAATGTTAATAATCTTGGCTTAGTAGAGTGGGCTGGTCAAGATGTTAAAGTATATGAAATGGTCGAACAAAAAACAAAAACATTATTCTATTTTGATACAAGGAATGATGTTCTTGTCCACTCAGAAGTAAATAATAAATAATAATAAATAAATATATGCAAATATTTGAAAACAAATTTTTTCAATTTCTATCTATCGTTTTAATGATAGTTGTTATTGCTTTTGTTGCTGTTTTAATTAATGAAAAAACAGGAGCAAATGAAAATCTTATCTCTGTTTCTGGTCTTGGAGAAGTATATGTGACTCCAGATGTTGGCTTTGTAACTATCTCTGTTAAAACAGAAAATAAGAATGTTTCAATAGCAAGCGAAGAAAATCATAATAAGATGAATGATGTAATAGAATACATCAAGAGCGAAGGAGTTGAAAGCAAAGACATTAAAACAACAGGATATAACATTAATCCAAGGTATGAATGGAATAATGACACAGGCAAGAGAATTTTAGCAGGTTACGAGGTAAGCCAATCATTAAATGTTAAAATCAGGGACTTATCTAAGGTGGGAACAATAATTTCTAATGCAACATCAAAAGGAGCTAATGATGTAAGCAGTTTATCATTTATTGTTGATAATGATGAAGAAGCTAAAGCAGAAGCTAAAGAATTGGCTATTAGCGATGCAAAAGCAAAGGCAAAGGAATTAGAAAATTTACTAGGAGTTAAAATGGTAAGAATAGTAAGTTTTTCTGAAAATTCAGGTGGATACACTCCAAGAGTTTCTTACGACCAAGTAAATTTTGAAAAGCAATTAAGTAGTGCAATTCCAGCTCCAACAATTGAAGTGGGAGAAAATAAAATCACTTCTACGGTAACAATCACCTATTCTATAAAATAGAACTTTATGATCAAAGAATAAGCTCGGTATTATTACCGAGTTTTTCTTTCTATAATATCAAATCCTGAAAATATACTTTCGCATATAAAGTCCTCTAATTGTGAGTGATCATCTTGCATCTGTGATTTATTTAGATAAGTGTAATAAAGCTGTTTTTCTTCTTGCTTAATTATAGCTGGAGCATAATTATTTTTAAGAAGCATAGCACAGAGCAATATTCTTCCTATCCTTCCATTACCATCAGAAAAAGGATGAATTTGCTCAAACTTACCGTGGACCCTAGAAGATAGAGAAATAATATCTTTATCTTTTGAGTTAATTTCTGCAACTAGACCAGACATTAAATTAGGAATAGATATATAATTTGCTGTTGGCAAATTGACACCAACAATTCTAACGGCATGATTTCTATATGATCCAGCATTAGAAATAATCCCATTCATTAGCATGCCGTGTATCTTAAGAATAAAGTTTTCATCAATTTTTTTATTCTGAGACACAAAATCAAACATATGCATTGTTGCTGTTTGATGATTTTTTGCTTCTAATTGTTCAATAATTGTTTTATGTGGTATTGATATGTTTTCAAAAATAATTGATGCCGTTTCTGCCTCGCTAAGAGTACTTCCTTCTATCTTGTTTGTGTGGTAAGTCAATTTTAAAACAACTTCATTTTGAATGTCGGGATTTTCTAATATTTCATTAATAATATTTTTATATTTTAGAGATTTGTTTTTTAGTAATTCTTTTTTTGCATTAACTATATTTTCAGGAATTATTTTTTGCCCTGTTACTTCTAAATACATCTCATCAATTTTGTTTTGTAGTTTTTTTCTTGGATTGCTTCTTTCATTAATCCAAGAGTTAAGAGTAACAAAAGAAACACCAATTGTTTCAGCAATTTGAGCTTGGCTTTTTCCTGTTATTTTTTGTATAATTTCTAATTTTTGGTATATTTTCATAACTTTATATTACTCTATAATTTTACAAAACTTTATAAAGTTTGTCAATGATAAAAAAAGCCACCCTATTATTTTAATAGAGTGGTTTTTTGAAATAAAAAAGAGCAACGAATGTTTCCCCTACTCTTATAATACTCCTTAAGTGTTCTTGATGTCAAATTTTTTGTGCCCCAGACAGGACTCGAACCTGTGGCCTTCAACTTAAAAGGTTGTTGCTCTACCAACTGAGCTACTGGGGCAAGAGAGGGCTATAGGCCCTCTTTTTTCAATTGTTCTAAAAGTTCCTTTTGTTTTTTTGTTAACTTGTCAGGTGTTTTAATATTAATTTGAAGATAGAGATTTCCTCTTCCTATTGATGAGAAGTGTGGTATTCCTCTTTTAGATATTTTTAATATTTTTCCTGATTCTATTCCTTCTGGCACCTTGACTATCATTTCTTCTCCTTCTAGTGTTGGGATTTTAATTTTATCTCCCAGTGTAGCTTGAGAAAAAGTAATATCTTTTCTTAGATATATATCATCTCCAGATCTTTGGAATATTTTGTGTGGCTTAATCCCTATTCTTATATATAGGTCACCTGCTTCACCACCTCTTTTGCCTGCTTCACCTTTTCCTTTTACCTTAATTACTTGGCTGTTGTCAACACCGCTGGGAATATTTATCTTTATCTTCTCCTCTTTTTTAATCCTTCCTTCGCCACTACAAACATTACATGGCTTTTCTGGTTTTAATCCCTCACCACTGCAATCAGGGCAAATAGTATTTTGACTAAATGTTCCTAAAAATGTTTTTCTTATTTCTTGAACAACTCCTGTTCCCCTACAAGTAAAACATTCTTTGCTTTTAGTTCCTGGTTCAGCACCACTTCCATTGCATCTTGAACAAGTACAATTTTTAGTTAAGCTAATTTCTTTTTCTTGGTTTTTCAAAATTGATTCTAATTCAAGCTCTAGGTAAGCTTCAATATCTTTGCCCCTCCTTAGATCTTGTGGTTTTCTTCTTGAAGCGCCTCCACCGAAAATATCAAATATGTCTTCAAGACCACCAAAACCACCCATCATATCCTCCCAGTTTATATTCTGAGAGTTAAATCCTGAGGGGCCACCATTATTAAAGGCATTTCCAAATCTGTCATAATTGGAACGCTTTTCTTTATCAGATAACACTTGATAGGCCTCATTTATTTCCTTGAACTTCTTTTCGTCACCTTCTTTCTTGTCTGGGTGATATTGATGAGCTAGTTTGTAGTATGCCTTTTTAATGTCTTCTGATGATGCGCTTTTTTCAACGCCAAGTATCTTGTAGTAATCTTTTTGTTGCATTATTCTTTTTCGGTTTCAGCTTCTGGAGCATCTTCTGGCCCCTTTTCTTCTTTGGGCGCTTCTTGTTGTTGATACATTTGTGCTCCTACTTTTTGAATTGATTCAGAAAGTTTTTCTGTAGCTTTTTTAATTTCTTCAATATTATCACCATCTTTAACTTTTTTCAATTCAGTAATAGCATCTTCAACTTCTTTTTTAGATTCTTCGCTTACTTTCCCCTCTCCTTCTTTAAGGGTTTTTTCTGATTGATATATTAAGTTTTCAGCAATGTTTTTTGTTTCAATTAAATCTTTTTTTGCTTGGTCCGTTGCGGCATTGATTTCGGCATCTTTTTTCATTTTCTCAATCTCCTCGTCTGAAATACCGATTGATCCTTCAACCTTAATTGATTGTGATTTATTGGTTGCCTTATCAGTCGCAACAACAGTTAATATTCCATTTGCATCAATATCAAACTTTACTTCAATTTGAGGAACACCTCTTGGTGCAGGAGGAATGTTGTCTAAGATAAATCTTCCTAAAGATCTGTTATCTGTCGCCATTGCTCTTTCTCCTTGTAAAACATTAATTTCAACTGATGGCTGGTTGTCTACTGCTGTTGAAAATACTTGAGATCCGGAAGTTGGAACAGTTGTGTTTTTTGCAATCATTGGAGTTGATACCCCGCCTAAAGTTTCAATTCCTAGAGTTAAAGGTAGCACATCTAAAAGTAAAACACTCTTAATATCTCCTTCTGGGGTCCTGCCCTCTTCTTTTGCAGTTAATATTTCTGCTTCAATAGCAGCTCCAATTGCAACCACCTCTTCAGGATTAATTGACTTATTTGGTTCTTTATTAAAGCATTCCTTAACTGCATCTCTTACTGCTGGTATTAATGTAGTTCCTCCAACTAGAACAACTTCACTAATATCATCTTTGCTTAATTTAATTTCGCTTAAAGTTTCTTTAACTTTATTCAATGACTTATCAATTAAATCACTTGTCATTGAATTAAATTGTGATCTTGATATTTTGTATTCTAGGTGTTTTGGGCCATCTGAATCAGAGGTGATGAATGGAAGGTTAATGTTTGTTTCCATTGCGCTAGAAAGTTCTGTTTTTGCCTTCTCAGCAGCCTCTTTTAGTCGTTGTAGGGCTAATGGGTCTTTAGATAAATCAATTCCCTGATCTTTTTTAAATTCCTCTAGTAGCCAATTAATCACTCTTTGATCAAAATCATTTCCTCCTAGATGTGGCTCTCCTCCGGTTGCTAATACTTCTACTATGTCAGGAGAAATATTAAGAATTGTTACATCAAAAGTTCCACCACCAAAATCGTAGATTAATATTTTTTGTTCGTCTTTTTTTCCAAATCCGTAAGCAAGTGCTGCCGCTGTTGGCTCGTTAATAACTCTTAAAACATTGAATCCAGCAATTTCACCTGCTGCTTTTGTTGCTTTTCTCTGTGAGTCATCAAAATTAGCTGGGCAAGTAATTACAACATTTTTAATGTCTTCGCCTAACTTTTCTCTAGCGTCAGCTTTTACCTTTTGTAAAACCATAGAAGATATTTCAATTGGGTTGTGCCAATTTTCTCCCAGTTTAACTTCAACTCCTCCATCTTTACCTTCCCTTGTTTCGTAAGATAATAATTTTAACTCTTTTTGAACTTCTGCGTCAGAATATCTTCTTCCAATAAATCTTTTTACTCCAGCAATAGTATTCTTGGGGTTTGTAATTGCTTGTCTTTGAGCAAGTATACCAACAACCTTTTCTCCACCCTTTGTCTGAGCAACCATAGAAGGAGTTAAAATAGAGCCCTCTCTATTCTCTAGTGCTTTTGGTTCGCCGTTTATTATTGATGCATATTTTGTAATAGCTGTTCCTAAATCAATTCCTAAAATTTTTGTCATATGTGTTTAATTTTTTATTATTATATTCGGATTATATCTCAATTATCACTCAGATGTCAAGAGTGATAACTTCCTACTTTAACTTTTGCAATTCTAATAATTTTTCCTTGAAAGGTGTATCCTTTTTGAACTTCTTCTACGATGATCCCTGGCTCGCCCCCTTCCACTTCTTCAACCAATTCATGTATTTTGGGATCAAATTCTTTTCCAACCACTTCTATTTCTTCTAGCCCTAGGTCTTTAAGTGCCTTCTCTAATTGTTTTTTTATTAACAACAATCCCTTTGTTCCGTTTTTTTCTTTTTCTTCTTCGGGTATTGATTTTTCGGCTAGGGTGAAGTTGTCTAGCACGGGAATTAATTCTTCAAACAAGCTTTCTTTTGCAATGTCTAGGGTGCCTTTTAATCTTTCAAATTCTTGTTTCTTGTAATTAAGAAAATCAGCCTTTTCTCTTTGCCATCCTGCAAAATATTCCTCCTTTTCTTTAATGATTTTTTCTAGTTCGCTTTTTTTCATACAATTTCTTTTAATACTTTATTTAATGAATTAATTAATTTTATGTTATTTTCATAGTCCATTCTTTTTGGACCTAATATTGATATGTATCCTTTTTGTTTTGGAAAATTGCACTCTGAGCAAATTAAAGTAATATTCCTTGTTTTTTGAACTGGATTTTCTTCTCCGATATATAGGCCTGGGACCATTTCTTTTTCTTCAAATTCTTTAATGAATTCAAGAATATCTAAAACGAAAGAAGAATCTTTTGCTTCGGGAGCTTTAAAGATTTCTTCAAACCCTTCTTTGATTGTAAATTCACCAAAATTAAAAATTGTAAAGCTAGAAGAATGTGATGATAGATATTTACTAATTGAATAAGCAATTTTGTAATAATCTTTAATTCCCCTTATAATTTCTTCTATCTCTTCTTCAATTTTATCTTCGCTTTCCTGTTTAAGATTATCAACAAAAAATCGGTAGGCCTTGTCTGTGGGGACCCTGCCAGCAGAGGTGTGAGGTTGCTCAAGATATCCTTCTTTGATTAGGTATTGAAATTCAATTCTTAATGCAGATGGACAAATACCAAAATCATATTTCTCAGCTAAAAACTTGGAACTTATCGGTTCTGCATTTTTTATATACTCCTTAACAAGTAGCTTAATAATATTTTCTTGTCTTTCGCTTACCATATATGATTAATATATCATATATTAATTGTCAGTCAAGCTTATCGTTTGATAAAAAATATCTTTTTATTGGTTTTATATTTTCATCAAATTCATAGATCATAGGAATGCCAACAGGTATTTCTATTTTTTCTACTTCTTCCTCTGGAGAAATAATCTTAATTAGCGCCCGAATGCTATTGCCGTGAGCAGAAATTATAATCCTATTATCTTTAATTTTTGGTTTAATCTCTTCTTCCCAATAAGGTAGAACTCTTTGAACGGTATCTTTTAAACTTTCAGACATTCCCTCTTCATCTTCTGGTGGTTTTGCTTCGTATCCCCTCCTCCACTCTTCAACTTTGTCTATTCCATAAACTTTTCTCATCGTGTCTTTATTTTTTCCTTGCAACAATCCATAATGTCTTTCATTTAATTTCCAAGATTTTCTTATTGGAATATTTTCTTTCATTTCTTCAAGAATTAAATCAAGAGTGTCAATTGCCCTTTTTAATTCAGAGGTGTAGCCAATATCAAAAATAAATCCTTTGTCTTTTAGTAATTTACCAGCTTCCCTTGCTTGAGTTATGCCTAATTCAGACAATCCAACATCAGTCCAGCCAGTAAATATGTTTTCTTTATTCCAAACACTTTCTCCATGCCTAATGATAACAATTTTATTCTCTAATGATTTCATTGTTTAAATATATTATTTTTGATGGTTCTGATTTTATATTTCCTTTATCTATATAGAAGTTAACTTTATCACCGAAATAATTTTTAGCTTCTGTAATATTTTCTGCTGGTTTGCCTCCTTCAATATTAGCACTAGGAGCAACGATTGGTCCAGATATTTTTAATATACTTATTAAATCTTTGTCATGAGGTAATCTGAAAGCTAAGCTTTTTTTACCTCTGTGTAAATAATCAAAGTCGTTGCAATCAAAAACAATGCTTGTCTTTTCTGGCCAATTTGTGATTTTATTACTAATATTAAAAAGCTTTAAATCATTGACAGAGCCTATGAGTATAATCATAGGCTTTGTTTTATTTCTTTTTCTAATTTTATAAAGTTTTTCTACTGAATCTTCGTTAAAAGCCGAACAAACTATTCCATATATTGTATCTGTTGGAATAACTCCAATCTCTCCGAGATTAATTCTCTCAGCAACAATATTAATAATTTGCTGATCCATTAGCTATACAATTACTAAAAGTTTGCTCTCCTAATTCATCTATAAAAGCAGTTTCTCCTTTGTTCCAGAAAACAAAAACTTCGTTTTCGTCTGCGAAACGAACACCTGAAGCTGAGATTGTCTGAGGTAGCATTATTAATCTATTGTCGCTTAATCTCAATGTAACTTCTTCATCAAAATAATCAGCGATTATAAATTTATTGTCGTTACATCTGTAAATTGCTGAACTAATTGGCTCTTTTTCTTCAAAAAGTTGCTCTTGATAGTTTTGACCTAAAACAAAACCTGCAAAAAAAGCGAAAGCGTAGATAAAAATTAATAAAGCGATTGTTTCTTTTTTCATATTATTTTTTAATTAATTTATTGTTATCTTTAATATATATTATGAGTGCAAAAATTGCAATAATTGAACCAAAGTTTTCAAGGCCTTCTTCTAGTGCATTAAGTATTCTATAATTCATATCATATACAAAGTTATTAGCTTGCCAGTAATCTCCAGAAATCATTTCTACCCCAACTGATCCTAAAATAAATATAAATGCACTAAAGAATAACAACAATTTAATTTTCTTAGGTAGAGAATTAAAGAATTTTAGAAAAGCAATTCCTAATATAAAAACAATAACTAGAACTGGTATTATCCATGCAAAGAAAAATAATCCACTATCAATGCCTAATATTTCTTGAAAAGGCCTTATCATTAATTCGTGAATCTCTGCTCCTTCGTCAATACTTAGGAAAACAAATATTAATGATAGAAATAACCATTCTTTTCTTTTTTCATCAATATATATAAAAGCAAACAGCGAGGCAATAACAAAAAGAAGTATTTGAGCAAACCATGTTGGAATGCTTATCTCGTTATCCATATTAAATCTTTCTCCAATTTCATATAGTAAAAGAGATGGCTCAAGATTAATATTAATATAGCAAAAAACTAAGTGAAGAATAATTAAGGCAATATTTATTATGATAAGATGTTTAATAAATTTCATTTAAAATAAATAGTAAAAAGCAAGATAAAACAAGAATAATGATCCAATTAGTGTTGCCCATGTAATTGCTTTAGAATTGCTAAGCCATATTCTTTTAGTAAATACCGCTATTAAAAATACAACTATTTCTATCAACATATAGAATAGAAGATAGATTAAAATGTAGAATATAAATGAAGAAAGTGATAGATTAGCTTCTGCTAATATGCCAACAAATACAATAGGAATGCCAATTGAACAAGGTAGCTCAACAATGACAATAATTGAAGCAAAAATAATAATTGCACCAATTGTTGCTAGGGTGCTACTATTTTCATTATCAAAAACACTTTTTATTTTCTTAGTTGTCTTGGTGATTAGTGTTGATTTGCTTGATTCACAAGCTGGGCCACTTTTAAGAAACTTAATGAATTGATTAAAGAAGTATCCTCCACCAATTAGCGCCGAAAGGCCAACAATAATTCTTAGTATTTCAAGTTGTCCCAACAATAATTCAAAGACCTTTCCCCATGCAAAAACAATAATTCCGTAAACTGTTGCTGTTGTGAGTATGAAGATTCCGCCATAAAGAAGTATTTTTCTTCTAGAATTAAAAGCAAGAACAATTGAAAGTATTAAAATCAAAGCTCCGATGGAGCAGACATTAAGACCATCAACTGAACTTAAAACAATGGTTGTTAATAAGATGGGTAAATTATCAAGATCTACTTCTTTGTTTATCAAGGGAACATTAACGATATTATTGCTACTTTCTACATAATTGCCCTCTATGGCATCAATTATTGAGGCCTTTTCCCTTTCTCCGAAATCGTTGAATTGGAAAAAAATACCATTAACAAAAGAAGTCGGAGACATTATTTTGTAATTATTAACATGGTTTTCAGTTGCTAATTGGTGAAGCTTATCTGTCTCAGAAATTGGGTATGTTTTAATTTCTAGATTAGGATAATTGTCTTTTATGCTATTCATAAAATCTTTTTGAAGAGCGCAAGTTGAGCAAAGCCGATCTTCAAAGAAATGAATAGTTACATTTTCAGCAAAAATAGGGGTTATTGTGGAAAATAACCCTATAAATAAGAATATTAAAAATGTAATTAATCTATTTTGCATCCTGTTTGTTGTGATAGTGCCTCAATTGATTTGTTTGGAAAAACCACTCCATTTATTTGTATTTCTGGAACATAGCTAGCTTTCATTTCCGTGGCACATCTTTGAGGGTTTTCGTCGCAATTAACATAAATTAAATCTATGTTGTTTCCAAAATCTTGCAAGTTATTTCTTAATTGTGTGCATGCAGGACAAGTACTTGTTCCATAAATAACTAAGCCATTGCTTTTTAGACAATTAAAAAAATCATCATTGGTACTCTTGTCTTTTCCTTGTGTAAAAATAATTAATCCAATTAAAGCAATAATTATTATTAATAAAATGTATAATATTTTTTGGTTCATATAATTAATATTTAGCTTGTTTGCATTGTTTAAATTTGTCTTTATGTTCTTGAGGTGCAAATTATTATTCCTGATTTATCACCTTCTTTAGCAAGATTAGAATACAGTAAATATGATAATAACGCAAGAATGATAATTATTATTAGGATGTATATTTTTTCGTATTCTTGTATTCTAATTATGCAAACCTCTTGAGCTCTTTCTTTTGATTATTAAAGTTTATAAAAGTGTCTTTCAATAACATCTTTTTTATTCTTCAATAAATAAAAGATTATGTTCTTTTTTTATTTTCTTTAATGATTCTTCCCATTTTTTAATCAATGAATCAGGATATGTTTTTGAAAAAGCGATGTAGAATTGACTGATTGATACATTGAATTCTTTTTCAATGCTGTAAAAAGGAATGTTTTCTGTTTTCATTACATCATCAATTGCAATATTTGAAGTTAAATACAAGTCCACCTCTCTTGATAATAACTTATCAAGGGCTTCTTTCTCACTTTCACATTGAATTACATTTTCAAAACCTATATTGATAAGGTTCTCTGTGTAGCCATAATCTTTCACCGCACTTATTTTATAATTCTTAGCGTCTTTCAGAGATCTAATTTCAATATCATCAAAGTCGTTCCTGTATAGTCCTACTTTTAATGTTCCAATAGGGCCAACCCACCTAAACTTATCTTCTCTCTCTGCGTTTCTCATCATGGAAAATAATGCTATATTATCTTCTTTAAGGACTAATTTATATGCTTCGTCCCATTCAAGCAATTCAATATTTTTAGATATTTCAAGGTCATTAATTATTTTTAAAATAACTTCTGTTGCAAAACCATCTATCTCTCCCCTTTCATTAATATATTGCAATGGAGGATAATTTTCAGTCAGTATCCTTATATCATTAATTCCATCGTCGCTATTTTTTAGAAAAATAAAAACAGAGATTAAAATAAGAATTAAGGTTGAAATTAATATGACCTTTTTCACAGTTAAATAATATCACACTTGCTTTAATTTTTCTATATTGTTATTATTTAATAAATTATGTCGTTGATATTATTAATCTTAATTCTTTTAGTTTCTTTGTTGGCATTAATAAAGGGTGCAGATTTTTTTATTGATGGAGCAAAGTCAATTGGGCTAAAAATGGGAATGTCCCCTTTTGTTATTGGGGTTTTAATTGTTGGAATGGGAACATCTCTCCCAGAATTAGCATCATCTATCGCAGCAGTATTTCAAAATGAAACAACAGTGGTTCTTGCTAATGTGGTTGGTTCTAATATTACCAATATTTTATTAATAGTAGGAATATTAGCCCTTTTTTCAAGAAGGATTGTAATTAGAAGGGACTTACTTAAAAGTGAGCTACCTCTTTTTGTTATAGCGACAACACATTTTCTTTTTATTATCTCCGATGGAGTTGTAACTAGAATAGAATCAATTCTTTTACTTGGCACTTTCATTGCTTACTTGTGGTATATAATAAAAGAGCCACCAAGTGACCTTGAGGAGGTAGAAGAAAAGCCAAAAGAAGATAAAAAAGAAACAGTTAAATCTATTGGTTTAATTGTATTTGGATTAATAGGAATAATAGCAGGAGCACACTTTACAGTTTATTCCTCTATTGAGCTCGCATATTTAATTGGAATACCTGTGAGTATTGTTGCAATATTGGGTATTGCTATTGGAACATCTCTTCCAGAGCTAATGGTTTCTTTGAGTGCGATTAAAACAAATGATGCTGATTTGGCAATTGGTAATATTTTTGGATCAAATGCTATTAACATGTTGTTAGTGGTTGGTATTCCTGCTTTTATGACCAACCTTTATGCTGACAAAGTGGTGATGGATTTAGGCATTGGTATATTATTAGCAGCTTCAATTATATTCTTTGTTCATGGATTATCTCGTCGCTTAATGCGTTGGGAGGGCGCTATGTTATTATTATTCTTTTTCTTCTTTGTAATTCAGTTGTTTAATTATATATAATAAATAATATTAAAAAATATGTTGGAATTTACAGACATCAATCTATTATTATTCCGAAGCTTTGAATTTCTAGGATTCTTTTTGTTTTTCCTTTTATTGTTAAGAGAAATATTTAAAAAAAGCGGGGGTCGTGTTTTTGAATTATTAAGCTGTGCTTTTTTTGGAGTATTGCTAGAAGTTGGAAATATTTATATCGCTCATATTTATCATTATAGCGATATTTTTTTAGTTAATATATTGGGAGTTCCTTTAGCTATTGGATTAGGTTGGGCTGTTATTATATATTGCGCAATGCTTTTGAGTGATCAGTATAATACCCCTTGGCAGATTCGTCCCTTTACGGATGCATTAATAGTCATATTAGCAGATCTTGTATTAGATGTTGTTGCTATAAGGATTGGCTTTTGGAGTTGGACAATACCATTTGATCAAGAGTGGTATGGTGTTCCTTTTGAGAATTTAGTTGGGTGGATTTTTGTTGCCATTTCCTTCTCTTTTGTTATTAGATTTATTAGAACGCTAAATCCTAAGAGAGTTTTAACTAAATTATTAATGATATCTAGTCCTTTTATTGCATACATTGGTCTATGGTTGCAACTAGCTATTTATGGCATTATAACTATACTTCCCTATCAAATTAATCACTGGAGGGAATTAATGAACTTTAACTGGCAGTTAGATTTTAGTTTACTTTATCAGCCAGAAGTACAGCTTTGGAAAAGTTTGGTTTTTGCCGTTATTTTAATGCAGTTGATAAATATCTTTATTTTTGTAGCAATAAAATATAGAAAAAACTATTTAAGAAAATTTGATGCCCTGTCTTTTTGGGCGCTAACCTCTCTACATATTTTCTTTGTCTTTGCTCTTTTTGCTTCTGGAACATATATTCAATATCCAATATTCGTTCTTATTGCCATCTTTATTTTAATAGTGCACATCTTGCTTCACTTTATTCCATATATTGATGACCTATTAAAAACAAGAAGAGCTAGAATAGCTCAGGAATTGATTATAGAAAACAGCAAGAAGGTCAAGAGTATTCTTGATGAGAAGTTGAAATAGTTAGATTATTTTTTATCTCTCTCAAAAAGATAATATAGTGCCCAGATAGTAACAATAATTCCAAAGATTAAAGAGATTATTAAGCTACTCTGCTCGTTCATTATTGGACTCATATCTAAAAGAGTCCATGTGCTTCTGAATATTAGAACACTTGCCAGTATTAGTATTATTTCTGCTGTGATTTTTCTTTTCATCTTTTTAATTTTTAATAAAATTATTAACTATTTTTGAAATTTCTCTTGAAGCGCCCCTTAAATTATGGTCACTGTCTCTAATTAATGTAAATATTTCATTTCTAATTTCTTTTGCTAATAATTTCTGATGACCTATTGGAATTACTGTATCATCTTCAGATGAAACAAGCAAAACTGGACATGTTATATCTTTAGTATTTTTTAATAAGTCATGATTTGAAAGATCTTCTATAAAATCATATTTAGATTGCTTGATGATGCCTGGATTGCTTGAGCTTTCCCACTCCCTTATTCCCTTTTCTTTCCATTCTTTAATTATTAGTTTAATTTCATTTGTCTTCTTAAATAGTTCCCCAGAAACTAAAGGAGAATAAAGAATTAATTTTTTAATCTTATCTTTATTCTTAATAGTATAATTAGCTAC
>Ga0334900_1000573_pt1 | contig 51413 bp, 51 predicted proteins | sample GraSluR3_MG_2_FD_207231 | JGI IMG/M metagenome (GOLD analysis project Ga0334900, IMG submission 207231) | Sludge microbial communities from methane-producing bioreactor in Wageningen University, Netherlands - Granular Sludge_31_08-R3 | ecosystem: Engineered > Bioreactor > Anaerobic >... | reverse complement strand
CATGTGTTAGGCACGCCGCCAGCGTTCGTCCTGAGCCAGGATCAAACTCTTTAGTTTAATCTTAAAGCTCAAAGGCTTTTGCCTTACATGTTTGTTTCGCACTGTTTAGTTTTCAAAGGTTCACGTCGACTAACCGCCGACTTTTACTATGATAGCACAACTTAATTTTAGTGTCAAGAATTTATTGAATGCTCTGATGTGCCTGTTTTTCCGCTATTTCAAACATACCGCCGCCCATTATGGCGACTTTCATATGGTATCATGCTGCTTATCTTATGTCAACACCAATATTTTGGTATTTTATGTATATTTGCCGATATCATGTCGCACTATTCCTTGGGCTTCATTGTGGGAAACAGGATTACATCCCTTATCGAATAGGAATCGGTCAGCAGCATGACCACTCGGTCTATTCCTATCCCCAGGCCGCCGGTGGGAGGAAGCCCAACTTCAAGGGCATTTACATAGTCCTCGTCCATCATGTGTGCCTCTTCGTCGCCGGCTTCGCGCTGTTTTAGCTGGTCTTCAAATCTCTTCTTTTGGTCTAAGGGATCGTTAAGCTCTGAAAAGGCATTGGCCACTTCCCAGGTGTATATGAAGCCCTCAAACCGGCTTGTAAACTCGGGGTCGTCGGGTTTGCGCTTTGCCAGCGGGGAAACTTCCACCGGGTAATCCAATATGAATGTAGGCTGTACCAGATGCTGTTCCACCTTTTCTTCAAATACAGCGTTTATTATCTCGCCCTTTGAAGCGCCCGGTTCGACCTCCAGACTCAGGTGTTTTACTTTACCATAAGCCGTCCTGGCATCGTCTTCCTTTTCGAATTCTATCCCCGTGTATTTCTTTATTGCATCAACCATGGTCAGCCTTGTCCAGGGCGGTGTCAGGTCTATGTCAACACCCTGGTAATTGATTTTTGTTGTTCCAAGCACCTTCTCGGCTACGTAGGCTATCAGATTTTCTGTCAGCTCCATCATCCCATGATAATCCGTGTAAGCTTCATAAAGCTCGATGGAGGTGAACTCCGGATTGTGCTTTATGGACATACCCTCGTTCCTGAAGATACGTCCTATCTCGTATACCTTTTCAAGACCGCCGACTATAAGCCTCTTAAGATGTAGCTCGGTTGCAATTCTAAGGTACATATCTATATCGAGTGTATTGTGATGTGTAATAAAGGGTTTGGCATTGGCTCCGCCGGCTATTGTATGTAATATCGGAGTCTCTACTTCTATATACCCTATATTATCAAGATATTCCCTTATAGCTTTAATGATATCGCTTCTTATTAGGAATGTTTTTTTAACATCGGGATTTACTACCAGGTCCACGTATCTCTGCCTGTACCTCAAATCCGGGTCCTTTAGGCCGTGCCATTTTTCAGGGAGTACCTGAAGGGACTTTGACAAAAGCACAATATCGCCAACCTTAATTGATATTTCTCCCTTCCTGGTGGTAAATACCTCTCCCTTTACACCGACTATGTCCCCGATATCACAGGAAATGAACTCCCGGTATTTTTTTTCGCCTATTTCATCTTCCCTTATATAAAGCTGTATTCTGCCCTGTATGTCCTGAATATCGGCAAAACTGGCCTTACCATGCTCTCTCTTAGTCATGATACGGCCCGCTATTGATACCTGTTTGCCTTCATAATCGGCATAATTGTCCTTTATGTGCTGGGTAAAATGTTTCCTGTCATATCTGTCTATAGTAAAGGGATCCTTTCCCTTTGCCTTGAGGTCGTCCAGTTTCTTCCTCCTCAGCTCAAGTATCTCATTAAGATTAAGGTCATCTTTCGTATCCCTTACCATTTGTATACCCCCAGTCTTTATTTTTTTATTTCAATTATTTGAAACTGAATGGTACCGTCAGGAACCTGTATCTCCACAACATCTCCGGTTTTGTGTCCCATTAGTGCTTTTCCCACAGGAGATTCGTTGGATATCTTAAGGCGCAGAGGATCGGCTTCCGCCGAACTTACAATTTTGTACTCAACCGTTTCGTCAAAGGTTAAATCCTTTACAGTTACCAAAGTACCTATATTCACCGTTTCAACCGATATATCCTCGTCATCTATTACCTTGGCATTCTTAAGCAGGTTTTCAATAGTAGCAATCCTACCTTCTATAAAGGCCTGTTCTTTTTTTGCTTCGTCATATTCGGAGTTTTCAGTAATGTCTCCAAATGCTATTGCCTGCTTGATCCTTTCCGCAATTTCCCTTCTTTTTTTTGTTTTCAGCAGTTCAAGCTCTTCTTCCAATTTCTCAAGACCCGCTAATGTTAATACTACTTCTTTCTGTGCCATCATATGTCTCCCCTTTAACTCGATTCAAATATAAATGAATCTGCATCATATCCTTGATAATATATGTTACGGTTTTGATTTTATTCTTGATATACACTGGAAAATTTATCTTCAATACACGCCGCGGACGCTGTAATTGTTGCACCACAGCGTCTGACATGTTGTAATTATAATTTATGTATAGGTGGATGTCAAGGCAGGTATTTATTATGCATCCCTGCCTGGCTTTCCGCCATGTCCTTAAGGAAAGACCGTGCCCTTACCAGCTCGTCATAATCTGAAAAGTTGTTCCTGTATACTTCAATTATAAGCGGACCCTTATAACCTGCCTGGGCAAGCATTTTGAACAGATTCCGATAGTCCACCTGGCCGCGGCCCGGCAGCAGGCACATATTGCCGGGAGAAAAATCATTCACATGTACGTTTGCCAGCCTTTTGCCCATAACCTCTATATACCGTCCGGCCGGGACCCTGCTTCTGTTCGCCTGCTTAAGGTCAAGGGTGAAGTTTATGTTTGAACTGGTTATATTGTTCATTATACTGGCTATTAAACCCGGGTCATGGGAAAGACACCAGTATACGTTTTCCCATGCCAGCGACACACCATAGGCACCGGCGCATTCTGCAAGACTGTTCATCTGACCGGCTATTTCCCTTATCTCGGAAATCTCGTTGTCAAACCATTTTTTCGACGGACCATGGAATGTAATGTGTTCGGCTCCCAATATTCCGGCAGCCTTCACAACCTTTACAAAGGTATTCCATGCATCATTTTTTCTGGGCACATATTTGTCAAACAAAAAAGGTTCATGCTGCACCGCAAAGGAATGAACCGAATAGGTAATTAGTCCGGCATGTTCTATTTTGTCCCTTAGTTTTTTGCAGTAATCCTCTTGGTATTCGGACGCCGTTTCCAAGAATACCTCAATTGTTTTAAAGCCCATATCCGCTATTACCCCGATGGTCTCTTCGGTGAGCAATTCGGGATAAAAACACGCCGTTGATATTCCTATGTCCATTGTCAATTCTCCTTTCCGAATCTAAATATAATTCTTTGCTTTTTCCTTACCATTTAGTACCCTTATTGCCCCTTCCGCCAGAGCGCTCATTTCAAACTCTCCCGGATACACCATTACCCTTGCAATAAAAGAAACCTTTTCTTTTATCCACCCTACCAGTACCTCATCACGGGCAAGACCACCGGTAAGAACTATCGCATCCACACTTCCCATAAGCACCGCGGCTCCCGCGCCTATCTCCTTGGAAGCCTGATAAGCCATTGCCCTATATACAAGTTCGGCATACCTGTCACCGTTTTCTATCATCTTAATTACTTCCCTGCCGTCATTGGTCCCCAAATAAGCTACAAGCCCGCCGCCTCCCACAACCTTTTTCCTTATTTCATCCCTGGTGTACCTGCCTGAGTAACAAAGGTCTATTAAGGAGCCCACCGGCAAACCTCCCGCCCTTTCAGGGGAAAAGGGCCCGTCACCGTCAAGGACATTGTTAACATCAATTATTCTCCCTTTTTTGTGTACCCCCACCGATATCCCACCGCCCATATGGGCTACAAGAAAATTAAACTGTTTGTATTCACCACCCAGCTCCGCCGCCGCCCTTCGCGCAGCAGCCCTCTGGTTTAACGGATGGTCCTTTGCTTTTCTTTGTATTTCCGGAAGGCCTGAAAATCGTGCCAGTTCTTCAAGCTCGTCCACTATAACCGGGTCCACCACGTAGGAGGGTATATTTGACTTTCCGGCAATATCATAGGCAATTATCGCGCCAAGGTTTGACGCATGGTGACCCATTATCCCTATCCGTAAATCCTGCAGCATCTGCCGGTTTATCCTGTATGTACCTCCCGACACCGGCTTCATATTGCCCCCGCGGGCCACAACGGCATCAAAGCCGTCGGGTGATATATCGTTATCCCTTAATGTATCGATAATTACGTCTTTTCTGAAATCAAGCTGGTCATATATCGTGGGATATTTTTTTATCTCTTGGGCGGGATGTCTTAAAACCTTCTCGAATACCTGGCATTCATTATGATATACCGCAATCTTTGTGGAAGTTGACCCCGGGTTTATAACCAGCAGTCTGAAGGTTTTTTCCATTATTAACATTCTCCTTCCCCTTGACGTCTGTTTTCAGCCAACAGAATTGTATCATGAAATACATACGGCAGCTTTTTGTCTGAATCCTTCGACACATTTTCCCGTATTCCTCCCGGCAAAATACTAAGGCGGCCGCCCCTTAGGGTGACCGCCTTAGTATTAAACTGGTGTTCCTTTTACGCTTTGTATGAATATCCTTTGGTATTTTCCCCGATTTCATCATAGCCCACAAACCCGTCAGTACCCCTGAAACCGGCCAACCGGAAACCATGTTTTTCAGCCAGTCTGGATATCTCCTCCACCCTGCCGGTTTCCAGCCTGCCGCCTATCGAATAGTCCTCCAGCCGGTCCTCCATTGCCAGTATCATAGTCTCCGCCATACAGGCGTAACACGTTCCGGGCGGAAGGCCCAGGTCAAAACTAAACTCTGCATTCCCGGGAACTTTTACTATTCCCCCTTCAATTATAATAACATCCTTTCTTTTTTGTGCCACCTGGGCGGATACATCCCTCGGCCTTGCCACGTCACAGACTATGGCTCCACGCTTCAAATGTTCGGGCCGGATGATGGTATCCACCGAACTGCTTACCGTTATTACCACATCCGCCCGCCTCAAGGGACCCACCGACATGTTGGTGGTATGCACCGCAAGACCGGTTTTCTGCATTATTTCTGCTGCCAGTTTTTCCAGTTTTTTAATGTCCCTCGATACAAGCGTCATAAATTTAGTTTCCCCTGCAAGTATTTTAGCACAGGTGCTTCCTATTGAACCGTTTGCCCCTATTATTACTACTTCGGAATCCTGCAGGGCTTTGCCGGTAACGGCACATGCCTTTCTCACAGCCTCCAGCGCTGTTGCAACGGTATACGAGTTGCCGGTTGTAACGGGTATGTCCAGCCTTTGGGCTATCGAGACGCCCTTGTCGCCAACCACCGACGTAAAGGCCCCCAGCCCCACTATTTCTGCTCCCAGATTCCGGGCGGTTATACAGGCCTTTAATATTTTGTTTTCAACAAAACCTAAGGGCAGACCGAGTATTTGTTGTGGCAGAAGAGGAACAGCCACCAGATACCCTTCCGCTTCACCCCCAGAGGATTTAATCCCGGTTATATGTGACAGTTTTATCGGGGGCAGTTTCTCCATTGCTTTTTTCAAAAGTTTGTCGGGCAAATGCTGTGCAAATCTGAATTTTTTACGAAAGTCATTTATACATAAAGGGTGAATAATAAATCCGAACTTACCCATTCTAGATGCTACCTCCTGTAATTGCTTTATCATCAAGATATTCAATTCTCGGTTTTATTTCCATACCGTTAAGATAGTGGTTGTATTCTTCCGGTGTGAGCTCGGTTTTGCCCCTGCCGGCCAGGGCAACAATTATTGCTTCCATTACATTGGTTCCAAAGGACCTTCCGCTGTATTCGGGGGTGGTGGTAACAAGGGTTGATACTCCGATTTCCTTCAGGTGCTCGATATCCTTTGAAGTCACCGTGTTTGTGATAACCACCTTGCCCTTAAGCGACCGGGGAAGATATTTGTTAATGTACAGATAATCCCCGGCTATTATATCCGCATCCTGATAAAAGGATTCGAATCTATTGTTTGAGGTTTCCTGGCTTTTTCCCGTAGGATACAACACTTCGAAGGGCAGACGGCAGGCAATGGGGGCAATAACCCGGGCTATCCTGTGCAGAACCCGCAGTGAATTAATCTGTTTGGGTATACCCAAAGCAAATATCAGGTCACCGCACGCCACCAAAGACCCCGCTTCCTGAAAGGCTTCGGCCATTCCAAACCGGTCCATGGCCGACACTATCAAAACCTTCTTCCCTTCAAGGTTTATGACATTTTCCCGGCTAATATACCTTATTACATTCCTTTCAAGGGTATTCTTGAGTCCCGAGCCGTCAACAATGGGAGATACTAAAGCCGCTTCCTTCAGGGGCACCGCATCCTTTATTGTATATCTCCTGTTCCCCCCCTGTATGTAAAGGTCAATGCCCCCCATTCCAAAGGCATCTACCCTGCCGTCATATTCCCTGATTAAATCTATTGCCTTTTTTATATCTCCATCCGTTCCCCTTCTTTCCAGCACGAAGTCCTGTCCCATAATACTGGTTTCAACCCTATGGTCCCGGGTGGAAGACCCTATACTTACACTGAGCACCCTCTTCATTTTTGTTCCTCCTTGGTATTTTGTAAGGCTTCCATTACCTCGATTATGTCCTGCCGGGGTATATGCACATCCTGCGTAATGGGAGATTCCCCGATATGTTTTCTTATTACCTGGCAGTCCACAAGGGCTTCGATAAGCTCTGCCCTCTTATCCGAAGCAAAGATTACAATCGAATCACACTCCCTTGCTTTTACTATTAAGTCCATAATGGTATTCAAAAGCTCGGTACCGCTTCTTTCCCTGACAAACGCCAGTCTTTCCTGTTCTGTCATTACCAGATAAAAGTTAACACCGTAATGGTTAAGCAGTTTTATGATTTCATCTTTGTTTTTTACAGGGAACGCTACAAATCCTATTCTGTCGCCCTTCCTTACTTCGCCAAGGCTCTCCATCCGGGATACAAAGCTCCTGTCGGTACCAATGATATCCGCAGTATCCTGCTGAGAGATTCCCCTGCTTCTCAAATCCATAATCTTGTCTACTATTTGATAGAGTTTGTCCTTGTTTATGGCCTTACTGCCTATTCGCACTATGTCCATGTGATGTCCCCCCCTTTTTTTCGTATCACATGTCAACCATCAGCCGCTGTTTCAGTATTCCCCGTCAAACGGGTAATTATGTGCACAATATTGTGCAATTATATTCTATATTTTTTTTGTTCGTTTTTCAATATCCGGATAAAAAAAAGACATCCTCTACGGATGCCCTTCCACTTCCTGTCCATAGGCTTTAAGAATTCCTAGGAGCTGCTGTCGTGTTTGAGCTTTATTGACTTTTTTCCTTACAAGGCAGGCATTTCTGAAACCCTTTAGGTACCAGCCCACATGCTTTCTCATTTCCTTTACCGCCCGGCCTTCACCTTTATGTTGAATCATCAAATCAGTATGTTTTATTATCATCTCCAGCACTTCCCGAAATTCAGGGGGCCCGGCGCATACTCCCTCGTTAATGAGCTTAAGTGTTCTTGAGAATATCCAGGGGTTCCCCCTTGCTCCCCGCGCTATCATCACGGCGTCACATCCCGTTTGTTTTAAAATACCGACAGCATCCCCGGGAGTAAAAATGTCGCCGCTACCGATTACCGGAATAGACAAATCTTTCTTGATTTGTGCTATTATATCCCAGTCGGCGGTTCCACTGTAAAACTGGTCCCTTGTCCTGCCGTGCACTGCAACGGCATCGGCACCGTTTTCCTGGACAATGCGCGCGATGTCCGGTGCATTCACGTTATTTTTGTCCCAACCCTTTCTTATTTTGACACTTAAGGGTATACTTATGGCCTGCGAAGTCTTCTTTACTATTTCGGCAACCAATCCGGGTTTTAGCATAAGGGCACACCCATCGCCGTTTTTTACTATCTTTGGAGTGGGGCAGCCCATGTTTATGTCAATCATATCCGCCCCGCTTTCGCACAGCTTCGCCGCCTGCTCCGCCATAAGTCCTGGATCCGAACCGAACAACTGGACCGCAACCGGCCTGTCCCCGGGATGTATATCCGTAAGTTTATGAGTCCTTTTACTGTCGTGGTAAAGCCCCTTGGCGCTCACCATTTCGGTATAAGTTAACCCGCATCCCTGCTGTTTGCATAGAATGCGAAAGGACCTGTCGGTTATACCCGCCATCGGGGCCAGGAATACATTATTATCAAGCTTTAGGCTACCTATTTTCAACAGGCTTCATCTCTCCGCTTCCTCCTATTTTTTGTTGAGCTTATAGATAATGTGCAGCCCGTCCAGCGTAAGCAGGCTGTCCACTATATCAATGGCCCGGGTTTGTCCGGCAATGAGCCTTGCCAGGCCCCCGGTAGCTATGACCTTTGCATTGTCCCAGCTTAGTTCCTTTTTCATATTGTTTACAATATGCTCCACCAGCCCTGCATATCCATATACAATTCCCGCCTGCATACTGCTCACGGTATTTTTGCATACATACTTTTCGGGTATTTTAAGTTCCACCCTCGGGAGTTTTGAGGCCCGCTGAAAAAGGGCATCACTTGAAATAATTATACCCGGAGCTATGGCGCCGCCCAGGTATTCGGCCCTCTCGCTAACGGCACAGAAGGTGGTGGCGGTACCGAAATCCACCAACAGTACAGGCCCGCCATACTTGTGGATTGCCGCAACCGCATTCACTATTCTGTCTGAGCCGACTTCCTTTGGATTGTCATACTTAATATCTATGCCCGTTTTTACACCGGGACCCACAACCAGGGGGTCTATACCACAGTATTTGTTGACCGCCCGCTGAAGGGAATGCATAATCGGAGGCACCACCGACGACATAACCACAGCCTCCAGCCCCCGCATTCTCAGCCCATTGTGCTCAAACAGCTGATTTATAAGCATACCGTATTCGTCGGACGATTTATGCTTGTCGGTTGAAATCCGCCAGTTGGTTATCATTTTGTCGTTATCAAAAACCCCCAGCACAATATTAGTGTTGCCCGCATCCAAAACCAGTATCACAATATCACCCGCTTACCGTAAAATTTGCCGGTCAATTTTACATCAAAGGAGAGACCGGCTGTGAAAACTATACGTATCCGTTTACGCCCCTTACAGAAACATCGCCGGATATGATTTCAATTTTTCCGTCCATGGTCTCCACCACCAAAACACCGTCCTGTGTTATGTCAACGGCCCTTCCCTGCAGCACCCTGTCGGCTTGTTCTATCCGCACCTCCCGGCCGAGCAGAACCGAAAACTTACGGCAGTCCTGCAGTACCGTCACAAAACCTTTATTTATAAACTGAAAATAGGCTGTTTCCAGCTTTTCAAGCAAAGCCGCCAAGAGTACTTTTCTTGAAACGGTAAAGCCGCATTCGGTATAAAGAAAAGCTATTTTATCATTAAGTTCGCGGGGCACCCTACTGCCCCCCGGGTTAACGTTAAGCCCGATACTGAGTATGATATGGTTTATTGCATCCGCTTCGGCATTCATCTCAGTGAGTATTCCGCATACCTTTCTGCCGTTTATAACAATATCGTTGGGCCATTTAATTCCCACCGCCAGCCCTGTAATTTCCCTTACCGCCTTTACAACGGCAACCGCTGCCACCTGGGTTATCTGGTATGCTTTTTCGGGACGCAGCCGGGGTTTCAATATAACTGATGTCCAGATACCGCCGCCCCGGGGAGAATACCACTGCCTGCCAAGCCTTCCCCTCCCACCGGACTGCTCCTCGGCTATCACCACGGTACCTTCGTTTTTCTGCGGAGCGATTTCCTTTGCCAGTGTACTGGTGGAAGCCAGCGTATACTTGTGTATAATGCTGTGCCCCATCACCGAAGTCGTAAGCAACGGATATATTTCCTCCGGGGTTAAGATGTCCGGCGAGGATATAAGCCTGTATCCCCTGTTGGGTACCGCCTCTATTTCATATCCCTGTTCCTTTAACGCGTTTATATACTTCCATACGGCGGTTCTGCTTATATTAAGGCTTTCACTCAAGCGCTGGCCTGAAATGTAGCTTTGCCTGTTTTGGTTTAGCTTTTTGAGTATCCTTTCCTTCAAGGTGCAAACCTCCCCGGGTACTTGCCTGACTGTTTGTCTTTCATATAATCCAATTATACCAGATTATTGGTGCTTGCGGCCAAAAAAATAAGGCGGCGCTACTGCGCCGCCTTATCATATTTTTCCCTTATCCGAATATTGACAACATAACGCCTGCCGCAACCGCAGATCCTATTACACCTGCCACATTGGGGCCCATTGCATGCATAAGCAGGAAATTGGACGGGTTTTCCTTCTGTCCAACCGACTGGGAAACACGTGCCGCCATAGGTACTGCCGACACGCCGGCGGAGCCGATAAGCGGGTTTACCTTACCACCGGATATCTTATACATTAGCTTGCCAAGCAAAACTCCCCCTGCTGTACCCATACCGAAGGCCAGCACTCCCAGCACTATAATTTGTATGGTTTGAATTTGCAGGAATCTGTCGGCGGTTGCAGATGCTCCAACGCTTACCCCAAGGAATATGGTTACAATGTTTATCAGTTCGTTGGCCGCGGTTTTGGACAGGCGTTCAACCACGCCGGACTCCCTGAACAAATTACCCAGCATAAGCATACCAACCAGAGCGGCCGCCGAAGGCAGTACCATTGATACCGCTATGGTAACTATTATCGGGAACAGTACCTTCTCGGTCTTGGATACTTCCCGCAGCTGTTCCATCTTGACCACCCGTTCCTTCTTGGTGGTCAGTGCCTTCATTATGGGCGGCTGAATTATCGGTACAAGGGCCATATAGGAATATGCCGCCACAGCTATCGGCCCCAGAAGATGGGGGGCCAGCTTTGAAGTAAGATAAATTGCAGTCGGTCCGTCGGCACCGCCTATTATACCTATCGAACCGGCTTCCGGACCGGTAAAGCCAAGTAGTATTGCACCCAAAAATGTTGTGAATATGCCAAGCTGGGCTGCCGCGCCCAGAAGAAGACTCTTGGGATTTGCTATCAGCGGCCCGAAATCGGTCATGGCTCCTATTCCCATGAATATTATGGGCGGGAAAATACCAAGGCGGTTACCCTGGTAAAAATACTTCAAAAGTCCGCCGGGCTGTATCTCGGATTGTTCAGTTATAACCATTATCTGTTTCCCGGCTTCTTCAATAAGCTCTATGGGCTGATGGGTAACCTGCTCAGCCATCAGGTTGGCCAGGGGTAGATTGGACAGGAGCATACCAAAGGCTATCGGCACAAGCAGCAGCGGTTCATATTTTTTGACAATGGCCAGGTATAGCAATATGCAGGAAATAACCAGCATGATTAGGTGCGGTATGTCCAGTCCCACAAAACCCGTATCCTTAATAAACTTTGCTAATACTTCTATCATAGGAGTAACTCCTTTCTTAGGGTTGTTCTATTTGAGGGATACAAGTACGTCTCCTGCATTAACCGATGCGCCTGTGCTCACATTTACCGAGGCTACCGTACCATCGGCCGGTGCAAATATTTCATTTTCCATTTTCATTGCTTCCAGAACCAGCAGTACCTGTCCGTTCTTGACGCTGTCACCTTCCTTAACCTTTATATCCAGTACAGTCCCCGGCATTGGCGCCGTAACCGTATTTGCACCCGCCGGGGCCGAAGCTGCAGGCTTTGGAGCGGGAGCCGGTGCCGCCGCAGGCTTAGGTGCGGGTTTCGGAGCCGGTGCTGCCGCAGGCTTAGGTGCCGCCGCACTGCCTTCTTTTATCTCTTCCACTTCTACCTGATAGGTATTGCCGTTTACTGTTATGTTAAACTTTTTCATTTAAAGGTTTCCTCCTTAATCTTGATTATTTCTTGCTTCTGCTTGCCATCAAATCTGCCCTACCGCTCAAACTCCAAACAGGTGCGGTCTCGGGCAGACGTACAATATTTCTAATTATCAAATTGGAAGGCCTTGTCCCCATACTGGCAGCTGCCGCCGCCGCAATCACCGCTAAAAGCTCCAAATCGGTATCGGTGCCGGTTACTTCAGCAGCGGGCGTATCTTCCACTGTCTTTGCAACAGCTGTATCTTTTGCGGATTCAGACTTCTTTAACGGGTCCTTGTACATAGTTTTTTCCATAACTTTTATTATTGCCATCAACATAACCAATACCGCAAACACAACACCCATACCCAACACGGTTATCTGAAGACTTTCCAACAAATCAATGGTTTCGCCAAACAACTATATCACCTCTTTATCCGATAATTGACTGCTGAATCTACACAGGCAGATTACCATGCTTTTTGGCAGGCCTTGCTTCCCTTTTACCCTGGAGCATGTCTAATGCACTTATTAATCTCTGTCTCGTTGTCGAAGGCACTATTACATCATCCACAAAACCCCGGCTGGCAGCTATATACGGGTTGGCAAACCTTTCCTTGTATTCGTCTATCTTTGCCTGTCTGGTAGCTGCAGGGTCATCCGACTTTTCTATTTCCTTTCTGAATATTATGTTTGCTGCACCCTCGGGACCCATAACCGCTATCTCGGCACTGGGCCATGCCAGTACCACATCGGCACCCAGGTCTTTACTGCACATTGCGAGGTAAGCTCCTCCATATGCTTTCCTTGTAACCAGGGTAATCTTTGGAACGGTGGCTTCCGAATATGCGTAAAGCATTTTTGCACCGTGCCTGATTATACCTCCGTATTCCTGGTTTGTTCCGGGAAGGAACCCGGGTACGTCCACCAGGTTGAGTACGGGAATGTTAAAGGCATCACAGGTACGGATAAATCTGCCCGCCTTGTCAGAGGCGTTTATATCCAGGCAGCCGGCCAAAACCTTGGGCTGATTTGCTATTATTCCTACCGACATGCCATTTAACCTCGCAAATCCTGTAATCATATTCAGGGCGTAATAGGCATGTACTTCAAAGAACTCGCCGTTATCCACTATATGCCTTATTACTTCCTTCATATCATAGGGCTTGTTAGGGTTGTCGGGTACGATTTCATCAAGGGCTTCCTCCATACGGTTTATATCATCCGCCGTATCAAATACCGGTACGGATTCCATATTGTTGGAGGGCAAAAAACTCAAAAGTGTTCTAATATCCTCCATACACTGCTCTTCATTGGCGCTCATAAAATGTGCCACTCCGCTTGTACGGTTGTGGGTCATGGCCCCGCCCAGTTCCTCGGAAGACACATCTTCCCCGGTTACTGTCTTTATTACCTGGGGACCTGTTATGAACATCTGGCTGGTTTTATCCACCATAAAAACAAAATCGGTTATGGCCGGAGAGTATACTGCACCCCCGGCACAGGGACCCATTATTACCGATATCTGTGGTATTACACCGGAGGCTATGGTGTTTCGGTAAAATATCTGGCCGTATCCGGATAACGCGTCCACTCCTTCCTGTATCCTGGCACCGCCGGAATCGTTTATACCTACCACCGGCGCTCCCACCTTCATCGCCATGTCCAGCACTTTACATATTTTTTTTGCATGCATTTCCCCAAGGGAACCCCCGAGAACGGTAAAATCCTGTGCATAGATATATATCAGCCTGCCGTTCACCGTCCCGTAGCCTGTGATTACTCCTTCAGCAGGGGCCTCGGTGTTTTCCATACCCAGCTGGCTGCACCGGTGCTGCACAAAAGCATCTACCTCTATAAAACTGCCCTCGTCCATAAGTAAGTTTATTCTTTCCCTGGCGGTTAACTTGCCCTTCTCATGCTGTTTCTCTATTCTCTTTGGGCCTCCGCCTTCCATTATCTTGTCTTTTTTGTTCTGAAGGTCCTGTAACTTGTTCCCTATCATTATAATACCTCCGTGAATATTAGATTTACTTCCTTTCACACAGTTCAACGAGTACTCCGTGGGTGCTTTTGGGGTGTAAAAACGCTATTTTTGCTCCACCGGCTCCGTACCTGGGCTTTTCATCAATCAGTCTTATTCCCTTTTTACGCATATCCTCCAAAGCTTCTTCAATGTTCTCTACCCTGAATGCAATATGCTGGATGCCCTGACCTTTTTTCTCTATAAATTTCGCTATAGGTCCCCCGGGTTCGGTTGACTCCAGCAGTTCGATTTCGGTGTCGCCTACGGGAAGGAAAGCGACCCTTACCTTTTGGTCTGCTACAACCTCAATCCCTTCAAGTTCAAGATCCAAAATCCCGGTGTAAAAACTGATGGCTTCCTCCAGATTGCTGACTGCCACCCCTATATGGTCCACCTTTTTTACCACTTTTGCACCTCCTTCTACTAATCTTTAATCCTCTTAACAAAATCCTCGGCAGCGGTATATATATCAGTCCTCCTGGATATTATCTGCCTTATCAGGTTTTCCAGCGAGCGTTCTCCTCCGGATTCCTGCAGAACCATCTCGAGCACCTTATCTCTCACAAGGCCTAAAAATTCTTCCTTAATATTCCTTGACCTTCTTTTATTAAATTCTCCCGATTTCAACAGGTAATCCCTGTGGTCCAGTATGTTGTTCATGAGCTGTTCCATTCCCGAATTGTCAATAGCCACAACTTTGCTTACCGTGGGGCGCCAGGCTATGTTCCCGTTTAAGTCCAACATCATTTCGATTTCTATTTTTGTTCTGTCCGCGCCATCCCTGTCCGCCTTATTAATTGCAAAAACGTCTCCTATTTCCATAATGCCTGCTTTTATTGCCTGTATATCGTCGCCAAGCCCCGGCATCATAACCATTACCACCGTATCTGCCGTTTTTACAATGTCCACTTCGGACTGTCCTACCCCCACCGTTTCAATAAATATATAATCCTTGCCGAAAATATCCATAGCCCTGACTGCTGCCTGGGTAGCCTTGGAAAGTCCTCCCAGATGACCCCTTGTTCCCATGCTTCTGATAAAAACTCCGGGGTCGGTGTACAAATCCTGCATTCTTATCCTGTCCCCCAGGATTGCTCCCCCTGTGAAGGGGCTTGTCGGGTCAACGGCGATTATGCCCACTGTTTTCCCTTCGGACCTCAATATCTTGGTCAGCTTATCCGTAAGAGTGCTTTTGCCGGATCCGGGAGGGCCTGTAATACCTACAACATAGGAACTGCCGGTTCTGTCATGCATTTCTTTTAGTATTTCAATTGCTTTTAGGTCATTGTCTTCAATAAAGGTCAGCAGTCTGGCCAATGCCCTTACGTCTCCGGATATCAGTCCTTTTTGCAAATCCATTACAGCACCACCTAATAATTATTGCCTCAATATACCGTGTTACCTTCTGACGTTTTCCCTGATAAATTCTATTGCTTGGGCGGTAGGTGTTCCGGGGGTGAAAACCTCTGCAATCCCGGCTTCCTTTAAAATCGGAATATCGTCATCCGGTATCACTCCGCCGGCAACCACCAGTATATCACCGGCACCTCTTTTTTTAAGCATATCAATCACCTTTGGAAACAGGTGATTGTGGGCCCCCGATAATATGCTCATTGCCACTACTTCAACGTCTTCCTGAATGGCAGTCTCCACAATCTGTTCGGGGGTCTGTCTTAAACCTGTATATATTACTTCCATACCCGCGTCCCTAAAAGCCCTGGCAATAACCTTGGCGCCTCTATCATGGCCGTCCAGACCCGGTTTGGCTACCAAAACCCTTATGGGTTTATCCATGTCAAATCTACCTCCTTAATCTGTATTAATATATGGCAATACACCGGTTTCGGGTCAGTCTACAATACTATGGACTGTTCATACTCTCCGAATACTTCCCTCAGAATGCCGCATATCTCACCCAGTGTAGCATAGTTTCTGGCTGCTTCTAATATATACGGCATGAGGTTTTTGTCTGACTGTGCGGCTTCTTTCAAATTGTCAAGTCCCTGGCTTACTTTTGAATTATCCCTTGTCCGTCTCAGCTTTTCAAGCTTTTTCTTCTGCATTTCGCCGACGCTGGGGTCTACCTTGAGCAGTCCCTTGGCAGGTTCTTCTTTTACCTGGAATTTATTAACCCCTACAACCAACCTTTTGCCGGCTTCAATCTCCATCTGGTATCTGTAAGCACTGTCCTGTATTTCCTTCTGTATATAACCGTTATCGATTGCGCTAGGCGCTCCGCCCAGCTCATCGATTTTTTCTATATATTCCAATGCCTCTTTTTCTATCCTGTCGGTCAGGGCTTCTACATAATAACTTCCTGCCAGCGGGTCTACAGTTTCGGCAACGCCGCTTTCATGGGCCACTATTTGCTGCGTCCTCAAAGCGATCCTCACCGAGTCTTCGCTGGGCAGGGCCAGAGCCTCATCCCTCGAGTTGGTATGCAGCGACTGGGTTCCTCCAAGGACCGCCGCAAGGGTTTGAACTGCCACCCTCACAATATTGTTGTCCGGCTGCTGGGCAGTCAGGGTTGAACCTCCTGTCTGCGTATGAAACCTCATCATCCTAGACTTGGGATTCTCTGCGCCAAACCTGTTTTTCATTATTTTTGCCCACAGTCTTCTGGCGGCTCTGAATTTGGCCACTTCCTCCAACAGGTCGTTATGGGAATTAAAGAAAAAGGAAAGCCTGGGGGCAAACTCATCCACGTCAAGGCCGGCATTTATCGCTGCCTGAACATAGGCAATGCCATCCGCCAACGTAAACGCCACTTCCTGGGATGCGGTTGATCCGGCTTCCCTTATGTGATATCCACTGATGCTTATGGTATTCCATTTGGGTACGTGTTTTGCGCAGTACTCGAATATGTCTGTTATAAGCCGCATGGACGGCTGGGTTGGGAATATGTAGGTTCCCCGGGCTATGTACTCCTTGAGAATATCGTTCTGTATGGTACCGTTCAGCTTGTCGGGTGTTACGCCCTGCTTTTCCGCCACTGCAATATACATAGCCAGAAGCACCGCAGCGGGGGCGTTAATCGTCATGGATGTGCTTACCTTGTCAAGGGGTATACCGTCAAACAGTATTTCCATATCCTCCAGCGAATCTATCGCAACGCCAACCTTGCCCACCTCGCCCTCCGACAGCGGATGGTCTGAATCATAACCGATCTGGGTGGGGAGGTCAAAGGCAACGCTTAAGCCGGTCTGCCCCTGTTCCAGCAAATACTTGTATCTCTTGTTGGATTCCTCCGCTGTGGCAAACCCCGCATACTGTCTCATGGTCCACAGTCTTCCCCTGTACATTGTAGGCTGCACGCCCCTTGTAAAGGGATATTCCCCGGGAAAGCCCAAGTCCTCAAGATAGTCCAGGTTTTCAATGTCAACAGGAGTATAGAGCCTGTTCACTTCCGAATTGGAACCTGTAACAAAGTTTTCTTTGCGTTCGGGTCTTTTAAGCAAAAGCTTTTCCAGTTTTTTCTCTTCCCAGTCCCGTTTTGCCTTATTTATACGCTCTTGATGCTCCTTATCGGCCATTCTTTTTCCTCCTTCTTTAAATTTGATAAAACATTTTAATATTTTAAAAGTAATTGCAATTACTGCTTCATTTTTCTTTAATTTTATTATATCTGACAGCCATTTTGCAAGTTAAACTTCATTAATTGCTAATGTATACTTAAAAACTTGTACAATTGTATGCGAAAGCTTTTTATATATATAAAATTACCATCATCCTACCATTTGCTACTTATATGTATTATGCCTGCACCGACAATATACCCCAAAACCCTTTGTGCGCATCCCGGACAATTACAAAAAACACGGCCGGCTTTCAACTGGCAAAAATCCGAACCGTGCTTTATTCTTTTTAAAATTTGGGTTAATTATTTGACGCCCTTTTCGGTTATCTTCTCCATAAACCGTTTAACATTTATTATATATCTCTCGTGACAGCCTTCACCGATTTTTTCCTTTTCATCATAGGCTTCCACTTTAAACGTCAGCCTTTTACCTTCTATCCTGCTCAGCTCGGCTGTGGCATATACCTTCATCCCAATTGGAGTGGCGGCAATGTGTTTGATATCAAGGCGGGTGCCAACGGTTGCGTAGCCCCCGGGAAGATGCGTGTCTACAGCCGAAAGAGCAGCATTCTCCATAAGACCAATCATCATCGGCGTGGCAAGCACCTTGACTCCTCCGCTGCCGAAGCTGTCGGCGGTATCGTCCCGTGTAACGGTGCTCTCTATCTTTGCGGTTAATCCTTTATAAAGCCCGTACTCCATAAAGCCACCTCCGTCATTATGCCTGGGAGAATATCTCTTCAAACTCCTCACCGGTCAGTTTCTCCCTTTCCAAAAGGGCCGAGGCCACCGCGTGGAGTTTTTCAATGTTGCCCTGGATAATCTCCTGGGCTTTTTGGTAAGCCTTGTCTATCATACCTTTAACTTCCTTGTCTATCTTGGCCGCCACTTCTTCGCTGTAATTCTTGCTCCTGGCCATATCCCTTCCGATAAACACTTCGTCATGTCCCGATCCAAAGGTCATAGGTCCTAAGTCTTCGCTCATTCCATATTCGGTGACCATTTTTCGCGCCAGCCTTGATACCTTTTCCAGGTCGTTCTGCGCTCCTGTACTGATATCGTTAAGGGCCAGTTTTTCAGCCACCCTGCCTCCCAGAAGGTGTATAAGGTATTCTTCCATCTCGGACTTGGACATATAATATTTGTCCTCCTGGGGAAGTATCATTGTATATCCCCCGGCCTTTCCACGGGGTACTATGGAAATCTGGTGAACAGGGTCGGTGTTGGGCAGTACTCTTGCCACCAGTGCATGGCCGGCTTCATGATAGGCTGTAAGCTTCCTGTCCTTTTCACTCATCACCCTGCTCTTTTTCTCGGGTCCCGCAATCACCCTGGTGACGCCTTCCTCTAGTTCATCCCTGCCAATTTGTTTCTTGCCCTTTCGTGCAGCAAGAAGGGCCGCTTCGTTCATAAGATTCTCAAGGTCTGCGGGAGTAAACCCCGGCGTTCCCTTTGCAACGTCCTCCAGGTTGACGCCCTCTTCCAGGGGCTTGCCCTTTGAATGTATCCTCAGGACCGCTTCCCTTTCCTTGATATCCGGAATTCCCACAAGCACCTGTCTGTCAAACCGGCCGGGTCTTAGAAGCGCCGGGTCAAGTATATCCGGCCTGTTGGTCGCAGCTATAATAATTATCCCTTCATTAACACTGAAACCGTCCATTTCCACCAAAAGCTGGTTTAAGGTCTGTTCCCTTTCATCATGGCCTCCGCCAAGCCCTGCACCCCTGTGGCGCCCGACGGCGTCTATCTCGTCAATGAACACTATACAGGGAGAGCTCTTTTTTGCCTGTTCAAACAAATCCCTCACCCTGGATGCCCCAACGCCTACAAACATCTCTACAAAATCCGAACCCGAAATGCTGAAAAACGGTACCCCCGCCTCGCCTGCAACGGCCCTGGCAAGATAGGTTTTACCGGTTCCCGGAGGGCCCACAAGCAGAACTCCCTTCGGGATACGGGCTCCGAGTTCTATAAATTTTCTGGGATTTTTAAGAAACTCCACTATTTCGCTGAGCTCTTCCTTCTCCTCCTTGGCTCCCGCCACATCGGCAAAGGTTATTTTTTTCTTGTCTTCGGTATTAAGCTTGGCTTTGCTCTTTCCGAAGGACATCACTCTGCTGCCCCCGCCCTGGGACTGCTGCATGAAAAAGAACCACAGCACTACAAAAAGCAGTATCACCAGGAATGTGGGCAGAAGCTGCGCCCACCATGGAGTAGGTGGAGGAATTTTATTATCAGCCTCGAGTATTCCTTCCTCGATTTGCGGCAGTATCAACTCATTGAAACTTTGTATATCAGGAACGGTTGACTGGAACTCTGTCCCGTCCCTCAGGGTTCCCGTTACCGTATTTTCCTCAATTACCAGGCTGCTTACGTTTTGATTGTTCAATTCGACTATTAGCTGCGAATACTGCAGTGTATTTATCTCTTTGGTATTGGCTCCGTACATCTGAACTATTGCCACTATTACTATGAATATTAATATATAGAAACTGGCTCCGCGGAAAAATTTGTTCAATATATTACCCTCCTTTCTGCCCTGTTACGAATGATAATCTTTCAAAAGCATAATAGATATTTTAACACATTGTTAACCAAAACTCAAACTACACAAGTCGATGATTACTCTACTTGCCGTTATACTCATCCGGTTTCAGGACACAGATTTCCGGCAGGTTCCTGAACCTTTCGGCAAAATCCAGCCCGTACCCCACAACAAATTCGTCTTCTATTACAAAACCCAGATAATCGGCTTCCACATCTGCCTTGCGCCTGTATGGTTTGTCAAGGAGAGTGCATACCTTTATACTGCCCGGTCCCCTTGACTTAAGGTTGTCCACCAGGTAACGCATGGTAAGGCCGCTGTCTATAATATCCTCAACAATCAGCACATCCATTCCCTTTATACTGTTATCCAGGTCCTTGAGTATCCTAACCACTCCGGAAGTTTCGGTAGCATTGCCATAGCTTGAAACGGCTATAAAATCTATGGTAAGCGGAATATTGACATTTTTCACAAGGTCTGCCATAAAAAGAACGGCCCCTTTGAGTACACCGATTATTACCAGGTCTTTGCCCCTGTAGTCCTCCGATATTCTGGCCGCCAGTTCCCTAACCTTATCCTGTATCCTTTGCCGGTCTATCAATACTCTTTCAATACTGTTTTTCATGACTATTCCTCCCCGGTAAAATCCTGTCTGTATTCCAGTCTTATAACCCGTCGGGTATCCTTGTTTATCCTATACCTTTCATCTATCCGGTGTCCCGCCACCCAGACAACACCGTGTTCGTTCCTTACTATCGGAACGCAGTCCCGCTTGTCCCTCGGCACCTTGGCATCTATAAACAAATCCTTTACTTTTTTTGTCCCCTTCATACCGAAGGGTTTAAACTTTTCTCCTTCCTTTCTCTTCGAAACCGTAAGATTCCTGCCGGTTTTGTCAAAATCCAAAAATGCATAATTATTACCGGCGCTTCTTTCTTTGGCATACATGTCAGCTCCTATTATGTCGGCTTCTATAACACTGTCGGTTTCATACAGCCTGGTACTACCGGGAACAATAAGCCTGTATACACTTTCCAGGCTTTTTTTGTTTTCCCGTTCGCTCATAAGAAAAAGCTTTCCATATTCAATGCCCGCCACCAATCCCCGGGGAAGGTTTATCCTTTTCCCGGTCTGACCGGTTTTCATCAGATCACAGATTTTGTCGATATGAACAAATTCCAAATTATTGGTGCTACCTTTAAGATATTCCACTCCCATCCGCAAAACCCTTCTTCGGACGGCTGTGTGAAGATCCTCAATGTCCTGCCGACAGAATTCCAGCCTGCCGGGCGCTTTGTTTATGACAAGCCGGTCAAAAACTTTCCGGCATACATCGTCTAAATAATCGTTTTCTTCTCCCAGTATCCGGGCCATATCCAGCAGTGCCCTTTCAATGCTTTTATTATAATAGTCCTTTATATAGGGTAAAAGGTTAAGCCTTATTTTATTTCTGAAATATATGGGCTGAAAATTGCTTTTATCGGTCACAGGGTTCAGTTTGTTTTCGGTACAGTATTCTTCTATCAGGCTCCTGGGCGTTTCCAAAAGCGGCCTTATTATGTTTCCCCTCACCGGCCTGATGCCGACAAGCCCTTCCGCACCCGAACCCCTTATCAGGCGCATTAGGATGGTTTCCACCTGGTCCTCCATGTTATGGGCTATGGCAATTTTATTGAAATTTCTCTCTTTCAAAATCCTGTCATACAAATTATACCTGGCCCTTCTGCCGGCCTGTTCGGAGGATAATCCTTCCCTTGATACCACGGCGGGCACGTCAACAAACTCCACCACGCACGGGATGTCCCTTTCTGCGCAGAATATTTCCACATATTCCGCGTCCTTTTCCGCATCGCCGGGCCGAAAATTATGGTTCAGATGTGCACATACCAGCTGTATGCCGTAAAATTCCCTGTGGCTGTACAGCATATGAAGCAGAGCAGCCGAATCCGGCCCCCCCGAGACGCCGACCACAATTTTGTCTCCCCCTTGTATCATGCGGTATTTTTCAATTGTTCCTTTAAAGATATCCTCCGCTTTCAAAACCATCCCATCCCCGGGTTTTAGATTACCACAATCAATACGGCAACAAAAACCGCCGCCGCCAGCATAAGCCCGATGTCAATATATATATCAATCCTCTGCCGGGCATAGCGCTTTTCGCTGCAGTATTTCCGGGCAGCACTCGCAAGGTCGGCAGCCAGCCCTTCAAGGCTTGGGCTGCCCTGTTCCAGCCCTTCTATTATAACCTTTTTTAAACATTTACTCAATTGTGATTTGTTAACCCCGGCCTTCAGCCTGTCAAAATCTTTGCCGCAGCTTTCGATATCTCCCAGCAGAAAATCAAGCAGCATCATTAACACGGCGAACACCTGGTATCCCTCGTCGGCGATTCTGTTTCCCATACCCCAACCGGCTCTGTCAAAACCGGGAGTAAACTGCATTATTGCATCGCCCTTTTCAACTACACCGCCAAAATCAACAATGCATATATTGCCCGTTTTCCCGTCAAACATTATATTCTCCGGCTTTATATCACAATAATACAGGTTGTATCGGTTAATCAGCTCAATTATTCTGCATATTACAGCGGTTATCCTGAGGGCTGTTTTGGGGGACATTTTACTCTCTGCAAACAAATTCTTCAGGTTTTTTCCGTTAAAATAGCTCATACAAAAAAAATAGCAGACCTCCCCTTCTATTGTTAAGTCGTCCCTGCAGTATGCCCTGGGTATGTAGGGGAGATGTGACAGTCGGCTCAAAGCCCTGTATTCGCTGTCAATGCCCGTCATGTCCCGGCTGACCTTCAAAGCATACTCCCTATCGGTGGGGATTTCCCTTACAAGATATATGCTAGCGGTACCTCCCGTACCAAGAGGCTCTATTACCCTGAACTCTTTGTTATACCACCTGCCCTTTAAAACCGACATCGGATGCAGGAAAATAGCTCTTTTCACAATTTATACCCCCCGCCAAACAAAAAAAGCAGCCAGCCGCCGCTTTTTACCTTGAAAAACTGTCTTAACCCGTTAAAAATTAAAATCCGCATTTCCCTGGATTTTATAGTATGAAGGGTTTTTCGGTATATGCACCGGCGGAATGAGGCATCCTCTCTTCCTGGTCAAACATGCCGGATGCCTCAATAATACCGGCATAGGTAGGAGTTGCCCCGCCCACCCTTACCTTCTCAAGCCCCCGCGCCAATTCTTCAAAGTCATCGGTGAAGCCGCTCACTATTCTGCTTTCCCTGCCTCCCGGTCCGGGGAAAGCCACAATCCCGATACTCGACTTACCCCTTCTGGCCTTAAGGGACAGCATCAGTTCCTGTATGCTGTCTATCGCCGTTTTTATCCTGTTTTTCATGCTTCCGCTGCAGTCCAGCAGGATAACGCATTTCAGATACACCTCATCTCCGACCCTTTGTATGTATTCCAATATTTTTGTCCTTGAATCCGGCTCAATTTGGTCCAGTGAATACCCTGTAATTTTTTTGAGCTGCCGGCTTACCGCCCTTTCTATCGTCATCTGCGCCGACTGCCTGGTAACGGTTTGCATTGAATATCCCAGCTGGCTTACAGGCACAATATCGCAGATGCCTCCGCCCGCCCTTGCTATACCGTCCAGCTCCAGGTAGGGCTCTTCCTCTTCTTCGCTACCGGTTATACCTATGGCGTTTACTATTATTCCTTTTCTGTGAACCAATCTCGATGCCTCGACAGGGTCCCTTCCTATATTTGATTTGCCGTCGGTTACAACAATAATCTCCCTTAACTGCATTGGCGCGTTCAGCTGTCCTCCCATTTAAATCACCCCGTTATATATTCTCCCAAACCTTTGATACAAGCACAGTCATATCGTCCCGGGCATTTCCCTCATATTCGGACACAGCCTTTTCAAATATAATCCGGGCAATTTCCTGAGGATTTCTGTTGCTTGTGCCCTTCAGGGTTTCGACTATCCAGTCTTCTTGGCCTTCTGTCTTGCAGGCGTCAACTATGCCATCGGTAACCATAACAATAAAATCCCCCTCCACCATGGTCATCTTTTTTGTATGAAATTGCACCCTGTCAACTATGCCGACAGGAAGTGACGAGGAAGAAATAGTCCTTACTTCGTCTCCTCTTTTTACATAGGTGGGAGGGGCCCCTGTTTTAATAATCTTTGCCTCTCCGGTATATAAATCAATCAGCACCATGTCCAGCGTGGAAAAACTGTCATCCGGAGACTTAAGCATTTGTATCGAATTTATGGTTCTAACCGCCATTTCGTGGTCATATCCCACTTCCAGCAGTTGCTCCAGCATATTAATGGTGATTGAGCTTTCCATGGAAGCCTGGGCACCGGTACCCATCCCGTCCGAAAGGGCTACCAGGTATTTATGCTCCTTAAGCTCCATAAAGCTGTAATTATCTCCGCTTACCTGTCCTTCCTCCTTCGGCATGCCGCAAACTCCCGTGGTTACATTAAACCTTTGCGATTCCACCAGCTTAAGCGAACATATATTTTCCTTGATATTGCACACATAACCGGGTTTGTTGAATTTTTTCCTGGTAACACCTTCAATCACGGGAATTATTTTCTTTATACATTCCCTGCATCCGTAACAGGACTTTTTGTCTATATGGATTTCCAGCCTCTTGCCGGGTTTTTCCAAAACCACTATATTGGACGCTTTAACCCCCTGGCGCCCAAGCCCTGTGTATATGCTCTGCTCAAGGCTTTCGTTAAACTTAAGTTCCATATCAATCTCCCCGGCCAGGTTTTCGATAACGTTTGCAACACCTTCCAACTGCTGTGAAACAAGGTTTCTGCAGTCCTCCATTTTGAGCTGCCATTTATAATTGATTCTGTATAGAACAAACAGATAGTTTATGGCTTCTATTAAGCTGTCAGGTTTTATGCACCTTTTTCTCAAATGCGCAGGCATATGTTTTACCTCTACCCGTCCCTTCTCCTCGACGCAGCTTAACAGGCTGAACAGTGCCTGGTATGTATCAAAAAACTCCCTGTCCCAACAGGTCTTATAAAAACTGCATTTTTTGCAGACCTTGTCGCATATGCCGTCAAACAGCCGGTTTATACCGGCACTGTCGGCAAAATCTTCCTTAAAGGAAACACCGTTGAAAGTAACCGCCAGTTGTCCGAAGACATTGGAAAACTCCTTCAGCCTTATTGATGTCATCTCCTTTGCCCTGGTACTATAGGATGACCTGTCGCCACCCAGACCGGAAGATGCACCGCAGGCCCTGGATAAATCCTTCAAGCTTCTGCCGGGAATAATACCAAACAGCAGCGAGGAAGCCAACAGTTCTTCCATGATTATAACCGGCCCACCGCCACCCAGATAAAAATTCAGTGTGGCGCTGCCTATTACAAAGCCCAATATGCTTCCCGCCTTACCCAGTTCCTTAAAGGTTCCCGCCAATAGCCCCGCAAACGAAAGCACCCCAATGACCGCCGCCGTCCGGGTACTCACAATGCCCGAGGTCACGCCCAACAGAGCCCCCATCGCGCTGCCGGCAGTGGCTCCGCCTGTATATCCGCTGACAAGTATTATAACTGACAGTACCACGGTTCTGACCGAAAGGTGCCACATCCTCAAACTTCCCAGGCCAATGACCGCCACCGTTAGGGTAACCGCCGCACATATCGCCGTTTCCCTTGTAATGCCGGTATTATTGCCCCTTTCGGACAGCACCGGCATTGCTGCATCAAAAATATAAACCAGTATACCGGCGGCCAATGCTTCAAACCCGGCGGTGAAAACATCATACAGTGTATATCCCCCGTATAGATTAAGCCACACAAGTGAAACACACAGCACCGAAAAAATCGCTGCAATGGATACAATGTGCCTTTTCAGCTCTTTTTTTCTAAGAACAATGTAAGTAGCAGCGTACAGCATCAGCAGCATTACAATGTATTTATAGGATGCGGTCATTCCCCTTATGCTTATTATGCCTAATACCACAGTTAAAAACACCGGTAACGGCGAACGCCTGTTTAGTAGGACAGCTCCAAAAAAAGCAATTCCAAAGGGCATTGCGCCTTCCAATATGTACGCCCTTGCCAAAAGCAGACCAACGAGGTTTATCATAACCGCTTCCTTAAAATAGGGTGCCGTCTTTGACGCAGGGTATATTGAAAGGACTTCGCCTTTTTCTACCATAATAATCACCACCTGCTTTATTCAACAAACCAAATCCTAATGACCGTAAAACCGGTTATTCAATTATAGCAGAGCATGTCCCAGTTTTTTGTCAGTTTTGGGAATTGAAAACCAAAAAAAAATGACATGAATGACATATTAGATTAGTATTGCGACAAATGCTTGCAGGAGGATTAAGCAAACTACAAACCGAATCAAGAAAAAAATAAATTTTGGACCATATAAAAAAAGGACCGTCCAAAACGTGGACCGTCCGTAGAATACTGCTGGTGGGCACAACTGGGCTCGAACCAGTGACCCCCTGCTTGTAAGGCAGGTGCTCTCCCAACTGAGCTATGCGCCCGCATGGTGACCCCTAGGGGACTCGAACCCCTGTTACCGCCGTGAAAGGGCGGTGTCTTAACCGCTTGACCAAGGGGCCATGCATTGGTAGCGGCGAACGGATTTGAACCGCTGACACTGCGGGTATGAACCGCATGCTCTAGCCACCTGAGCTACGCCGCCATATGGTTGCGGGGGCAGGATTTGAACCTGCGACCTCCGGGTTATGAGCCCGACGAGCTACCTGACTGCTCCACCCCGCGTCATGGTAATCTGTTCTGACGACAAGCTTTATTATATAATATCCGGTTTTAGCCGTCAAGTCTTTTCGTCAGGAATTGTAGTGGAATCTTCATGCACCGAAATAAGATTCTGGTATATGACACCTTCCAGATTGTCCCATTCGCTCACCCTGATGCTTTCAAAACCCCAATACTCCATCAGGCATTTTACAATAATTGTTCCTGATACTATTATATCAGCCCTTTCAGGCTGTAATCCAGGTACTTTTTTCCGACTCTTTATATCCGACTTTGATAACATTTTGAATATTGCATCGATAACGTTTTTATCAAGCACATAATTATGGATGCGGTTCGGGTCATAATGCTCCATCTCCATTGATATCGCCGCAAGGGTGGTTATTGTGCCTCCTATGCCTGCCATTTTTGAGGATCCGACCGAAATATCACCTGCTTCATCAATTATATTATGCAAAACATAACTTTTGACTTCCTTTATCTGATCATCGCTTACCGGATCATTTTTTATAAAATCTTCGGTAAGCCTGACAGCACCCAGCTCCAGGCTTTTTAACATCCTAATCCCTTTTTTGTCTCCCAAAGCCAGCTCAGTGCTTCCTCCACCGATATCCGCAAGGAAAATGCCGCCATCTGTGTTTTTGATACCGCAAACCGCACCGAGAAACCCCAGCTCCGCCTCTTCTTCGCCGGTTATTACCCTTACATTAAGTCCCAGTCTGCGCACTTCCCCGAGAAAGTCTTCGCTGTTTTGAGCATCCCTAACCGCGCTTGTGGCTGCTACAATTATATTATTGGCTCCCATTGATACGGCCCTTTCCTTAAACCGTTTCACTGCATCAAGGGTCCTTTCAACCGCTTTTTCGGACAATACACCCTTCGAACCAATTCCCGCCGCCAGCCTTGTGGAGCATAACTCCTTGTATAGCGGTATTAAGCGCAAATTATCAGTTTGGGCCACCAGCATCCTTATGGAATTGCTGCCGATGTCCATAGCGGCTGTTATTCCCATGATTTATTCCTCCAATTAATAAACCGTGCCCGCAAGCACGGTCCTTCACCTAAGAGTCTCCCCTTCTGAAGCCTCCGCCCCTTTTCGATTCGTGGCTTTTTTTAAGCTGCTGTTGTTTCTCGTCGCTGTCCTTTAGAAATTTAAGCATCCTGTCTTCAAAGGACAAATCTCTGGTCTTGTCCCTTTTCTCCGCTTCCCAGTCGATCTCGATGGGCCTGGCAGCCTTTTTCAAGCGGGTACCCGCCTGTTTGATGGACAGACTAATTTTGCCCTTACCGTCAATTGCAATTATCTTAACCTTAACTTTATCCCTTTCCTTAAGATATTGTTTAATGTCTTCCACATAATGGTCCGCTACCTCTGATATGTGTACAAGTCCGGTCTTTCCTTCAGGCAGTTGAATGAAGGCTCCAAAACTTGCTATGCTTGTCACCACTCCTTCAACTACATTTCCTACCTGAAACGGCATTTGTCAAAAATTCCTCCTCTTTGTTATTAGAACGAAAATTAGTCTGTGATTATTATATATTAAGCAAAATACTATGTCAATCTTAAGGCCCGGTACCGCTACTGTTCACGTCAACAAAGGGGATTTCTCCGGGCTTTACGAGCCCCAGTTTCTCCCGTGCCAGTTTTTCCAGATACTCGTCGCTCTGTATTTTTTCAAGTTCTTCCCTTAGCCTGTCGTTTTCTTTTTTTGCCTCTTCTATCTGGGCCTTTATTTCTGTTTCCTGCACCCGTGACTTTCTTATGATTATATACTGCATTGTTAACGTATATACTATATTGATTACAAGCAGAAGTATAATTATATGCCTAATTCTTATCGGGGTTTTTCTTTTTTTGTTTTTAAAATCATATACTTGTCCCATTTCAAAACCCTCCGTCTGCCGGTATATGCTATATTGTTCTATAAAGACACGACAAATCCTCCATCTCATCTTTTTTTTCTAATAAGCAGCATATATTTTTGCGTATCCTGCTTCATCTTAATAAGCAGACGGCCGGCAGCCTTTTTTGCCCCACGGCAGGGCTTCCACAACACATTGGAAGCCCAGACAGCAGGACCCCTTATCACTTTGATAAATGCATATGCAAAACCGGTTATACAGCGTTTGAACATAAACAGCAGTTTTTGGGTATGCCTGCTTAAAAGCTTCATATATGCCACCATGCCCATAGAAAAACCCAGCAGCTGGTATACGCGAACCAAACCGCTGCTGCTCCTGTAAATTATTATAAGAATCAGTATAAGACCGGCAGTCCAGAACACAATGTCCCCGATAACGGTTGTGACCTTTCCGAATTTGAAAGTATTCCGGAAAAATCTATAAATATCGAATACCAACCCCAGCAATAATCCCCCATAAATCGAGGCCAATAATATAAACGTCTGGTTGGACACCGACAGGATCATATGAGACCTCCCCGTACAGCATAGTGGCTTAACCGGTCAAGGACCGCCGCTTAAAAACCGTTTGTTTATTTGAACATCCTTCCCAGGATACCCTTTCCCCTTTCCCTGAGTTCCCTGCTTTCAGAATATACACAGCTGATAATGCTGCCCTTTACCTGAAGGTTCCCGTCTTCTATATTGAGTTTGTTTATTTGTAAGCCTTCGCCGGCAATCGTCAGGGTGCCGAGGTTGGTATCAAGAACAACCTTGGTTTCATCAAAATTGTATATATCCTTTACCCCCGATACCGATAAAGAATTCCTGTTTTCCAATGAAATATTATGGTTTTTTTCCTCCATGGCCAGCCTCCTTTTCATCGGGGAGCCTGAAAGAGTTGCAGAGCTAACCTTCGTGTATTAGGACCCCCTGCAGTATGTCCCCGATATTAATATTTGTAAATAATTATGTTTCAGATCCGGGATTTATTCCGCAAATATAAAAATGCGGCTTGCGCCGCACATTATTCCCAGGCCTTAGCTATCTCTATTCCCTCAAAATAATACCTGACTATATCCTCTGCTTTCTTTCCATCCTCTGCAAGGGCGAAGGCTCCCCACTGGGACATCCCCACACCGTGACCGTATCCCCTGCCCTTTATAGTGAGCTCTCCGCCTTTTATTTCTATGCTGTCTATCAGAGTGGATTTCATTTCGGTGCTGCCAATTGCAATCCTGAATTCCGGCGCCGACACTTCGGTACCGTCAAAATTCAGCGTAACGGCTCTGCCGGAGGGGCCCTTTTCTCCAACCTCAACCCTGCCATAGCCTTTCTTTTCTTTTCCCATTTCGCTCAAAGCCTGCTCCATTTTCTGCCTGGGGAAGGTAGCCGTCCAGTTACTGTCTTCACTGGGCGCCTTGTCGGAATCCGGAGACTTGGTAACCTTGATGTACGGAGGCTCTTCCTCTTCAAAGGCCAGGCCTTCCCTGGCGGAGGCGGTCCTGCCCCCGGCATGGGCATGAAACCATGCCTTAATATAATTGTTGTCATAAACGGCCACTTCTCCCCTGGTTCTCTGTACCGCCTTTTTGATCCTGTCATTTACCTCGTCCCGGTTCCATGCCTGGGCTTCTTCTATATCGGTGGAAACATGGGCTCCCTCGTACTTGGAACCACCCTTTTCGGTAACGAATTCCATAACAAAGGTTCTGGCCAGGATTGCCTGGGCCGCCAGGGCTTCCTCCGGCCAGTCGTTTTTCATCTCCCCGGCGACAACGCCTTCAAGGTATTCTTCAAAGGGAAGTTCCTTGATTTCTCCGGTTTCCTTTATATATACCTTCAAAACCGGTTCCTTCCCTTCACCCCGGCTGATGGATTCAGGTATTTCCAGCCGTGCTTCATCGGGTGACGGCCTCTGCTGCGGCCCTCTGTCGACAGCACAGGATATCATCAGTACCAATAACATTAATAATACAATCGACTTAAACAGCCTTGCCTTCTTCACTTTTATTTGCCTCCCTTGTTTTAAGGTATGGGGACACGCCGCTGCCCACATTGGTATTCCTTCGCCGGATAGGTCAAAACAATAAATGTCCCCTTGCATTTATTATCTGGAATATTCACTATTCTAATATGTAAATTATTGCCTTTTGTTTTTTGACTTATTTTACCCAAAAAAGACAAACCCTGTGTTATAATATTGGAAAGAAAAGGGGTGAGCCTGTGCGAAAATTTTTCGGAATAATATCGTTTATTGTTATATTTCTGCTCATGCTGTCTGTATTACAGCCCGCTTATGCTTTCAGCAGCCTGCTCAGGTTCGGCAGCCGGGGGGAAGAAGTAACCCTGCTGCAGCAGCTGCTGGGTGAAAAGAATTATCTGGACCATGAGCCCACCGGTTATTTCGGGCCCCTGACCATGCAGGCAGTTATAAACTTTCAACTGGATTATGGATTGAAGGTGGACGGCATCGCAGGGCCGGAAACTTACCGGGCTTTGACGGACACCGGTATTGAACCACCGGAAGAAAACGTTCAGAAAGCGAAAGAGGGACGGTTGGAAGTCCCTGAAACCGGTGAATACCTGGACTGGTTTGAAGAGGCTCAGTACATATTCAAAGAGGGCGACATTGCTAAAGTGACCGATGTGGATACCCGTCTAACCTTCCAGGTTATGAGAACCTTTGGACATGAGCATGCCGACGTTGAAACGGTCACCGCAGAGGACACCGCGATATTAAAAAGCATATGGGGCGACTGGAGCTGGGAAAGAAGAGCGGTGATAGTCTCGGTAAACGACAGGCATATTGCTGCCTCACTAACCGCTATGCCCCATGCAGGCAGAGATGATTTTCCCGCCCTCCAGACTGTATCCAGCAGAAGCGGCGGTTACGGACGGGGAACTAATCTGGACAAGGTTAAGGGAAACGACATGGACGGAGTAATGTGCATGCATTTTAAAAACAGCAAGCTTCACAAGAATAACAATACCGATGCGGATCACCAGGCGATGGTAAAAAAAGCGGCGGGGCTCTAAACCAGCCCACCGCCTTTTATTCTGTTATTATGTACATATCCTTCGCCTGTTCCCTGCTTGCATGCTCCATTGTACTTACTATACGGACTTTAACCTTTTTCTCGCCAAAGGAGATTTCCACCGTATCTCCCGGCTTAACTTCGGAACCGGCCTTCGCCGGTCTCCCGTTTAAAAGTATTCTTCCGCGGTCACAGGCTTCCTTTGCTATGGTCCTCCTTTTAATAAGCCTGGAGTTTTTCAGGAATTTATCCAGTCTCAAACCGCTAATCCCCCCGTTTGCCGCCAGAGAAAAATCAGGCCATAAGACCTGATTTATCTTCATTTATTGATTTACCATATCCTTCAAAGCTTTGCCCGCTTTGAAAACCGGAGCCTTGGAAGCCGGTATCATCATTTCCTCCTGTGTCTTCGGATTGCGACCCTTTCTTTCCTTTCTCTGCTTAACCTCGAAAGTTCCAAACCCTACCAACTGTACCTTTTCTCCTTTAACCAAAGCTTCGTTTACAGTTTCCATAAATGCATTTACAGCCTTTTCCGTGTCCTTCTTCGAAAAACCGCCCTTTTCAGCCATGCTGGCAATAAGTTCCGCTTTGTTCAAACTGATTACCTCCCTTATATTGGATTTCCACTAATGCTATTCTACGAAATCTTTGAGATTCCTGCCTTTTGATACTATTTTTTATCAATTTTATTAAATTTATGTACCTTTGCCATCTGCCACAGCTCTTCCATTTGTTCCAGGGACATGTTTTTTATCCCTATTCCATCGTTTCGGGCCATTTCTTCAATAAAACCAAACCTTTCGATAAATTTTTCAGTGGTTTCCCTCAACGCCAGTTCGGGCCGGACACCTTCAAAGCGGGCCAGGTTTACCACGGCAAACAGCAAGTCCCCCAGTTCTTCTTTTATTCTGCTCATATTACCGGATTTATATACCTCTTCCAGCTCGACCAGTTCTTCCTTTACCTTTTCCAATACATCCTCTATCCTGTCCCAGTCAAATCCTGCCAGGGCCGCTTTCTGCTGCACCTTGTAACTGCGCATAAGGGAAGGCAGCGTTTCGGGTATTTCCCTGAGCATTCCCGTATAGCCCGTTATGCCCTTTTCCCGTCGTTTTGAGGCCTCCCACTTGTCCAGGGCCCCGTCGCTGTCTTTGGCCCTTTTATCCCCGAATACATGGGGATGTCTTCGGACAAGCTTCCTGCATATGCCGTCAACCACTCCGTCAAAACTGAAATTGCCCTCCTCATCGGCTATATGTGCATGAAATACAACCTGAAGCAGCAGATCTCCCAGTTCTTCCCTCAGCAGCCTGGTATCCTTCTTTTCAATGGCCTCCAGCACTTCGTAAGCCTCTTCAAGCAGATAGGGCTTAAGGCTTTGGTGTTCCTGCTCCCTGTCCCAGGGACATCCCCCTTCTCCCCTAAGCTTTCTCATTATTTCGATAAGGTCCTGCATATCGTATCCGGGACTTGAAACCGCCGGTATATATATGCTGGTCAGGTAATCTATATATGGAAGCCTGTCCAGCCGGTAAAGGGGTATATTCTCAATAATCTCCCGGTCTTCCACACCGGCAGCCCTAACCACCCACAGTGTATGTTCCGCCGGGTACCGCTCCATCAGAACAAGTTTTACTTCGGACGCCACCAGCCTGTCAAAGACCTGGGTAATTATTAAGTCCCTGCCGCTGTCTATTCGAATCCCTTTCAGCTGCAGTCCGTCAAATACCTGCAGTCCCTTTACAGGATCTATCCCAAGCCTTGCGTATACCATATCCAGAAAGCTCATACCGGGTACCGTATGTATTTTGATTCCCTTTTCCTTCCCCAGGTCCCTGAGCAGATAATAACTTGTTTCCGCAACGGCAGGATTGCCGGGCACGGCATATACCAAATCCCCTTTTTGGGCTTCTTCCACCAGGCTTTGCGCTATTTGTGAATATACCTCTTCAAAGGTTGTGCCTTTGTTATAAAGATTGTCAAAACAGCTGTATTTTATACCCCTTGCCCTTAAATCAGCCACTATAGGATGTTTCTCGGTTCTAAGAAAGACCTTTTCCGCCCTTTCTAGGGTTTCAATGCCTTCCTGGGTAAGGTGCTTCCACGAACCGGGACCCAGGCCCACCACTGTAATTCTTTTTCCCAAAGTTATTCCTCCCATTATTTAAAGATGCCGATTCTTTTAAGCAGCGCGGACAGCTTTCTTCCTCCCGGCATCATTTCAAGTTCATTAGCCGTTATTCCTCCCATGGCAAGCAGCACTACCGCATACAATACCATACCGGCGGCAACCGCCGCAAGGGTTGATAACGTATTGCTGCCGGTTATTCTGACTGCCCCCTGATAGGCAGCCACTACCGCAGCCGCCATAACCCCCACCGCCGCAATAGGTTTAATAAAGGTATCCGTTATCCGAAGCTTAATCCCAATTTCTTTCTTTACCGCCCTGTAATTCAGTATGGCCGCCACCATATACCCAACCACCGTGCCAAAGGCAGCACCCCTTATATTAATTATAGCGATGCCGGTAAGAAAATAGCTTGTAACCAGCTTGAATACAGAGCCTATAAGCAGGTTTTTAACGGGTATCATAGGTTTGCCAATCCCCTGCAGTATTCCAGTGGCAGTTTGTATTACTGCCAGGAATACAAAGCCCATGGCCAATACCTGTAGCACCGCCCACGCTTCCGGCTCCTTTGGATACAGCATAAGCATTATGGGTTTTGCCAGCACAGCCAATCCCACCGAAGCGGGAAGCCCTATTAACAGCCCCGCCTTCATCCCCACAACCGATTTTCTTTTCATGCCATCTGCGTCCCTGCGTGCCACCGATTCGGATATTGCGGGAACAAGGCTGGCCGCCAGTGCCACGGTTATGACCTGCGGAAAGTTTATCAGGGTGGCCGCCATCTGTGACAGCTGTCCATACATTCTATTGGCCTGATCGATTGAAAAGCCTGCGAACTGAAGTCTTCTAAAAACTATGCTCAAATCAATCAGCGTCATCAGCGGCATAACCGAAGTACCCAGGGTTATCGGAATAGCTATGGCAAAGAGCCGGTACATTATGCTTTTTGCCGGTTCTATCGAACACGGCGGACTGTTTTGTACTCCACGGTATATTTTTCCTCTGTTAAAAAGATAAATTATGTAAATAACAACCAAGCCTGAAACGGCCCCGGAAGAAGCGCCGAAGGAAGCCCCCGCCGCCGCATATTCAAGGCCCCTGGGCACAAGGGCAATGGCCAGAACAAAGCCTATGATAACCCTTCCCAACTGCTCGAATATCTGCGAAAGGGCGGTGGGGACCATATTCTGCATGCCCTGGAAGTAGCCCCTAAAGGCGGACATAAGCGGTACAAAGAAAAGTGCCGGCGCAACGGCTATCATCGAATAGTAAGCCTTGGGATTTCCCCAGAATACGTCTACCATGTACCTGGCACCGACAAACAATGCCACCGAGGAAACAAACCCGATCCCCAAAAGCGTCACAAAGGCTATTTTAAAAACCCGGTGTGCTTCCGAACTATACCCCAATGCATTTTTTTCAGAAACCAGTTTTGAAATCGCGATTGGCAGCCCTGTTGTGGATATTGCAATTAAAAAACCGTAAATAGGGTATGCCATACCATAATAGCCCATGCCCTCCGAGGTTATTATATTGGCAAGGGGTATCCTGTAAACCGCCCCTAATATCTTTACTATTACACCGGCTGCGCCCAGCACCAGTGTCCCCTTCAGCAGTGACTGTTTCTGCATATTCCCAGATGCCTCCCAGCATTACATGCTCTTAATAAACATAACTATTATATCAGAAATGTATGGTGATAAACAGAACGGTGACAAAAAAAACAGCAGCTGTTTATACTGCTGTTTTTTGCTTCAACTTTTATTCATCATTTCGTCACTGCTCCATCTGCTTTCCCAGAAATGAAGCCGCTGCGGTTGACAGCTTGGTCTCCAATTCTCCCATAATTACATCGGTATCTTTAGAAAGTAGTATGACTGCTCCTATTGGATCGCCCAGAGAAATTATCGGAGCAATTACCTGAGCAGTATACTTCGCTTCTCCGTCTTCATCGGCAGTAACGCTAATTACCCTTCCACCCTCCTGCTTGTTCAGTACTATGGTTTTCTTTTCCTCCATGGTTTTTTCAAGGGCAGCACTAACTCTTTTGTCATAATACTCCTTCTTGGATGTACCTGCAACAGTTATTATTGTATCTCTATCGGCAATCACTGCTATATGACCGGATGCTTCATTAAGGGATTCTGCGTACTCCTGTGCAAACTCGTTCAACTCTCCGATAGGCGAATATTTTTTAAGTATTACTTCCCCTTCCCTGTCGGTAAAAATCTCGAGGGGATCACCTTCTCTAATTCTTAAGGTGCGCCTGATTTCCTTGGGTATAACCACCCTGCCAAGGTCGTCAATACGTCTTACTATTCCTGTTGCCTTCAACGGTTTATCCCTCCTTTTTCTGTATTTTGTTACAAATTATCCAGCATGATTATTATTAGATACTTATAAGGGTTTTATTCATGATTATATTTTTAATACAGAAAAAGGATTCGTTTTTAATTACATATTTTTAGGATAGGTTTCCACCTCTGCCTGTTCCCTGAGCTGAGTACGAATTTCGCTGTACCTTGCCTCCCTCTCATAATAGACCAGATTGCTTTCTATCTGGTCTTTAACCTCCTCAAAGGGAGTGATGTCTGTTACTGTCTTGTCGAAAACCTTTATTATATGATATCCGAACTGTGTCTCAACTATATCGCTTATCTCACCGATATCCAGCGCAAAGGCAGCCTCTTCAAAGAGCTCAACCATTTCCCCGTACCCAAACTCTCCAAGGTTACCCTTAGTGGTTTGGGCATCCGGCTCTACCGAATACTGCTCCGCCAACCGGCCGAAGTCTTCACCGGCCTTTGCCCTGGTCAGAACCTCCTGGGCATCTTCCCGTGTATCCAGAAGAATATGGCTCGCTTTTACCGTATCATTCTTGAACTCCCTGGGATTCTCATCATAGTATTTTCTTATATCCTCTTCGGATACCGTTACCGTTTCCAACACTTTCTCCCTGTACTTGCTCTCTAAAAGGCTTTGTTTCACCTTTTCCACGAACTGTTCTTCGGTCAGACCCTGTACGTCAAGCAGCTGCTGAAATCCCTGCTCGTCTTCATAATAATCCTTAATAGCCTGTATTTCTTCGTCCGCCTCCTGCCGGGCAACCTCTATACCCAGCTTTTGAGCTTCCTCCAAAACCAGCCTGTCATTTATTAGGGCTTCAACAACCTGCTCCTTAATCACATCAATGAATTTCCTGCCATCAATATCGTGATCCCAAATTTCGCTTCCATACTGGGCTTCAAAACTGTTTTTATAAAATTCAAACTCCTGATCAAATTCTTCTTTGGTAATTACATGTCCGTTTACCCTGGCCACTGCAGAGTTTTTTTCCGCTTCGGGATTCTTTTTTACTATTCCACAGCCTGCTGCATTAACGATAAGCATTACCGCTGCTATCAACCATAGACCTTTTTTTATCTTCAAGTTTGATCCACTCCCCTGCCTTAAATCGCTTATTCTAATTATATAGTAATTTGCTCTTTGTTAAAACATATAATTTTTTCTAATACTGCCTTAATCAACGCCAGTAGTTTTTCAAAGTCCATATCGGCTGTTTTAAAAGTAAAGCTCGGGCAGGCGGTAGCCTCAAACTTAATCTTTCCCGGGTATTCGTTCAAAAGCCTGGCTGCTGCCTCGGGCCTTAACGGTGCCTTTTCAGTAAACCGGACCCTTATTATATTGTTTTTTTGTTCTATACCGGCAATACCCAGCCTTTGACACAGATGTTTTATATATGCAAGAACAAGCAGATTTAGGACGGGATCCGCCGGCTCACCGAACCTGTCCATAATCTCCTCCAATACGTCTGAATAGTCTTTTTCACTTTCTATCGATGCAATCTTTTTGTAAACCTCTACCTTCTGTTTTTCGTCCCGGATATAGGCTTTGGGTATATACGCATCCACCTTTATGTCCAGCAGGGTTTCCACCTTCTCTTCAACAGGCAGACCCCTTAGTTCCCTGACTGTCTGGTCCAGCAGTTTGCAGTACATGTCATACCCCACCGTCATCATATGCCCATGCTGTTCATGCCCCAAAATATTACCGGCTCCCCTTATTTCCAAATCCCTCATGGCAATTTTAAAACCCGAACCAAACTCGGTGAACTCCTTAATCGCCTTTAACCTTTTTTCAGCAGCCTCTGTCAGCACCTTGTTCTTTCTATAGGTAAAATACGCATAGGCCAGCCGGTTGGACCTGCCTACCCTGCCCCTCAGCTGGTACATCTGGGCCAGCCCCAGCCGGTCGGAATCTGTTACTATGATAGTGTTCACGTTTGGCATATCCAGGCCGTTCTCGATAATGGTGGTGCACAGCAGTATGTCATACCTCCGGTTTAAAAAATCCACCATAACCCGTTCAAGATTTCTTTCATCCATCTGCCCGTGGGCTATGCCCACCGAGGCTTCGGGCACGAGACGGTTAAGCTCCCTGGCCATCTTTTCTATCGAATTCACCCTGTTGTGCACGAAATAAACCTGTCCGTTTCTGTCCAGTTCCTTTAATACCGCGTCCCTGATCAGCTGGTCATTATACTCTACTATATAGGTCTCAACAGGGAACCTGTCCTCGGGAGGGTCAAGAAGCACGCTCATGTCCCTTATACCAACCATTGACATATGCAGAGTTCTGGGTATCGGCGTGGCGGTAAGGGTAAGCACGTCAATGCTCTTTTTGAGTTCCTTGATGGTTTCCTTGTGAAGCACCCCGAACCTCTGCTCTTCATCCACTATCAGAAGCCCCAGGTCCCTGAACAGGACATCGCGCTGCAGCAGCCTGTGGGTACCTATAATTATGTCTATATTTCCTTCCCTCAGCTTTTTCAGTATTCTCTGCTGCTGACCGGCTGTCCTGAAACGGCTTATCATTTCAATGTTAATGGGGAACTGTTCCATCCTCTGTGTGAAGGTGTTAAAATGCTGCTGGGCCAGTATGGTAGTCGGAACCAGCATTGCCACCTGTTTGCCGTCCATAACCGCCTTAAAGGCCGCCCTCATCGCCACTTCGGTTTTCCCATAGCCCACATCACCGCAAAGCAGCCGGTCCATTGGCCTTTGTCTTTCCATATCCTTCTTTGTTTCATCAATACATCTGACCTGGTCGGGTGTCTCTTCAAAGGGAAACAAATCGTCAAACTGATTCTGCCAGACAGTATCCCTGCCAAAGGCGTATCCCCTGACCGCTTCCCTGGAAGCATACAGCCTGAGCAGTTCCCTAGCCATATTCTCTATGGCACCCTTGACACCGGCCTTGGTCCTCGCCCATTCCTTACCACCCATCCTGCTTATGCGCACCCTTTTGTCCTCGGCACCTATATACCTTTGAATAAGGTGTGACTGGTAGGTTGGCAGGTAAAGCATATCCCCTCCCCTGTACTCGATTTTTAAATAATCCCTTTTTATACCCTCAACCTTTAATTCCCGGATACCCCTGTATATACCTATTCCGTGGTTTTCATGCACCACATAATCCCCGGGGACAAGGTCGGTAAATAATTCAACTCCTTCTTTCTTCGCTTTCGCCGCGGCCTTGGTTTTCTTTTTGGAGGTTCCGAATATATCACTGTCTGTGAACACTGCGACCCTTGCTTCCGGATACAAAAACCCTTCCCTGAGGACCCCGGTATCCAGTATCACCATACCGTCTGAAAAATCCTTTCTGTTTGTACCCGGAACAATAACCGGATATATGTCCCTTTTCTTAAGCTCCTCCGCAATAATCTCTGTTCTGGAATTGGAACTTGCGATTATTCCGACGAGATATCCTTCCCTTTTAAGCCTGTCTATCTCCTCCACCGCCAGCGGCAGTTTCCCATGATAGGATGCAGTTGTTCTGGTGGAAAACCCGAAGTATTCCGCATTTCCCCTCAGTATGTCCGTTATGTCCACCACCGGCATTTCATCAAGGTATGAATAAAACCTTTCGCTGTTGTATATCCTGTCTTGCTGCCGTCTAAGTGCCTTCCCCTTTTCCATCCTGTCACTAAAATGGTTTAAGAACCCGGTATAAAACCCATCCGCCGCTTTTTCAACCCTGACTGGATTGTCCAGTACAACCAGGCAGTTTTTGTCCAGGTATTCAAAGAAGCTTGCGGTCCTGCAACCGTACATCCAATAATTTTTAAGCACCTGGCCCGCAGCCCCCGTTTCGATGACGGATTTTGCCCTTTGTACCTCGTCCTCAAGCTCCTCTGCCTTACGGCTGCATCCGGCCGCCCGCAGTCTTTCGGCCATTTCTGCAAGATCGGTGTCTAAATTTTCCAAAATACCGTCAATTTCATGCTGTTCCACAAGCAGTTCCCTGCACGGCGGTATTCTGACCTTATTAACCTTTTCGACCGACCTCTGGGTTGAAATGTCCACAAGTCTTATCGAATCAACCTGATCTCCGAAATATTCTATCCTGCAGGGCGAATACCCTACAGGAAATATGTCCAGTATCCCTCCCCTGAGACTGAACTGCCCGGGACCTTCCACCATTTCCTCCCTCTCATACCCGGCTTGGATAAGTCCCTTTATTACTTCTTCCATTCTTACTGTTTCACCCGCTTTTATTATACGGGTGTTTTTTTTGTACATGTCTGCCGGCATTACCGGAAAAAGCAGCGCGTCCACCGACGACACCACAAAATCCGCACTCCCGGTAATCAGCGCGTCCAGTACCTTTATCCTTTTTTCTTCCGCCTCCATGCTGTGGACTATATCATTATAGAGAATGGGTTGAAGAGAAGGGTAGTAAAGCACCCTGTCCGAAATACTTTTTAAATCTTCCGCTAATTCACCGGCATTTGCAGCGCTGCCGCTTATTACAACAACCGGCCGATAACCCCTTCCGGTCAAAGCCGATATCCAAAAGGCCCTCCGGGTCCCCGAAAGGCCGGACATGCCAATCCTAATGCCGCCCTTTTTCAGCTTATCCACCAAACCTGTAAACTGCGGGCTGTTTCGTATCCTGTCGGTAATGTATTCAAATTTCATTATGTCAACTCCTTTGACCAACAGCAATATTACCGGACTCTTTCAACCGGTATACCCCGTCATAATTCTGTTCCAAAGGCTGTGCAAAACCGCCGGAACAAGCACAGCCAAAATCCTTGATCCGAAAACCCTTAATGTAAAATGGGCCGTCAGTCCCAGCAGCGTGTGGCTTATAAGGCCTAATACCGATGCGGTACAGGAATGGGCCGGGGGCGAATTATACAAGTCGTACAGCGCTTCCACCACCCCAAAAACCATATGCGTCAGCAGGATGTTGGCACCTAAAAGTAGCGCCGCCGCCGTCTTGGCCGTTTCCTCCGCAAGGGGTATATAAACAATCAGCGCCTTATCCCCCATATGCTCAAGCAGCCGGTTATTAATAAAGAAACCGGCAACTGCAGCTGCAAGGCCGGCCAATAAACCCTCAAGCATACCGTTCACCCGTTGTACCGATCCATGGCCGTTTCCAGTCCGTCGCGGATAAAGTCCAAAACGGCATGTGCCGCCCTGGCTTCGGCTTCATCTATTATATTTCTTTGTTCCCTTGAAAACCTATCCAGCACATAACGGCTTATATCCTCACCCTCGACAGGTTTTCCTATCCCCAGCCGCAGCCGGGGGAAATCTTCTGTCTGCAGCTGATATATGACCGACTTCATCCCGTTATGGGTTCCACTGCTGCCTTTTTTGCGAATCCTTACCTGACCCAGCTCGAGGTCCACATCATCGTATATCACCATAAGATTGTCATGCTCAATCCGGTAATATTCCACAGCATCAAGAACGCTCATACCGCTCAGATTCATATAAGTCATAGGCTTAAGCAGCATTACCTCATGCCCCGCTATTTTTCCCAGTCCGACGGCTCCCTTAAACCTGGCTTTGTTCACCCTGATACCGTGCCTTGCCGCTAAAAGGTCTATTACTTCAAACCCGACATTATGCCTGGTATACATATATTTTCTTCCCGGGTTTCCAAGGCCTGCTATTATATACATATTAATCACTCCAAAGAATATCTACCATTAATTCTACCACATTTATCAAAATTAAAACCACCGTTTATTTGACGGTGGCACAATTTACAATCCTGTTTCGGCTGTCAAGGAAGACTATCCTGGGCCTTATGCTGCCTGCCTTATTCTTATCCACTGCACAGTATGAAATAATTATTATTACGTCCCCCTTTTCAACAAGCCTTGATGCCGCTCCGTTTAGGCATACCGTTCCGCTGTGTCTTTCTCCTTTGATGGCATAGGTCTCAAACCTGGCCCCGTTGTTGTTGTTCACCACCTGCACCTTTTCAAATTCGGCTATATCGGCAGCTTCCAAAAGGGCCTCGTCTATTGTGATACTGCCCATATAGTTCAGGTCCGAATCGGTTACTACCGCCCTGTGAAGCTTTGACTTCAACATTGTAATGTACATCGGCTACACCTCCAGTTTGATGTTGTCTATCAGCCTTGTCCTGCCTATTTTGACCGCCACCGCCATAAGCACACTGCCCCTTACCTCCTTCAGGGGTTTAAGGGTATTCGCATCCACCACTTCTGCATAATCAATACAGGCCAACTGCTCGGAAGATATTTTTTCTGTTATTTTTTCCTTGATTAATACTGCGTTCTTCTCGCCGTCCATAATCGCCTGTCTGGCCCAAAAAAGTGTCCTGGAGATTACCAGTGCCGCCTGTCTTTCCTCCGGCAAAAGATACGTGTTCCTTGAACTCATTGCAAGGCCGTCCTTTTCCCTGACGATGGGGGCTTCGACGATTTGTATATCAAAGTCCAAGTCCCTTGCCATCCTTTTTATCACTGCAACCTGTTGGGCATCCTTCTGGCCGAAATATGCCCTGTCCGGCCTGACTATGTTGAAGAGCTTTGTTACCACCGTCATTACCCCTCTGAAATGACCGGGCCTTGACGCACCGCACAGCGTATCCGTAAGCCCGCCGCCCATATCCACAAAGGCGGCACTGCCTGCGGCGTACATTTCATCAACCTCCGGTGCAAACACGATATCAGCCCCTGCTTTTTCGCACTGTTCCATATCCCGGGTAAGGTCCCTGGGATATGTATCGTAATCCTCGCCCTCTCCAAACTGTGTCGGGTTTACAAATATGCTAACCACAACACAGTCGTTTTCCCGGCTGGCTTTTCTTATAAGGGAGAGATGCCCCTCGTGCAAATACCCCATTGTGGGCACAAGGCCCACCTTTTTTAGTTTTTGTCTCTCCGCCCTGATTATTTTCCTTATTTGTCCTTTGGTCTTTATCAGTTTCAAACCAACACCTCCCTTTTAAATACGTTTCCCAGAATTCCACAGCATCAAAAACGGCGTACTCTGCAACAACAGAATACGCCGGTAGTACACGGCAGTTTTTCTGTCTCGGTCCCTTAAAACGGGCTCAGAGCAGATTTTATCAAACAAAGCCTTTAGGTACGATTCCTGCGGATACCGTCCTTTTTTAGTCCTTAGTTCTGGTCGAACAATTTGCTGACCGAAAGGTCTTCGTAAATCCTTGTTATGGCTTCGGCGAAAATTGGTGCCACCGACAGTGTGGTAATCTTTTCCAATGTTTTGTTGTTTATAAGGGGTATGGTATTCAGTATTACCATCTCTTCTATCAGGGATTCTTCTATCCTGCTGATGGCAGGACCCGAAAACACCGCATGGGTGCAGCAGGCAAATATACGTCTTGCCCCCAGCTGCCTCATGGCGTTTGCCGCCCCGGTTATCGAACCTGCGGTATCTATAATATCGTCTATAAGTACAACATCCTTGTTCTGTATGTCGCCTATTACGTTGACAACCTCCGCCACGTTGGCCTTGGGCCTTCGCTTGTCAACTATGGCAATCGGAAGATTCATCATGCTTGCAAAATACCTCGCCCTCGCAACGCTCCCGACATCAGGGGATACCACCACCGCATCCTTCATATCCTTTTTCATGAAATATTCGGCCAATATGGGAGCTCCAAGCAGGTGGTCGACGGGAATATTGAAATAACCCTGTATCTGCGCTGCGTGGAGGTCCATGGTCAGTATCCGGTCGGCACCCGAAACCGAAATCAAGTCAGCCACCAGTTTGGCTGTGATGGGGTCCCTGGCCTTCGTTTTTCTGTCTTGTCTTGCATAACCGTAATAGGGTATTACCGCGGTAATTCTTCCGGCAGACGCCCTTTTCATTGCATCCATCAATATTAATAATTCCATAAGGTTTTCATTAACCGGCGGGCAGACCGACTGGATAACGAACACGTCTGCACCCCTTACCGATTCTTCTATATTTATCGCAATTTCACCGTCCGAGAACCTGCTTACTCCCGCCCGGCCTACAGGTATCCCTATATTTTTAGATATTTCCCTGACAAGCTCGGGGTTGGAATTGCCGGTAAAAAGTTTGATTGTTTTTCTTACTGCCATCCTTTAAGACCTCCCATTATCTTATGTGTTACCTGAGACCCTTCCTCCTGACCCAGTCCTTAACCTCGGCCTGTTTGCCGCGTTCTATGCCCAGGCTGTATTCCCCTACATCCTTTGTGATGGTGGAACCCGCGGCCACATAGGCACCTTTCCTGATACACACCGGTGCAACCAGGTTAACGTTGCAGCCGACAAAGGCCTCATCTTCAATTATTGTCCTGTGCTTCTTTCTTCCGTCATAGTTGACCAACACAACACCGCAGCCTATGTTGACATCTCTGCCAATGTCACCGTCGCCTATATAGCTGAGATGAGACACTTTGGAGCCCTCGCCCAGGTTGGATTTTTTTACTTCAACGAAATTGCCTATCCTTACGCTGTCTTTTATATCGCTGCCCGGTCTTATATGGACGTAGGGTCCTATCCTGCACCGGTTCCCTATATCGCTGTCTTTGATAACCGAAAACTCTATTTCATTCCCGTCCCCTATGCTGCAGTCGCATATTCTCACCTGTGGCCCGATCACGTTCTTCTCCCCGATCCGGGTGACGCCTTCGATATGGGTTCCGGGCAGCACCCTGGTGTCGGCGCCTATGACAGCCGAACTGCCGATATAGGTGGAATCCGGATCATCTATTATGACTCCTTCCTCCATCAGTTTAACCAGGTTTCTTCTGTTCATTTCTTTCTGCACAACCGAAAGCTGGTACTTTGTGTTCACACCCATAACTTCCTGCTGGTCCTTTATGCAAAAGCCACCTATAATTATACCCTTATTGCACAAAAATTCAACAATATCCGTCAGATAATACTCACCCTGGACATTATCATTTTTAAGGCTTGCCAGTCCGTCATAAAGATGCTCCCTTTCAAAGCAGTAAATACCGGAATTGACTTCACGGATCTCCTTCTGCTTTGGACCGGCATCCCCGTGTTCTACTATACCGGTTATACTTCCGGTATCGCTTCTTATTATCCTCCCGTACCCTTCGGGATTATCCATTTCCACCGTAAGGACCGTCATACCGCAGTTTTCTTTTCTGTGGTAATCTACCAGTCCCCTGATGGTCCCCGGCTTTATTAGAGGCGTATCCCCGTAAAGCACTACAACCTGTTTTATCTCCTTTGAAAGCAGAGGTGCAGCCTGCATGACCGCATGCCCTGTGCCCAGCTGATCCTCCTGGTAAGCGGTTTCTATTCCTTCATCCAGCACATTCTTGACAACATCCGCCTTATATCCAACTACCACCATTATCTGTGAAACTCCCGTTGCTCTGGCATTATCCACAACGTGGTTTATCATTTCCCTGCCGCAAACCCTGTGGACCGCCTTCGGAAGGTCGGATTTCATCCTTACCCCTTTCCCCGCCGCGAGAATTATTACCGATACATCCTTCATCACAACATCACTCCATCTCAAATTATGCTGCATTACTGCCATTACACTTCTACAAAAAAGTCAAATTCCCTTTTGCCTTATTGGGTAGTCTGAGAATATAATATGAAATTACCGCCGCCGCTATACCGGAAAATTCAGCTTTAACCCGTCAGCTCCCCGTCAAAGGGGTTGCAGGGTGTATTTTGCGAAAACCAGCCCTTTTTAGACAAAAATGTCTGTTGGCTGAAGCGGATAATTCTAATATAATATTTTTAGATACCGTTACGTAATTATTCCTTTAATTCAAGAGAAAGGCAAAGGTGGTTCAATGAAAATTGGAATACCTAGAACCCTCACCTATTACGCTTACCTGCCCCTTTGGGAAACTTTTTTCCGGGAGACAGGTTGCGAAGTGGTAATATCCGACGAAACATCAAAGGGTATTCTGGACAAGGGGGTCGAATATGCAGTCAATGATGCCTGCATACCTATAAAACTGTTCCACGGGCATGTATATAACCTCAAAGACCGTGCCGATTTCATATTGGTGCCCCGCCTTATAAATTTCACACGGGAAAAAAGTGTGACCTACTGTCCCAAGTTCTTAGGCCTGACGGATATGATACGCGCTTCGATACCCGACCTTCCCCCACTTATTGATTTTAGGATAGACCTCCGGGAAAAAAGGAGGTCAAAGCACCGTGAATTTGAAAGAATGGGAAACATGCTGGGCATCAGCCCCTATAGAATACACCGGGCGTTCGATAAAGCAAAAAAGATGCTGTATTCCTACAGGAAACAAATTGCAGCAAAAAAAACTCCCGAGCAGGCCCTAAAAATGCTGCTTGACTGCCCGCACGTTCCCGAAGCCCCGCGGCGGCCGATAACCCTGGCAGCGGTAGGCTATCCGTATCTTTTGTACGACAGTTTTGTCAATGCGGGGATGATGTCCAAACTGCATAAAATGGGCATCCGTGTCCTGACTCCCGAAATGGTACCCGAAAAACTGCTGGCAAAAAAGGCAAAAAGACTGCCCAAGAACCTGTTCTGGACCTTCAGTAATCAGGTTGTAAGAGGTGCCATATATTATATAGACGATGGAAATATAGACGGAATTATACACGTTACCGCCTTTGGCTGCGGCCCCGATTCCATGGTTGGCAAATTAATAGAATTGGAGGCCAAACAAAGGGCTGTTCCATATATATGCATTTCCCTGGACGAACACACCGGCGAAGCCGGGGTCCTTACAAGACTTGAAGCCTTTGTAGATATGCTCAAATACCGGAGGAATAAATCATGAGGATTACCTTTCCCCACATGGGTTCTTCCTGGATAGCTTTCAAAATGCTTATAGAAAAACTGGGACATAAACCGGTAATGCCCTTAAGGCCAAGTGAAAAAACCCTGTCCCTGGGTTCTCACTACGCACCGGAGTTTGCCTGTATTCCCTTCAAGATTTTGCTTGGAACCTACCTGGAATCCCTTGAACGGGGAGCTGAAATGATAATAACATCGGGGGGCATGGGCCCCTGCAGGGCGGGGTACTATGGGGTGCTGCACGAAAAAATTCTCAGGGATATGGGCTACAACGTGGACTTTGTTGTGCTTGAACCCCCCCAGAAAAGGGCTGTGGATTTTCTGAGAAAACTCGGCAAAATAACCTCCGGAAAATCTCTGCCTGCTGTCTGGGAAGCGCTGTCCACCACGTGGCAAAAGCTCAGGGTTTTGGACCAAATCGAAGAGCTGTCTTATGAAACAAGACCGAGGGAAACAAACAAAAACGAAACCACCAGGGTAATGGAAAGATGCTATGAAATTATTGACGGCGCCTGGACAAAGGAAGATATAAGAATTAGCAGAGCAAAGTGCGGTGAACTGCTCAAAGCCATACCGCTGGATAAATCAATAAAGCCCCTGAAGGTTGGCATCATAGGTGAAATATACGTGGTGCTTGAGCCCGCCGTTAATTTTGACATACAGCGGCTGCTGGGTGATATGGGAGTGCTGGCCCACCGCTCAATCTATCTTGCTGACTGGACGAAGGACAACACCTTTTTCAAGGGTGAGGAACACATAAAACAGGCGGCCAGGCCCTACCTTAACGAACTGGTGGGCGGACACGGCACCCTGAGCGTGGGAAATACCGTACTGTATTCAAAGAACGGATATGACGGGGTAATACAGCTGGCTCCCTTTACCTGCATACCCGAGATTGTATCCAAAAGCATATTGAACCGCGTATCAAAGGATTTGGATATACCGGTGCTTACGCTGTTCATAGATGAACAGACAGGAAAGGCCGGAATAAAGACAAGGCTTGAAGCGTTTATTGACCTTATGTACAGCAGAAGAAAATACAGACAGGAGGCAGTAATATGAGAGGTTATCTGGGGGTTGACGTGGGTTCGGTTAGCACCAAACTGGTGGTGATAGACGACCAATTCAACATACTGGCCGACCTTTATACCGGCACCGCCGGACGCCCTATAAAAACCGTACAGCAATGCCTTAAAACCATCAGCTCCGACCTGGGAGACAGTGTGGATATTTGCGGGGTAGGGGTTACCGGCAGCGGCAGGGAAGTTGCTTCGGTGGTTGTGGGTGCAGATATTGTGAAAAACGAAGTAACAACCCATGCAATAGCCGCTTCCCATATGATACCGGATGTAAATACCATAATCGAAATAGGGGGACAGGATTCAAAGATAATAATACTTCGCGACGGAATAGTGGTCGACTTTGCAATGAACACCGTGTGCGCAGCCGGAACCGGTTCGTTCCTTGACCACCAGGCCGAACGCCTGGGCATACCCATTGAGGACTTCGGTGCGCTGGCATTAAGGGGCCAAAACCCGGTCAGGATAGCCGGCAGGTGCTCTGTTTTTGCAGAATCCGATATGATACACAAACAACAGTTGGGATACTCCACCGAAAATATTATTGCCGGTTTGTGTGAAGCCCTGGTAAGAAACTATCTGAATAACGTGGGCAAGGGCAAGGAGATTAACCCGGTAATTGTTTTCCAGGGAGGAGTAGCGGCCAATACCGGTATAAAAACCGCCTTTGAAAAGGCCCTGGGTTATGACATTGTCGTACCAAAGCATTTCAGAATAATGGGCGCCATTGGAGTAGCCATCCTTGCCAGGCACAGTACATTAAAGCTTGGAAAAACCAGGTTCAAAGGTTTTGACGCCAGCGATTTTGAATACCAGGCAAGGAGCTTTGTATGCAGGGGCTGTTCCAACCTGTGTGAAATAATACAGATTTATCAGGACGGTACGCTGGTTGCCCGTTGGGGTGGAAGGTGCGGCAAATGGGATACTATATAAATGTCCCCGATTGATAGTCTTTTGGGTTAAGAAGGGTATATTTTTGTCTGCGGGGGACAGAATCTACATACGTATTCCATGCAAGAACAAAGGAGAACAGTATGAAGATTACCTTCCCCCACATGGGACGCCTATACATTCCCCTCAAAACCCTCTTTGAAGAACTAGGAATAGAGGTTGTGCTTCCTCCCTTTAACAATGACAAAATGAAAAACATCGGCTGCAAGTATTCGCCGGAATATGCCTGCATGCCCTTTAAACTTATACTTGGCAATGTGCTTAATTCCCTCGCACGGGGTGCGGACACCGTAATTATGCTCGGCGGTTCGGGCCCCTGCCGTTTCGGGTATTTCGGCCATCTTCTCGATTTGATTTCCAGGGACCTGGGTTTCAAATTCGATTTTATATGCCTTGAACCTTCCAGCCTTCCGAAGGATATAAAAAATTTCAAAAGGTCTGCAGGATGCAGCTATACAAGTCTTTTGTCCTCTCTTGTTCTGGGATGGAAAAAACTTGAGGCGGTAGACGCCCTGGAAAAAAGCTACTGGTCGTCCCTGCTCCGTTCCCGGGACAGGGAAGAAAGCATGGCCGTCTTCCGCGGGGCCGTGGACAGTATTACAGCCTGCCGGCACATACCGCAGATAAAAAGCATAACATCCGAATGCCTTAATACCCTGAACAGCCTGGCCGAGCACTCCCGACGGCTTCCCAGGGCTGCCATAGTAGGCGATATTTATACCCTGAATGAATCCTATTCGAATCAAAACATTGAGATGCTGCTTGTCGACAGGGACATCGAACCCTACCGCTGCATATATACAAGTGACTGGATAAAAAATATGCTGCTACCGTGGAAAAGGAAAGAGTATTACAAAAGAGCTGCGAACCTTTCAAGGGATTATCTAGAGGAAGGAATCGGGGGTTTTGCCCTTGATACCGTGTACCATGCCATAGCCTGTGCCAATTTGGGATTTGACGGTATTGTTCATATATTCCCCATCACCTGCATGCCGGAAATAGTAAGCTGTCAGGTGCTTAGAAAAGTGTCCGGGCAAAAAAAGATACCCATCATGTCGTTAACGGTTGATGAGCATATGGAAAAAACAGGCCTTGACACGCGTATCGAAGCGTTTGCCGAGCTGCTGCACAGCAAAAACAACAATACCGGGTAACCCTTTAATCATTCCTCGGTTTCTTCTGCTATGACCTTATCGTATTCTTCCAGAATAGCTGTTTGTATCATTTCTCTAGTTTCTGAGTTAATGGGATGAGCAATATCTTTAAATTCCCCGTCTGGAGTCCTGCGACTGGGCATGGCGATAAACGTTCCGTTTTGTCCGTCTATAACTTTAATATCATGCACTACGAATTGATTGTCAAAAGTCACAGAGACAACAGCTTTCATCTTGCCCTCAGAGTTTACCTTTCTAACCCTTACGTCAGTTATCTGCATCATCTCACCACCTTCCGCCACACGTAAAGCTAGTCTTATAACTATTCTTCATTGACTAAAAATTTCCTGCTTTTATTACCAAATTTTCTTAAAAATATTAGACAAGCAGTTCCGTGTTTGGCCGAAGGCTAACCATTCCCCGGTTTTCATCCACTTCTTCAAGATAAAGAAGGGATACATAATCGGACACCAGCTTCTGTTCAGGGCGTACAGTGGTAATCATTACCCCTATCCCCGCCACCCTGGCATCAAATTCCTTCATCAGGTCCACCATACCCCTTGCGGTACCGCCTGCCTTCATGAAGTCGTCTATTATAAGCACGCCGGCGCCTCTCTCCATTGCCCTTTTTGAAAGGGACATTGTCTGTATTCTCCCGGTGGAGCCCGACAGGAAGTTAATGTTTACGGTGGACCCTTCGGTGACCTTGTTGTCCCTTCTTGCTATCACAAGGGGTACTCCTATGGCCCTTGCCGTCATCAGGGCTATCGGTATCCCCTTGGTTTCAACAGTCACCACATACTGGATGGAACTTTTGTCAAAACAGCCGGCCAGTATTTTGCCGGTTGAATGGGCAATCCCGGGATTGTACACCACGTCCGCCATATACAAAAACCCGCCGGTAATTATCCTGCCCGGATCCGACAGCGTTTTTGATATTCTGTTCAGAAAATCAAGGCTCTCTTCCGGCGTGACTGTACTATTATACTTGACTCCACCGGCGGCACCCGGCACCGTCTCTATCTGTCCAAGCCCCAATTCCTTAAAAACATTCCTGGCGATAACGATGTCTTCACTGATGGTCGATTTGGCAGCGTTAAGAAGCTTCGCAAAATAGTTCAGTGAAAACAGTTTGTTGGGATTGTCGGTCAGTATTTTTACCAACGCAGCAATCCGTTCATTTCTTTTTAATCTATCCATAATTTTTTCCTCCACCCGAATGTTCTTATTCTTAATTTTAATTTTATTCGTTTTTCTGTATATATTCAACTATATGATGGTATTTCATATAATATATTGTGATATAATTTTTATAAAA
>Ga0334900_1000562_pt1 | contig 52156 bp, 50 predicted proteins | sample GraSluR3_MG_2_FD_207231 | JGI IMG/M metagenome (GOLD analysis project Ga0334900, IMG submission 207231) | Sludge microbial communities from methane-producing bioreactor in Wageningen University, Netherlands - Granular Sludge_31_08-R3 | ecosystem: Engineered > Bioreactor > Anaerobic >... | reverse complement strand
GCGAGGTTTTTGTACTGGACATGGGCGAGCCGGTTAGGATACTTGACCTTGCCCGCGACCTTATAAGGCTTTCGGGGTTTGAGCCGGGGGAAGACATAGCGATAGAAATAACCGGCTTAAGGCCGGGCGAAAAGCTTTACGAAGAGCTGTTTCTTGAAGAGGAAAAGCTGGATTCTACCGGTCACAATAAGATATTTGTCGGGCAGCCGATTGACAATGACCTGGACGGTTTCAGTCAGGAGCTTGAAAACCTAAAAGAAATACTTGCAGGCGGGGATGATCATCAGATACTGGACAGCATCAACAGGCTGGCAAACAGCCATAAAAACCACGGATGATTAGGGAGGGTTAGGATTATGTCAAAAAGAATAACCTGCATGACAATGGTTTTGTTACTGTTGTTTTCTTCGGCGGTATTATCACAGGAGGCAGTTCCCCCGGATATATTGAACACAGGGATAGAGGAAGAGGTAAAATACCTGTTGGAAAGAAACATAATGTCAGGCTTTCCGGATGGAACATTCAAGCCCGGGGAGGAAATCACAAGGGCACAGTTTGCTACAATAGCCGTGAAATGTTCCGGATTTGCAGAAGAAGCAGCATCATCAATGGGAGAAACAGGCTTTGTCGACGTACCCGGTGACCATTGGGCGTCCGGTTATATCAACACTGCAACCAGGAAGAACTTCATCCAGGGGTACGGCGACGACAGCTTCGGGCCTGAGGACAGTCTGACATATGCACAGGCGATTACCATACTGGTAAGGCTGCTGGGTATGGGCGAAGAAGTGGAAAAGCAGGGTTTATGGCCGACCAATTATATTGAAGCGGCGAAAAGGACGGGAATACTCAATAAAGTAAATGCAAATGCTGCTAACATTTGTACCCGGGGTGATGCTGCACTGATGCTGTATAATACCGTCAGGCTTATGGAAGGCCGGGCAGAGCAGGACACTCCAGAACAGGACATGTCAGCACCAATTATCCACGATATGGGAGTACTGACGTCGGCGGATGTGAAGGATATTAGGTTCTTTACGGGTGATGACAGTTTTAACGCTTCGGAAGATAGGGTATACAGTGTTACCAGGTCATTCAAAAAGGCTGACAGCGGAAACCTTAATACAGAGTTTAGCATTAAACATCCCCAAATAGAACAAAGAGCGAATTTTCCACTGGAATTAAGGTTTGTCAACAATGACGAGGATTTCACCGGGAGCTTTGACATATATGTCCTGATAGAGCCGGACACTACTGAAACATATAAGGAGGTTAACCTGCCCTGGGAAGAACTGAACCGGTGGCCGGACGGAAATTATACCCTGGAAATGCGCGCCGGTAATATGAGGATAGGGTTCAGAACCCTTACCCTGTATACTGATTACACTGATGAAATCAATTTTATTAAAGAAGCGGAAGTTTTGTACAAACAGGTATACGGAACTGAAATCGTTGACGGAGAGGCAACAGGGAATTACGAGTATGGCAACAGCTTTAAATACGGTGATTATAACTGTTTCGCGCTGGAGATAAAAATTGCATATGACGATCCCGGACAGGATATATATCTGCCGGTTACCTTCAGGTTTTACGACAGCAACGATAAATTAATGAACGAATATGCAAGGGAAGAATACATTTTTGAAGGAACACGGGAGAAAATCATAAGCGGGGGCATGTACTGGATAGCTTACAAAGACCTTAAAGAAAAACAGTGGCCAAAGGGAAGGTATAAAATCAGGATATATGCATACGCCGGTGTGCTGAACGCTGAGGAAATACTGTTGGCCGAAGAAAGCTTCAGGGTCAATTAGAGATAATATTAATATAACACAGACCGCAGCACCAGGTCAGCCCCCTGCAGGTGTAATCCCTGAGGGGGCTGTTTAATTCCAAGATGAAATATGATAATATGAACTTATCAGCCTCTGGAAAGCATTCATGATTACAAAGATACGGTATGAAGTATGGATGGTTTGCAGAAAAAAACGATATGGGGGGCTCAAGCATATGTTCAAAAGAATGACAGGTATTCTCTGCGCGGTACTGCTTGTATTATCCTTTATTTTACACCCTGTATCTGCGTTGGGACAGGAAGACTTCCGGTATTCAAGGGAGCTGTTCGAAGAGATACGTGAAAGGGTCGAAGAAGGTCATGTAGATATAGAAAGCGAGTCCGAGCTTTACAAGGATGCGATAGAGGGTTATCTGAAGGGCCTTAAGGACCCGCACACCACGTATTTCACACCTGATGAATACGAAAAGTTTACCGAGAACCTGGACAAAAGGTTCCAGGGAATAGGTATAGTTATAAGCGAGGTGGAGGATTACATAGTTGTTGTTTCACCGATAGCCGGTTCGCCGGGAGAGATGGCCGGACTTAAGAGCGGGGACAAAATAATTGGCGTGGACGGCGAAGATATTGTGGGTACTTCGGCGGAGTACGCTTCCAGCCTGATACGGGGCGAAATCGGTACAGTTGTTAACCTGACGGTGATAAGGGGCAGCGACAGTATCGAATTTTCCATAGAAAGAGACCTTATCGAGATACCGTCGATAGAATATTCAATGACGGGTCCCGTGGGGTATATAAGGATTTACGACTTCAGCGACCATGCCGCCGTGGAGGTATACCGCGCGGTGCATGAGATGAAAGCCAAGGGCCTTGAGGGCCTTGTGATAGACGTAAGGGGTAACCCCGGCGGGTACCTGAATTCCGCCCTTTACATGGCCGGGTCCTTTTTAAAGGGCCAGATAATGACGGTGGTCAACAGGGACGGCTCTGAGGTAAAAGTATCCGCACCGGCCGGGCTGCAGTATATCTTTGTTCCGGCGGTGGTACTTGTAAATGAAGGCAGTGCCAGTGCGTCAGAGATATTTGCCGGCGCCCTGAAGCATCACGACAGGGCCGAGCTGGTGGGACGGCAGACCTTCGGCAAGGGCTCGGTACAGAGCGTTTTCAGGCTGCAAAACGGCGGTTATCTTAAGATGACCACCGCATACTATTGCCTGCCCGACGGCTTTGCAATAAACGGTGTGGGTATTACGCCGGATTATATAGTCGAAGACGAAGAAGCACAGCTTGAAAAGGCGTACGACGTTTTAAGGAAAAAGATAGGCAGGGAGATGATAATAAGCCTGGCCGAACCTGAAGCCAAGTGGGTTGACCTGGAGATAAAGCTGCCCTGCAAACCTGCCTTAAGGCAGGATACCTGGCTTATACCCTTTGATACGGTGCTTGATTCCTTCGGGGACGGCTTTGAATGGATAAACAGGAGACAGGAAGTTTCATTCACCTGGGACGGCAGGGAATACGTACTGCCCGCCGGTGAAAATACCGTGATTATCGACGGTGAAGAATTTGCCGTGGACCAGGGGCTAAGGGTGATAAGCGGCGTGAGGATGATACCGGTAAATGTACTGCAGTCGTTTATAGGAATTGGTGCGGTTGTTGAGGAAGACAACGACAGGATAATACTCAGGCATTAGTGCTGATATTCACTACAAAGGCTGATAAGCTCTGATGGAATAATATACATAAATTTGCAGTGTGTTTTTCCGGTGACCGATGATATAATTATACTGACAGCAAAAAAATCTGTAATATGGGGGATTGTTTATGAAAAACAAACTGATTTTCACAATGTCCGTGCTCCTGCTTTTGACCTTGGTTTCCACTGCCTTTGCATCCCCTCAGTGGGTCCAGTATACAAAAATAGGAGGAAATCTTTTGGACGATGCCTGTATCAACATCAGAGCGGCGGGCGGCAGTATATACATAGGCACCGAAAGCGGCGGTATAACGGTTTTAAAAGGTGAAGAGAAGACCAACTTCACTTCAGCGCCCAACGGGTTATCTTCAAACCATATAAAAGCCATCGATGTTGACGGTGCCGGACAGATAGCAGCAGGTACCGCGTCCGGGCTGAGTTTTATGGACAGCGACGGAACCTGGCACAGGTTCACCAAGGCCAACAGCGGCATACTGGGTGATGAGGTAACCGCCGTTGCCTTTGACAATGTCGGGGGTATATGGGCCGGTATAAAACACCTGGGCCTGAGCCACAGGGACAAGGACGGCAGCTGGAAGTCTTACAACGCTTTTAATACGGATATGCCCTCCAACGATATCAGGGATATTGCGGTTGGTAACGACGGCGGTTTGTGGGTAGCCACCTACCCGGTTGTTGCCATAGGAAACACCATGGTAAATCAAAAAGGCGGAGTGGGATACCTGGACAAGGACGGAAACTGGACATACTACAATGAACAGAACAGTTCCCTTCCCAGCAGCAGGGTTAATTCGGTAACATTGGACGGTAAAGGCGGTAAATGGTTTGCCACCCAGGCCGGCGCGGCGTACCTCAGTGCAGCCGGCAACTGGCAGATTTTCACCGAAAACAAAAGCGACCTTCCGGAAGACACCGTTAAACGGATAGCCGTTGATTCCAATGACAGTCCCTGGTTCGCTACCTGGGGCGGAGGGTTGGCATACATGGACACAGGCGGTAACTGGCATAACTTTACCAGGTACAACAGCCAGTTGGGGAACAATTACCTGCATACGGTGGAGACCGATGCACAAAACAATATCTGGATTGGTACAAACGTAGGCGTGTTCAAATACAGCCCCGATGTTATACCCGGGCAGCTTGCACTGGATAGAAACAAAATAGAGGTTGTGTACAACAACAGGATCCTGAATTTTGACACAGAGCCCTTTATAGACAACGGGACCACCTTTGTTCCGATGAGGAAACTGGCCGACGAGTTTGGCCTTTTGACGGCGTGGGACGGGGTAAACCAGAAGGTATCCCTTACAAACCAGAACCTGAATATTGAACTTTATATAGGAAAGCTGGACGTTTACAGGAACGGACATCATTCGGCACTGCTGGCGCCGCCCAGGCTGGTAAACGACAGGACAATGGTGCCGGTCAGGTTTATAATAGAGTGCCTGGGAATAGACGTAACATGGGACGACAATACAAGAACGGTGTATATAAACAGGTAAGTAAGAGGGGACATAATTAAAGAAAGGGGACACCGCTGCCGACGTTGGTATTTATTGCCGCGGATTGTCCCCTTTGCCATACTTGTTAACCGTATACTACTGTCTTCTCAACGCTTCCACCGGCGGTACCGATGAAGCGGAAACGGCAGGGTATACTCCGAACAAAAGCCCGGATATTACAGCCACGCCCGTGGCTATTTTTATTGCCTGGAAGCTGACCACCGTTTCAAAGCCGTAGCTTCTGAATATGTTTACCCCCCATACGCCGACTGCAATGCCGGCTGCGGTACCTATAAGGCTCAGATACAAGGCTTCCATCAGAAACTGCATCAGCAGGTCTTCGCGCTTTGCACCCAGGGCACGCCTTACCCCTATTTCCTCGGTCCTTTCGGTAACCGCCACCAGCATAATGTTCATTATGCCGAGGCCGCCCACCAGCAGCGAAACGGCGGCTATGCCGCCCAAAAGCAGCGTCATGATACGGTTTGCGTTGTCCGCTTCTTCAACCATCTGGTTGAGACTTGTTATGGTTATCAGGTCCCTGCCGCCTTCCGGAAGTATCGACTGGGGCCTTGGGGGTGCCGGGCTTTCGGTTACCGGCATGCCTGCTTCCTTTACTGCAGCTTCACGTGCTGCGGCTTCGTTAGTTTCCTGGCCGTCGCCCGGCGCAACGGGTGTGGGTGCGCTCTGGTCCAGGCCCAGCTTCCTTTTAAATATCCTGCCCATCTGCACTATTGCCAGGTCCGCATCGGTACCAGACGACGCCTTGGCCCAGATTTCCTCTACGGTACGTTTTTCCGCCAGCTTTTGTGCCGTGGTATAGGGTATCACTATTTTGTAATCGATGTTTTCCGCCTTACCGGCACCCTTGGGTGCCAGTATGCCTATAATCCTGTAGCTCTGGCCGGCTATCGACATGGACTGGCCCACCGGGCTGCGTCCCGCCATAAGCCCCCGGGCCAGCTCGTACCCCAGCACCGCCACCGGTGAGCGCTGGGCCACGTGCAGCGACGAGAAAAAGTGACCGGAGACCATTTCATGGTCGCGGATTACCGGGAACTCGCTGTTTGTTCCCAAAATCTCCGCCCTGCCCTTGGACCTTCTCCAGGTGATTGAAGCTTCGGTCTGGACAATTGGTGTGGCCATGTCAAGGCCCTGTACCCTGTCCAGCAGTTCCTGTATCTCTTCCGGGTCAAATTCAACGGCCTCGTCGTGGGCTTTTACTATTATCACGTCCGAACCAAGGCTTTCAAACTGTTCTATTACCGCCCTGCGGGCCCCTTCACCTATGCCCATAAGGCTTACCACCGAAGCAACCCCTATGGCTACTCCCAGTATGGTAAGGGCGGAACGGAGCCGTTTTGACATCATACCGTGGGCTGCCATCCTTGATGTAAACCATATTCTGACCAGTACAGGCATAAGGCGCTCCCTGTCCAAAAGTGTGCCGGTTTTTTTAAAAAATTTCGACAGCAGGGGGCCGGGCTTTAGTTTTTTGATCTTCATTTATATGATGCCCCCTTAGTTTTCGTTGTTGTCTTCGCTTTTTTCAGGCAGCAGCCTGTCGGTTGCCTTAATCTGCTGGCTGGGCAGAAGGTCGGCGCTGCTGCCGGTTATAACCAGCTGGCCTTCTTCAAGACCGTCCACAACTTCGGCGAACCGGTCGTTCATAAGGCCGAGCCGTACCTGTACCATTCTGACCGAACCGTCTTCGTCCAGCACTTCAACCGCTGTCCTGCCGTCATCTTCGAATACCGCCTCAAGGGGTATCAAAAGCACATCTTCGGCGCTGCCGGCGTCTATAAAGCCGTTGGCTTGCATACCCGGCCGAAGCTGCGGCCCGCCCTTTATGGTCATATTTATCGAGAACCGGGTTATGTTGTTTATTTTTTCGCCCATCGGCGATACGTGGGTTACCTTGCCTTCGTAAACCTCGCCGGGTACCGCGTCTACCGTGACCCTTACCGGGGCATCCTGCTTAACGTTTACTATGTCTATATCGTCCACCTGGGCCCACAGCATCATTTCGGTTGTGTTGTATATGTCGCCTATCCACTCGCCGGCCCTTACCGTTTCACCCTCCTGGCGGTTTATCGAGGCTACCACACCGTCCATGGACGCGGTTATATCAAGCTGATCGAACTGGTTCTGCAGGTTTCTTAATTCCACCTTGAGTTCACGGATTTCTTCCATAAGGTCCTGCAGCGTCTCCTGCACGTCGGTTCCCGACATGGACAGGATGGGGTCTCCCTTTTCTATAGCCTGCATGTCATGGGCATACACCTCGGTGACTATCGCCTTCGCCCTGTTTATTATGCTTTCTTCCTTGATATAGCCTTCAACCGTGGGCGTGTTCCTGAAAAACATTATATTGGTCCGCTGTTCGTCGTTGGGCAGCCCGATACGGACTTCCATGCCCGGCTGTACAAGGCCGGGGTTGTTTCCTTCCACCGTTATCCAGTAAACATACCCCGTTGAAGTGCCCGATCTTTCATCATCGGGTACCGGGTTCCTGTTTACCTGGGTGACTTCTGCTTCCATGAAACCTTCGAACCGCAGAAATTTCATCAGCACCTTTTGTCCGGTATGTACGTTCTGGATTTCCGCCGGATACAGTTTTGTCCTTACCCGGTACATTGAGTCGTCCACCACCCTGCCGATAATCTGGCCAAGCTCCAGTTCATCGCCTTCCCTGGTGCCAAAGCCTATCAGCCTGCCGTCGGTCGGTGCCCTCAGGGTTATACCCTTTGACGGGACTATGCTGTCCACCTGGGAGGGTTCCACCCCGGTCATTTCGCATATTTCGTCAACCTTTGCTTCCAGTTGTGTCTGCTTCTGGTCCAGCTGGGATTCCAAATCATAGGATACAAGCCGTGCCAGTACCTGGCCGGTTTGCACCTCGTCCCCCGGCTCCACCAGTATTTCGTCAAGCATGTACTGTATACTGACACCGCCGTCGTAGCGCATTTCGCCGGGGACCCGTATGCCGCCGCCCCGGGTGGGGTTAAGCATCCCGGTTGTGTTCACGCCTACCGAAATGTCGCCACGTATTACTTCCTGTGTGGCGTAAACGGGGCCCTCTGCATTCCCGGAGCTGGCGGGTACCAGCTGCCTGAAGGCGTATATGCCGCCGCAAAGCACCACCACCACTATCACTACCAGGGCAATGAATTTTTGCGACATTATTTTTTTGATAAACTCTTGTGACATGAGCTCCCCCCCTGACTGTTCAATGTTTCGATTTTTTCTATAATGCCGTCCCGCAGATGATATATTTTCCGGCTGTACAGGGCCACTTCCCTTTCGTGGGTTACCTGTACGACGGTTATACCCAGTTCACGGTTGAGTTTCTGGAATATCTCCATAATGTTCTCACTGGAGCGTGAGTCAAGCGCTCCGGTGGGCTCGTCGGCAAGGATGAGCGACGGGCTGCCCACTATGGCCCTTGATATGGCCACCCTCTGCTGTTCGCCCCCCGACATCTGGAAGGGCAGATGGCCTGTCCTGTCGCCCAGGCCCACCGATTCAAGGGCTTCTTTAGCCCTTTCCCGGCGCTCGGCGCCCCATACGCCCTGGTATATAAGCGGCAGCTCGACGTTTTCCAGCGCGGTCAGGTTGGGTAGCAGGTGAAACTGCTGGAACACAAAACCTATCTGTTGGTTACGTATGTCCGCCAGTTCGCCGTCCCTTAACTCTTCCATGTGCCTGTCTTTGAATATGTACGTGCCGGTGGTGGGCAGGTCAAGGCAGCCTATTATATTAAGAAGCGTTGACTTTCCCGAGCCGGATGGGCCCATTATCGAGACATATTCGCCGTTTTCGATGGAAAGGGATACGCCGCCCAGAGCTGTCACCTGGACCTGGCCCAGTTTGTACCTGCGTGTTATGTCCTTAAGTTCCAGCAATGCCAATATGTAATACCCCCTCAAACACCAGGGACGGTTCTTTTTGTTTGTATTTTTAATAATGTCCCCGGACTGTTCACTATTTTTTGTAAGCTATATATAGGATTCTACCAGATTACTCCGGCGTTTTAAAGAACAAACGAGGAATGTCCCCATTAGTAGATTTGACGCAGCAGTGCGCATAAGGTTCCCTGACCGCGGAGATTATGTGCAAAATAAATGTTTGAGAATTATTGCATGATTATATTGTAAATAGTAAAATATAAATATACAATACTGAATCGGAGTGTGATATATAATGAAACCAAAAGTGAAGAACTATACCTTTAGCCTTCCCATAGAGACTGTTGACAGGATGAAGGAATACGCAAATGAAAAATATATCCCCTCGGTTACCGCAGGAGTAAAAGAAGCTATTGAAGAGTATACAAAAAAACTCGAAAAAGAGAAGTTAAGGAAGGAGATTACCAGGGCCTCCAGAGACCCCTTGTTTCTAGAGGATATTGAAGAGTGTGCCAGGGATTTTGAAGCCACGGATGCCGAGGCAGAGGGGAGGCATATCTAATGTTGGAATATCAGTGGAACATCTTCTGGGTTCGGCTTGACCCGGTAAAGGGTTCAGAGCAGGCAGGAACCAGGCCGGTTCTGGTTGTGTCGGCAGAAGAAGCGAATAAGGTTTTGCCTACCGTGACAATCCTGCCTATAACATCCTTGAAGCCCGGCAGAAAAGTGTATCCTATAGAAGCATTTTTGAGTGTGGAGGATAAGGTTTTACCGAAGGATTCAGTCGTATTGGCCCATCAGATACGCTGCATATCCAAGGAAAGGCTGCAGGGTCTGTGCGGTTCGGTGACTTCAGCCGGATTGAGAGAGAGCATAAGAAACGCCATGAAGATATACCTGGCTCTTTGAAGAAAAGGAAAATACTGCGGTATATCTCCTATTACAACCGATTACTACAATATTATACTATTGACACGGACAGGCAAGGAAGAATATAATAAGCTGTGACCGACCGACCGGTCGGTGCAAATCGGTAGAAATAGTATGGAGGGATTTTAGTGGCACGTTTTAAGAAAAAATACATAATAATAGCCGCGGTAGTGATAGTGGCACTGGTCTTTGTAATATCTTTTCTGAATAGACCGGAAGCTTTAGAAACCGATGCGGCGGAGGGCTCCGGCAGTACACCGGTGGAAACGGCATTAGCACAAAAGGGAAGCATTGCTTCGGTTTCGGCTGTCTCCGGCAAACTGGAAGCGCTGCACCAGGTGAACGTTGTTGCCAAGATTACCGGCAAGGTAAAGGAGATAACAGCGTCGGTAGGGCAGCCGATAAGCGGCGGGGATACCATATTCGTAATAGACGATTCGGACATCAAGGCGCAGCTTGACCAGGCGCAGGCAGCCCTTTCGATGGCGGAGGCCAACTACCGCCAGAACAGTGAAAGGTATGAAAACGCAAAAAAGGACCTGGAACGGGGCGAACTTTTATTCGAGCAGGGGGCCATATCCGAACAGGCGCTGGAACAGATGCAAGCCGCCGCTTCGGATGCGGGGCTGCAGGTGCTGGAGGCCCAGCTTGCCCAGGCCAGGGCTTCATACGACATGGTACTTAAACAGTACAAGGAATGCTGGGTTACATCGCCTATAGACGGTATAGTGGCCTATATAAACGTTGGCATCGGCGAAACGGTATCGCCGGGCGCGCCGGTGGCGGTTGTGGTTGACATGTCACAGGTTGTGCTGGAGGGCTGGATAGGCGAAAGCCTTGTTAACCAGGTGGAAAAGGAAGGCGATATAAACGTAAGGATACCTTCTGTGGCGGATGCACCGGTTATGGGTACCATAAGGGAGATAAGCCCGGCGGCGGATCCCAGGACCGGACTATTCGGGCTGAAGGTGGAGATACCAAACCCCGACGGGCTGATAAAGCCGGGCATGTTTGCCGAAGCGGATTTGATAAAGGACGCAAGGGATGACGCGGTGCATATTCCCTCCGCGGCGGTACTGTCCAAAAACGGGGACAGCTACGTGTATGTAGTGGAAGACGGCAGGGCGGTCTACAGGGAAGTGGTGACCGGCATAGGCGGTGACGGCACTGTGGAGATATTAAGCGGTGTAAACGAGGGAGAAGAGGTAATAGTAAGGGGACAGAACTATATAAGCGACGGTGAAGCCGTCAGGGTTGTGAGAGGTGACGGCGAATGAAAATCTCGGGACTTGCAATAAGAAGGCCTGTCACCACAGCCATGTGCGTGCTGATAGTGATACTTTTAGGGGTCATATCCTTCGGGAACCTCGGCCTTGACCTTTTGCCCAACATAAGTTTTCCGATGGCAATAGTATCGGTGGGCTACCCGGGGGCCGGGCCGATGGAAGTTGAGTCTCTGGTTACAAAACCGCTGGAGTCGGTTTTGGGTACCGTGGCCAATATTAAGTCGGTACAGTCGGTTTCGGGGGAAGGCAGCGCCACCGTAATGGTGGAGTTTGCCAGCGGCACCGATATGGATTTTGCCACCCTTGACATGCGGGAGAAGGTAGACATGATAAAGGGTGCGCTGCCGGAGGGGACCGGTTCCCCGATGATTTTGAAGATGGACCCGAACATGATTCCCATTGTTGAGATGGCTATTTCAAACGACGGTGACCTGGCAGACTTAAAGGCCATGGTTGACGATAACGTGGTGCCCAGGATTGAACGGCTGGAAGGCGTTGCGGTGGTTGATATATACGGCGGCAGGGAGCGGGAGATAAAGGTGGAGGTATACCCCGAGAGGCTGCAGGGTTACGGCCTGTCGCTGGCACATATCGTTCAGGCTTTAAGGTCGGAGAATCTAAACCTTCCCGGCGGCAGTGTGGATGACGGGAACAAGCGGTATATATTAAGAACCACCGGTGAGTTTCAAAGCATTGAAGAGATAAGCGAAATACCGATAGCCCTGCCCGCCGGCGGGGTGATAATGCTGAAGGATATAGCTGACATAAAGGATACCTTTAAGGAAGCCACCACCAGCATGACCACCGGCGGGAAGCCGTCCATAGACCTGAGCGTCAGGAAGGAAAGCACCGCCAATTCGGTGCAGGTTGCGCGCAGGATAAATGCGGAGCTTGAAAGGATAAAAAACGATTATCCGGATATTGAAATCAAAACCATTGTGGATACTTCCGTTTTCATCCAACAAACCATAAACAACGTAGCCAGACTGGCGATACTGGGGGGCCTGCTGGCGGTAACGGTGCTGTACCTGTTTTTGAGAAACTTCAGGACAACACTGATAATAGGCGTGGCGATACCCATATCCATAATAGCCACCTTCACGCTAATATACTTCAACGGGCTTACGCTTAACATGATATCCCTGGGCGGCCTGGCCCTGGGAGTGGGCATGCTGGTTGACAACTCGATAGTGGTGCTGGAGAACATATTCCGGTACCGGCAGGAGGGCTTTGGAAGAATTGACGCCGCCGACAGGGGCAGCGACGAGATATCCATGGCGGTTGTGGCCTCGACACTGACCACGGTGGCGGTTTTCGCACCGGTGGTGTTCGTCGAGGGGATTGCCGCCGAGATATTCAGGGAGATGGCGCTTACCGTGTCCTTTGCGCTGCTGGCGTCCCTGGTGGTGGCGCTGACGCTGGTGCCGATGCTTTCGTCCAAGTACCTGCGCGTGGCAGGCAACGGCGAGAAGAAACCCAGGGTAAAGTATGTATCCCGTGCCCTTGATGGATGGAACAAAGGCTTTGCAAAGCTGGACGGAATATACAGAAAGGTTCTCGCCTGGGCACTGGGTCACCGCAAGACCGCCATAACCGGGCTGGTGGTTCTGTTTGTGGTATCGCTGGTTTCGGTGGCGCTGGTGGGTGCCGAGTTTTTCCCCAGCATGGACCAGGGTTATATCACCGTTAATGTCAGGCTTCCAAGGGGTACGGTACTGGAAGAGACCGAGAGGACAGCCTACCGTGTAGAGGATATGGTAGCCGCGGTCCCCGAGATGGAAGACGTGTTCGTGGTTATCGGTTCGGGAGGCGGAATGGGCAGCCAGGTGAACACCTCTTCGGCGATTATATACGGAAAACTGGTTGATTTGAGTGAAAGAAACAGAAGCACCTTTGAGGTAGCAGACGATTTGAGGCATCAGGTTGCGGATATTGCCGGGGCCGAGATTAACGTTGATTCAATGGCCATGGGCGGTTTTGCCGCCGGCGGCGGCTCGCCGGTAAACATCCGGATAAAGGGGGACGACCTGGCTGAGCTGTCCCGCATTGCTGAAGATATAAAGGGTGTTGTCCAGGACGTGGAAGGTACCCGGGAGACCGCTTCTTCGGTGGACGAAGGCAAGCCGGAGGCAAGGGTGGCGGTGGACCGGAACAGGGCTTCCCTTTACGGGCTTAACGTATCTGCCATAGCCTCGGCGGTGCAGGGCTCGGTGGACGGACAGGTTGCGACCAGGTACAGAGTGGGCGGCGAAGAGATTGACATACGGGCAGCCCTGAGGGAAGAAAGTGCGGGAAGCCTGCATAACCTGGGTAATATTATCATAACTTCTCCGGCGGGGTTCCAGGTGCCTCTTGAAGAGGTGGCGGATGTGACGGTGGGAGAAGGCCCAAGCAGTATTAACAGGGTTGACCAGGTAAGGGTCGTTTCGGTCAGCTCGGGTATATTCGGCAGGGACTTAAGCAGCGTTATGCGTGATATTCAGGCAGGGATCAGGCAGTACCCGCTGCCGGAGGGTTATGTGATAGAATACGGCGGGGAGAACCAGGAGATGGTGGAAGCGTTTTCAAGCCTGGGTAAGGCCCTTATACTGGCCATAGTGCTGGTGTATATGATAATGGCTTCGCAGTTTGAATCGCTGGTTTACCCCTTTATAATAATGTTTTCGGTGCCCTTTGCACTGACCGGCGCGGTAGGCGGGCTGGTGCTGACCGGGCGTTCGCTGAGCGTGCCGGCGTTCCTGGGAATTATTATGCTGTCGGGTATCGTTGTAAATAATGCGATAGTGCTGGTTGATTATATAAACACCTTAAGGTCAAGGGGCTCCGAGAGGAACGAGGCCATATTAAAGGCGGGCCCGGTAAGGCTGCGGCCCATACTGATGACCTCGATGACCACCATGCTGGGGCTTACGCCGATGGCCCTAGGCCTGGGAGAAGGGGCGGAGGTTCAGGCTCCGCTGGCTACCGCCGTTATAGGAGGGCTTTTGTTCTCCACCGTTTTGACGCTGGTGGTTATTCCGGTGATGTACACGCTGGTGGACGATTTGGGCAGCAGGATGAGAGGTAAGTTTTCAAGAAAGCCTAAGGCTGTTACAGAACAGGTGAACAACTGACAGTAACGCGGGCAGAGGAAGGGTTCCGGCTGTTGCAAACAAAAAGAACCGTCCCTACTGTTTCTATTGTTATAAGGAGGTTAAGCGTTATGATAAAAAAAGTTTTTACTGTTACATTGTGTGTAGTTACGGTACTGGCCCTTTTCACATCGGCAGGGGCCGATGAGGCGGATGACACCATGACCTTTTCGCTGGAGCAGGCGGTGGACTATGCACTGGAAAACAGCGCCGCCATTAAGTTAAGCCACACTGCGGTGGATAAGGCAGAGGTCGGGTACAGGGAGGCAAAAAGCGCCTATGACAGGGCGGAGGAAGCGAAAGATTTACCCCGCGAAGAAAGAATGGGCATGGGCTCACAAATGCTGTTCGAAAACTACAAGGTGACCAAAGGATATTACAAAGAGCTGACGGACATGGGCAGAACCCTGGCGCAGGCCGGCAGGGACCAGACGCTAGAAACGGTAAAAATGGCGGTGCAAAACGCATATTTCAACCTGCTGTTTGCCGCCGACAAGGCGGACATACAAAAGAGCATGCTGGATTCCGCAAAGAAGGATATGGAAATTGCCAATAAAAAATACGAGCTGGGCATGGTGTCCCAGGTGGACGTACTTTCCTATGAAGCGGCCCTTGAGAGCGCAAGGCTGGGTTACAACACCGCTAAAAGGGACCTTGAATACCAGGGAATGTCCTTCAACAAAACCCTTGGGCTGCCGCTCAAGACCGACGTGGAGCTTACCGACAGGCTGGGGTTGGAAGGACCCGATGAGGCGGACCTGGAGGAAACGGTGGCCCTGGCCCTTGAAAACAGGTACGAGATAATAGCGGCGAAGGAGCAGTACCGGGTAAACCAACTGAACCACAAGCTTACCCTCGGCTGGTATCCCGAAAATACCTTTGTTACAAGACAGGCAAGGTATGACATGGAAGAAAGCCATCACAAACTGGTAAACGCCGAGCAGGAAGTGGAGCTGTCGGTAAGGAAAGCCTACATGGATATGAACAGCGCCTATGAAAGCATAGCAGTGCTGGGTAAAAACGTGGAAAGGCTGGAGAAGGCTTACGATATTGCCAGGCTGCAGTATGACATGGGTATGGCCACCAGCCATGACGTGGTTAATGCACTGAACGCCTTGAACGACATAAAACTTCAGCACCTGCAGGCGATACACGGGTACAACCTGGCGAAGGTACAGTTCGAGGCCTCAAGCGGTATAGGCATTGCAGCGCCGGGCAGCTTTTAACAGCCAGGCATATAACGGAAGGAGTAAAATTATGTTGCAAACTACCAGGAGACAGCAAATACTGGCAGCGGCATCCAAAGTATTCGGAGAGATGGGCTACCACAAGGCAAAGGTTAAGGAAATTGCCGTCCGGGCCGGTATAGGCAAGGGAACGGTATACGAATATTTCAGCAGCAAGAGGGAGCTTTTCGAGGAAACGATATTCCATGTGCTTGAAGGTTCCTTTAAAAAGGCATCCGACAGCGTGAACGGCAAGCGGGACCCCGTCGAAAAGCTGAAGGCCCTGATTGACCTGCAGGCTTCACTGCTCGAGAGGGACGGGAGCGCCGCAGCCCTTTTCATGAAAAATTCGGGGGACATACAGACCGAAATGCTTGACAGGCTTTTGGCCCACAGGAAAAAGATGCTGGACTTTATTGTCGGTATAATCGAAGAAGGGATTGAAAAGAAAGTTTTCAGGCAGGTGGATTCTTACCTTGCGGCTATTTTGTTCATGGGAGTGCTTCAGGAGGCCGGAGCGATAAGCTGCAGCGGTTCGAGGATAAGCTGCCGGACCATTGACAGCATACTTGATTACATGATAAACGGTATTGGCAAATAGGTTAAAAACCACGCGGCAGGGTGAAAGCACCCTGCTTATTTTTGTTGTTTTGTATATTATTGTGATATTATATAATTATGATAGGAAATACTGGTGGTGAGCCGATTATGGGACAAAAGCATATTGATATAGAACAAATAAAAAAACATGTTCAAGAAGGAAAGATTAAGTGGCGGAATCATATTATTATAAGAACGCAGCAGAGGGGAATAAAAATAAAAGATGTAATAAACTGCATATTAACGGGAGAAATTATAGAGGAATATCCTTTGGATTACCCGTATCCGAGCTGTCTGATTTTAGGAAAAACTTGTGGCGATAAAGGTCTCCATGTAGTATGTGCAATCGGACAGAATAGAATATGGATGATATCAGCGTATTATCCGGATCGCGACCAATGGTACGGGGATTTGAAGACGAGGAGGGAAAAGAAATGATGGATTGTGTAGTGTGTAAAGGAGAATTGATTAAGAAAGAGATTAATCATATTGTGGACTTAGATGGGCATATTATTATCGTTAAAAACGTGCCGGCAGAGGTTTGCAGGCAGTGTGGTGAAAGTTTTTTTGAAAACCAGGTAGCGGTGAGGCTGGAAAAAATTATTGACGAAATTAAAAATAACAAGGCGGAAATCACTATTGTCAACTATTATGATAAAGTAGCATAGAAATGTAGGCTTAAAAACCACGCGGCAGGGTGAAAGCACCCTGCTTATTTTTGTTGTTTTGTATATTATTGTGAAGGTTGCAGGAATTAACGTTAAAATGTCGAAAACAACAGGAGTAGCTGACAAAAAAATGGGCTTTATGGTGTATATTGCCTGAAAGGAGCGGGAGAAGCTATGCGCAGTTTCAGAAGCAAAATAACCGTAAGTTTCATTCTGTTGATGCTGTTGGTCTCGCTTGTGTTCGGCGTCATATCGGTTCGGAACATGAAAACCGAAGTGGAGGGCCTGGCGGTCAAAAAACTGAATGCCGATGTTTCACTAATAAACTATATGTTTGAGTTCCAGTATTCCGGCTTCTGGAGAATAGATAAAAGCGCCGGTGGTGACGGGGTGCTGTTTAAAGGGTATTATAACATGTACAATAATTCGCATCTTATCGATACCATAAGCGGGCTTACCGAAGGTACAATGGTATCCATATACCAGTACGACAGGGTAATTGCCACCAATATTACCGATAAAGAGGGAAAAAGGATAGTAGGCTTCGTGCTGGAGGATGCAGAGGTACTGGGCAGTGTACTGGAAGAGGGGGAGGCCTATTCTGGCAATACAACAATAGGAACCGAAGAATATCTCTGCAACTACCTGCCGCTTACCGACGAGAAAGGTAATATACTTGGAATGCTCTTTATCGGTATCCCGACAGCAGATTATACCCGGTCGATAAGCAGTTTCCTGTTCAACCTGTGCATATGGGGGCTGGGCGGTGTGGCTGTCGCCATGCTGATTGCGTATTTTATTACCGGGTCGATAGTGGGGCCGGTAAAGCGCATCACCGGTGCGGTGGACGAAGCTTCCGCCGGCGACCTTACCGTCAGGGCGCAGATAGATTCTGCCGATGAACTGGGCAAGCTGGGTCGGGATTTCAACGGCATGCTGGAATCCATAAGGGGATTTATGCAGGGGGTGCAGGATGCCGTTTCGAAGGTGTCCGGTTATTCCGAAGGCCTGGCCACCGCTTCGCAGGAGACGTCGGCTTCAAGTCAGCAGATGGCGACCAGTATACAGGAAATGGCACAGAAGACTTCGCTGCAGTATGACAGGATTGTCCGGGGAAAGGAACTGACCGGCGATATATCCGAAAAAATTAAGGAAGCCGCGGACCAGATGGAAGCCATATTGGAGAATTCCCAGAGGATAAAGGACAGTACCGACAAGGGTATAAACATTGTGGAGCAGCTTAAGGCGCGCAATGAAGACAGCAACAGGGCCAGCCAGGAGATTAAAAAGGTGTTCGAAACCCTTGAAGAAAGCACCAGGAGCATAGACGGGATAATAAGCGATATTGACGATATTGCAGCCCAGACCAATCTTCTGGCCCTTAACGCCGCCATTGAGGCTGCCCGGGCCGGTGAAGCGGGCAGGGGTTTTGCCGTTGTGGCGGAGGAGGTAAGGAAGCTTGCCGATGACAGCCTTAAGGCCACCTCCGAGGTAAAGGCCATTGTGACGGATATCAGGAACAACATGGAGAATGCCCAGAATGCGGTGAATACCGGCCGGGAAGTGGCGGTACAGCAGAATACGGCGGTGGGCGAGACGGCCGAGTTTTTCAAAAATATTGCTTCGGATATAGACGGCGTGGTAAGCAGGATACGTGAAATCTCCGAAAACTCCCGTAATATCAATATAAGCAAGGAAGACCTGGTGAAGCAGATAAACGAAGTGTCTGTGCTGGCCGACGAACTGGCTTCGTCCGCCGAGCAGGTTGCATCGGTGACCGAGCAGCAGGCGGCTTCATCCCAGCAGCTGGCACAAACATCCTCCCAGATGGAAGAGCTGGTTGCCGGGCTTAAAGGTGCTTTAAGCAAATACAGACTGAAATAGACGCATATAAACCTGGGAGGCGGGCAAACCGCCTCTTTTTTTAATTTTCATAAAATTACCAGCATATTTACCCCCGGATTATGGAAAAAGAGTGCGAATATATATAACGAAGCAAAGCGTACATAACAATAAATCCACAAGGAGGAATGTATATGAAAAGGCTAATAGCGACAACAATTGTTATTGCATTGGTACTGGGGGTCGCAGCAACGGGTTATGCTGCGCCCAACTGGAAGCAGCAGGGGGGGTTGCCGCCGGGCATCCAGAAGAAGGTTACCCTTTCCGCGTTTGCAAACCTTAGGGACCTTGACCTGGTTCCCTGGGCAAAGAACGCAATGGAAAAGATGTGCGTGAAGGGCCTTATAAAGGGCTACGGGGACAACACCTTCAAGCCCAACACCTCGGTTTCACAGCTTGAGGCGATAGTAATGGCCCTAAGGGTTTTGGGCTGGGAAGAGGATGCCCGCAGCAGTAGATATGCTGACAGCCTGGTATCCAAGTATAAAGGCGGCAGACTGGATCCCTGGGCTTACGGCTATGTAAATATTGCCTATGAAAAGGGAATACTTGACGAAGTGGACCTGATGTACTTTAATCCCAATTCCGCAGCCAAGCGCTGGGAGGTGGCCAAGTACTTCGTGAGGGCCCTGGACAAGGAAGATATAGCCGAGGACCACATGGGAGACAAACTTGACTTTAAAGACTATACCGCCATACCGGTGGGAGCAGTGGGGTATATATACGTAATGAACGACCTGGGGCTTATGAAGGGGAACGCCGACGGCACCTTCAATCCCAACGGAGCGGTATCAAGGGCGGAAATGGCTGTCCTTCTGGAGCGCATAGACAACAAGGTTGACAGGGACACCGACGGAAACGAGATTTACGGAAAAGTAGTGGATATTGATACCAGCAACTATGAAATTAAGCTTGATGTGGACGGCAGACAGAAGTGGTATGACTGCGTTGAAAATATAGAAATTTACATTGAAGGCGAGTATTACAACTTTGGCGGGCTCAAAAAAGGAGACTACGTTGAAATATTTTTAAACAGCAGCGGTAAGGTAATATTTATCGAGCTGAAGGATGAGCACGAGGATAAACTAATTACCGATTACAGGGGTGAAGTCAGGGATATTGACGCAAAAAACCGTGAGATAACCATTAAATCCGGCACAGCCATATTCATATTCGAAGTCAAATCCGATGCCGATATAACTCTGAACGGCAAGGATGCCGACCTTAAGGACATTGAAGTAGGTGACTATGTAAAGCTTAAGGTGGACGACAGGAACAGGGTTATAAGGATAAGTGCCGAAGGTGACCATGATGTGGACGACGAAGAGACCGAAGAAGTGGAAGGTACCATACACGCTGTTACCCTCGGATGGGTCAAGGGGATTACCATCAGGCTGGAAAGCGGGAGGCTGCGCACCTACAGCGTGGATTCTGATACCAGAATCAGGCTTGACGGTAAACGTGCAGACCTGGCAGATTTGAAAGAGGGAATGAAGGTTGAGATAACGGCGGAAGACGGTACGGCGGTTACAATCAATGCCGAGGCCTATGAAGCCGCAAAGGAAGTGGAAGGAACCATATACAAGGTAAGCGATACAAGGATACAGGTTGAGACCGGCAAGTCCAGGTATACCTTTGACATAGACGACGATACGCTTGTTTATGTAGACGGTACCAAGGCGAAAGTGGACGATTTGATGTCGGATATGCCGGTTGTAGTCAGGTACAGGGGAGATACCGCCCTGAGGATACAGGCCGAAGGCCTGGAAGCCGAGCTGGAAGGAATAATAACCGAGCTTAACCGCAGGGATGGTACCATAAAGGTTAAGGTGGGCAGTTCCTACAGGACTTTGAATACCAACAGGTACACAGAGATGAGGGTGAATGGAAAAAGCGCCGGTTTTGACGACCTGAAGGTGGGCATGAAGGTTACCGTGAGGTACAGGGCCCGGCTGGCGTTAAGAATCCGCGCCGTGGATTATATTACAGAGGTGGAAGGCACAATTACCAATGTAGATACCGGCGGCGAAAAGATTACTTTGGAAGTGGGAAGTAAAACCTATACCTATAGCTTGGAGGATGCGGACATCTATGTGGAAGGCAGCAGGGCCGGTATTAAAGACCTAGTTGTGGGTATGACGGCGGAGCTTGAAATCAAAAACAACAATACCGTAGCAAAGGTTGAAGCACAGCTTGAAGAAGTGGAAGGAATAGTGAGACAGCTGGACATAGGCGATATGGAGATTACCCTGAAATTGTATGACACCTACGTGACCTATTACCTGGACGACGATGTGGAAGTTGTGCTTGACGGAGAAGATGCGGAACTTGAGGATATTAAACTGCGGGACGAAGTGGTACTGGAATTTGAAGACGGCCTGGTAGTACTGATTGAAGGCTGATTCAAACACGGGGAAGGTACACTGTTTGACTTATAAAACTGAGCTTTACGGGGGACGGTTCTGCCGGAGAAATAAAGGGATCGTCCCTTTTTTAAGTAAAAAAACGATTTTAGAAGGAATTGGGCGATATGCAAAGAATATTATGAGTATATGTCACAGCCAGAAAATTTGATGGGGAGGATGAAGAATTTGGCAGAGGGAAGGAAAAGAAGATTTTTTTGTGTGCTGGTGGCCGTACTGGTACTTACTGCCGGTTTGACGGTTTCTGCCGGGGCGGCCAGGGTGTTCACCGATGTGGGAGACAGAGAATGGTATGACGAATTTGTTCTAAAGGCCTATGAGGCAGGCCTTATAAGTGGGTTTGAGGATGCAACCTTTAAACCAAATAATTCAATAAGCAGGGTGGAAGTCATTGTATGCCTTGCCCGGCTGGCAGGGTATGCCGACGATTCCGCAGCGGGTTCTTACATACAGAAGTATAAAACCAGGATGAACGCCGACAATATTCCTGTATGGGCAGAAGGGTATATTGCCTATGCGCTGGAGAAGGGAATAGTTACAGAGGAGGAGCTTGCAACCTTTATTAGAAGCGACGGCGAAACTCAAAACAATGCAAAGAGGGCGGAGGTGGCGGTATATCTTTCCAAGACCCTTGGATTTGAACAGGAGGCAAAATCCTATACCGACCGGGTACTGGGCTTTGTGGACAACGAGATAATATCCGACTGGCACAAGGGCTACATCAAGACTCTGTACGACCGGGGCATTATGAAGGGGGACGATACAAACAGGTTCAATCCGAACAACGAGATAACCCGTGCCGAGATAGCAACCATGCTTTCCACGTCCCTTCAGTATGCCGGTGGTATTGATACCGCTACAACCACAATAGAGGGCAGGGTAGATGAGGTAGTTACAGGCACCGGTAGAACCGTAATCAAGATTGCGGTAACCGACGGCGATATAGACATGTATGAAGTGGCATCCGCCGTGACAATAAGGCTGAACGGGAATACCGCTTCCCTGTCAAGCATCTCGTCGGGACAGCAGGGCACCTTCGGCATAAGGAACGACAGGATAGTGTCTGTTGACGTGGTAAGCAAGGCGGGTACCGTTGAAGGAATAGTAAGAGATGTATACGTCGGCTCGGAATACAGGAGCATTACCATAAGAGACGATGACGGGGACAGGTACAGCTACAGGGTTATGGAAAACGCTGTCATAAAACTTGAAGGTGAGACCGTTGACCTTGACCGGATTCATTTGGATGACAGGGTAAAGGTTACCGCCAGCGATACCTATGCCACCCGCATAGAGGCCGAAAGAAAGACAAAGACCGCGATGGGCATATTCGGCGGGTTTAAGACCGATAAAGACCTTGTACTAATCCTAATAAAGGGCAGCCAGGAACTTGAGTACCCCGTTGACGACGATGCGAAGGTTGAAAGGGACGGAAGAAGCAGGGGACTTGAAGACCTGCGCAGGGGTGACGAGATAGAAATAACCCTTGAGTACGGTATTGTGACCGGGATAGAAGCGGAAAGCCGGGACAGGAACATTGAAGGCATCCTGGAAGCTTTGATTATTGCAAAACCCCATCAGTTAACCATATTGAACGATGACGGCGAAACAGAAACCTTTATACTGCCGGTGGATGTTGGCATAAAGGTGGACGGCAAGACCGCCAGCGTGTATGACCTGAGGCTGGATTACATACTGGATATAAAGGTGGAAAGCGACGAGATAGTCAGTATCAAAGCGGAATCGGTGGCGGAACAGAACGAGGTACTAGGCACCGTTGAGTATGTGAACACCGACGTGGAAGTAATAACTATCAAGGAATCCAATACAAACGCCTTAAGGCAGATTAACATTGATGCCGATACGAGAATTGTAAACAGCAGCGGCACCAGGAGGTATTTAAGGCACATTGACGTCGGCGACCGGCTGGTGGTGTTCGGGCGCTCCGAACTTGGAGTATTCATTGCCGATACCATAATAATACGCGACTGACCTATCAAACACGGGCACAGGCACCTTGTTTGAAGCTTAATAACAAAGCTGTGTGGGGACGGTTCTTAGGCAGACCTGCCACAAACAAAAAGAACCGTCCCTTTTGTTTGCTTTTGTTTGCTTTTGTTTGGGAAAATATTAAGGGTGGTGGGCAGGAATCAAATACCCTTTGGAGAATACTATAACCATGGGAGGTGTGGGGGATGCTGATAAACAGGAAAACGGTAATAGCAGTGAGATGTCCCTGGTGCGGCAATATGCGGACAAGCAGCGTGGACCCCTTTCAAATTTCTACCCGGGAAGGCATTACGGTTAAATGCCAGTGCGGGGAAGAGGTGTTTACCCTAAAAAAAAGAAAGACCAGCGGCTACCAGTTGAATATTTCATGTATAGCCTGCGATTATGAGCATATCTATAAATTAGGGTACAAAGATTTGTGGAAGACCAACCTTTGTATTCTTAATTGTCATTATACTCATATGGAAGTGTGCTTTTTCGGCAGGGAAAACTGTGTGAAGCAAGCCGTAAAGGCCTATGAGAGGGAAATGGAAGAGATAATCAAACAGCTCGGGATAGAGGAATTCCTAGGGGACGACGACCTGTGGTCCGATAGCTTTACAAGATTTATGGATACTGTGGAAAAAGTAAATTTTAGCAGCGATTTGGGGAAGAATATAGTTGACTTCATACCAAAACGGCCCAAGCGCAGCAAGTAAAAAATGCGCTGATATATCGGGTAAGGAGGAATGGCATTGAAGCTCTTTATTGACACTGCCAACCTGGACGAGATAAAGAAAGCGAATTCCATGGGTATCATAAGCGGTGTTACAACCAACCCGTCGCTGGTGGCTAGGGAGGGCGCCGATTTTAAACAGAGGATAAAGGACATTGCCGCGGTGGTAAAGGGCCCCATCAGTGCGGAGGTTGTATCCTCCGAGGCCCAAAAGATGGTGGAGGAGGCGAGGGGCCTCGTTTCGATAGATACCAACATAGTTATAAAGATACCCGTTACCCCGGAAGGGCTGAAGGCCACAAAAATGCTGGCGGCGGAGGGCACAGCGGTAAACGCCACCCTTGTGTTTTCAGCCAACCAGGCCCTTTTGGCGGCAAGGGCGGGAGCTTTATACGTCAGCCCCTTCGTGGGGAGGATGGACGATATTGGAAACGACGGGATGGAGGTAGTAAGGTATATCGTGGATATCTTTGATATTCACGGTATACAGGCACAGGTAATAGCGGCAAGCATTCGTCATCCGATGCACGTTACAATGGCAGCCCTTGCGGGGGCGCACATTGCAACCGTGCCTTTTTCGGTGCTCCAGGCCATGATAAAACACCCGATGACCGACCTCGGGATAGAAAGGTTTTTGAAGGACTGGAACAGTATCAAATAGGAAATAAATAATCAGAGAAAATAGGATTAAGCAATAAAGCCGGGATTGAAACCGGCTATTTTAAGGGGGTAATTTTTTTGAACAGGGACCTTGCGCTGAACCTGGTGAGGGTAACGGAGACAGCTGCATTAAAGGCTGCCAAATACATGGGCAGAGGGGACAAGAACGCAGCAGACCAGGCAGCGGTTGACGGTATGCGGAGAATGTTTGATACCATACACGTCAACGGAGTGGTGGTAATAGGCGAAGGCGAGATGGACGAGGCGCCGATGCTGTACATAGGCGAAAAGATTGGCTGTCAGGCCAAGAACGATATTAAGGTGGACATAGCGGTGGATCCCCTTGACGGTACCAATCTCATAGCCAACGGCAGGCCCAATGCCATATCGGTGGTGGCCATTGCGCCGGAGGGGTGCCTGCTGCATGCACCGGACATGTACATGGAAAAACTTGCGGTAAGCTCCAAGGCCAGGGGCGTTGCCGACATAAACGCACCGGTTGAGGATAACCTTAAAAACATAGCAAGGGCATTAAATAAGGATATTTCGGATTTAACGGTAACCATGCTGGACAGGCCAAGGCATCAAGCCATTATCGAGAAGGTAAGAAACCTGGGTGCAAGGATTAAGCTTTTCAGCGAAGGTGACGTTGCCGCTGCCATAGCGGTGGCCTTTGAACACACCGGTATTGATGTGTTGATGGGTATAGGCGGGGCCCCGGAGGGTGTAATTGCGGCGGCTGCAATGAAATGCCTGCAGGCTGATTTCCAGGGCAGGCTGGTGCCCTACACCGACGAGGAGCGGGAAAGGTGTCACAGGATGGGCATAGGGGATTTAAACAGAGTGCTGTACCTGGACGACCTGGTAAAGGGCAATGAAACCTTCTTTGCCGCCACCGGCGTTTCGGACGGCGAACTGCTTAAGGGTGTGGTATATTACGGCAACCGTACCGCCAGAACCCATTCAATCATAATGCGGTCGGAAACCGGGACCGTCAGGTTTATTGAAGCGATACACCAGCTTGATAGAAAGCCTGATTATGCGATATAATTATAAACGATGATATAAATTCCTTCGTTTTTGTCAATAATTTAAATACCCCTTGTAATTACTTAAAAAACAAGTATAATATTGGTATGTTTATTTACTTGTCCGGTTTGAATCTCAATCTGCCGATATAAAATATAGTTATGTTGTGCACATATATTTGGAGGTGCTGTTTTTGAATCATGCAGATTTGGAGGGGAAGACTATTGCCGAACTGCGGGACATTGCCAGGGATATGAAGGTAAAAAGTCCCACGGTATACAAAAAGGCACGGCTTATAGAGCTTATCCTCGAAAAACAGATAGAAAAGTATAAAGGAGACAAGCTGAAGCAAATCGCTGTCCTTGCGGAACCGGAGCTTGTGACCGGAGTGCTGGAGGTGCTGCCCGACGGGTACGGCTTTCTCCGGTCTTCCAACTACCTGCCGGGAGCAGACGATGTTTATGTTTCCCCTTCGCAGATAAGGAAGTTCAACCTGAAAACCGGTGATTTAATTACCGGTAAAACCAGGGCGGCGAAGGATACCGAAAAGTACCACGCCCTGTTGTTTGTAGAGAATGTAAACGGTGACAGACCGGAAGTGGCGGCAAGAAGGCCTGACTTTGACACTCTCACCCCTATTTATCCAAACCGAAGGATAACCCTCGAACATTCTTCCTCGGATCTATCAACAAGAATAACCGATATAATATCCCCGATAGGTATGGGCCAGAGGGGCCTTATAGTTGCTCCGCCAAAGGCCGGCAAGACAATACTGCTGCAGAAGGTGGCAAACAGCGTAACCAAGAACCACCCGGACATGAAGGTTATCGTGCTGCTTATAGACGAGCGGCCGGAGGAAGTTACCGACATGAAGAGGTCTATTAAGGGTGATGTGGTATATTCCACCTTTGACGAGCTTCCCGAGCATCATATAAGAGTGGCGGAAATGGTGCTGGATAGGGCGCAGCGGCTTGTGGAGCAGAAAAAGAACGTAATAATACTTTTGGACAGTATAACCAGGCTGGCCCGGGCCTACAACCTCACCATACCTCCCACCGGCAGAACCCTGTCGGGAGGCCTTGACCCCGGTGCGCTGCACAAACCCAAGAGGTTTTTCGGTGCCGCAAGGAATATAGAGGAGGGGGGCAGCCTTACCATACTGGCAACTGCGTTAATCGAAACAGGCAGCCGTATGGACGATGTAATCTACGAAGAATTCAAGGGTACAGGAAACATGGAGCTTCACCTTGACCGCAAGCTGTCCGAAAGAAGAATTTTCCCGGCCATAGACATGAACCGGTCGGGCACCAGGCGGGAAGAGCTGCTGCTCAGCCAGGACGAGCTGGAAGCGGTATGGTATATAAGAAAGGCACTCAGCTCGGGGCAGAACGCCGAGGTTACCGAGACCCTGATAAACAGGCTTATGATGACGGATAACAACAGACAGTTTCTTGGGATGGTCAAAAAAATGTTTGTGTAAATAAACCACCCAATCAATTAAAAAGGGAGCCGGCGAAACCTTCATTTCGTCAGTTCCCTTTTTCATATTTCACAGGGATTCTTATTCTCGTTTAATGTTCTATAGTACTTCTTTCACCGCTTCACCAAGTCTTTTTATGCCTTCTTTTATTCTCTCCTCGGGGATCGCCGAGAAGCTGAACCTGGCGGAGTTTTCGCCGCCACCGTTTGGATAGAAGGGGTCCCCGGGTATAAAGGCAACATTTTTCTCCAGCGCCTTTTTCATCAGTTCGGTGGTGTTTATATGTTCAGGAAATTCCAGCCAGACAAACAGCCCGCCCTGGGGTATTGATATTTTTACTTCGCCGGGAAGGTGCTTTTTCATTTCTTCTATCATTACAGCCCTTCTTTTTGTATACACTTTCTTTAGGTAATCGATTCTTTCGTCCAGGTCGTACATTTCCATATATTTATTAACCTGGCGCTGGGTCAGCGAATTGACCTGGAGGTCCGCTCCCTGTTTGACCAGGTTGAATTTACCCAGGATCTCACTGCCGGCACATATCCAGCCCAGCCTCATTCCCGGTGCCAGGGTCTTGGAAAAGGTGCCCAGGTACACAACCCTGTCCTGGGTATCGAAGGATTTGATTGCCGGCTGGGCTTCTCCTTCGTATCTCAGCTCGTAATACGGACTGTCTTCAATGATGACTTTGTCGTACCTGTTGGCCATTTCCACCAGCTGTTTCCTTCTCTCCAAGGACCAGGTTTTCCCGGACGGGTTCTGGAAATCGGGAATGACATAGATAAACTTGACGTTTCCATTTTTCTTCAGCGCTTCTTCCAGCTTATCCATGATTATACCTTCGTCGTCCATCGGAATGTCGGCGAACTTGCACTCGTAGGCCTTGAACGCGTTAAGCGCCCCCAAATAGCTCGGCCTTTCGCAGACCACCGTGTCGCCGGGGTTTATAAATATTTTGCCGCAGAAGTCAAGTCCCTGCTGCGAACCCGAAGTGAACAGGATATTGTCCGCGGTAATACCGGTTATGCCGAGCGGCTTTAGTCTTTTAACAACCTTTTCCCTTAATGGAAGGTAGCCGTCGGTCGGACCGTACTGCAGCGCCAGCTGTCCGTCTTCGTCCAGAACCCTGTTGGTTACTTCTTTCATTTCCTCTATCGGGAAGAATTCCGCTGCCGGCATCCCGCCTCCAAAGGAAATGACCTCCGGTTTTTCTGTCAGTTTCAGCACCTCACGTATTGTGGAAGCCTTTACACCTTCCATTCTTTTTGAAAATTTAAAAGCCATTACCTCACCTCCGGTAGTATTATTGCTCCGTATAATATTCTATCATTAATTCCCGGTTTTTCATAGTACAACCAACCGGTGGGCAACAGCCGGCCAATAAGGGCGTTTTGAGCCTAAAATTTTGTTTGCGGGGGAATAATAGATATGTTATAATGTTATAGTTAAAAATAAGGCAGCACCCGAGAGAAAGAGGTGAATCAGCATGAAAGAGGGAATCCATCCTGAATACAAGAAGGCAGTGGTGAGATGCGCCTGCGGCGAAACCTTTGAGACCGGTTCGGTGAAGGAAGAACTGAGGGTTGAGATTTGCTCAAAATGCCATCCGTTTTTTACCGGACGGCAGAAGTTTGTAGATACCGGTGGCCGTGTTGATAAGTTCAAAAAGAAATACGGTTTGTCCGATGATACGGATAACGAATAGCAAGTACAGACTGGTGGCCAAACCAGTCTTATTTGTACGGGGGAATATAGGTATGAAGGACAAAAAAGTCAGCCCGACAAGCATAGGCGGCCAGGCGGTCATCGAGGGCGTTATGATGAAGGGCCCGGAGAATACAGCCATAGCCATAAGGAAAAGCGGCGGAGAAATAATAACCAGCCGCGAAAAGACAAAGGGTGTGGATAAAAGGTACCCTCTTTTCAGGCTGCCTGTTTTCAGGGGAATGTTTACGCTTATAGATACAATGGTCCTGGGCGTGCGGTCGCTGACCTATTCCGCCGAGCAGGCGGAATTTGAAGAAGAGGACGCCGGGCAGTCCCGGTTTGACAGATTCCTGGAAAGGATATTCGGAGGCAGGGAGAAGGCTGACCAGGCGGCCATATACATTTCGGTGGTTCTGTCTGTGGTGTTGGCGGTTCTTATGTTCATAATACTGCCCACCTTTCTTATAAGGTTTTTAAAACCCAACATCGGCAGTACCGTGGTTATGAATATCCTGGAGGGTCTTCTTAGGATAGGCATATTCATTGTATACCTGCTGGCGGTTAGCAGGATGAAGGATATACAGCGGGTGTTCGAGTACCACGGTGCCGAGCACAAAACAATACACTGCTACGAGCACGGGGAAGAGCTTACCCCGCAAAACGCGGCCGTGCATCCGCGGCTGCACCCGAGATGCGGAACCAGTTTTCTGCTTGTTGTGCTGGTGGTCAGCATAATAGTTTTTTCATTCATGGGCTGGCCGAATATGCTGGTTAGGATAGTATCAAGGATTCTGCTGCTGCCGCTGGTGGCTGGCATTTCCTATGAGATAATCAAATGGGCGGGCAGAAGCGAAAGCGTCCTTTCACGGATAGTCCGGGCACCGGGCCTTTTTCTGCAAAGGCTTACCACCAGGGAGCCGGACCTAAGTCAGCTGGAAGTGGCCATAAGGGCCCTGAAGGCGGTGGTCCCGGAGGACAAGGAGGCCGACGCCTGGTGAGCGAAGAAGCAAGGATAAGGGAAATGGTGGATTACGGTTCAAAGCAGCTTGCCATGGGGGGCGCCGGAAGTCCCCGCCTGGACGCCGAATTAATTCTTGCCCGGGTTATCGGCAGAGACAGGCTTTTTTTGTATACAAATCCCGACCACCGTATAAATACCGGTGAAAGGAACGAGTATCTTGCGCTGATTGCCGAAAGAATGAGGGGAAAACCGGTCAGTTATATAACCGGCACGCGTGAGTTCATGGGGCTTGATTTTAACGTAAACCCTTCGGTGCTGATACCGCGCCCGGAAACCGAAACCCTGGTTGAGGCAGTATTGGAACGGCTGGGCGGACCCGGGAAGGAAGAGATTACCGCACTGGATTTGGGTACCGGCAGCGGAGCGATTGCGGTAAGCCTTGCCCGGTACCATGGGGGTATCAGGGTAAAGGCGGTGGATATTTCGCAAAAAGCCCTGGAGGCTGCCGCCGCCAATGCAAAAAAGCACGGCGTGGAAGACCGGATGGAATTTTTGAAGGGGGATTTGTTCTCGCCCTTTGAGGGAAGCGGCATGGGGTTTGACGTTATTGTATCCAACCCTCCGTATATATCCGGGGACGAGATGGCCGGGCTGCAGCGGGAAGTGCGGTTTGAACCGAAGGATGCCCTTTACGGCGGGCCCGACGGGCTGTGGTTTTATAAAAAAATTGTGTTTGATGCCCCTTTATATTCGAACACGGGTGCACTGCTGGCGGTCGAAACGGCATGCCATAAGGCGCAGGCGGTTCGCGATATTTTAATAAAAAGTGATTCTTATACGGATATCAGCGTGTTAAAGGACCTGGCCGGCAGGGACAGGGTGGTGCTGGGGACGGTATCCAAAGCTTGCAGTAATCTACGGTGGGAGTGAATGATATGCTTGACAAACTGGATTTTATAACGGATAAATACAAAGAACTCAGCGGCAAGATTGCCGATCCCGAAATAATAGCCGACAATGCCGTATGGACAAAATACGTCAAGGAACATGCGGAGATAGAGCCGGTGGTACAGAAGTATCAGCAGTATAAAAAGACCCTTGAAGAACTTTCGGATGCCAGGGAGATGCTGGCGGACGAAAATGACAGGGAACTGGAGGAAATGATAAAAAGCGAGATAGACCAGCTTACCGGTAAAAAGGATGCTTTGGAAGGGGAGCTTAAATTTCTGCTGCTTCCGAAGGACCCCAACGACGAAAAAAACGTGTTCGTGGAGATACGTGCGGGGACCGGCGGTGAAGAGGCCGCACTGTTTGCCGGAGTACTTTTCAGAATGTACAACAGGTATGCCGAGCGCAGGCGCTGGAAGGCGGAGATTATGAGTTCCAATTCCACCAATATGGGCGGTTTCAAGGAAGTGGTGTTCATGCTGGAGGGGAAGGGCGCATACAGCAGGCTTAAATATGAAAGCGGTGTCCACAGGGTGCAGAGGATACCCTCCACCGAATCCTCGGGCAGGATACACACTTCGGCTGCCACCGTGGCGGTGCTTCCCGAGGCCCGGGACGTTGATGTTGAAATTAATCAAAACGAGCTGCGGATTGACGTGTTCAGGTCGTCGGGTCACGGCGGGCAGAGCGTTAACACAACCGATTCCGCCGTAAGGGTGACCCATATCCCGACCGGGCTGGTGGTAACATGCCAGGACGAAAAGTCGCAGCTCAAGAACAAGGAAAAGGCGCTCAAGGTTTTAAAGGCGCGGCTTCTTGACATGGAGACCGAAAAGCAGAACGCGGAGATTGCCCAGTCAAGGAAAAGCCAGGTGGGTTCCGGGGACAGGAGTGAAAGGATACGCACCTATAACTATCCCCAGGGCAGGGTTACCGACCACAGGATAGGGCTTACCCTCTACCAGCTGGAAAATTTCCTTGACGGTGAGCTGGACGAGATGATAGACGCGCTTATCACAAGCGACCAGGCGGAAAAGCTGAAAAATACCGAAGAATGATAAGACATAAGCAGTGCCGGACAACCAAACGGATTTGATAGTTGTGCTATAACCCCGGAAGTAGGAATAGAATGTTAACAGCTAACTTTTGCTGAGGAGTGATCGGGTTGGATAATATTCTTAGTTCCACCCTTCTGGGGTTTTTGGTAGGCATGGTGGGCACAGGTGCCGGCGGCACGGCGGCCTTTGTTCTAAGAAGGCCCTCCAGGCGGTTCATGGGAACCATCCTGGGCCTTTCCGGGGGCCTTATGATATCCATAGTGTGCTTCGAACTGCTTCCCGAGGCCTTTGAAACGGCCGGGCTGACCTGTTCGATAGCCGGTATCATACTGGGCGTGGGGCTGGTAACGCTGATTGACATACTTCTGCCCAACCGGGATTTTGGGGATAAAAACATCCGAAGCGGCGGTTATATAAGGTCGGGAATACTGCTGGGATTGGGGATAGCGATACATAACTTTCCGGAGGGGCTGGCGATAGGCTCGGGCCTTGCCGCCGATACCCGGCTGGGAATAAGCCTTGCGCTGGTTATTGGCTTCCACAACATGCCGGAGGGCATAGCCATGGCAACGCCCATGATAATAGGCGGTTATTCCAGGATGAAAATTTTTCTGATAACGGTTATGGCGGGCATACCGATGGGTATCGGTGCCTTTGCGGGTGCGCTGCTGGGCGAAATATCGCCGCTTCTGGTTTCGTTCTGCCTTTCCTTTGCCGGTGGTACCATGCTGTTTATCACCTGCGGCGAGCTTATCCCGAGGTCACAGAACGTATACCGCGGCAGGGCTTCGTCATTTGGGATTATACTGGGCATCATAGCGGGTATTGTGCTTTCGGCGATTTGAATATGTTAAAAGCGGCCGGAGTGATAAATTAAGGAGCTGAATTTTAAAAAAATGGACACCAGGGTTGTCAGGATTGATATGAATAATATTAACCGCCCGTTATTAAAGGCGGCGGGGGAACTTATAAGGGACGGGGGCCTGGTGGCCTTTCCCACCGAAACGGTTTACGGGCTGGGTGCCAACGGCCTGGACGCACAGGCAGTTGGCAGAATATTCAAGGCCAAGGGCAGGCCGGCGGACAATCCGCTGATACTGCACATTTCCCGTGTACGGGAATTGGACAGGCTTGTGGCCTGCGTGCCGCACACCGCCCGAAGGCTTATCGACAGGTTTTGGCCGGGACCGCTGACGCTCATCTTCAAAAAATCACCGCTGGTGCCGGACGTGGTCACCGCGGGCCTTGACACGGTGGCGGTGAGGATGCCCAGCCATCCGGTTGCAAAGGGCATGATATACTATGCGGGGGTGCCGGTGGCGGCGCCCAGTGCCAATATTTCCGGCAGGCCCAGTCCCACCCGGATAAGCCATGTCTTGGACGACCTTATGGGCAGGGTGGACATGATAATAGACGGCGGTGATGTGACGGTGGGGCTGGAATCCACCGTTGCGCAGGTTACCGGTGATGGGGTTTTTGTTTTAAGACCCGGCGGGATTACCCTTGAGAAGCTTAAGGAAGCTGTCGGGCAGGACGTGTTTTTGGACCCCGCCTTGGAAAGCGGCAGCGGAAACGATACGCCGGTATCTCCCGGTATGAAGTATACCCATTATTCTCCCGAGGCGGAGGTAGTGATAATTGACGGTTTGATTGAAAATGTTGCGGATAGGATTATGCAGATGGCGGAAGATTTGAAGGCCCGGGGCAAAAAAGTGGGTATACTGGCCACCGAACAGACAAGGGCCTTTTACGGAACCGGGTTTGTGATATCCGCCGGCGACAGGGACAGGCCGTCCAGCATCGCCGCCGGCCTTTTTGCGGCCCTGCGTGAATTCGACAGGATAGGTGTGGATATAATCCTTGCCGAGGGCGTAGGCCGGGACGGCATGGGACTGGCTGTCATGAACAGGCTGCTTAAGGCCGCCGGTTATAACGTGATAAGGGTATAATTAATATACATGGGAGGTATACAAGTGAAAAGCATATTGTTTGTCTGCACCGGAAATACCTGCAGAAGCAGTATGGCCGAAGCCATGTTCAAGGATATGCTTACCGGAGCCGGGCCCAAAATTGAGGCGGCCTCTGCAGGTACCGCCGTATCCTGTGGGCAGGGTGCATCAAAGCACGCCGTGGAGGTTATGAAGGGTATGGGCATAGACCTGTCAGGGCATACCTCAAGGCCGGTAGGGTTAGATGACCTGGACAGGGCCGGCCTGGTACTCACCATGACCCGGGCCCACAAGAGAATGGTGCTGGAGCTGGCACCCGAAGCGTCCGAAAAGGTGTTCACGCTGAAGGAATATGTATACCGTGACCTGAAGGATGCAGAGCTTGATATACCCGATCCCTTTGGCGGCAGCGTAAAGGAATACAGGGTCTGTGCCCTTGAAATCCGGGACGCATTGGAAAAGCTGGTGGAAAAACTAAAGGAGGAATGGGGCCGATGAAGATAGCCGTTGGCAGTGATCACGGTGGTTTTGAACTGAAGGAAAGCATTAAGGAATTCCTGGAAAAAGAGCGTATTAAGTATCAGGACTTTGGTACCTATGATACCGGCTCGGTGGACTATCCCGACTTTGCCCGGAAGGTGACCTCCGCCGTTGTGTCCGGTGAATGCGACCGGGGTATCCTGTGCTGTGGTACCGGTATAGGCATTTCAATGGCGGCCAACAAGGTACCCGGCATAAGGGCCGCCCTGTGCGGTGACTGTTATTCCGCAAAAATGTCCCGCCTGCACAACCATGCCAACGTGCTGTGCATGGGAGGCAGGGTTGTGGGAGCCGGGCTTGCGCTGGATATTGTAAAGGTATGGCTTGAAACAGAGTTCGAAGGCGGCAGGCACCAAAGGAGGATAGACAAAATTGAGGACATCGAAAGGAAAAAATAAAAAAACGGGGGGAATGGTTATGAAAAAAACGGTACATATTCTGGATCATCCACTTATTCAGCACAAGCTGACCATGATAAGGGATGTAAACACCGGCCCCAAGGAATTCAGGGAACTGGTGGAAGAGCTTTCAATGCTGATGGCCTATGAAGTTACCAGGAGCATTCCCGTTGAGGATGTGGAGGTGCAGACGCCCCTTTGTAAAACCACCTGCAAAAGCATATCCGGCAGGAAACTTGGAATAATCCCGATCCTTCGGGCCGGGCTGGGTATGGTGAACGGCATGCTCAAGCTTATTCCTACCGCCAGGGTTGGGCATATCGGGCTTTACAGGGACCCCGAAACACTGAAACCGGTGGAATACTACTGCAAGCTGCCCCCGGATTTGGAGGAAAGGGAACTTATACTGCTTGACCCGATGCTTGCCACCGGCGGTTCCGCCTGTGCCGGCATAGAATTCCTGAAAAAAAAGGGAGCGAAAAATATAAAGCTGATGTGCCTTATAGCGGCGCCGGAGGGTGTTGATGCCGTATGCTCGGACCATCCTGATGTGGAAATTTATACCGCTTCGGTGGACGAGAAGCTGAACGACCATGCATATATAGTTCCGGGCCTCGGCGATGCCGGAGACAGGCTTTTCGGAACCAAGTAATGGAAAAATTAAATTCTGTTTACAATTTGTGCCTTCTTGTTGACAGCCTTGTCCTGTTGCTCTAGAATTAGTATAAGGGCTTTATGACAGCCGGTAAACAGACCGAAAATTAAGGGGGCACATCAAATTGGAGAAGTACCTTATTGCCTTTGCGGCCGCTTTGGCGATTTCGTTCATAACGACGCCTTTTATTAAAAAACTTGCGCTTAAAATAGGAGCGATTGACGTTCCCAAGGATGATCGGAGAGTACATGACAAGCCTATTCCCAGGCTGGGAGGATTGGCTATTTATATAGGATTCGTATCTTCAATACTGGTGCTGGTACCCTACAGCACAAAACTTTTGGGGATTCTGGCGGGGGCCACTTTAATCGTAATGCTGGGTGTGATTGACGATATAAGGCCGCTGCCTTCCAGGGTAAAGCTTACCGTACAGATAGCGGCGGCGTTGATACTGGTTGGCTGTGGTGTCCGGGTTGAATGGGTCACAAATCCCTTTGACAGCGTGGACGGCATGGCCTATCTTTCATATTTCAGCTATCCGATAACAATTTTTTGGGTGGTCGGTGTGACAAACACCCTCAACCTGATAGACGGGCTGGACGGTCTGGCTGCGGGGATCGCTTCGATTGCGGCCATTTCGCTGCTGGTGGTTTCCATAATGAACGGGCATACCGCCGTGGTTATATATACCGCGGCGCTGGCTGGCTCGGCCATCGGGTTTCTGCCGTATAATTTTAATCCCGCAAAGATTTTCATGGGGGATACCGGCTCCACATTCCTGGGCTTTGTACTGGCCGCCATTTCAATAGAGGGTGCGATAAAGGGTGCGACCACGCTGGCCATTGCGATACCCATTCTGGCCCTCGGGTTGCCCATTTTCGATACCACCTTTGCAATAATAAGAAGGGCGGTTAACGGTAAACCGATTATGGAGGCGGACAAGGGACATTTGCATCACAGGCTGCTGGCCCTGGGGCTTTCCCAGCGGCAGGTGGTATTTACCCTGTATGCCGTCAGTGCTTTTCTGGGGCTTGGGGCGATAGTTATCACCCAGGACAATCCCGTTAAATCGGTGGCGGTCGTGGGTTTTGTCGCGGTAACCATGGTGCTGGCCCTCAGCCAGATGGGGCTGGAGGAACCGGGGCAAAAGAAAAAGCTTGACCGATAACAGCCGGGAAACCCCGGCTTTTTAATTGGGAGGCATATTATGGACAGGATAAAAATTATGAGCGTATTCGGGACCAGGCCGGAAGCGATAAAAATGGCCCCCCTTGTGAAGCTTATGCGGCAAAGCCCGCACATTGAAACGGTTGTGTGTGTTACGGCGCAGCACAGGGAGATGCTTGACCAGGTGCTTCGGCTGTTTAATATAGTGCCGGATTACGACCTGGATATTATGCAGGACCGGCAGACCCTGACCGACGTGACGGTAAGGGCCTTAAGGGGCCTGGAGAAGGTTCTGGACGATGCAGAGCCGGATATGCTGCTGGTCCACGGCGATACCACCACCACCTTTGCCGGAAGCCTGGCCGGATTTTACCGGCATATCAAGGTGGGGCATGTGGAAGCGGGGCTTAGGACCTTTGACAAGTATTCTCCCTTCCCCGAAGAGATAAACAGAAGGCTGACCGGCGTTACGGCGGATATGCATTTCGCGCCCACCGGCGGAGCAAAGGCAAATCTGCTCCGGGAAGGGGTGGATGAAAAATCGATTGTGGTCACCGGGAACACGGTGATTGACGCGCTGATGCAGGTGGTGAAAGAGGATTACCGTTTCGATGACAAATCTCTTAACGATATATGCTTCGAGTCGAAAAGGGTTATACTGCTGACCTGTCACCGGCGGGAGAACATTGGCGCGCCGATGGCGGAAATATTCAAAGCGGTACGGGATATAACGGATTCTTTCGATGATGTGGAGGTGGTCTACCCGGTACACAAAAACCCGGCGGTGATGGAAGCGGCGGCGGGTATACTCGGGGGCAGGGAAAGGATACACCTTATAAAGCCCCTGGACTATTTACCCTTTGCAAATCTTATAAACAAGTCCTTTCTGGTGCTCACCGATTCCGGGGGAATACAGGAGGAGGCACCGTCGCTGGGCAAACCGGTGCTGGTGCTGAGGGAGGTAACCGAAAGGCCGGAAGCGGTGCAGGCCGGTACCGTAAAGCTTGCGGGGGTTGAAAGGTCAGGCGTTGCCGGCGCGGTTTCAGAGCTGCTTAATGACAGGGATATGTACGACAGCATGGCAAGGGCCGTCAACCCTTACGGGGATGGAAGGGCTTCGCAGAGGATAGTTGATGCTCTTTTGTATTATTTCGGTGTTAATAAACGCGGACCTGTTGATTTTAAGGCGGGCACCCGGGAACGGGACTAAAGGTTAAAAAAATAACAATGATATATCGGCTCATATTCTTCAAACTGCTCTGCTTACCTCAATTTCCCTATGAAAAACTTTAAAAAAAATGATAAAATATATAAGGAGGCTACAATTTTTTGATAAATATTAGACAGGAATTTGAAGTCCTGTGTAGAATGTATACCAGTATGTAAGCGGATGGTGTCGGGCGGAGATATTGTAGTATAATGGAATGAAGGCCGGCCGCATATGCAGGTCGAATATGCTTGTTTAATGACAATGGAGAGGTGGTGAGCATTCATTGACATTCCAGGCAATAGAAAGTATAAAGGAAGCTGAAAGAAAGGCAGCCGAAACGGCTGCAGAGGCCAGTAAAAAAGCTGCCCAGATTACCAAGGATGGAAGAGAAGCAGCCGACGCCATCATAGACAGGGCCGGGAATGAGGCCGAAGAAAAAAGCCGCCGCATGGTGGACGATGCCAAAAAGTCCTGCGAAAAGGAGGTAGATAGGCTTAGGGAAAAATACAGGGAGGAAGGAATTCTCCTGGAACAGTCAACCAAAAAGAACATGGATAGGGCTGTTGATTTTATTGTGGAGAGGATAGTGACACAGTATGGCAATAGTTGATATTAAAAAGATGTCTGTAATTGCTCTCCGAAGAGACAAAGGCAAGCTCGTTGAAATGTTCCAGAGGCTGGGGAAGGTTGAAGTGATAGACATTAAAGAGATAACCCCGGTGGAGGACTGGAACAAACTTTTCGAGACAGACCGATCCAGCAGAGAAGTTACCGAGGTTCAGGGTAAACTGGGGGATGTACAGTTTGCCATGGATTTTCTGTCGAGGTATGTTCCGGCCAAAAAATCCGTGTTTGCGGAAAAGCCGGCATACGACGAAGCGGTTATGGAAGAGATGTCCCGTTCACAGCAGCTGTGGTCGGTGGTCAAAGAGTGCAGGGACCTTGAAACAAGGCTGAACGCGATAAAGAGCGAGGAAATGAAGCAGTCCAGCGTGGTAGATATCTTAAGGCCGTGGAAAGGCCTTGACGTTCCGCTGCAGGAGCTCGGGCCCACAGAAAAAACTGCCATATATCCGGGCAGCCTCCCGTCGGGGTCGGTGGACAAGGTAAAGGCGCAGCTTAAGGAAAAGGCTCCCGAGAGCAGCCTTGAAGTAATCAGCATCGACAGGGAGCTTGCCAATGTGCTGCTTGTATACCGCAAATCATTGGAGAGCGAGGTTTCCGAAATACTGAAGGAAAACTCATGGAGCAGGGTGGAGCTTCCACCGGTTGAAGGGACCCCTTCCGAAGTGATTGAAGGAGCCCTGCAGAAAGAAAAAGATTTTGAAGCCGAGAGGCAGAGGGTTGCGGAAAGGGCATCCGAACTGTCCGAGAGCAGAGACAGACTGGAAGCGGTGTACGACTACTACAACATGATACTTGGCAGGATGGGCGTGGAAGGTACCACCGGCAATACAAGGGAAACCTTTTACCTGGAAGGATGGGTTACGGCAGTGAATGCCGAAAAGGTAAGGAATGCCGTATTAAAGAAGATTCCCGAAGCGTATATAACCTTCAGCGACCCGAAGGAAACCGACGATGTGCCGGTGGTGCTAAAAAATCCCGGGTTTGTGGAGCCCTTTGAGATGATAACCGACCTCTACAGTCCTCCGGGGAAAAGGGACTTTGATCCCAATGTGCTGGTTTCTATATTTTATTTCATTTTCTTCGGTATGATGATAAGCGATGCCGGATACGGAATAGTGCTTACCGGGCTGGGGTTCTGGGCACTGAAAGCCCTCAAGCCCAAGGGAATGCTTAAAAAGCTGTTAGGGCTGATTACCCTCGGCGGGATTTCAACCACATTCTGGGGAGCCATGTTCGGCGGCTGGTTCGGAGACCTGCTGCCTGCCAAACCCATATGGATGAACCCGCTGGATGACCCGATGAGCCTTCTGATATTCAGCTTCATACTCGGAGTAGTACAAATTTTTGTCGGTCTGGGCGCAGCGGCGTACAAGAACATAAAAGCCGGGAAGGTGCTGGATGCGGTGTTCGACCAGGGACTTTGGGCAGTGCTTCTGGTGGGACTTATTATGTTTGCGTTTCCCCAGCTGGGAGGAACTGCAAAGATAATATCAGTAGCAGGAGCCGCAGGCCTTGTTCTGACCCAGGGCCGAAGCAAGAAGAATATTCTGGGCAAGCTTATGTCCGGGGTTCTGAGCCTCTATGACGTTACCGGGTACCTGAGCGACGTGCTCTCGTATTCAAGGATACTGGCCCTCGGACTTGCTACCGGCGTTATTGCAATGGTGGTCAACACAATGGCAAAGATGCTGGGCTTCAATATAATCGGGTATCTGCTGATGACGGTGGCGCTGATAATAGGCCATACATTCAATATAGCCATAAATGCGCTGGGGGCGTACGTTCATTCCAGCCGTCTGCAGTACGTGGAGTTTTTCAGCAAGTTTTACGAGGGTGGCGGCAGAACCTTCAATCCCTTTGTATTAAAAACCAAATATATCAACTTATTGAATGAGGAGGAGATATAGATGTTAGAACTTAAATTTGCATTAACCCAGGGCCAGTTTTTGTCGCTAATGGGCGCAGCCCTTGCGGTACTTCTGGCGGGAACCGGCTCGGCAATAGGCGTGGGTATAGCGGGCCAGGCCGCAGCGGGAGTTGTTACCGAGGACCCGGCCAAGTTCGGCCAGACGCTGCTGCTGCAGGCGCTGCCGGGTACACAGGGTATATACGGCCTTCTTACAGGGTTCGTGATAATGCAGAAGATTGGAATTATTGGCGGAAATATTGCAGAGATTTCAACCCAGAGCGGACTTTTGATTTTTGCTGCCGCACTGCCGATAGCCTTTGTGGGCCTTTTCTCGGCCATTTACCAGGGTAAGGCTTCGGCGGCAGGCATGGGAATAGTGGCCAAAAGGCCGGAGGAACTTGCCAAGGGTATAACCTATGCCGCCATGGTTGAGACCTATGCGGTGCTGGCACTTTTGGCATCCATCCTTATGATATTCGGAATCAATATTTAAGGGAGTGGCCTAAATGGAGGGAATGGAAAGGATTAAAGACAGTATACTGTCGGAAGCAAAGACGCAGGCTGAAAAGATTATAAAGGAAGCCGAAGACAGGGTAAAAGAGATGAAAAAGCAGGCCGCAAAAAGTGCCGAAGAGATAACCAAAACCAGGCTTCAAAAGGCCGAAACCGAAGCAAAGGAAGCGGCGGCAAGGAAGCTTTCGATGGAAGAACTTGAGCTAAAAAAGCAAATCCTTAAAGCCAAGCAGGGCTTTATCGACCAGGCCTTTGAAAAGGCTCTTTCCCGGCTCAAAGGTCTTCCGGAGGAGACCTTTGCCGATATGATTGTTTCTGTCCTGAAGGACATAAGAGTTACCGGGGAAGAGGAAATTGTGGTTTCTCAAAGGGACAGGGAAATGTTCGAAAAGGGTCTTTTAAAGAAAATAAACGACAGGCTTGGCCTGGAAATAAAGCTGTCGGAAGAAACCCGCAGCATGCAGGGCGGATTTATTGTGAAGACCAGGGGAGTGGAAATAAACAACTCCTTTGAAACATTACTCAGAATGGAGAGGGAGCGAATAGAGACCGAAATCGCGGATATCCTTTTCCAGTAGTAAGGAGGGACCCCAATGAGGGATAAAATGTATCTATACGCAGTATCCAGGGTAAGGGCCCTGGAAAACAACCTCCTTTCCAGAAGTACGGTAGACAGGATGCTGGAAGCTTCGACCGCCCGGGAAGCCCTTAAAATCCTCGGCGAGACCGATTATGGCAATTATTTCGGCGAGGTGGAGAGCGAATATGACTTTGAGAAGGCCCTTGACCAGGGCTTAAGGGCCGCCTACAAGGTGATTGATGATTCCACAAGGGATCCGAAGTTCACACTCCTTTCGAAATTAAGGTATGACTTTCATAACCTGAAGGTGCTTATGAAGGCAAAATACCTCGGCGAAGACTACGGGCATATACTGTCCCGGACCGGTTCAATAGAAGTGGAAGTCCTTCGCAAAGCGGTGGATGACAAGGATATGACAGGGTTTAACCATCATGTCAAAGAGGCCTTTGAAAGGGCGGATACGGACTTTGAGCTGAACGGCGACCCCCAGATGATTGATATGATACTCGACCAGGGACATTATTCATACATCAGGGAACTGGCGGATGAGTTCGGGGACGCAGACCTTACCGAGCTGATAAGAACCGAGATTGACCTTGCAAATATAAGCACTATGCTCAGAATAAGAAAGATGGAAAGAAGCGTCAAACTGCTTGAAACGGCGCTTATTGACGGAGGCTTTCTGGACAGGTCGTTCTTTGTAAGCTCGATGGGCGAACCGGCCGGCAGCTTTGCAGACAGGCTGTCTTCCACCAGGTATGACAAGATTGCGATAGAGGGTGTCGGGTCCTGGACAGATACCGGCAGTTCTACCGTGCTGGAGAAAATGTCGGATGATTTGCTCCTTAATATGGCGAAAAAAGGAAAATACGCAGCCTTCGGTATTCTGCCAATAATCGGGTTTCTGAGGGCCAAGGAAAACGAGGCCCGGGTGGTACGCATGATTATGGTGGGAAAAATCAACGGAATACCGGCGGAAAGCTTACGGGAAAGGTTGCGTGATATATATGTATAGAGTGGGAGTTATTGGAGACAGGGACACGGTGCTTGCGTTCAAAGCCCTTGGTGTGGATATCTTTCCCGTCGTAAGTCCCGACGAAGCCAAAAAGGCTTTAAGAAAGATGGCAAGGGAAAAATACGCGGTCATATTCATTACGGAACAGACCTTTGTTCAGATTGAGGATATGATAGGCGAATATGAAAACGAAGTCCTTCCTGCCATAATACCGATTCCCAATAATCAGGGTTCTCTGGGCACGGGTGTAGAAAGGATCAGGGAATCTGTGGAAAGGGCCATAGGAGTGGATATATTCTTCGAAAGGGAGGGAGAAGAGAATTGAAACTAGGTAAAGTTACTAAGGTTTCCGGTCCCCTGGTAATGGCCGAAGGCCTTGACGATGCAAAAATGTTTGACGTTGTCAGGGTCGGCGAGCAGCGCCTTATAGGGGAGATAATAGAGATAAGAAGCGGAGTGGCTTCGATACAGGTATACGAAGAGACCGCGGGTTTAAGCCCGGGAGACCCGGTCGAAGGTACCGGGGCGCCCCTCAGCGTTGAGCTGGCACCGGGTATGATAGAGGGTATCTTTGACGGTATACAAAGGCCCCTTGATTTGATTAGGGAAAAAATAGGAAGCTTTATTGCCAGGGGCGTGGAAGTACCGGCCCTCGACCATGAAAAGAAATGGGACTTCGTACCCTCTGCCAAGGTGGGAGACGAGGTTATCGGCGGTGACGTATTGGGGGCAGTCAAAGAAACAATATTGGTGGAGCACAGGATAATGGTTCCCCATGGAATAGAGGGAAAGGTTACAAAGATTAATTCCGGCCCCGCCACAATACTGGATACCATAGCGGAAATCGAGACACCCGACGGTGTTAAAGAGGTACAGATGCTGCAGAGATGGCCGGTGAGAAAAATACGGCCCTACAAGGAAAAGCTGCCTCCGGTCCAGGCAATGACCACCGGCCAGAGGGTTGTGGATATGTTCTTCCCGGTGGCAAAGGGCGGAGTGGCATGTATACCCGGACCCTTCGGCAGCGGCAAAACGGTTATACAGCACCAGCTGGCAAAATGGGCCGAAGCGGATATAGTTGTATATATAGGCTGCGGCGAGCGTGGTAACGAGATGACCGACGTTTTGATGGAGTTCCCGGAGCTTATCGACCCGAAATCCGGTGAGCCGTTGATGAAGCGAACCGTGCTTATTGCGAATACTTCAAACATGCCGGTTGCGGCCAGGGAAGCGTCGATATATACCGGAGTAACCATAGCCGAGTACTTCAGGGATATGGGATACAGTGTCGCCCTTATGGCGGATTCCACGTCCCGGTGGGCCGAAGCCTTAAGGGAAATGTCCGGCCGGCTTGAGGAGATGCCCGGTGAAGAGGGTTATCCCGCGTACCTTGCATCCCGCCTGGCGGAGTTCTATGAGAGGGCCGGCAGGGTTGTGTGTGCCGGCAGCGAAGACCGGCAGGGTTCGGTAACCGCCGTGGGTGCGGTATCACCTCCCGGCGGCGACCTGTCAGAGCCGGTTACGCAGGGGACGCTCCGGGTTGTCAAGGTGTTCTGGGCGCTGGACGCATCGCTGGCGTACAGCCGTCACTTCCCGGCAATACACTGGCTTACCAGTTATTCGCTTTACCTTGATACCCTGGAGGAATGGCTCAAGGAGAACGTTGACCCCGAATGGGGGGCTCTTAGGGCCGAAGCCATGAAGCTTCTGCAGATAGAAGCGGAGCTGCAGGAGATTGTGCGGCTGGTGGGTATAGACGCGCTGTCGGTTGGTGACCGGCTGATTCTGGAAGTTACCAAGTCGATACGGGAAGACTTCCTGCACCAGAACGCATTCCATGAAGTGGACACCTATGCATCGCTTAAAAAGCAGTTTGAAATGTTAAAGACGATACTCGTTTATTATCACGAAGCCGAGAAGGCTATGGAAGCCGGCGCTTCCTTCAAGGATGTTGAAACCCATCCTGTCAGGGACAGAATATCCAGGATGAAATACCTGAAGGAAGACGAAATGGACAAAATTGAAGCCGTAAAGGATATAGTAAAGAAAGAGCTTGAAAGCTTGGTTTCGGAAGAAGGAGGTGGGCTGAGTGCTTAAGGAATACAGAACCGTTAGGGAAGTTGCGGGTCCGCTGATGCTTGTGGATCAAGTAGACGGAGCCCACTTTGACGAACTGGTGGAAATAGAGCTTGGGGACGGTGAACTGAGAAGGGGCAAGGTGCTGGAGGTGGACGGCGACAAGGCCCTTATACAGCTGTTTGAAGGGTCCTCAGGTATAAATACCAACCAGAGCAAGGTAAGGTTTCTTGGCAAGGGCATAGAACTGCCTGTATCCCTTGATATCCTGGGCCGTGTATTTGACGGTTTCGGAAGGCCGAGGGACAACGGGCCCAATATAATTCCGGACAAAAGGGTGGACATCAACGGTGTGCCGATAAACCCCACCGCAAGGGACTACCCTTCAGAGTTTATACAGACCGGAGTGTCAGCAATAGACGGGCTCAATACCCTTGTCAGGGGCCAGAAACTGCCGATATTCTCGGGCTCGGGCCTGCCCCATTCACAGCTGGCGGCCCAGATAGCGCGCCAGGCAAGGGTGCTGGGCACCGAAAGCAAGTTCGCCGTTGTGTTCGCCGCCATAGGTATAACCTATGAGGAGGCAAACTACTTTATAACCGACTTTACCAAGACCGGTGCCATAGATCGTTCGGTACTGTTCATGAACCTGGCCAACGACCCGGCCATAGAACGTATAGCAACGCCCAGGATGGCGCTGACGGCGGCCGAGTACCTGGCCTATGAGAAGAACATGCACGTTCTGGTCATACTCACCGATATAACCAACTACTGCGAAGCCCTGAGGGAAGTATCGGCAGCCAGGAAGGAGATACCCGGCAGAAGGGGATATCCCGGTTACATGTATACCGACCTGTCCACCATATATGAAAGGGCCGGAAGGCTATTGGGAGCGGAAGGTTCGGTTACCCAGATACCGATACTCACCATGCCGGAGGACGACAAGACCCATCCCATACCCGACCTTACCGGTTACATTACCGAGGGACAGGTAATACTGAGCAGGGAACTCTACCGAAAGGGCGTTCTGCCTCCGATAGACGTGCTGCCCTCACTGTCCAGGCTCAAGGACAAGGGTATAGGCAAGGGCAAAACCAGGGAAGACCATGCCGATACCATGAACCAGCTTTTTGCAGCCTATGCAAGGGGTAAGGAAGCCAAGGAGCTTGCGGTAATCCTGGGTGAAGCGGCATTAAGCGATACCGACAAACTGTTTGCAAAATTTGCCGACGAGTTTGAAAAAAGGTACGTTTCCCAGGGCGACCATGAAAACCGTACGATTGAAGAGACCCTGCAGCTGGGTTGGGAACTGCTGGCAATACTGCCCAGGGTAGAGCTTAAGAGGATCAGAGACGAATACCTTGACAAATATCTGCCCGATAAAAAGGAGTTGTAGGCCGTGGAGATACGAGTCAATCCAACCCGAATGGAGCTGTCAAAACTCAAGAAAAGGGTTACGGTAGCCAGGAGAGGCCATAAGCTCCTCAAGGACAAACAGGATGAGCTTGTCAAAAAATTCATCGATATGGTGAAGGAGAACAAGCGGCTTCGGGAAGAGATAGAAAAGGAGCTGTCGGAGGCCTTTGGCAATTTTGTAATGGCCAGTACACTGATGTCGGACCAGGTACTGGAAGAAAGCCTTATGTACCCGGTGGGCAATGTGGATATTGAGGTGACCCGTAGAAACGTGATGAGCGTGCGGATCCCTTCCATCAGTACGGTTGCCGGCGGGGAAGAAGAAGGGAAAGAAGACAATCCCACTGCCTACGGTTTTGTAGGTACCACCGGCGAGCTGGACAATTCCATTTCGATACTGTCCAGGATACTGCCCAGGCTTTTGAAACTGGCCGAGTTGGAAAAGGGCTGCCGGCTGATGGCGATTGAGATAGAAAAGACCCGCAGGAGGGTAAACGCACTGGAATATGTAATGATACCCTCGATGAGCCAGAAGATAAAATATATTACCATGAAGCTGGATGAGAACGAGCGGGGCAACATCACCCGGCTTATGAAGGTAAAGGATATGATGATGAAAAAAGGCGTATAACAACAGCAAACAATAGGGACGGTTCTTTTTGTTTGACATTATGTTTGACATGGTACCCGATAGATGGTGGGCCCCGATACAAACACGGGAAAAGGCACCCTGTTTGTCAACATGGGAACAAATGCCCTGTTCGAGACGTGGCAGAAGTCACTGAACTGCCCCCGGCCTGTTCGACCGGGGGCAGTTTTTAAACCGACGGGCTTGTCGTTTTGTTTATGCCGTATTACGGTATACTTACCGTAGTGCCTGTATGCAGCAGGTCAAACCGATCGCCCATAGCTTTAGCGATTTCGGCACAGGCCATAAGACCGGTACAGTGCCCCGGGATCACCCATCCTATGTCCATTTCCTTTAAAGCGGCGGCTGTTTTTTGGATGCGCTCGCCGGAAGCTTCGATAAGATGGAAACCGCCTATCACTCCCTCTATTTTTTCTATGCCGGTAATCTCTTTGGCATGGTTTATTATATTGATTATACCTGCATGGCTGCAGCCCACCAGGACAACCAGTCCTCTGCCTGACACGTTGACCACTATTGACAGGTCGTCCATAATACTGTCGCCGGATATATGCCCGTTTTCCAGGTTGTAGGTGCCTATGCCCTGTTTCTCGAAATCAACCCTTCGGGGCACCTCGCCGGTGGAAAGCACTCCCGGCATGATTTCAAAGGGTTCCGCCGTGAGGAACAGCTGTCCCCCGGCTGTCTTGATTTTTTCAATTCCGTTTTCCTCAGTTATGCCTATATTTCTAATAAAGGGATCGAAAATGTAATTTGGCCTGAATATGTCCGGGTGTCCGATTACCGGAATATCCTTGTCAATCGCTTTAAGCATCTCTACAAGCCCACGGGTGTGGTCATAATGGCAGTGAGATAAGAATACCGTATCAATTGAACCGGGGTCCACGTCAAGAAGCTTCATGTTATGCAGTATGGGTTTTCCCGATTGACCAACGTCCAGCAGTATCCTTTTGGAAACTTTACCGGAGCAGGCCTCCAGTAAAAGCGAGATCCCGTGTTGGGCATAAAAGGGAGTTTCATACCCTGCATAGTCGTCAAGCAGGGTGATTATTCTCAATGATTCAATCTGGCCTATGTTATGCGGCACGTTTATTCACCTCCCGGTTTTTGCCGTTTATTTCTAGTTATTATCATATGCCGGTAACTATAAAAATACAAGACAAATATTGTTATATGGTGTGCAAAGGGATGATTTTCTGTTATGCTTACATTACCGTACATTGGATAAAAATTGAATGCGAGGATAAAATAAGTGTGTAATTGGGGTGAAATAGTGGAAAAAAAGGACGTTACACCGCTTAAATATATTGGATTTATTACCCAGCTGGGAGTGTCCATGACGGTGCCCATAGTCCTTGGGGTGCTGGTGGGACGCTACCTTGATGCCCGGGTAGGTACCAGTAACATATTTCTTGCGATATTCATAATCATCGGTACGCTGACCTCCTTCAGGAATTTGTACCACCAGGCTGACAGAATCACTAAAAGGAAATGACGGCGGATGCTGTATTGTAAAGAGTTAAAAAGGCGAATAATAGGAAGGACGCTGATTGCAGGCGCCGTAACCGCACCCTTTACAACCGTGCTGCCCGGGTCACCGGGCAACCTTGCAGGTTTTATACTGGGGGTGTTTTTTTGTATTGTGAACTTTTCACTTCTTGCCAGGACACTTGAAAGGGCGTCGGCCATGGAACCCGCCAGGGCTGCCATTTATGCTTTTTCGGGGTACTTTTTGAGATACCTGCTGACGGGTACGGCCATATGCATTTCGCTGCTGCTGCCGGGTATAAATGCGGTGTTTACAATTTTCGGCTTATTTCTGATTAAACTGATAATTCTTGCAAATAATATTGGTTATGGGACGGAGCAAAAGGGTTGACAGGGAGGAGCATTTATGGAATTTGCGCCGAAGGTTCATTTTATAATTCCCGAGTGGGTGCCGCTTTTGGGCGGGACAGGAGTGACCGAAACGGTGACCACAACATGGCTTATTATGATACTGCTTACGGTATTCGGCTGGGTTTCGACCAGGGTGCTGGACGAAAAACCGGGGCCGCTGCAAAACGTGGTTGAAATGTTTGTGGAAAGCATCCAAAATCTGACGGTATCAAGCATGGGCCCGGACAAGCTGGGATTTGCGCCCTACATGGGTACGCTGGCGCTGTACATACTTGCCGCTAACCTGGCGGGCCTTTTTGCGTTGCGGCCGCCTACGGCGGACCTTAACACCACCATGGCCCTTTCGTTTATTACCTTTATCAGCATTCATTATTACGGGATGAAAAGGAAAGGGGTAATCGAGTACTTCAAGGAATTTGCCCGACCGATGCCGCTGCTTCTGCCGCTTAATATAATCGGCGAGCTCTCAACACCCATATCGCTTTCCTTCAGGCTTTTCGGCAATATGCTGGGGGGCGTTATCATCATGTATCTTGTATACCAGTTGATTCCCTTTGCGCTTCCGGTGCTGCCCCACATATACTTTGACCTGTTTGCGGGTGTCTTGCAGACCTTTATATTCGTTATGCTGTCAATGGTTTTCATTTCACTGGCAATGGACTGACCCCGGCGGCCTGCCGTAGCAGACAAACACAAAAGAAAGGAGTCCCGGCTATGCAGGAAGGTAATGAAATAATTAAGGCGCTGTTTGACTGGATATCCGGCTATGACAAGAAAACGCTGGTACTGGCTGCATCCGCCATAGGTGCGGGACTTGCGATGATTACCGGAATAGGGCCCGGCCTGGGACAGGGCCTGGCCGCCGGCAGGTCAACAGAAAGCGTGGGGTTAAACCCGTGCCGTTCCAGGGAAATTACATTTACAATGTTTCTGGGCGCTGCCATTGCCGAGACATCGGGGATTTTTGCACTGATAATAGCCCTGATACTTCTCTTTGCCAATCCCCTGGTGGGTATGGCGGGAGCAAAACAGGTTCTGGCGGCGTCGGCGGTGGCAGCGGGGATTGCGATGACGGGGGGTATCGGTTCGGCGGTGGGCCAGGGGTATGCGGCGGGCAAGGCGGCGGAGGTGGTGGGGCTGAACCCGGGGGCGGGCAGGAATGTAAACCTGACACTGCTGCTGGGTGCGGCGGTTGCCGAGACCTCAACCATACTGGCCCTGGTGGTGGCGCTTGTACTGCTGTTTGCCGGGCCCCTTGCAGCGGGTGAAAAGTCATGGGTGATCGCCGCGGCATCGGTTATCGGCGCGGGGCTGGCAATGGCAGCCGGAATAGGCCCCGGTGCCGGACAGGGGTATGCGGCGGGCAAGGCGGTGGAAGCCTCCGGCAGAAGGCCGGGGCACCGCGGCGCAATACTCAGGGTTATGTTTATAGGCCAGGCGGTGGCACAGACCACCGGTATTTATGCGCTGATTGTTGCGCTGATACTTTTATTTGCAAATCCGCTGCTGGGGTAAAAACAAACAAAAAGAACCGTCCCTGTTGTTTGAAGCTTCTGTTGTTTGCTGTTGTTTGACTGTTGTTTGGATGTTTGGTACAAGGAGGAGTTTATTATGGAAGATATTACCAGCAGAGCGCTGGTGCTGGCGGCATCCGCCATTGGTGCCGGGCTGGCCATGATAGCCGGAATAGGCCCCGGGATAGGCCAGGGGTATGCGGCGGGTAAGGGAGCCGAAGCGGTAGGACGGCAGCCGGAAGCCCAGGGGGACATCATAAGAACCATGCTACTGGGTGCGGCGGTTGCGGAAACCACCGGCATATACGGCCTTATAGTGGCCCTTATACTGCTTTTTGCAAACCCGCTGGTACGCCTTTTGATGTAAATTTTCGGGGAGGGAAAATATTGTGACCGGAGACCTTGTCGGATTAGACATGAACATGCTGCTGCAGCTGATGAACACCCTTATTCTTTACTTTCTGCTCCGGCATTTTTTGTTCAGGCCGGTATCCGGGCACCTGGCCGGCAGGCAAAAAAGGATAGAAAGCGATCTTCGCAGTGCCCGGGATGCAAAAATAGAAATGGAAGAGCTGAAAGAGGAATATCGGAAAAAGCTTGATGCAGCCGATGAAAAGGCGGCGGAGATTATAGCCGAAGCGGCACGCAAGGGCGAGATGAACAGGCGTGAAATAATAGAAAAGGCAAAGGCGGAGGCGAGGGACATTTACAGCAGGGCCCAAAGGGATATACAGCTCGAGAAGGAAAAGGCCCTGGCCGGGGTGAGGGACGAGATGGTTAACATAAGCATGCTGGCGGCGGAAAGGGTGCTGGAACAGAATATCGACAGCGAGAAAAACAGGCGGCTGGTACGGGATTTTGTTGACAGGATGGACAGCGTATCGTGACAGAGGTTGATTACATGTACGCAAGGGCCCTTCTGGCCGTTGCCCGGAACAAAAACAAACTTGATGTTTTCCAAAGCCAGATGTCGATGCTTGCAGAAGTGCTTGAAGGTACATCACAGCTTTGGGCCGTCCTTGTATCGCCGGGTATAACAAGAAAAGCCAAGAAACGTATAGTTAACAGGGTATTTACGGGAAAACTGGACCGGGAACTGTTAAGCTTTATAATGCTTGTTATCGACAAAAAAAGGGAAAACCGGCTGGCGGATATATCAAGAGCCTTTATCGCGCTGGCGGAGCGGGAAAGGAATATTGTCAGGGTGATTGCAGTTACAGCCGAGGCACTGGACGGAGATGAAAAAAAACTGCTCCGGGACAGGCTTTCCCAAACCTTCGGTGTGACGGCAAAGCTGGAAAACCGTATCGATAAAAGCATACTTGGAGGTATTGTGATAAAGCTTGACGACCTGCTGCTGGACGGCAGCCTCCGGGGAAGACTTGAAGCGGTAAGAGATAGTATTTACAATGCCGCAGCTTGCAGGATAGGGGTGAAGGGAAAGGGTGGACCTTAGACCTGAGGAAATCAGCCGCGTTATAAGCGAAGAGATAAAAAACTATCACAACAGACCGGATATTCATGAGGTAGGTACAGTGCTGCAGGTCGGGGACGGAATAGCCCGGGTACACGGGCTTATAAACTGTATGGCGGGGGAACTTTTGGAATTCCCCGGCGGGGTACCCGGGATGGCCCTTAACCTTGAAGAGGAAAACGTGGGCTGTGTTTTGCTTGGGCCGGAGGACGGTATAAGGGAAGGGGATTTTGTAAAAAGGACCGAAAGAACGGTGGAGGTTCCGGTGGGGGATGTACTGCTGGGCAGGGTGGTAAACGCCCTGGGCAGTCCCATCGACGGTAAGGGGCCGATAAATACCGATAAATTCAGGCCGGTGGAGCACCGGGCGCCGGGGGTGGTAGAGAGAAAGCCGGTGAGCCAGCCCCTTCAGACAGGGCTAAAGGCGATAGATTCAATGGTGCCAATAGGCATGGGACAGAGGGAACTGATAATTGGCGACCGGCAGACCGGTAAGAGCGCCATTGCGATAGACACGGTGCTCAACCAAAAAGGCAGGGATGTTGTCTGTGTTTACGTGGCCATAGGCCAGAAGGCGTCCACCGTTGCCCAGACGGTTAATACCTTTTCCGAGTTGGGGGCGATGGACTATACCACGGTGGTGGCGGCGACCGCCGGGGAAACGGCTACACTGCAGTACCTTGCACCCTATACCGGGTGCGCCACGGCCGAAGAATTCATGTACCGGGGCAGGGATGTGCTTGTGGTATACGACGACCTGACAAAGCACGCAATAGCCTACAGGACACTGTCGCTTCTGCTGAGACGGCCCCCCGGCAGGGAGGCTTATCCCGGTGACGTTTTTTATCTTCATTCAAGGCTGCTTGAAAGGGCGGCGAAACTGGACGGGCAGCGGGGCGGCGGGTCGAT
>Ga0334900_1000560_pt1 | contig 52221 bp, 38 predicted proteins | sample GraSluR3_MG_2_FD_207231 | JGI IMG/M metagenome (GOLD analysis project Ga0334900, IMG submission 207231) | Sludge microbial communities from methane-producing bioreactor in Wageningen University, Netherlands - Granular Sludge_31_08-R3 | ecosystem: Engineered > Bioreactor > Anaerobic >... | reverse complement strand
CTTCGGATACCGAATTATCGGCAGGGACTTACTCAAGCCCTCTCCGCCGATACCCCGCCATCCCTGGGCCTAGCTGGAATCGAACCATCGACCTCGCGCTTATCAGGCGCGCGCTCTAACCAACTGAGCTATAGGCCCCTTTATCCGACATCTCTCAATCCTATATACCTATATAAAAAAAAGACGAGTGGAGAACTATCAGGAATTTATCTACTCCTTTTTAAGGAGGTGATCCAGCCGCACCTTCCGGTACGGCTGCCTTGTTACGACTTCACCCCCCTTACCGGCCCCTCCCTAACCAGCCCCCTCCTTACGGTTGGGGTAACCGGCTTCAGGAAAAACCAACTCGGGTGGTGTGACGGGCGGTGTGTACAAGGCCCGAGAACGTATTCACCGCAGTATTGCTGACCTGCGATTACTAGCGATTCCGGTTTCATGTAGTCGAGTTGCAGACTACAATCCATATTGAGGCAGGCTTTTGGGATCAGCTAAAAGTCACCTCCTCGCTCCCCTCTGTACCTGCCATTGTAGCATGTGTGTAGCCCAGGACATAAAGGCCATGATGATTTGACGTCATCCCCCCCTTCCTCCGACTTGTCGCCGGCAGTCCCCTTAGAGTGCCCAACTTAATGTAGCAACTAAGGGCAAGGGTTGCGCTCGTTGCGGGACTTAACCCAACACCTCACGGCACGAGCTGACGACAACCATGCAGCACCTGTAACAGCGTCTCTTACGAGAACCACCCCTCTCAGGGTGTTGCACTGCCATGTCAAGCCCTGGTAAGGTTCTTCGCTTATCATCGAATTAAACCACGTGCTCCACCGCTTGTGCGGGCCCCCGTCAATTTCTTTGAGTTTCAACCTTGCGGCCGTACTCCCCAGGCGGTGCACTTATCGCGTTTGCTGCGGAGCTAAAATTTACATCCCAACTCCTAGTGCACATCGTTTACAGCGTGGACTACCAGGGTATCTAATCCTGTTCGCTCCCCACGCTTTCGCGCCTCAGCGTCAGACTCAGCCTGGATGATTGCCTTCGCCTTTGGTGTTCTTCCCGATATCTACGCATTTCACCGCTACACCGGGAATTCCATCACCCTCAACCAGTCTCTAGCTACACAGTTTTGAACGCAGCTCAACGGTTAAGCCGTCGCCTTTTACATTCAACTTGCGTAGCCGCCTACACGCCCTTTACGCCCAGTAACTCCGAGCAACGCTCGCCCCTTACGTATTACCGCGGCTGCTGGCACGTAATTAGCCGGGGCTTATTCCTGCCATACCGTCATCAGTTAGGCATTTCCTCCCAACCTTATTCTTCTGACAGAAAAGAAGTTTACAACCCGAAGGCCTTCTTCCTCCACGCGGCGTCGCTCCGTCAGGGTTTCCCCCATTGCGGAATATTCTTGGCTGCTGCCTCCCGTAGGAGTAGGGACCGTGTCTCAGTTCCCTTGTGACTGATCACCCTCTCAGACCAGTTACCCGTCTTCGGCTTGGTCAGCTCTTACCTAACCAACTACCTGATGGGACGCAGGCTCATCCACCGGTAAAGCCCTAAAGCTCCTTTGATCCTCACGGATTTTATCCGGTATTACCCTGAGTTTCCCCAGGCTATCCCAGCCCAGTGGGCAGATTCCTACGCGTTACTCACCCGTCCGCCACTCGCCAGCCCCCTCACCTTTTTGAAAACCCGCAAGCTCCCAAAAAGGTGAGGGGCTGCTGCCGTCCGACTTGCATGCCTAAAACACGCCGCCAGCGTTCGCTCTGAGCCAGAATCAAACCCTCCGTCATTGTTTATTTAAACAATAACTTCTAAAGTCTAAATCCTATCTTCATCTTTCTCTCTATTCTATTCCTTACCTTCGCTCTCCACTCGCCTTAGTCTTATTACCGAAAATAATTATATCCAAACAACATAAACATCCGCTCGGCTACCCAAGCCCATAAGCGGAATGTATTATACCTAATATTCCCCGCTTTGTCAAGCATTCACCCAATCCATATCGAGTTCAGCTTAGAAATTTGTTTCACACTTACATTGTTTCTGACAGAGTTAAATTGACATATACTCTCAGTCGGTTAAGTATTGTATCATATTTTTTTTGTCTTTTCAAGTTTTATGCGTTATTTTTTTTATCCTCAACAACCTCAATAACCGCATTCTTCCCGTTAAAATGGTCATTATCAAAATGCACGGGTTCAGGACTATATTGCCCGCGAATTGCCTCCATATCGCGAATGAAATACCCGTCCTTCACAAATTTAAAGCGGTAAAACCCCGGTTTAAGAGAAATCTTTACAACCCATTCTCCGTTTGAATTTTTATTCATTTGATACTTGGGGTTTGAGGGATTCCACTTATTAAAATCGCCGGTTAAAACTATCTTTTCAGGCTCTTTAAGCCCTTCGGGTTTATATTTGAATACCACGTTTTTTACATTTTCGCCCATTGATTTACCCCTTAATCCGCTTATTATTAGCCAAGCACCGAAACAAAATGCTATCGCCAAAGCCAACCAGCTATAATCCTTGAACACCTCAAAACCCATAATCTAACCGCCCAGCATTGATTTTAATTTTGCCGTATATTCACTTCTCAAAAGAACAGATTGCTCGCGTGAAAGCAAGTCTTTGATAACTATACGGTTATTTGCCAACTCATCCGCGCCGAGAATAACTGCAACCGCATATTCCATTTTTTCGGCATATTGCAACTGTTTCTTTAGCTTATCTCCCTTAGAAAGATAAAGCGAAACCTTTAAACCCGCCGACCTCAACTCCCCGCACACTTGCAGATAATTTTTAACCTCAACATCGTCAAATATCGCAACAAAAACAGTGTCTTTTTTATGGATTTTCTTCGGGATAAGATTGTGCGCCTTGAGAAAATTCTCAAAGGTAACGTCCCCTAATCCAAAGCCTATTCCCGAAACCTCATTCTTCTTAAAAAGCCCCACCAAATTATCATACCGTCCGCCGCCGAAAAGCGCGCGACGGTTTTCCGGGTCAAGGTCGTAAACCTCAAACACAGTCCCGGTATAGTAATCAAAACCGCGCACTATCGAAAAATCAAACACACAATATTCCCCAAGCCCGCACTCCTCTATTAAACCGAAAAGCTCTTTTAAAGTTTTCGCGCCCTCAGAATCCACACTCAACCTCTTGCAAATATCTTCAAACGACAGAGCGAAAACATTATCAAGCAAAGCAATCTTTTCCGAATCAAGCCCGCTTTCTTTAAGCCAATCCTCATATTTATTGCGCGGGATTTTCAGACGTTTGTCAACAGCCTTGGATATAATCCCCACCTCGCTTCCGCTTGCCCCTATTAAATCGGAAATAACGTCGTTGAAAAAGCCCCGATGATTAACACGCACCTTGAACATAGATTCGTCCGCGCCAAACGCCTTCATCAACTCAACAATCAGTAATATCATCTCAAGGTCGGATGATATATCCTGAACGCCGAGTATATCCATATTTAACTGCCAGAACTCGCGAAGCCTGCCTTTTTGGGGACGCTCATAGCGCATAAAATCAGCAATACTGAACCATCGAATAGGGAAACGAACCTCCTCCATACGCGAGGCAAGCATTCGGGCAACGGTGGGCGTCATTTCGGGACGGATAGCTACGCGACGGTTGCTTTTATCGTAAAAATTATAAATCTGTTCGTTAACAATCTCTTCCCCGCTTTTAGCGGCAAAAACATCAAACGATTCAAGAAGAGGTCCGCCCATCTCCTCATAACCGAAACTTTCCGCAACCTCCCTCATACGGGAAAAAAACCAGTTTCTAAGCCTCATTTCATCGGGAAAAAAATCACGCGTTCCTTTATAACCCTGCACGGGTAAAAATTTCTCACTCATAAATTCCTCTTTTATATAAAAATAAGCGCAAAATATTTTAAGATAAATTTCCTGCTATGTCAAAGTAAACGCCCGCTTCCAGCGAAACGGGCGTCTTTAGTGTGACACAAAATAAACTACATATCGCTTTTGATATAAGAAATATCCTCTACAAACAGACGGATATCGTCATTAACAATAATTCCGTCCATAGAAACAGTATATTTCTGAGCGGGTTTTTTGATTTTATAAACAAGATTAAATCTTGCTCTTTCATTTCGTAAAACCACTATTTGATTATCGGGAAGTTCCTCATTTTCACGGGACAATGCAGGCTTGATTCCTGATAAATCATTAATCGGCTTGTATGTATTTTCGCCGTCGGAGATAACAAATTTGTCGGAATATACCAGCACGGGCTCTCCGCGATTTTGCAATCTCACAAAAAGATAAAGGTCGTTTTTCACAATAAACGGAGCTATTTTGATTATCCTGTCGTGAAGAACAAACTCCTCGCCGGAAACTATTACGGTAGCCTCCATCTCAACAGAACACATAAAGCATTCTTCTTCACCATCATGATGGTGATGGTCATGCTCTTCAAGGATACCCTTTTCTTCAATATACTGCTTCTGCTTAGGCTCAAATACCTGAGGGTCTATATCAATTCCAAGAACCGTCATATGGTCTTCAATACCATATCGTTTAATATAATTCTCGTAATCCTTTTCAGAAGCCGAAAAAGCAATTTCCGCATCGGTAAAGGACTGATACTCGGGAGTAAGAATAGCCTTGCCTAAAGGAACAGTATAACTTTTACGAAAATCTCCTTGAAGTTCCCATCTTTGATATAAAACGCGATTATTAATCGGCATATATTTCAAATTAACTTCAGCAGAACTTCCGGGCATAACCCTAATCTCCTCTGCAACATCAAAAACCGTGGGGGGGCTCATAGTGTTATCTTCCGTAGTAAGCGCAATAAGATAAGGTGCAAGTATAAACGGCTCTTCCGAGTTATTCTTAACGGAAAAACCGAGGGTAAACTCTCCCGTTTCCACATTTGCCCTCAAAACACCGTCAACCTCCAATCCCTCAAGTTCCAAAGGTTCAAGATTATAAACCAGTTCTTGAGGAGAACAGGCAACAATAGACATGGCGCAAGCAAAAAACATCAAACCTAATACTTTTTTCATAAGACCTCCGTATATAAAAAATAGAATAGACTTAGATTATAACGATTCAACAAAATTATATCAAAAAAAACGCTACGGGAAAACCCCGTAGCGTTTATTGAAATTAAAAGAGGAAGACTTATAATCCGTTAACCGAATAAACCGCATATCCTCTCGGAGGAGCCCATACGTTGACCCATCCGTTGCCGTCACACCACTGGTTACCCGGAGCAACATTCTGTCCGCTAACGGAAGAAGACCATGCGTAAGCCTTCAAAGTCTTGTTGCGAAGTCTTGTATTGCCGGTCTGAACCCATCTTCCCTGCCATGATGTAGGGTGGGTGTTAATAACTACGATGTAACCGGGAGATGCCGTCGAGTATCCATAGCTTCCGTAAACGATAATGTTACCGGAACTGGTATGAAGAAGTTGGATATTAGGACCGCCTGCAGCGAGTTTTTCTCTAGCCCAAACGAGTTGTTTGATACCGTTGCCCCATCCGCTGCCTGCACCGCCGCCCGTTGCCAAGCCGTAGTTAAAGTAGTCTTTCCAGAAAATCTTGGGATAGCCCTGATAAGTAAGAATGAACGCGTAAGCTATCATCTTGTCGCGCCAAATCGAGTCGGTGTCGTGGTTAGCTACAAAAGTAACCGCTCTGCCGGGGTTTCTTGCAGCAAAAGATTTGCTTGTGTTAAACACATCGGGAAGCCATCCGCCGCCGCTTCCGTTGTTACAAATACCGGCTAAGGTATAGTAAAGAGCAAAGTCGAAAACGGAAGTATCGGATTCATTTGCAAAGTTATTGAGCCAAGTGGTATTAGCATCCCACAATTCACTTACAGACCAATGATTACCGCCTTTCTGCTTCAAGTCTCTTATAACCCAGGAATGAACGCCTTTAACAAAGTCAAATCTCCAGCCTTGGAAACCGGCATTGTTGTTATTGCGCATCCAGTTAAGCCAAGCAATCATATCGTTGTAAGCGGAACCTGCACGGTAACAAACGTCGGGGTATCCGCCGAAAGCGCCGGGGTCGCTCCAACAATAGTTGTTCGGATGGAACGAATCCCATCTCCATTTTGCCATACCGCTTTTAACGCCGCGGAAATCAGTCCAAGTATTGTAGCCTGCACGAGGGTTCCATTCGCTTGCGCCGCCTGCTCTGTGGTTGGGAACAATATCGGCAATAGGCACAATACCATAGCTCTTGTAGGTAGCAATAGCGCTCTTCAACTCAGCCTGTGAACCGAAACGGGTTTTGGTTGTCCCCATCTGGTTATGCTGCCCGAGGTCGTAGTAGTCATAGGGGTCATAACCCATTGAGTAACCGCCGCCGAGAGCTTTGGACGGAGGCGGGAACCAAATCCTGTTAATACCAACACCGCCGCTCATATAACGCAGATTGTAAGCTTGATTGCGCATAGTGTTATACCAAGTACCACCGGCAGGAACATCCCAGTAAAAACCCTGCATCATCACTCCGGAAAAAACCGGAACCGTAGCAATGAAAAGGAGCATTGCTAAAAACAAACCTAACTTTCTCATTTGAGACCTCCTATTAGTCTTTGGCTTAATAGTTGCACAAAGCGTGCCATAATAGTAAAGAATAGTGATATTCTTATTAATCAGATATAGCAATGAAATAGGGTAAAAGTTATAAACATTGAACTTTTGTTTATAATGAAATTCTGCACTCCTGATATGCACAATGCACTATTATTATACCCTGCACTGTGCAAATGGGTTTGGGCGGATTTCGCCATTAACAAAAAAAGCGCCGCGGGTAATACCGCAGCGCTTCTCCTATTAATCCAAAATACAATTATAATCCGTTAACCGAATAAACCGCATATCCTCTCGGAGGAGCCCATACGTTGACCCATCCGTTGCCGTCACACCACTGGTTACCCGGAGCAACATTCTGTCCGCTAACGGAAGAAGACCATGCATAAGCCTTCAAAGTCTTGTTGCGAAGTCTTGTGTTGCCGGTCTGAACCCATCTTCCCTGCCACGATGTAGGGTGGGTATTAATAACTACGATGTATCCCGGCGATGCGGTTGAAGAGCCATAGCTTCCGTAAACGATTATGTTGCCGGAACCGGTATGAAGAAGTTGAATACTCGGTGACCCTGCTGCAAGTTTTTCTCTTGCCCAAACAAGCTGGCGAATACCGTTGCCCCATCCGCTACCTGCACCTCCGCCGTTAGCAAGTCCGAAGTTAAAATAGTCTTTCCAGAAAATCTTGGGATAGCCTTGATAAGTAAGAATGAACGCGTAAGCTATCATCTTGTCGCGCCAAATCGAGTCGGTGTCATGGTTAGCTACAAATGTAACTGCCCGCATAGGATTTCTTGCAGCAAAAGACTTACTGTGATTAAACACATCGGGAAGCCATGCGCTACCATTGCCGTTGTTGCAAATATTAGCCAAAGTATAGTAAAGAGCAAAGTCAAATACGGAAGTTCCGGTAGCATTAGCAAAATTATTAAGCGCCGTTGTGTTAGCATCCCACAATTCGCTAACCGACCAATGATTACCCGTTTTCTCTTTTAAGTCTTTTACAACCCAAGTATGAACGCCCTTAACATAGTCAAATCTCCACCCTTGGAAACCGGCATTTCCGGTATTGCGAAGCCAATTCATCCAGGCAATCATATCGTTGTAGGCGGAACCTGCGCGGTAACAAATATCGGGCATTCCCGCAAAGACAGCGGGGTCGCTCCAACAATAGTTATTCGGATGGAACGAATCCCATCTCCATCTTGCCTTACCACTTGCCACAGCGGTAAAATCCGTCCATGTGTTTTTGCCTGCACGGGGATTCCATTCGCTATTTCCACCGGACCTGTGATTAGGAACAATATCGGCAATAGGAATAATTCCATATTGACGATAACGTGCAATAGCCGCTTTTAACTGAGCCTGAGTTCCAAAACGGGTTCGTGTGCTTCCCTTTTGATTGTATTGCCCTACATCATAATAGTCATAAGGTTCATAACCCATAGATGTAGCGCCATACATTGTTTTTGATGGAGGGGGAAACCAGATCCTGTTAATACCGTAACCGCCGACCATATAACGAAGGTTATAAGCCTGGTCGCGCATAGTGTTATACCACGTGCCTTCCGGGGTATTCCAATAAAACCCCTGCATCATCACTCCGGAAAAAACCGGAACCGTAGCAATGAAAAGAAGCATTGCTAAAAACAAACCTAACTTTCTCATAAGAGACCTCCTATTAGTTATGTCTAAATACCTAAGCACAAACCGAGCCATAGTAATTAAAATCAAGTGGTTATATCTTATCAATTGAATATGTTTTAATGAAATAAAAATGCTTTTGCAATCAAAAAAGAAAGGTTGTATATTTTCGCATTTTAACTATGCACTATGCACAAAATGTTAATTGTGCATAGTGCATAAAACGCGCACAACAAAAAAGCGCCGCGGGCAATACCGCAGCGCATTATCAATATTCAGACTAAAATAGGGATTATAAACCGTTAACCGAATAAACGGCATATCCTCTCGGTGCCGCCCAAACTTCCACCCATCCGTTGCCGTCACACCACTTGTTGGCAGGAGCATAATTTTGCCCGCTTACCGAAGAAGACCATGCATAAGCCTTCAAAGTCTTGTTCTTGAGGTAACCGTTGCCTGTCTGAACCCATGAACCTTTCCACTGTGTGGGATGGTCGTTGATTACAACAATGTAACCGGGAGATGCCGTCGAGTATCCATAGCTTCCGTAGATAAGCACGTCGCCGTCATTGCTCTTAAGGATTTGGATATTAGGTCCGCCTGCAGCGAGTTTTTCTCTTACCCAAACGAGTTGTTTGATACCGTTGCCCCATCCGCTGCCTGCACCGCCGCCCGTTGCCAAACCGTAGTTAAAGTAATCCTTCCAGAAAATCGCAGGATAACCCTGATAAGTAAGAATAAACGCATAAGCCATCATCTTATCGCGGAAGATTTCATCGGTGTCGTGGTTTCCAACAAAGGTAACCGCGCGTGCAGACCATCTTGCTGCAAAGGACTTGCTCGTGTTCAACACATCGGGAAGCCATCCGCCGCCGTTTCCGTTGTTACAAATATTCTTGAGGGTATAATAAAGAGCAAAATCGAATGCGCTTGCATTGGCTTCATTACACCACCAGTTAAGCGTAGAAGTGTTGGCATCCCAGTATTCGCCGATACTGTAAGCGCCGCCGGTTGCAGATTTCATATCCTTTACAACCCAGGGGTATATACCCTTAACAAAGTCAAATCTCCAGCTGTCGAAACCTGCGTTAGCGCTGTTTTTCAACCAGTTCATCCAAGTTTTCATATCGTTGTAAGCAGAACCTGCACGGAAACAAACGTCGGGGTATCCGCCGAAAGCTCCGCTGTCGCCGCCGCAGTAGTTGTTCGGATGGAACGAATCCCATCGCCAAGTAGCCTTTCCGCTCTTAACACCGCGAAAATCAGTCCAAGTGTTGCCACCGGTTTTGGGGTTATACTCGCTGGCGCCGCCTGCCCTGTGGTTGAGAACAATGTCAGCCATACAGGATATACCATAGCTCTTGTAAGCAGCAATAGCGCTCTTCAACTCAGCCTGTGAACCGAAACGGGTTTTGGTTGTCCCCATCTGGTTAAGCTGACCAAGGTCGTAGTAGTCATAGGGGTCATAACCCATTGAGTAACCGCCGCCGAGAGCCTTTGAAACGGGCGGGAACCAAATCCTGTTAATACCAACACCGCCGCTCATATAACGCAGATTGTAAGCTTGGTTTTTCATGGTATTATACCAAGTACCACCGGCAGGAACATCCCAGTAGAAACCCTGCATCATTACTCCGGAAAAAACCGGAACCGTAGCAATGAAAAGAAGCATTGCTAAAAACAAACCTAACTTTCTCATAAGAGACCTCCTACAGTCATCATTTACTATAATACAGCATAAATCGAGCCAGAATAATGCAAAAACGGTATCTCTTTTTTTGCAATTATTATCATATACAATAAGTGTTTAGGTTTTAACTTGCAATACCATAATATTTGTTATTTATAATACGGTAAGCAAAACGCACTATTAATATGCCGTCCGCATATTAATACTTTTTGAACAGTGCAAATACGGCAGATTGTATATTCTAAAATTTAGTTAAATAACATATCGCCCTATTAAACAAAAAAGGCGCCGCGAAAAATTTCGCGGCGCCCGTTCATACTTATACTTAGACTAATAGGAATTATAAACCGTTGACCGAATAAACGGCATATCCTCTCGGTGCCGCCCAAACTTCTACCCATCCGTTGCCGTCACAATTCTTGTTGGCAGGAGCATAGTTTTGCCCGCTTACCGAAGAAGACCATGCGTAAGCCTTCAAAGTCTTGTTCTTGAGGTAACCGTTGCCTGTCTGAACCCATGAGCCTTTCCACTGTGTGGGATGGTCGTTGATTACAACAATATAACCGGGTGCGGAAGTTGAAGTTCCATAGCTTCCGTAAATAAGCAAATCGCCGTCATTGCTCTTAAGGATTTGGATATTGGGACCACCCGCAGCGAGTTTTTCCCTGCACCAAACAAGTTGCTTGATTCCGTTGCCCCATCCGCTGCCTGCACCGCCGCCCGTTGCCAAACCGTAGTTAAAGTAGTCCTTCCAGAATATAGTCGGATAACCCTGATAAGTAAGAATAAACGCATAAGCCATCATCTTGTCGCGGAAGATTTCATCGGTGTCATGGTTGGCAACAAACGTAACCGCACGTGCAGACCATTTGGCTGCAAAAGACTTGCTATGGTCTAACACATTAGGAAGATATCCGCCGCCGTTTGCGTTATTACAAATATCCTTTAAGGTATAGTAAAGAGCAAAGTCGAAAGCGCTTGCGTTAGCTTCATTACACCACCAGTTGAGCGTAGATGTGTTGGCATCCCAGTATTCGCCGATACTGTAAGCGCCGCCGGTAGCGGCTTTCATATCCTTTACAACCCAAGGGTATATACCCTTAACAAAATCAAATCTCCAGCTATCAAATCCGGCATTCCCGCTGTTGCGAAGCCAGTTCATCCAGTTCTTCATATCGTTATAAGCGGGTCCGGAGGAGTAACAGACATCGGGAAAACCGCCGAAACTGCCTGAATCCGAACCGTGGTAGCTGTTAGGGTGAAAGGCGTTATAATTCCACTTACACATACCACTTGCAACCGAGGAGAAATCAGTCCAGGTATTACCGCCCGTGTATGGGTTGTATTGACTATTACCTCCCGACCTATGGTTAAGCACAATATCAGCCATACAGGATATACCATAACTCTTGTAAGCAGCAATAGCACTTTTCAACTGAGCCTGAGTGCCGAACCTTGTTCGAGTGCTTCCCTTTTGGTTATATTGACCTACATCGTAGTAGTCAAACGGGTCATAACCCATCGAACTGGGTCCGTTCATAGTTTTGGAAGGTGGCGGGAACCAAATCCTGTTAATACCGACACCGCCTGCCATATAGCGCAGGTTATAAGCCTGATCTTTCATAGTGTTATACCAGTTCCCTTCGGGAACATCCCAATAGAAACCTTGCATCATCACTCCGGAAAAAACCGGAACCGTAGCGACAAAGAATAGGATTGTCAAAAGCAAACCTACCTTTTTCATACGAGACCTCCTACAGTCATCATTTACTATAATACAGCATAAAGCGAGCCAAAATAATATAGGAAAAGTGCCTCTTTTTTTACAGTTATTTCTATAAATATCAATCAGATATGTCGAAATTTGCAATTCGCAAAATTCAAGCATTGACAACACGCTCAACATTTTGCATTATTAATATGCTTTGTGCATATTGTGCGTTTGCATTATAAGAATTAGAGGTTCGGGTTTAAAACCTTGATGTGATTATTCGCCATTCTCCCTTGTATTTAACCGCTATCACGCTTAGAACGGAACGCGTATAACGGGTGCTGTATTCCATTGATGCGACTACCGGACTTTCCGCCTCAAAATACCTCAATATTTCCTCATCGGATAGCGTTATTCTTTGAATTTTTAAACTTTCGGGGTTGAATACAAAATTCTCATAGACTCTCATCCTGATAAAATGTTCTATAAACCTTGAATCCTTAAACGGATATAAGATTGAATGGATTATTTCGGGGTCATTTTCGCGTAAACCCTCCGACATATTCTCCAAAACAAAAGTCATCTCCCTGAAAGTGCGGTTATCCACATTGTTTACCCTCGCCGGTATCTGCGACATCGTACTTCTCATAAACTCCAATATCGGGATATATCGCCTGTCGTGGGTTATAAACGTTGCCTCATTCCTTAAATCCTCATCAAGCACCGTAACTCCCACAAAATCTTCGGGAGGCATTACGAACCTGTCCTCGGCAGCATAAAACCGCTTGTGTAAAAGAAAATACGCGTTATTACATTTTATCATAGCATCCTGTTTATCTCTTTTGCGCGTACCGACCCATCCCAAATTCTCTAAACTTTCCTTTATTTCCTCAAAGAAAGACGGGTGAAACCTCAGATAGGCATAACTACCGTTTTGAGCCATATTATGGGACAACCCTGTTTTCACCGACCCGTAAAATATTAACCCCGTTACCCCCGGTTCGCCTATTACTACCCTCGCATATCCCTCGCTTAACTCAACCGTCAAATTTGTAAATTCCAGTACCAAATTAGACACATAAAACAATCCATCGGGATAAGCGCTAAATGGTTCAAACGCAAAACGCTCTATATGTTTCCAATTGACAAACCGGTCTTTTTGGTCCCAATCCAAAGTATTATTTGATGTTACATAGATAACCGAGTTTGCTCCGCCGTAACCGTCGTTGCAACTAAGCGGGTTCGACAAATCCTCTATCCATTCCCCGTCTATTACAAATTTATATTCATATCTTCCCTCATTAAGTTCCAATGCCGCAAAAAACCTGTTGCCGAAAAGTTCCCTCCTCATTTTTATCGCATCGTATTTCCAGTTGACAAAATTTCCCGTTATATAGGCATTGCCTATATTGCCCCCCAAATCCCTTAATGAAAACATTATTCTCCCGTTTTGCTCATAGGGCTTAATAAATTCTATCTCCTCTCTAATTCTTGAATATATATTGTTTACGCCGCATATTCCGATATATAAAAAAAAGAAAAGCAAAGAAAATCTAAAACTCATAATTCCTCCTTTGGCTTATAGAATTAGACAAATAAAAAGCCTTAAGGGATAGATAAAGTTTTGATTTCATTAGCCGTAGTCCTTGACGAACTTCCCGCTTTCTATTAGAATAAATCCATAATAAAATCGGAGCGCTTATGAGCTTTTTACAGGTCAATAATCTCAGTGTTTTTTTTCCTATATATAAGGGTCTTTTTAAGAGAGTTTCGGGGCATTTCAAAGCCGTTGACAATGTTTCGTTTGAACTTAACAGGGGTGAGGTATTGTCGATTATAGGAGAATCCGGCTCCGGAAAAACCACAATCGGCAACGCAATACTGGGGCTTCTCGCACCCACAAGCGGAAACATTATTTTTAATTCCTCCGATATAAAAAAACATCTGTTTCAGGGCAGGATTCAGGCTGTTTTCCAAAACCCGTATAGCTCATTAAATCCACGCACTAACGTATTATCAATTGTCGGCGAACCTCTTTTACAACTTCGACCCAAAACAAGCAGGGATGAGCTTATAAAAAAGGTTCGGGAAGTATTGGAAACTATGGGGTTAGACCCTAACTCAATTAATAATTACCCTCACCAGTTTTCAGGCGGACAACGTCAGCGTATCTCTATCGCGCGCGCATTAATATCGGAACCCGAACTTCTTATACTTGACGAGCCTGTTTCTTCGCTTGACGTTTCAATACGCGCACAGATTTTAAACCTTCTATCCCGTCTTAAAAAAGAACGTAATCTCTCGTATATCTATATATCCCACGACCTTGCAACGGTGCGTTTCTTGTCCAAGAAAATAATAATTATCTATAAAGGCAGGATTATGGAGACGGGCGGGGTTTCGGATATTTTCAATAACCCGAAAAACCCATACACTCAACTGCTTCTTAAATCCGCCATTGAAATCCTTGTGGAGGCGGAAAAACCCATACGCGAAACAAGCGAGACGGGATGTCCGTTTTATGAACGATGCCCTGTTGCAAACGGAATCTGCTCAAAAACTTTCCCGCAGATAAAACAAATCAAGGAGAATCATTATGTTTATTGCCATAATTCGTAGAATATTATTTTCGATTATCCGAACTTCGCCGATTGTCTTTATCCCGATTTTGGTTTTTTCCGTTTCGCTATATGCAGGCACTCCCACCGCTCCCGCAGAACCAGAAGAGCCTCAAATCAATATACCATCATTTGAAGAAACCGGGAAACCCGATACGAATATTAAATCCGGGGTGAGGACTATGTTTGCCTCGCTTCCAACGCAGATAATTATCGCCGAACGGGAAACCTTTAGCGGGTTTTTCGATATGGTCTCTAATATATCAATTACAATCACCAATACCAACAACGGCAAACTCGAAATAGCGTCATTTTCCTTTACGCAAATAGATAAAATCGAAGTAAAGCGATGGGGTTTTCAGAAAATCAAGAATAACCAATATTTCTTTTTCCCCGTCGAATACAGGATATATGCCCCGAAATTGTATATCTACAACGGAAATCTCCCTTTTTTGAACGAAATAACTGTTCGCGCGGGGAACGAAACCCGCAAGTTTTATACGGTGTTTTACGATTACTGGATAAAAGGCGAAAAAGGTCATTTCAGATGGCAAAACTCGCGGGCAAGCGATTTCGCATATAATTTTCGCAATCCCATAAGCGGCACTACACGCGCGCTGGAATTTAAACCCGTTTATGAAAATATTATCAGGGAAACAAGCGATGAATAATGCAATGGTTTTCTATTTTTCCGCTTCAGGCAATACATTATACCTCTGCAACGCCATACGGGAAGGGTTAAACAGGCAGGGCATTAAAACCGAATTAATAGATATTTCAGCATTGCCCGATAAACCCGTATCACCTGAAAAATACGACTTAATCGGCTTTGCCTTTCCCGTATTCGTATGGGATGCGCCGCTTAATATGCTCGACTTTATCAAACATCTGCCGAAAGTCAACAACAAACCCTGTTTTATATTTGTAACCTGCGGGGGCATTAGAGGAAACGTCCTGTTTAAATCCGCGCGAAGACTTAAACGGAAGGGCTATAATACAGTATGGGCAAAGACATTGCGATGCGAGGACAGTCATCCCGTTTTAAGACGATGGTGGACAAAGATTTTTATTTCGCAGGGACGCCCCGATAAAAAGCATTATACCCGCTTAAAACTCCAAGCCTCGTCAATACCGCAAAATTATACCTGTATCACCGTTCCGAACCCATTGGCTTTCCCGCTCGACCTTATTTCACCGCTTTATAATGCAACTATCAGGTTTTGGATGAAAAAATGGGTTTTACACGACAAATGTATCAAATGCGGGGATTGCGTAAACTACTGCCCTACAAAAACCCTGGATTTCAATGATGACGGGTTTCCGTTCGTAAAATCCCCGAAAAAATGTATCGCCTGTTACAGATGCGTAAATATCTGCCCGACAAAGGCTTTTTGCAGCGTATTTACCAAGCGGGGAATAGCCTATAAACGGCTTATGCCTCTTATTAAACAAGGAGGAATTAATGGCAAAGAAAAAAGTGCCGAGTTTCGACGAACTAAAAAATAAAGACTACGAATACCATTATTCCCGTGAAGAAAGACTGCGTATGCGTCATCTACAAGAAGAGGACAAAAAGCCTCCCCCAAAGGGCTTGGTAAAACTTTTCGGTGGAAATCGCGGAACTATGATAATGTTTTTTTTCCTTGTCGCCGTTTCGGTAATAGTCTGGGTTTTCTATTATTCACATCAAACAAGCACGGAACTTTCACGCGAAAAAATTTTTCGATTTGAGCGCGGGAAGACAATCAATGTCCGTCTGATACAAAGCGAATCCCGTTACGGTATTAACCTGAACTTCGACAACAGAAGCATATCCGAATGGCAAATTAACGGGATTACTCTGTCAATATCCGGCTTCGATTTTACCACCAATATAGGCAAAACCGTAAGCGCTAAATCGTTTGACGTTATGTTTATAGATACGCCTGATTTTATCAGTAATATTGCGCCGCTTGAAATAAAAATTGAATAAAGCCCGCAGCAAAGCGGATGTTTGCTTTGTCAAACTTTCGCATCAACGCTTAATTTACTACGGTAAATGTATAACGCAAAAATGTAATATAATCGCTTTTTATTTGCAAATATGAAATATAAACGTTAAAATATTTGCGGGAGTTAGGGTATGGCTTTTATAAAACTTAAAGCAAAAATAAGCGGAAGGGTCCAAGGTGTCGGGTTCAGATGGTACACTCAAAGAATGGCGCAACTTTTGTCTATTAACGGGTGGGTTAAAAATCTTCCCGACGGTAGCGTCGAGGTTACTGCTGTCGGCACTTCCGATAAAATCAAGGAGTTTTTGATGACTCTTGAAAATGGACCCTCAATGTCGCGGGTGGATAAAATAGAAAAAAGTGTTGAACATTGCGACTATCAGGATTCCAACAGCTTTGATATTATAGGATAAAATTCCGCATAAATAAAAAAGGGGCTTAAATCTATTGACGGGACAAACAATGAACCATGACTCTAAAAAAGTTACAATTTACGATGTTGCTCAAAAAGCCAATGTTACAATCGCGACCGTATCCCGCGTTATAAACGGAAAGGATAACGTCGCTCTTCCTACGCGTGAAAAGGTTATTAAGGCTATTGAGGAGTTAAACTATTACCCGTCCCCGATTGCTTCCGGGCTGTCAAAGAATAAATCGCAGGAAATCGGATTATTAGTCCCGTTTTTTTTCGGCGAGTTCTTTTTAAATCTTTTATCCGGCGTAACCGGCAAACTCAAAGAACACGATTTAATCCTCTATAATGCCTCATCCCCCGAACAAAAACGCGAATTGTTTGCAAAAATCGCGGGGGAAAATAAACTTGACGGGCTTTTTGTCGTATCTCTCCCTATGCTTATGGAAGATGAGATAACGATGAAAAACGTAAAATTTCCCATAATCCTTCTCGATAATAAACATCAACAATACGGTTCGGTATCTTTCGACAACGTTTTCGGGAGCTATACTGCAGTTGAATATTTGATAAATCTCGGACATAAACGAATTGGCTTTATAACCGGTGCGGCGGAGGACCCTTTCCATTTAACCGTAGCAAAAGACCGCATAAAAGGATTTAAAATGGCGATGGCGATGGCGGAATTGCCTGTGGATGAAAAATTAGTTCATATCAATGACTGGAGCAGGAACGGAGCAAAGGTAATAGCTAAAAAGATGCTTTCTATGAAAAACCCTCCGTCCGCGATTTTTGCAATAAGCGACCTTCAGGCTGTCGGCGTTATGGAGGCGGCACGCGAGATGGGGCTATCCATACCAAAAGATTTGTCCGTTATCGGTTACGATAATATGGAATTCAGCGACTATCTGAATTTGACTACCGTTTCTCAACCGCTTGATGTCTGCGCGCAAATCGGGGCGGAGATGCTTCTCAGGCAAATTAACGATGAAACTGCAAAAATCCAAAATATAATACTGCAACCCGCTTTAGTCGAAAGGGAAACCTGCGCACCGTTATCATAATTGAATTTCAACCAGGGGAGATTATGCATTTTAAGAAAGAATTAAATGCTTTGGAAGTTTTTAGTATCGGCGCCGGGGCTTTGATAAGTTCGGGGCTTTTTGTATTGCCGGCTATTGCTTATATGGTCGCAATTAACGCGGGGGCATCGGGCAGTTCTATACTTTGGGCATATATCTTCGCGGGTCTCCTCATACTTCCCGAAACTTTCAGCGAATTAGAGCTTGGAACAGCTATTCCCAAAGCGGGGGGGACTTATTTTCATATAGAACGAATACTCGGGCAGGGTGCGGGAACTCTCGCGGGATTTGCAAGCTGGTTTGCTATCAGCCTAAAGAGCGCTTTTGCTTTAGTCGGTATCGGCGCTTTTGCCATACTTGTTTTCCCGAATATCACCGAGTTTCAAATCAAGGCTATCGCCGTTTCCGCATGTCTTATTTTTACCGCCCTTAATCTCAGAGGCGCCAAATCCTCCGGACGAATTCAGGTTATTTTGGTAGTTTTCCTTATCGCTATACTTCTCGGATTTGTATTAGCGGGCTATCCCGCAATAGAAACATCTCGCTACGAGGGATTCCTGCGTGATGCGGATTGGCTTACCATTTTCAGTATAACGGGTATGGTATTTATAGCTTACGGAGGCTTAACCAATATTGTTAGTATGGCGGAGGAAATAAAAAACCCGACAAAGGTTTTACCGAAAGCAACGCTTACGGCATTCGGGGTAGTCCAAACCCTATATATACTTGCGGTATTTATAGTAATAGGGGTATTAACCCCGCAACAACTTATGGGGTCATATACTCCAATCTCCGATGCCGCTTTTGCCTCGTTTAAAAACCCTGTAATGGGGGAGATTGCAATGATACTTACCGCTGTCGGTGCGATGCTTGCATTTATAACCACCGCCAATTCCGGCATAATGTCCGCCTCGCGCGCCCCTATGGCAATGAGCAAGGACGGGTTACTTCCCCCGTTTTTCGGCAGGATTTCCAAAAACCGTAAAACACCGGTCGTTTCTATCCTTATCACAAGCGCGTTTATGCTTACCATAATTATCGCCTTGAATATAGACGACCTCGCCCGCGTAGCCTCGCTCTTTATGCTGTTGCTGTTTATTATGGTAAATCTCTCGGTAATAATAATCCGTTCATCCAAGCTTATCCATTACAAGCCGACTTTCCGCTCCCCGCTTTTCCCGTTCCTGCAAATATTCGGGATTCTTGCATACCTGTTCCTTATCTTTATGATGGGAACGTTTACAATGCTGTTCGCTTTGGGATTTATAGGACTTACTCTTATCTGGTATTTCCTATATGTAAAAAAACGTATAGAACGCAAGTCCGCATTTATACATATGGTCGAAAGTATCACAAACCCCGAACTTGGAGCAGACCATTATGAACTTGAAAACGAATTGCTGGATATACTTATCGGGAGAGGCGAAATTGTGGAGGATAAATTCGACCAGATAATCCGTAATTCAATCGTAATCGACTACAAGAAATCCGTTACCCGCAACAAAGCATTCAAGGATATAGCATCAAAAATCGCTGCTAAATGGAACATAGATAAGGAATCCGTAACCGAAAAGCTCAAAGTCCGTGAGGAGCAATCATCCACGCTGATATATCCCGGAGTGGCGGTGCCTCACGCCATACCGCATATCGTTATAGAAGGCGAACATAAATTCGATATAATTCTCGTAAGAAACATAGAGGGAATAGTCTGGAATGAAAAAGGCGAAAAAGTCCATACTATATTCTGTCTCGTGGGAACAAAGGACGAAAGGAATTTCCATCTTCGCGCGCTTATGGCAATAGCGCAAATACTTCAGAACAAGGACTTTCATTCAAACTGGATGAGCGCACGAACCGAACAGGAACTGCGGTCGGTTATAATCCTAAGCGAAAGACCCCGCTCTTAGGTTTCATCATCAAAATACACGCTGACCATCCATTCGCGTTCGTGCAACGGGACACTTATCCCTTTAAGCCACGTGTTTTCCACATCGACAGGCTGAAACCGCACGGTGCGCCTGTAAAATCTGCCGGGCAGACTTTTCCAGTCGCTCACCTCGCCCCGCATAATACCCCTGCCCTGCTCCATCAGTTTCCATCCGTCTAAAGTCTTAAACACGCAAACCGTATAAAACGCCTTCCCCTCTTCATAGTCCACAACCAAAATTTTAGAATCAATGCCCGCCTGCTTGAACTTGCTGTAAGCATACAAAGCAAAATCATCACTGTCCATATCGCCGCGCTCGACTACAACCTCAGGCAAGGTGTGATACAAATTATCGCGGACCGGAAACTGCGAAAGATAGTCCCAAACCTCCATTGCGACCTCTATCGGATGCTTCGGTCTTCGTCGCGGGGGAATCAGGTTTCGCTCCTGCTCCTCAATCTCGCGTTCCCATTGCGAAACAATCGCCGCGACATCCGCTCTCGGCTCACCCGAAACCGTGTCTTCTTCCGGCGACGGTGCAATCTCCACAACATTGGTTTTCCACACAATATTGGTTTTAACAACCGTAGCGGGCGGGGTTGGGTCCGGCGCAGTAACTCTCGCAGGGGGTTGAGGTTTCGGCTTTTCGGGTTCTATCGCCTGAGTGCCGAAAATCCGCGACGGGTCTGCCATCGCAAGCGCAAGATATTCTTTTGTCATAATCGCCGTATGGTAAGCGCTTTGGCTTCTCGAAAAGCCCACGTAATCAACCCCATGCTTTATAGTGATATTCCCATTCCGCATATTCACCACCGCACGACTGTTAAACCGACGGGTTTTATCGTGAAGCATTATATAATACAAATTATTGTTATGCACAAGCCCCATCCAGTGTTCACTGTTGAGACGGGTTAAATAAACAAAATTGGTAGTCCTGAGTTTTTCCCTGATAAAATCAATCTGCGCGCGGGTAAGACTTACCGAGGTTGCAACGCCAGCGCCCTCGTGGAAAACAAAACTCCTGAAACGGGGTTGTGTCTCCGTCCAGCTATCCTCACCGAATACGGTCGCAAAAATCAGTATAAAAATAAAAACCGCTATGCTTTTTTTCATCATTCCCTTCCCGAATAGAATTTCGCTATTATAATTATCGAAATTTTTCGGTTAAAATTAAGTATTGCCGTAATTATAAGATTCGGGCGGGGGCGGGCGGGTTTTATTTAAAAAAATGAAAAAACACTTGACAAAAATATCCTATATTTTACAATAAATCGACAAAAAGTTGTTTTCATAATAAGGAGAAGCGATTGAACGAACATGTTGAAAAATATTGTCTTAGCTATATAACGAGTAAATTAAAACCTGATTTCGCTTTACTAATAAAGGGGGAGTGGGGTTGTGGAAAAACTTATTTTATAAATTCAGTTATCAATAAACTAAAAAAAAACAATAAAATAAATGATAATGAAATTGCAAGTATTAGCTTATTTGGAGTATCAACACTCAAAGACTTAGAAGAAAAAATATATCAGGCATTACATCCGATTTTATCATCACCACAGGTTGAGTTTGTAAGCGCATTAATACGTTCTGCATTAAAAATGGGAATAAATATGGATTTCACCGGAGATGGAAAAAGCAATGCTTCTTTAACAATAGGAGGAATAAAGAACAGAAAACTTAGATTAGATGAATTTAAAAAAAAATTGTTTATAATTGACGATTTAGAAAGATGTGAACTAAATTTATCCATTGTTTTGGGTTATTTTTTAGAATTAATAATCAAATCAAAATTAAAAGTTATTTTTATTGGAAATGAAACCCAAATAATAGATGAAAAATACCCAAATATCAAAGAAAAAATTATTGGATTAGAATTTTTGATAAAGCCTGATATAGAAAAAGCAATGCGAACTTTTATTAATGAATTAAGTTTTTCAGAATACAAGGACGATATATATAAAATCTCTTTAAATGTGATAAATATCCTAAATTGCGAAAATTTAAGAAACATTCGGCAATGCTTTTATAATTTAAAAATACTACTTAATACGATAAATCAGATTAATGCAAAATTTGAGGAAAATTACCTGCTTGAAATATTACAAATATATATACTTTTATCTTTACAAAAAATTCAAGGAGATTTTTCAAATTATAACGACGTTAATCATGCAATTATCTGCTACAAAATTCACGGCTCAAGCCTTAAAAATTACAAAGTTAAAAATGGAAATACAGACAAAGCCCTTGCAACATTAAATACGTATAAAAGAGATTACCCTTTAGCCAATTGCTGGGAAAAAATAATCTTGGACGGTGATTACACTTTAGAAAGTATAAAGCTAAATTATGAAATGGATATTAAACCTCCCGAAATACCCGAAAGAGAAGAAACAAAAACCCTTATCTATTTTCTTAATTCTTGGAGAGATATGGATAAATCAGAATTTAAAGAAACAATAGATTTATTAAAAAAAGAATTTGAAGATGGAATTTACTTACACCCTGGGGAAATACTATTGTATGCTTTTATTATATGTTACTTTATTGAATCCGAAGTAATTGATAATAAAAAAAAGGGGGAAATAGAAAAAGAAGTTTTGAATTTTATCAACAACAATTCAGACAAAATCTCAGTCATCAAAGATTGGGGAATGTTTTACTCCTATGCAGGGTTTGAAATTCCAAATAAAGAATATATAAAGTCAATAAAAGAGAAACTTTACATTATTAATATATTTAACCTTTATAAGCAAAAAAAAATAGAATTGGAAAATTTGACTAATTCTATTGAAAACGATATAAACCCCTTTTTAGAAATTTTAGAAAGAGAATACTTTAATATACCAGTGCTTTCATTAATTGAACCCAAAAGTTTATTCGACAAACTAAATGAACTTAAAATATCAGAACAACAGGAATTTATCCGTATATTAAAAAGAAGATATATAAATAATTCAACTAAAGAAAATTATAAAGTTGATATTGATAATATAAATAAACTAAAAAAGTTATATGAAGACGAAATAAAAGAAAATCCCAAATCTTATAATCCAAGAGCTGTTTATCAAGAGCAAATAGTAAAAGATTTGGATGAAATTCATAAAAAGCTTTCCAGCGAACCTTTACATGAGCCCGGTGCTTGACTTTTTATCAATTCCCGTCTATTATTTCACCCGTCCCGAACTTAGCGGAGAAAAAGATAAAAAAAATTACAGACCGAATCCGCTAACCGCGCTCAGCCAAGCTCCTTGAGTTGCTCCTCAAACTCCGCCTCTTTTTCCTCCATTTCAATAGTCCTTGCATCCAACGTGTCGTAGAGGGTTTCCAAGCTCTCCTCAATTTCGCGAAGTTTTATACTCAGAGAGGCGATAGTTTCCCCGTCGCTTTTCGCCGATGCTTCTATCAGAGCGTCATTTGCGGAGGATTTTTCGTTTTCAAGCAAGGTGATTTTCTTTTCTAATGAGGCAATTTCTTCCTTGAGCGGCGTTAGTTCTTTTGAGCGACGGGTTATAATTGTCGCTTTGGCTTTCCGCAAATCCTTTTTGCTTCCCGATTGGGTGTTGGTATTGCGGGATTTTTCGCCTTCCTCGTCGCTCCATCCGACCCTCTCCAAAAATTCGTCATAGCCTCCTTCAAACACCGATACACGGTTATTATCGAATACCACGAGACGGTTAGGCAGTGAACGAAGAAACATCTCATTATGCGATACAAATACAACCGCCCCGTCAAACGCATCAATAGCCTCAAGGAAAGCATCCGTAGCCTGCATATCAAGATGGTTAGTCGGCTCATCAAGTATAAGGAGGTTACAGGACGATGCTATAATTTTTGCCAACGACACCCTCGCCTTTTCCCCTCCCGATAAAACCGAGACCTTTTTCAGCGCCATATCCCCCTCAAAAAGCATAGCCCCGGCGATACCCCGCGCCCGTTCACGGACAGGGTTATCCATTGAGACGAGAATCTCCTCCTCTACGGTGAGATGAGGGTTTAAGGTTTCGCGGTTTGTTTGTCCGAAGTATCCGATTTTTATTTTCGGATGGATTTTTATTTCTCCTTCAGAGGGGTTTAGCTGTCCGTATAGCAGGCGAAGCAGGGTGGTTTTACCCTTGCCGTTTTTACCTATAACCGCGATACAATCATCTGCTTTTACCGCAAGACTGAGGCTGTCTATTAACGGGACGGATTTATCATAGGCGAAAGACAAATCGCTAATCTCAAGGGCATATTTTCCGCTGAAGGGAGCTTTATTAAATTCAAACTCAAGGTCTTTAATCTCGGCAAGCTTTTCCCGTTTTTGCATCTTAGAAAGAGTCTTAATTCTGGACTGGACAAGCCCCGCAAGTCTTGCTTTAGCCCTGAATCTCGATATAAATTTTTCTATTTTTTCGCGCTCTTTCTCGTCGTTTATGCGGGTTTTCTCGTAAATTTCCTCCTCTCGCACAAGCTGAAGATACATTTTCTCGGTATTGCCGGGAAGTTTGCGGAGTTTTCCGCGATGGATAGCCAAAGTATGGGTTACGACTTTATCCATAAAATCACGGTCGTGAGTTACAAGAATAAACTCGCCCTTCCAATCCCTGAGGAAGTTTTCAAGCCAGCGTATTGATACAATATCGAGATAGTTGGTGGGTTCGTCAAGAAGAAGCATTCGATACCCGCCGAGCAGTAACTTTGCCAGATTAAGACGAACTTGAAACCCGCCGGAAAATTCGCGGGGGGCGCGGTCAAGGTCTTCTCTTGAAAACCCAAGCCCGAAAAGTATTTTCTCGGCGCGCCATATTTCGTTTTTATTGGCTTCGGGAAGCGCCGATGATGTTTCTTCGATTATTGTAGGTTTGGTGAAATCCAAATTTTGCTTCATATATCCGAGCGAATAGTCTTTCGGGATTGATACACTGCCGTCATCGGGAGTCTCCTCTCCTGCGATAATTCGCAAAAGGGTGGTTTTACCCTGCCCGTTACGCCCGACAAGCCCGACTTTCTCCCCGTTCCCGATTGCAAAACTTATATCCGAAAACAGAGGTTGTGAAGGATAAGACTTGGACAGATTGTTGACCTGTATCATAGGGTCTCCTGATTTTATGAGGTAATAATATTGACGACTTTGTTTAAATCGGACAAATCGGGAAAAAGGAAGTCCGGGTTATACTTAGATAAAGTTTGAATATCCATCCCTCCGGTAGCAACTGCAACCGAAATAATATCGCACCCGCATTCGGGGCAGCTTCTGACAGCCTCTATATCCCGCGCCGAATCCCCGATAACCACGGCACGCTTAAAATCGCTGTCGTAATGCCCGCTTGCCCTGTCTATGGCTATTTTTACCAATTCGCTTCTGATATTGCAGTCATCGCCGAACCCTCCGACACCGTAAGGAAAACAGCTATCCAAACCCACCGCGCCGAGCTTTACAAAAGCTGCGCTTAAAATATTTCCGGTGATTAAGCCTATCGGATGTTCATTTAAAACCGACAACAGCGTTTTAACCCCCGGCATAATTTCAAACCCGTTACGATTTTTTTCCGATAGAACACGCAAACGACTCACATATTCCTCAAAGATTACGGGAACAAGTGAACGGATTTCAATATCGCTGAACCCCGCGCGCAAAAGCGTCTCGTTTATGATTTCACCGTCAACCCTGCCAAGCCAATCGACATTTGAAAGGTCTATATTCCTGTTGCACACGCGGCTTATTGCCTCTTCAAAAGCAAGTTTGCCCGCGCCGTGCGTATTAAGTAAAGTGCCGTCTATATCAAAAAGAATAAGATTCATTACTCTTTAACTATGCTCCTGCGCCTTACTACGATAACAATACCCACGCCGAGATAAATAACAAAAATCGAGAAACAAAGGATAGTCAAAACCCTCTTGCCTACGCTGGAAAGAGCAAACTCCTGTATTGCCGAGGTTTTCGGACGCACAGTAACCATTTCCTCGCGTTTGAGAAGAAAATTCATAGAATTAAGGAAAAAGTCGGCGTTGGCGTATCTGTCATAGTTGATATTGTTTACAAAATCGGTATCGCCGATAGTAACCATACGCGCCTCGATAATATTAGTCTCAACTTCGCCTCTGACATTGGTTATAATCCGTTCCTCCTCACGCCTGACCGCAAAAGCCACGTCAAGAGGACCGGGAATATCCTTTGCATCTTTAGTAACGCTCCCGCTCCTGATTTCATCGGCGGAGGTTTCCCCGTAAGCATGGTCGGATGTCCTAAGCAATGTCCTGATTGAATAACGGTATCTGTCGGGCTTCTCCTCTACGGGAAGACGGTCAATACCCGCAGCGGTGTGAAGGACTATATTTAACTGTGAACGTAAAATCGGGAGGGTTATATCGGGGTGCTGAACCATTCTCGGCACAAACACCGCCTTGCCTAATTGAGGAATAAAGTTTTCCTCCTCCACTATTAAGTTCGGACGGTAAAACAACCCCATATTTTTAAGTATATCGTTTATAAGAAAATGGGTGTTAAACTCAAGCATAACCATAACGTTACCGCCGTCATTAAGGTAATCTTTTATTTTTTTAAGCTCATCGACGGTAAACGGGCGGGATGGATTCCCGATAACCAAAGCCCCGGCATCCTCTGGGACACGGGTAAACTGAAGCAAATCCAACGGGGTTATTTTTACAAATTCCTGTTGGAGACGCTCGAAAATTCCACTAAACCCGAATGAAGTTTTGTCGGCGGGCTGAATTTCCCCATGCCCTTTAAGCACATAGACGTTCTTTGTCATGTGATAGAGAAGGCTTTTGATAGCGCTCGTATATGCAGCCTCGCCTTTATAACTCATATCGCCGGTGCGCTGGTCTATTTCATATATTTCGTTGATACGGACATGATATTGGTTGTTATCATATATAAAAACCGCAATCCCGTTTTCTTTTATACCGTAATCCTCGGCAAGAACGGGATTTTGAACGGGGTCTATCATCTCAAGGGTAATATGCCTGCTTGATGCCTCGTATCTGCGCAAAAGATTTTCCTGATAATCTATTACCGGATGCGCGGTGCGTTGCGAGGGTTTAAACAGCTTTATTTCAAGGTCGTTTGTAAGCGAGCTTAAAACATCGGTAGTCTCCTGCGAAAATGAATATAACCTCGTTGATGTAAGGTCTAATTTCCATTTAACGGCATCGGAAATAAGATATACAAACACAACGACTGCAAATATAACTATAAACTGGACTGCCTTGTAAATGCCCGTAATACTTCCCGAACGCTTAAAAAATGTGATTAAAGCTCCCCGGTTAAATACTATACTTGCTATGATACCCGCTCCTGTAAGTATAAACCCGATTTGCGTAAATATTGAAAACACGCCGAGTATGATATACAGGACTACCGTAGCAACAAGAAATACACCCAGAGATATAGCCGATATTAGCTTTGCTATGTCTTTCCGGTTTCGGTCGGTTGTTTTATTTTTACTCACGATACCCTCCTATTTCCAAGTTTTCGATTCGACAACGTTTTTAGCAACAAAAAGCCAGATAAAAGTGCCGAGTATAAAGTAAAGAAAATTCTTTAGTGAAATAAATCCTTTTGCAAACTGCTCGTAGTGATGAGAAAACGAAATTTCCCTCATTAAATTAGCAAGAAATTCCACCTGCACGTCGCCGAAAGCGCTTATTAAAAACAGCATAAAGAACAACCCGAAAGATATAATTCCGGCAATAACGAAATTATCGGTAAAAGAAGATGCCGCCATCCCGATAGAAACAAAAAATGCCAAAGAAAAAACCATACCGAGATAACCCGATAAAACCGCTCCCCATTCAATCGGGGCAAAGAAACTAAGCACAAGAGGAAAAACCAAGAGAAGGGTTGCGCCGGTTAATACAAAGGTCAAAACCCCGAGAAATTTCCCGATTATGATTTCCCATGAGGAACGGGGCGAGGTTAATAAAAGTTCGTAAGTGCCGAGCTTTTTATCTTCCGCGAGAATCCTCAACGTCAGAATTGGAATTATCAACAAGAACCACGAATTCATCATCCCGAAAAACGGCGATAAATCGCTTGTGCTTGATGCGCTGAAGACATATATCCCAAAAAAGAATATTCCCGCCATAAGAAGATATATTCCCATTACTATATATCCCAAAATTCCGGTAAAATAAACTTTCAATTCTTTTTTATATACTGCAAACATAAACCCTCCTGTTATTCATCAAAGAAAATAAATTTACGGTTACTGCACCAATTTTACAAAAACGTCCTCAAGGGTGTCCTCCTCCCTGCTCAAGCCGAGAAGATGGGCATTGCTTGAAACAACAAGACGCGAAATATCATTGCGCAAATCCTTATCTGCAAAAATTTCGATAGTGTCGCCGTTTACGCGGGTATCGGTAACGCCGTTGAGTTTTGAGATTTTCTTTGCTATTTCCTCGGCATCCTGAGAAACAACAACCTTGATTTTTACGGTAGTTTGATCCGCAACCCTGAGATTGTTTATGGAATCCACCGCAATTATTTGCCCGTTATTTATGATAATAGCCTTTTCGCAAATATCGCTTGCCTCTTTAAGCAGATGGGTTGATATGATAATAGTCCTGCGCTCGGTTTTTGCAAGACGCTGTATAAGTTTGCGGATATCAATAACCTGTTTGGGGTCAAGTCCGACAGTCGGCTCATCAAGAATAAGCACGGACGGGGAATTGACAATACTCTGAGCGATACCGGTTCTTTGTTTTAAACCTTTGGAAAGAAATTTTATCAATGTGTTTCGCCTGTCCTGCAATCCGGTCAGTTCAAGCGCCTCTTCGATATTACTCTTTATGCGTTTAGGGTCAACTTTTTTGAGTTCCGCAACAAACCGCAAATATTCATAAACGGTAAGGTCGGGATAAAGAGGGGGATGCTCAGGGAGATACCCGATTTTCTTTTTTACGACTTCGGGTTCGTCAAACACATCAACGCCACCGATATAAACGTCGCCCGCAGTCGGGGACATAAACCCGGTAATAATCCTCATCGTGGTGGTTTTTCCCGCGCCGTTAGGTCCCAAAAATGCGACAATTTCGCCGGCTTCAACCTCAAAATTGAGATTTTCCACCGCCTTGAAATTACCGTAGTACTTTGTTACGTTTTCAACTTTTATCATAAAATCCTCCATCTGACTTAGTAAGACTACCGAAACGGACTTAAGGATAGTAAACATTTTAACATATTTTAAAAAAAATCGAAAGAATATAAGGTTAAGCAAATTGCGCGGTTTAGACTAACCTTATTGGATTTTCAACAGATAAGTTATCAAAACCAGAAGTTTTTCGTTATCCGGGGTTTTCAGATAGATGTCTCCAAGTTCGCCCTTGAGTTTTAACTCAAGAATGTCGCTTGAGAGATTAAGGTCGGTTTTAACAATATCCTTTAAAGGGATTACGTGAAGATAATTAAAAACTATCTGAATCATAGACTGGGTAACAAAAAGCCTTCCCTGTTGAGTTTCAACGAAATTGGAAAGAAAATCCCCGTCCGGGTTTGTGTCAAGCGCGATAGCCTTCCTCGCCTCAAGGAAACTCACATCACACTCATAATAGCAATTATCCGTCTCGTGGATAGACTTATTGGAAGGGGTGATTTTTTGAATATCGCCTTTTTCGATTTTACCAAGCTCCCTGTAACGCCTGATTTTTTCGATACGCCCTTTGGTTTCGCTTTCGGGAATTTTGAAAATATCCGCCATAGTTTTTAAAAACCGTATTTCGGTTTCGCTAATCTCATCTTTTGCAAGGAGACTTGAGACACAGTTTTTAAAATAACCAATCCCCACCTCCTTGAGATTTTTCTCATCGCGGGTATATTTTTTTATCTTTTTTTCTATGAAAGCGACAATTTTCTTTTCCTCATCGCTGAAATGTATATCTTCGCCGATAATGGGAATCATAGATGAGTAAATCGAAAACAGCATCTCCCGCATAAAGGATTCCATATTTCCCCACATTTTTTCCCGTTCGTTAATAAACCATTCAAGCGCCGCGTAATTCTCCTGCGCGATAAATTCAAGAGTCTGTGCTACTATTTTCTCATCCATCAAACGAATATAAATTCGGGTAGTAACGCCGTCAACCTCGAAAACCTCAATAAAATTCTTTATAAAAGCCTCTTCTTTTTCGGGATAAGGAGCAGTCCCGTCACAACCGGCAGCAAATATACTCAGGTGAAATACCTTCATATACTCATCAAGGTAAAACCTGTGTATCTCATCAATTATTTTATCAACGCCAAATGAAGCCATACGCGTTCTGATTTCCTTTACGATACGGCGTTCGACGGCTTCTATAAAAAGGTCATCGGCAATAACCGGTATTATAAAGGAATAGATTTTAAGAAAGATATTCCGTATAAGACTTTTATTTTTTATCCATCCCTTGGGGATACTATCCAATAGTGCGCAAAAAGTGTCGCTGTCTTTACCGGAAACGGCATCAAAGCATTTGTTGATAAACCTATCGACTTGTTTTTTCTTTAGGTTTCGCGCTATGAATATAATAATTGCCCCCGCTACGAAGACACAGGGCGGTATAATCAAAAATATACCATCAAGCGATACTATCCGAAAAACGGCAAAAAGTCCCGCCGAAACCAAGAATACAACAACTATCGGCAGAACAAACGGGTAAGCCGTTTTGATATTCTGGATTTTCTCATTGGCATAAAACGAAGCGTCGCGTATTTGGTTTTCCATCTTAAAACCCCCGAATCGTTTATTAGAACACCGTTATTTTACATTATTTTTCCTCTTTTGCAAATCTTATTTCGATTTAAAAGCCGATAATTGTAAAAAATTGGACAATCCTTAAAAATGGATTTATGATAGATTGATTACTAAAACCGGAGGCGTCTTATGATAGACAGGGACTTGCTTGTAGCGGTGGAAAACGGCGATTTGGAAAGATTAATGGAATTAATCGAAAAAGGAGCCGATGCATTGGGTATAAAAACCGATGAGGGTTACACGTTGCTGCATTGGGCATCATACTACGGGCATAAGGATATAGTGAAATATCTGATAGAAATAGGCGCAAACGTCAACACGACAAGCATAGACGGGAAAACTCCGATTTACTGGGCAAAACAAAACGGACATCGGGAGGTTGTCGATTTGCTTATACACTACGGGGCGAACAACACGGAGGATGAGTGAGGTTGAGGCGGGGTCATCTTGATATACGGTTGCCGAGTTGCAAGCGGTCATTGAGCGAAGCCGAAATGACCGCTGACCATCCCGCCGTGCTATGCCGATTACACCCGTGTCAGCCTGACTTGGTGACGTGTCTCTCCTTTAAAGGAAGTAGATTCTTCAGGGGTAGGGCTAAAGAAGAAAAAATCAGAATGACATTTCGGGGCTTCGACTGCGCTCAGGACAGCGCTCGATGACCGGATGGTTTAAGAAAAGTCCCTTAGATAACAAACCGGTCATCGAGTTGCCCCGATGAAACGGAGGGGCAGTATCGAGATGACCGCCTGACTTGGTGACGTGTCTCTCCTTTAAAGGAAGTAGATTCTTCAGGGGTAGGGCTAAAGAAGAAAAAATCAGAATGACATTTCAGGGCTTCGACTGCGCTCAGCGACCGGTCATTGAGCGAAGCCGAAATGACTGCCGACCGGCTCCCATAGTGCGAGTGAGACGTATTGCCTGCCCAGAACGAAGCGAAAAATATCGAGATAACCGCCCCCGTTGTATTATGCTGATTACGCTTCTTTAGAGTTTCCCCCGATTTAATGCAATTCAATCCTTGACTTTACACAGAAATATAATATAATGAGTTTGGGTATATTTTTATTTTTCAAAATTATAATTTTATTGCGGGAAATAAATTATAATTTTAAGCTAAATGAAAACCGTATTTGCAGTTAAAAGGAGATTGAAGTATGATAAAGGTTGCCTATATAAAAACATTTTTCGATAATATGGTTCTGCCGTATATAATTCCCGACGGGATGACTATTGAAACAAACAAATGGTATATTATCAATACGAAATTCGGAGAGGATATCGGACTTTCCTGCACAAATCAACGGGAAATAGCCCCCGAAGGTCTAAGGACAAGCAAGAAACACCACGATATTACAAGCGATACCGAAATAGACGACATCGAAATAGACGATGAGTTCATATTGCAGAAAACCGAGGAACATATACCTATTGAACTTGAAAACAATCGGATTATCCGCGAAGCCAAAGAGGAGGAAATCAGGGAACGCGAAAAGTTTGCATCGGAAGAACCTAAGGCTTTTCAGGATGCCGTTCGTGAAATTACCGAACTCAAACTTGAAATGAAATTAATAAACGTGCATTTTTTGTTAAATAAAAAAAAGGTGATTTTTAATTTTACCGCCGACAGCCGCATAGATTTCAGGCAACTCGTAAAGCGTCTCGCCTCAATTTTCAGGACTCGCATTGAGATGAGACAAATCGGGGTGCGTGATGCAGCTAAGATACTCGGCGGTTACGGGGTTTGCGGGGAAATTTGCTGTTGCATACGTTCCAACTGCCATGTTAACTCCATATTCCTTAAAATGGCTAAAGACCAGGGGTTTGTTGTTAATTCCAGTAAGCTGACGGGTCTTTGCGGACGTCTGATGTGTTGCCTTGCTTACGAGAATGATTTTTACGTGGAGGAAAGAAAAAAATATCCGGAAATCGGGTCTGTTGTAATCGACGGGCAAAAACAGTTCAGGGTTTTTTCCATTAACGTCCTCAAAGATGAGGTTTACGTTATCGATGAACACCATCACCAGAAAAGCATTTCCCATACCGCCCTGCGTCTTACGGAAAAAGACAGGCAGGGAGTTTGCACTTACAAGATTATTGAAAATCGCCAAATACAATAGCGAGGAAGAATGAAATACGACAAGGAAAATATTCAAAAAGCTAAAGATATGGGAATTTTTGATGATTCCTTTGATGCCCCCGCTTTGCAATTAGACGAGGAAGAAAAGCGTCGTATGAACGAGGAGTTTACCCGTAGTCAGGCGGAAAATCAACCCCCCGACCTTCCCGAAAATGAGGCGGAAGTCCGCAAACGACGCAAGCAGTTGTCTAATCTAAATGTCGAGCTTACCTTTTTTGAAAGAATTATCCTGTTTTTCTTATCCATATTCGGTATCCAAACACAGGAGCAGTTTAAACTCAGGAAAATAGTCAAAAACACCGAGCGCGAACTCGGTAAAATAAAACCTCCTATCTACAACTCTCACAATAAGAGGATTACCAAATATTTCGCCTTCAAAATCCACGACCTTTACCTCAAACTTATTTGGATAAAAAAGATTTTCGATAATACATTCAACAATCAGGCAAAATGGGATAACCCGATGGCAAATAAAACCGTAGTGGAAGCTATTTTTGAAGCGCTTTCGGCAATAAATACGGACGAGGTGGAAAGTAAATTTTCCGTCAGAGGAATTGAGCTTATACTAAATCAATTTGACGACCCGAAAAGGGCTATCGAAACGCTCGAAAAAAGTCTTTACACCTATGTTTATTCAATAGACAAAGCCACAATCGAAAACGTCAATAAAATATACACAAATCTGGTGTATTTTAAAAATCTCACTGAGTTTGATTTTGTCGCGTTTTTTAAACGTTTTGACCCGACTTTCCATCCCGGTGTCTCCCCTAATTTTACCGATATACCCGGCGATGCGCTTGTGCCGTATCTTCGTCAACTTGAAGAGAATATCCTTCAAATCGACCTTGCTATGGACAATATTTTTATATTTAAAAATCTCGCCGCCATATCAAAAAGGTTCGCAGAGGAAAAATTAGCCGAGCAAGCCGAAGTTACGGATATTTCCGAAATACCCGAAGCCGATGAGATGCCGGTTGAAAAAATCGAAAACGAACTCATTGTCCTTTTTGAAATTTTAAAAGAACTTATGTATAAAAAACATATTACTCTCATTATTCAGGTAGTCAAATCCGACCCCCTTTATTCCCCGGCATTCGTTCATACGCGATACGACCTTTTTAAGTTGTATCTTGAAACCTTTGAAAAACGAATTAAAACCTCCGCCAAAATTATTATCAAAGACAAGAAAAAGAAAAAGATTATGGCTTATGCGCGAAAGCTTTTTTCGCAAATTGATTGGGTGGGAATTTATAGTCTCCAGCTTTCCGAAGAGCTTGAACAAAACAATTATCTGGGGTTTTCCTATGCGTTTCATATTGCAATAATAAACAGCTTTTTACGAAAATTCTTTGACGACCTTGTCCGTCCCGCAATAAATATACTTATGCTTAACGCAATTTTTTCGGAAAGAAATTTCCATAAAATGGTATCCGACACCTTTTATAACCTCGACAAATTCAAAAATGATTTCGACGTATTTTGCGTGGATATGAAAAATGACGGAAACTCCGGCAAGCGAATTTTAAACCTTCTTTCAAAAAAACAAAATTTCCAGAACGAACATAAAAATATGGTTGAAAAAGCAATAGTATCGGTAAACGGACGAGCCCGCGACCTCTACGAGGAATTCAACAAAATATTCTTCCTGCTTAATGATATAGTTTCCAAAGTGTATCTTGATATAGATGCCAAACCCCCTAAGTTTATCCGTAATATCAGGGGTATCGGCGGGTTTAGAAACGTTAAATTTCTCCAGCAAATCGAAAAAACCCATAAACTGCTCGGGACTATGAAGGAAATAATGGGTTTGCTTAAAAACCAATGATTTTCTACTATAAACTACGGGAGTTTATTTTCTGTGGCAATACAAAACGATAATTTTATAAAAGAAAAAGCAATACTTATATCGCTTCGTCTCCCGTGGGTTTCTATGGACGAATGCAGCGCCTCGCTTGAAGAACTCTCCGAGCTTGCCAAGACCGCAGGAGCTTCGGTTGTCGATATGATTATCCAAAATCGAAACACTATCGACCCCAAATATTATATCGGTAAAGGTAAAATCGGGGAAATACGCGAATTTTATGCCGATGAAGCAATCGACCTCGCAATTTTCGACAACGAACTGGCGCCGGCACAGGCGCGCAATATCGAAAAGGCTGTTTCCATGCGGGTTATTACACGCACCGAGTTGATTATGGATATTTTCGCAATCCGCGCCAAAACTCAAACCTCACGCCTGCAGGTTGAACTCGCCCAGCTTAAATATCTCCTCCCGCGCATTATCGGAGGTAAGGGCTTGACTATGTCCCGTATTGAGGGGGGTATCGGGATGCGCGGCCCCGGTGAAAAACAACTCGAAACAGACCGTCGTTACATAAAACGCAGGATTTACCTGATAGAACAGAAACTCAAAAAAATTGATAAAGTCAAGACCACTCAAAGAAAAAAACGTATGGAAGAGTTCAAAATCGCCATAGTCGGTTATACCAACAGCGGGAAATCCACTTTACTAAACCGCCTCGTTAAAAGCGAGGTGTTCGCCGAAAACCGTCTTTTTGCAACATTAGACACAACCACCCGAAAACTATGGCTTGGAGACGGAATAAATGTCGTTATAACCGATACGGTCGGATTTATCGGAAATCTTCCCACGGGACTGATTGAGTCCTTTAAATCCACGCTTGCGGATACAATCAATGCCGATTTGCTAATACATCTCGCCGATATATCCTCACCGTATTACCAAGACCAGATTCAAGTAGTGGAAACCACAACCCGCGAAATCGGCGCGGATAAAATTCCCGTTCTTCTTTGTTTCAACAAAATCGACAGGATTAACGCGGAATCATTGCTTGAAACGCGAAGGATATATCCCGATGCGATTTTTATTTCGGCAAAAGACGGGACTTATATTGAAAATCTCAAAGAAAGATTGAAGGATTCGGTAAAAAAAATATCGGGCATAAACGAAAGCCCCGGAACGGAGGATGAAAAATGACAAACTTAGTATTGGTAACGGGAGCAACGGGCTTTGTGGGTTCAAACCTCTGCGCCGACCTTGTTAAACGGGGATATAAAGTAAGGGCGCTTGTCCGTAATAAAAAAAAGCTATATATGCTTGAAGGTGTTGATACGGAAATCGCATGGGGTTCGCTTGAACAACCGGAATCACTTGAAGCCGCCTGCAAGGGTGTCGATTATATTATAAATGTCGCCGCTTTGGCTTCCGACTGGGGAAAATACAAAGATTTTTATATCCCCAACGTCAAGGGCGTTGAGTATCTCCTGAATTTCTCGCTCAAAGAAAATATAAAGCGCTTTGTTCATATCAGTTCAATCGCCATACACGGTTTCGGCAACCATATAGACACAACCGAGGATGGCCCGTTTTTCCCGACAAAATTCCCGTATTGCGTTACTAAAATGGAAAGCGAAAAACTGCTCTTTGATTATTATAAACGTCATAAACTACCCGTTACGGCAATTCGTCCGGGCAATATTTTCGGCGAAAAAGACACCCTGACTTTCGCCCCTATTGCCGCGGCATTGGAAAAACGTCAGCTTCCCTACGTGGACGGCGGAAAATGGCTGACCTGCCCGGTCTCGGTTTATAACCTTAACGATGCAATAATAGCCGCTATGGAAAACGACAAAGCGATAGGCGAGAGCTTTATTATAACAGACGGCTTGAAAATCACGTGGAAAGAGTGGAGCAGGAAACTTTGCGGCGGACTATGCGTTATAGAATCTCCGCACAGCTATCCGGGATGGTTTGCACGGTTTCTCGGCGCATCTATGGAGGGTATATATAAGCTGTTTCGCGCGAAATGCCCGCCCCCGTTGACACGTTACCGCACCCAACAGGTCAGTTCCAACTACCATTTCTCAATAGAGAAGGCAAAACGTTTGCTGGGATGGTATCCGCGGGTTGATATTGACGATGCCATAATGCGCACGGTTGAATGGTATAGGGAACACGTCAAGGCAATTGAATAAAAAAATTTGAAAAAAAACTTGTCAATATTTCAGATTAGGTATATAATAAACCGTAATATGATATGAAAAAAAGCAGGAGGATTTTATGGAAAAAAGAAGTTCTCCGAGAATAGAGCTTGACCTTGCGGTTACTGCTGTTGTGGACGGGGCAAGAATACCCTGCACCATTAAAAATTTATCGGATACCGGGGCTTTTTTACTTGTGGATAGTAATTATCGGGATACTCTTCCCGATGAGCTTATTGATAAGCGGGCGTTTTTTACCATCAACGCTATGCCTCAGTCGATGAGCACATTTTACGGGAGAATTGTCCGCTTTTGTTGCGATGTCAAAAAGCGGTTTATCGCAGTCCAGCTTATTAACAATTAAAGCTATCGGAAAATAATTCCAACTCAGCTATTCTCATTATCTTTGCAAATAGTATAAAAAAATATACGGTTCGGGAGTATTATCTCCCCTTTTTTGGTTAAAAAACCCTCATTTTTTATTCAAATGCCTGTTTTTACTCAAAATTTCCGTTTTAAGCAAGTCTATATTTTCGGTCGAAAATTTTATTTCATTATAATTCAGGCAATTATAAAATTTTAGTTCAATACGGCACGGTATTTGCAATATTATATTGAAATTTGCAAGCAGGAGGAGTTATATGTGTCCGTTAAAAGAAGTATGCGAATTTTACGGCAAGGGAAACAGCGCGAAACTTTCCGAAAATGAGCTTAAGCTTATGAAAAATGCCTTTTGTGAATCAGAATTGTTCCTTTTAAATAACGATTGTAAGATTTTTTACCTCTATATGAAAAGCATTCGTCCCGCCGATGCGATGTTGCCGGTGGGAAAATTCTAAAATTTCGCCACCTCCAAAATATTTTTAAATCGGCAGTCTTATACAGGCTGTCGATTTTTTTATGGAACGGTCAGCATCCCCGTCATTCCGATTAAGCTACTTTAGTTTTACCCCTGAATAATCTCCTCGCGATAAGTTAGATTCCTCACGGGTTAGACTGACGATGGTATAATCAGAATGACACTATACTCACGGGTTAGACTGACGATGGTATAATCAGAATGACACTTAGCACGGGTTAGACTAACGATGGTATAATCAGAATGACACTTAACACGGGTTAGACTGACGATGGTATAATCAGAATGACACTTAACACGGGCGGACATTGCGCGTAGTAGAAATGACATCTCATCCCCGTCATTCCGATTAAGCTACTTTAGTTTTACCCCTGAAGAATCTCCTCGCGATAAGTTAGATTCCTCACGGGTTAGACTAACGATGGTATAATCAGAATGACACTATACTCACGGGTTAGACTAACGATGGTATAATCAGAATGACACTATACTCACGGGTTAGGCTAACGATGGTATAATCAGAATGACACTTAGTAGGGGTTAGAATCCTTTGCTGCCAAGTCATTGCTTAGTAAGCGGCTCGGCAAACTTACCACATCCTTGAAACTCGGGTGCCTCTGTAAAAATAGCCGAGAATATCGTTATAACGATACCCGCTGACCGCCATCCCCTGCGCATCCCACTGCCCCATACCTACGCCATGCCCGTAACCAACACCCTGAACGGTTATTTTATCCTCCGACAGACGGATATTTGCGCGGGTACTTTTCATAATAGTTGCCCCGACAATCATACGAAAATCGTTTCCGCTCATCGGTATTTTATTGCCGAGACTGTCCGTTATCTCCAAGCGTGAAATACGCTGAGAGGGGCTTCTTTCGATTACGTTTATCGCTACGATTTCGCCGGGAATTAACCCGCCTGCCTTACTTTTAAATTCGCTGAGCAAAATGCCGATTTCCCAGTTATAACTCTCATAAATTCTTCCGAAAGATGAGTTAACCGGCATAAGGTAGGGACGGGTTTCACCGAACATAGCCTCACTCGATTCGGTCAAACCTCCCGCACAGGAATGATAATACGCCTTGATAATCTTTCCCTCATATTTAATTACCTCGCCCATAGTGTTGTTTACCGCAGCGGTTGTAAATTTCGTTTCGGCATCCATACCCCCGTAAACCTGCGAACGGGTGTCGGCATACAAATCAAATCCACGGTTAAGCGCTCTTGCCCTGACTATTTCATAAATAGCATAAGTCCGTGAAGCTACCGCCTGCGCCTTTAATGCATCATTTTCCCAAAGAGCAGGCACCTCCATAGGCAAAACCCCGTAAAGATAGCTTTCTATATCCAAAACGTTTACAAGCATCAAATCATTACCGGTATTTATAACTCTCGCTATACCGCGGTATCTTTTTCCGTTGAAAAGGAAATACTCGGATGGGGCAATCTCGATTTGGTCTATATGAGTGGAAACCCCGTTGACAACCATCGCTCCATCCGCAATCCTGATATTGACGTTGCCTCGTCCTATCTCGCTTCTGGTATTAGCGGAAAATATAAAGCTGTCGTGGGGACGAATTACAATCTCACCGCCCCTGTGCAACAAAACCCGCACCATCGGGGATGCGTGATGTATAGGTCGTTGAAAATCCGTGCATCCGTTAATAAATATTAAAAACATTCCCGTCAAAACAGGTATAAAGAATCTTTTTTTCATAATTGCTCCGAAATTTAATAGTTACATTAAATATCGGATTTTTAAAGCAAACTTTGATATTTTAGATAATTTCAAGGATAAAAAATTCAACTTGTTTTTCGAGTTTAGCGAGGTCTTTGTTGTTGAATATTACGAAATGCGACCTGTCCCTGAGAAGCTCAAGGTATTTTTGGGCGTTGAGGACATCCAAAACTCTCGCTTTATCCCAGCCGCGATATTTTTGCACCCGTTCTAAAATATCCCCGTTCGGAGCATCAACGCTGACAATAAAATCGCATACCTCATCCAACCCTATTTCAAAAAGAAGCGCTGCATCTATTACATAATTCTTTGACGGATTACGGGAAATTTCCGCAATAATCTCATCTTTCATACGGGGATGAACTATCGAGTTAAGACGGGATAGCTTGCGTGAATTGGCAAACACAATCGCGCCGAGATTTTTACGGTTTACATTCCCGTCTGTGTCAAGGATTTCATTACCGAACTCCTTAACAATAGCTTCCTTTTCGGATTCAAGCGCGCGATGGCCGAACGTGTCAACGTCTAACACAACAAACCCGTAATCCCGCGCAAGAATCTGCGCCACCGAGGATTTACCGCTTCCGACTTTCCCCACGATACCGATTACATAACTCCGTTTACCTATAGCATCAAGAAGACTCGAATTCATTTTCAATAATACGCTCTATTTCTTCTAAATTTTTGTGTTTATAAAAAAGCTCAATAATACGCGCTTGCACATCAAACCGATGTATAAAATTGCAACGGGAGCAATCCCATATCTTACCCTCCCCCGTATCCATCCGGACACCTCCGCGACTCTCCTTATCGCAGGGGTAAAACGGACAATAACAGAATGCACACCCCAACCCGTCCTGATTATCGGGGATTTTATGACAGGGATAATAAGGGCAGTCCGTAAACGATGTGTGTTTCAGGAAAAACTTAAGTTGGCGTTCAAACCAAAATCTTGTGTCTTTTTTCATTTAATCGGCTTTTTCCGTAAATTCACTTAAAAGTCTTTCGCGTGTTCGGGCATCAATAGTCTCCTCAAGTTTAAACTCGGGAACATAATACCCGAAATCCTCAACGCCGACCAAAGTTTTATATCTAATCCTGATATGCCCGTTGACCCAGAAATTACGCAATCCCTTCAGGTTCAGCCCTTCATAATTAATTATATATTCAAGCTGACGGGAATTTTTAATCTCGCCATGCAAATTTAAAACGTCGCGAAGATTATCAATCGTATAATAGCTACCGAAAGTCTCCTTAGCAAGACTTTCAAAAATATTCCTGTTTTTATCCGTGAAAGACACAACATAAACGGGGATAGCGTTCTCGCGGGCATAGGTAATCAAAACACGGTAATCATAAACGCTGAAACTCTCGCGTCCGGTTTCCCCCGAAACAAATAAAACAATCGCCTTGTTACGGTTTACATTCAAAAGACGCGTTGTAGCATCATAAACCGCCGTGCCGAGATTACGGGGATAATTTCCGGTAAACCCATCGCGCTCAATAATATTAATCGGCAAAAGCACGTTGGCATCCATCCTCCCCGTAGAAACAATATCATTATCAACAATAGTAAGTTCTATCCAATCGTTGCCGGTCATATTTTCGAGGAAAGTTCGCATAGCTCCGACAAGCTCCGGCTGATACCCCGAAGAGGCAAGACTTTTGTCGACTACAAACTGTATATACATATTATCACGATGTTTATGGGTAGCGCCAAGTCTTGTAAACGGGATAAGCTCGCCCTCCTCCCAAATGGAAATATTTTCCTCGGTAAGGTCATAAATCGGGTCGCCCCGCCTGTCCCATACTCTCAAATGTATAAAATTATGGGGATAAGACTGAAGCCATACCTGCTTAACCGAAACGCCGAGATTTGCATATCTCAACTCAAGCGGGATATATACCGCAATATTCTGCGAATTAAAGTCGGTATTATAAATCATATCGCGGGAATCTATACAAATACCGAAAGGAAACTGCAACCTGTCCTCATCAACCCCAAGAGTTTCCATAGAGCGACGGGTAATATCATAGACAAAAATACCCTGTCTTCCGTCCACAATAAAAAGCCTGTTGCCTTTTAACTCAAGCCCGCGAGGCTGTGTAAGTATCCCCTCGCCGATAATTTCGATTATATTGCCGAAATAGTCGAAACTCACAACGCGGTTGTTGTGTGTATCGGAAACATAAATAACCTCGCCTCTGCCTGCAATATCGGTGGGACGGTTTAAATCATTTTCGCCGACAGACTGTATCCATCCACCCTCAAGATTAAATTTTTGAACGCGGTTATTTCCGTTATCTACGACAAACAAATATTCATCCTCTGAAATATATAATCCCATAGGACCTGAAATATTAGTCTGTTCATACCCGCTGACACCGAACTCGCCGATATGCCGACCGTTTTTTCTAAAAATATAAATCCTGTCCTGACGGTAATCCGCTATAAAAATATGGTCGTTATAAATCGCAACACCGGTGGGCAAGCCGAACATAGACAAATCGCCGAAACGTCTCCCAATCTGCCTTACGACATTACCGTTACCGTCAACCTCAACGACATAGCGGGTTTTCGCGGTGGACACATAAAGCGAGTCGCTTCTCTCATCATAGGCTATAAACGAGGGGCGGATAATTTTATGCTTCCCATCGGTAATCCCGTCGTATATATGAGAAAGCACGTAGGAATCGCTGTAATCATAGCTTTTGTCGATAGCAAGACGGAAATAGAGGTCGTTGAGTTTTTGCTTGACCTGATAATTTCCGCCGCCGAGCCTGATAAGATTTTCCCATTCATCAATAGCATTACGGGCATAGCCCGCGTTAAGATAAGCATTACCGAGATAATATCTTGCGCGGAAGTTTCGGGGGTCTAATGACAGAGCCTTATTATAAAGCTGGATTGCCGCTTGATACTCGCGGTTATAAAACCGCACCATCCCCGCCCTGAACTCCTGTTCGGCAAGTATCTGTGCAATATCGCGCTCATCCTCCACCGATACGGCAACAAAATTAGTATCTTCAAAATCGGGATAATCGCTACCCTCGCCTAAAAACTCACACGACAGGATTAAGCCGAGAAACGGGATAAAAAGGAATAAAACCGCAAATTTTCTCAAATTCCCCTCCATACCCATACGGGATACAATACATTATAATAGAAAAAAAATAAATTGTCATTTTTTTAGTGGAAAGAGGGAAAGATACCGCGGTCATCTTGATAACGCTCCCCTCGATACACCTCTCTGTGTTCGGCACTCGGGGAGCGAGAGCCTTCTAAACCAACTGGTCATCTCGATACTCGCCTGTCGGCGAACTCGATGACCGAAATATTATCTAAAAGTCCTCTCTTAAACCATCCGGTCGCCGAGTGCCACTCGCCAATTTACCGGCTACTTTAGCAATGCTATATAAATTGGTGAGGGGTGTATTGAGGCGACCCCTGCACCCGCAGAGTGTCATTCCGATTGCTCTACTTTAGTCCAACCCCTGAAGAATCTATCTTACTGAATTGAGATACACTTCACCAAGTTAGACTGACGCGGATATAATCAGCATAACACGGCGGAACGGTCGCCTCGATTGCCCCATCCATAAAAAAAGACTGCCTTTAACGGGCAGTCTTTTTGCTAAACAAGATTGAAAGCTACTACTTACATTCTAGTCAAGGTTTCTTTTGAATAACCTTCAATTGTGATTTCAAGAGTGTCGCCGCTAACCTTATAGGTAAAGGTTGTTTCATCACTTTTAACACCAAGAAGTTCAGCCCAATATTTGCCTTCTCCGTTTGAAGCTTCATAATACCAAAGCCCGGAAAGACCGCCAAAACCCATTTCACCATTAGCTTTGAATTCATAAACAAGCGAACCATCAACACCCCACTTGCCGACCAATTCCTGGTCAATAGCGGGACCACAGCTTGCTACGAAAGCAACAAAAGCTACCATTGCAAAAACCATTCCGATTCTTTTAAGCATATATATGCCTCCTAAAATAAAATTTGGCAAAACAAACCCACCGTCCAAATGTCGGTTATTATTATATAATATATAAAAAATAATTTCAAGTTTTATTTAAAATAAACACAAATTATTATAAACAAATTTTGCATTATACTAAGCGCTTATGCATTATATAGAAATAAAATAATGGCATTGTGAAAACCACCAAAGCATCAGAAAAAAAATGCAAAAAAACTTGACTTTTTGCGTAAAACCGCGTAATATTACTATGCAGAATAAATAAGAAAAATCTTTTTATCGCACCTCCGCCGGCGGGCAGGTTGCATTACTTGTCCGTCGGTCTTATTTATCCGTTTACGAAAGAAGGGGGGAGGGAATTATAAATAGAACGACAATCGTTTAATTTATATCGCACCTCCGCCGTCAGGCAGGCAATACGTTCTGCCTGACGGTAATAATTACGACAACACCAATTTTTATTATATCGCACCTCCGCCGGCGGTTTAGTTTTAGGACTATCCGCCGGTTATTTTTTATACGTCGAGACAAATCAAACATACGTCATCGTCAAATTCGGAGCTTCCGCGAAAATCGACAAGTTTTTCCACAAGCCTTAAAACAAAACGGCTTGACGGCAGGACTTTGTATTTAGATATGGCTTTTTCAAGATATGCGCTTTCAAAATCGGCAAGATTTCCGTTGGGGTTCTCCCGCTTTTCATTGATATTAACCGTCTCGGTAAACCCGTCCGTGTATAACAACAGCTTTTCCCCTTTATTCAATACTATATGTTCGTTACTGTAACCGATTTGAAGTTCGTTCATCACCTTGTTTTCGTGAACCCCCAACGGGATTCCGGTATTCTTACTTTCAAGCATCTCATAGCCGGACTTTTTTATTATAAACGGGGCGTTATGACCCGCATTGGCATATACCAAATCGCCGTTGGATGGGGTAAAGATTCCGTAAAACGCCGTGATAAAATTCCCGCCCGTCTTGTTGAACAGGAACTCGTTAAGTTGGATAATAAACTCGGCGGGGTTGTCGATAATTTCGGCAAACTGGAGCGTAAAACTTTTTACCATAGAGGTAACAAACGCGGCGGGAACACCATGCCCCGACACGTCGCTTAAAAATATCCCGATTTTATCGCTTCGCGCGGTTTTAAAATCTATAAAGTCGAAGAAATCGCCCCCGACTTTATCCATCGGCTTATAATAAAACGCGATATTGGGATAACGCGACTTTGTAGGAATAAGGCTCATCTGTATCTTTCTTGCGATAACCAACTCAAATTCCATCGCTTCATTACGCGCCCTGAGTTTGTTTCGTTCCTCCTCAAGTTCGGTGTTGGTATCCAATAGCTTTTTTTCAATCTTCCTGCGATACGACACCTCTTCCTCAAGTTTAATCATCTCGCGCAAATCCTGCGCTACTATTATCATACCCATACGGTCGCCTATTTTGTCTTTATAAATAGATAGATTAATATTAAACGGGATTTTCTCACCCGCTTTCGTCAGGAAATTCAGTTTTTTGGATACCGAAACAAGGTTTTTATCCACCTCCCGTATAATATCGCTTAATATATCCTTTTCGTAGATAAGCCCGTCAAAAGTTTTACCCAAGATTTCGTTTTCCTTGTATCCCAGAAGGGTTAAAGTCGCATCATTAACCTTGATAATTTTACCGCCCGAATCCGAAAGTATCAAAAAGTCCTGCATCTGCGATATAATCTCATCAACAACGACCTCCGGGGTTATTTCAAGGAATTTATACTTCAAAATAGCAATCCACAATCCCAAAAACCAGAACCCTATCATAATATGGCCTATCGGTGGAACAGTATGCACTCCTAATCCGGGTAGAAATATATTAAAAAAAGGCACCGATATAATAGCTACCGATGAGCATAAAAGTATGGTGTAAAATTGCTTTTTTGATTTGATGGTTTTTTCCTGTCCTGCCCAAATCCCTAAGGCAATAAGGGCATAAACACTGTAACCGAGATTAAGTATGGAAAAGGCAATGGTTTTCGGAGCGGAAAAATCTATTTTTTCACTCCACCCGTAAACGGCAGGCTCAAAATTATGCACCATCAGAGTATCGAAAATACCGAAATATGCCAAAACCATCATAGGTATATAAAACAGGATAACCAAATATTTGTGAGGGGTTTTCTCAAGCCGACCCGATAATGCCCATACGAAATGTATTAAAATAGCCTGCGAGGTGGTCCATCCAAGCACCGTGAACCTGTACCAAAACCAGACCGCCTCTTTGCTTGGTGCGGAAAACATAAACGTATATCCGAAAGACCAAATCGCAAGCGCTATTGAACTTAGAAAAAGTGCAAGATGGGTATTATTTTTTAAGCCGAGTTTTAGGGAATAAAATGCCGAGAAGAAATAACAGATAAAGAAAAAAAATGAAATAAGCGACATTATAAACGCCATATTTCCCTCTGAAAATTTCACCCACAAGTAATTTTAGCATAAACCCCGTATTAGTCAATAAAAAATATTAATATATGAAAATATAAAAAACGAATTGAAATTTAATCCGAAACCTCGCTTAAAACCCTAAACATCACAACGGCAAACGAATTTGAAACGTTAAGCGAATTTTTTTTACCTGCCAAACGTATTTTTGACACGCAATCGCAAATCGAAAGAATATCATCCGTGATTCCAAACTCCTCGTTGCCGAACACAAACGCGGTCTTGGAAAATTCTTTCAGCAAGGAAAACTCCTTAGCATCGGATGCGGTTTCCAAAGCGATAATACGGTATCCCCTATCGCGATAATGTCCGATAGCATCGCGTGTGTTTTCAAAATACCTCCACTTAACGTAATCGACGGTTCCCATAGCGGTACGCTCAATTTTCATCGACGGAGGCTTCGGGGTGATACCGCACAGGGCGAGTTCCCCCGTGCCGAAACAGTCGGCGCTCCTGAAAATATTGCCCACGTTGAACGGGGAACGGATATTATCGAGAATAGCGGCCGTATCAAGTCTTACCGCATCCCGTTCGTTGTCGAAACGTTTAACGTCATAGAATTTTTCCCCCACAGCCTCATCTATTAATTCAAGAAGGTTATGAAAACAAAAATTTAAAGCGCGCACCTTTTGCGAATCGTCCGGAACAGTGTCCCATCCCGATAAACGGTTGTCGATAATCTCAAAAGCCCGTGAGATTTTCGGGTGAGTCCTTTCGGGTTCAAGGTATTGTAAATAGATATGCAAAACCTCAAGGCTTGCGGGGTTTCCGGTTTTGAGTTTTTTTTCGGCGCTTCTTACAGTTTCGGCAAGTTTGTAAATCTTTTGCTTGACGTTCAGCTTGATAAACTTATTCTTGGCAATCATCGCGCGCCCATATTTTCAAGGATAAAGGCTTCGATTTGCAGATAAGCAAAATCTTCGGGCATAGTCTTTGATTTAATTTCAACATCGCTTGCAAGATTAATTACTTCGCTTACGAATTTTAAATCGACAAAGCGCGCGTATTGACGCAAATAATGCAACTGACCTCTTTTTATTCCCAAAAGCTCTTCAAGGTTGGGTTTATTACGCAATGCCAAATAGCCCCAGAGATTTTGCGCGGTTTTCATAATCATAGCATTAACCGCTATAACCGATGAGTTTTTATCCAATTTCATATCGCTTAACGTTATAAGCGACTTGCGCGCATCCTTGCTGAAAAACGCCTCAAGAAAGTCAAAAATTCCCGCATTACCGGCGCGTGAAAGCGCAGCCTTTGTATCCTCATAACTGATAGTCCCGTCATCTCCCGCGTATTCGGTCAACAGCTTTATATACATAGATACGGTTTCAATATCCCCGTTTGCAAGCTCCACAATTAAATCGACCGTTTCCTCATCAACCCCGATTTTCTCCTCGCCGAACTTCCGTCTGATATAGCTTTCCACCTCGCGCTCATACGCCTTGCGAAAGTTTTTAATCTCCAAGTCCTTTCTGCCTGTGAACTCATTTTGTATCTTTTTGGACGGGTCTTTCCATTCCACTATAAGCATCGTATCGGGATTGGGGTTTTTAATATAAGCGGAAAAAAGCGAGGTGAACTCCTCCAGAGACGAGTGATTTTCCGAACTTGTTTTTTTCATATTATCCACGTTGCGGACTATAACCACGTTTTGCGAACCGAAAAGCGAGTTTTGGATACACTGATTAAATATAACGTTCGCGTTAGCTTCATCGGCGTAGTATATGGTAATATCATCGCGGGAAACGTCCTTTATAAGCCCATCGACAAATTCATTTTTATAAACCTCGTTTTCACCTGTCAAGAGATAAATTGTTTTCATCTTCAGCTCCGAGAATAAGATATCTGCCGTCCTTGCCGGCGTATTCCGACTGCCACCCGTCAACAATCGCCTCTGCCGTAAATTGAGCCATACGCTCCACCATAATAGGCATAACGCGGTTGGTATTATATTCGTTGGTATTCATAACCAAAATACGTTCTTCTATTGATCTTCCCGCCTCTTTGATAGTATTAAAGCGGTCATCCCACGAGTAGTCGATTTTCATAGTGTAGATAAGCCCGTCAACGTTGGTAATAATATCCGCCGAGTATATATCAAAGGTGCGGATATTTCCGCTTATTATAGCCTGAGCAAGCCCCATTCGCGGGACAACAATCAACCCCCGCGCCTCAAGTTCAAGTCCGAGACGACGGTCAAACTCGCTTTGCAGGGTATTGCGCGTATCAAATTCCCATCGTATATCGCGGGTTTCGGAAAAATCGGTAAACAGCGTAACATAAACCCGCTTCACGTTCGGCAACAGCCCGGAACTCTTTCCTATAACCTCAATCCGTTCCTCCTCGCTTGTATAGAACACAGTCCGTTCCAAAGCGCGGATATTCACAGGCATCCTGTCGAGACTGCTTTCAACACGTTCGGGCGCAAACCTGACGGGAAGCCCCTGTTTTTCGGCGGTTTCGCGCAAAACAAACGCGTAATCCCTTGCGCACCCGACAGCTATCAGGCACAGAAAACAAAGCAAAGTCCAAACCCAAAATCGTTTATCCATCCGAAACCCCGAAAAATTATATACTTATTTTATATGATGGGATAGAAATTATCAAGCCCCGCACCAATTTAATAAGTAAGCCATTGAAGTAAGGTAAATTGGTGCGGGGCAGGCCCCTTCTCCAATTTAATGCGGTTATCTCGATACTTTTCGCTTCGCGAAAAACTCGATAACCGAATTGTTATCTAAGAGACTTTTCTTAAATCACCCGGTCATCGAGTTCGCCGTCAGGCGAGTATCGAGATGACCGATTGCGTAACCGGACGGTTGCCTCGATACCCTTTCGGCTCCGCTCAGGGCAGGCTTTTCGCTTCGCGAAAAACTCGGCAACCGGTTTGTTATCTAAGAGACTTTTCTTAAATCACCCGGTCATCGAGTTCGCCGTCAGGCGAGTATCGAGATGACCGATTGCGTAACCGAACGGTCGCCTCGATACTCCTCACCCGCACCAATTTGTAAAGCCGCACCTAAAGTAGTCCGCAAATTGGTGCCGGGTTCGGCACTCGGCTGCAGGTTGGTTATCTAAAAGTCTTTTCTTAAACCATCCGGTCATCGAGTTCGCCGACAGGCGAGTATCGAGATGACCGATAGGGCTTGGTGTATCGAGGCGACCGCCCCTGTCCCGCTTTGTAAAAAAATATTGACTTATCCCTATCGGGCTTTATAATATTGGAACGCTACGGGAGTTCGGTTATGTCCGTTAATGATTATATCAAAGAAGTTAAAAATCAATACGCCACGGGGAAATCCACTGAGCATAGTTACAGGGGGTATCTGCAAAATATGATTAACGGTTTGGTTGATGACATAAACATCACCAACGAGCCGAAGCGTCAGAGATGCGGCGCTCCCGATTATATTATCACCCGAAACTCCATTCCCGTCGGTTATATCGAGGCAAAGGATATAGGCGCAGACTTAAACAGGGAGGAAAAATCCCCGCAGATGCAACGCTATCTTAAAAGCCTTGATAACCTTATCCTTACCGATTACCTTAACTTCAGGTTTTTCCGATACGGAAAAAAGGTTGATGAAATAACTATCGGCGTTGTTGAGAAAGGAGCGGTTAAACCCGATAAAACCGAATTTGCGAATTTTCAGGCAAAAATCCGCGACTTCTGCGATTTCAGAAGTTTTACCATCGTATCGGCTAAGGATTTAGCCGTAATGATGGCACATAAAGCCCGTCTGATGGAGGAAGTGCTGTTCAACACGGTCAGCGAACAGGACGAGCATAATACGCTTCGCAGTCAATTGGATGCGTTTAAGAAAATCCTTTTACACGACTTGGATGAAAAAACCTTTTCCGATATTTACGCACAGACCATAGCATACGGACTTTTTGCCGCGCGTCTCCACGATGAAACCCCCGGCGACTTTTCCCGTCAGGAGGCAAGAGGGCTTATCCCGCGCTCCAACCCTTTCCTGCTAAATCTCTTTGACTATGTCTTAGGACCTGAGCTTGACGACAGGGTGGCGTGGATTGTCGATGATTTAGCCAATATTTTCGGCGCTACGGATTTAAAGGCTTTGCTTTCCGATTTCGGGAAAACCACAGGGCAAAACGACCCCTTTATCCATTTTTACGAAACCTTCCTTGCCGAATACGACCCTCACCTGAGAAAGACGAGAGGGGTTTATTACACCCCCGAACCCGTTGTCGATTTTATTATCCGGGCGGTTGACGATATTCTTAAAACAGAGTTTAAACTCGAAAGCGGATTAGCCGACACAAGTCTTGTTAAAATCAGGCGCAAAGCAGAGGAAAACGATAAAGAAGAGGAAATTGTCGAAGTCCATAAGGTTCAGATTCTCGACCCCGCCGCGGGAACGGGAACTTTCCTCTCCGAAACCGTAAAACGGATTTACCAAAAATTTCAAACACAAAAAGGCGTATGGCAACAATACGTCGCGGAACACCTTATCCCCCGACTTAACGGCTTTGAGATACTTATGGCGCCTTATACTATGTGCCATCTTAAACTTGAGATACTTCTCAGGGAAACGGGATTTTTCCACACGGGAAAGGGAAATCGTCTAAGGGTGTTTTTGACCAACAGCCTTGAGGAAGCTCACCCCGAAATTGAGGGACTTTTCGCTTCGTGGCTTGCAAGGGAGGCTAACGAGGCGAGTAAAGTCAAGCGCGAAACCCCCGTTATGGTCGTTATGGGAAACCCGCCTTATTCAATAAGCAGTTCCAATACAAGCGATTGGATTCAAAACCTGATTAAGGATTACAAAGAAAACTTAAACGAAAGGAAAATCAATATAGATGATGATTATATAAAATTTATCCGTTTCGGTGAGCATTTTATAGAAAGGAACGGCGAGGGTATCTTAGCGTTTATTTCAAACAACAGCTTCATAGACGGTATTACTCACAGGCAGATGAGGAAACACCTGCTTGAAACCTTTGATGCTATCTATATATTGGATTTACACGGGAACGCCAGAAAAAAGGAAACCTGTCCCGACGGTAGTCCCGATGAAAACGTTTTCGATATTATGCAGGGCGTTTCAATAAACATTTTCGTAAAAATAGCGGATAACGCTAATTGCTTAACCGATATTTCAGAAGAGCGGACAAGGAAACTTGCAACGGTTTTCCATTATGAACTTTACGGGAAAAGGGATACAAAATACGCCTTCCTCAAAGATAACTCCCTTAATTCCGTTAAATGGAACAGACTTAAATATACCGAGCCTTATTTTTTCTTTGTTCCAAAAGACTTTTCTAAAATTAATGATTATGAATCTTTTATAAAATTAACCGATTTAATGCCGGTGTATGTTTCTGGTATCCAGACTAAAAGGGATAAAGTAACTATTGCAGTTAATCAAAAAGATTTAGTTCAAGTCAAAGAAGTTTTTTCCTCAAAAGGAATAGAAGAGATAAGAAAAAACCTGGGATTACCTTTGGATGGTCGGGATTGGAAAATTGAATGGGCAAAAAGCGATTTGATAAACAACAACCCAACATTAACAAAAATTCATTACAGACCTTTTGATTATAGATATACATATTATACAGGAAAATCCAAAGGTTTTCTTGCATATCCAAGAAATGAAGTCATGAAACATTTCCTTAAAGGAAATAATATCGGGTTAATTATGCCCCGTCAATGTAAAGGTAAAAATGGGTTTGAACACGGTTTTGTCTCGAAAAACATAATTGATGTTGCTGCTGGGGATGCTTTTTCGGGTTCCGGCACATATTTTTTCCCCCTCTACCTCTACCCTGATGATGATGATTTTGAACAAAAACGGAAGCCGAATCTTAATGATAAAATCATAAAGGAGATAGAGGAAAGCACAGGGCTGAAGTTCACGGAGGAGGAAACTCCCCCGTGGGTTGAGGAAACGAAAAGCGATGATTTAAGTAAGCGGACTTTGTTTGCGCCTGTGGATATACTCGACTATATCTATGCAGTCCTGCACAGCCCGTCCTACCGTGAGAAATACAAGGAGTTTCTGAAAATCGACTTTCCGCGAGTTCCGTATCCGCAGGATAGGGAAAGGTTTTGGAAATCGGTAATTATCGGGAAGATGCTAAGGGAAATCCATCTGTTGGAGCATCCGATAACGGAAAGGTTGGAAACGGAATATCCGCGTGAGGGTAATAACGTAGTGGAAAAGGTGGAATACCGGGACGGAAGGGTGATAATCAACGCGGAGCAGTATTTCGGTAAAGTTCCGGTCGAGGCGTGGGAGTTCTATATAGGGGGTTATCAACCGGCGCAGAAATGGCTCAAAGACCGTAAAGGGAGGACGTTAGACTATAATGATATACAACACTACCAGAAAATAATTGCGGCATTGTGCGCAACCTGTCGCATAATGAGTGAGATAGACAAGGTGTAGGGTCGCCTTGAATGGGGTTGCCTCGATACACCTCGCTTCGCGAAAAACTCGGCTGCAGGTTGGTTATCTCGATACTTTTCGCTTCGCGAAAAACTCGATAACCGAATTGTTATCTAAAAGTCTTTTCTTAAACCACCCGGTCGCCGAGTGCCAAGCCTCTTACGCAGTAAGGGCTTGGTGTATCGAGGCGACTTCCCGGTCATCG
>Ga0334900_1000544_pt1 | contig 53395 bp, 54 predicted proteins | sample GraSluR3_MG_2_FD_207231 | JGI IMG/M metagenome (GOLD analysis project Ga0334900, IMG submission 207231) | Sludge microbial communities from methane-producing bioreactor in Wageningen University, Netherlands - Granular Sludge_31_08-R3 | ecosystem: Engineered > Bioreactor > Anaerobic >... | reverse complement strand
TGGAGAGAATGGCTGCTTCGCCAAATCAATTTCAAGTCGATGCCGTTCATTTTTTCAGGATTCTCGTTTTTTTACGACAGGTTACGAGCCATCATGGCTGATTATTCCGGACACTAGTGATCTGGGTTGTTTTTTCCCGATCCCTTTCCCGAATACCCTTCGCCAACAATTTGACCATTCCAGGCAAGTTGTCCGGTGCTCTGGCTGTATGTCCATGGCACATCATTCTCCAATCCGTTTTCATAATTAAGATTGTGCATTAAAGGTGAAAATTACAATTTTTATAAAAATAGCACTGCTTCTTGTATTTATATATTTCAGGCATTTTACTATTTTTTTTGATTTGTGAATGAATTTCAAAATACAGTAATTGTATTAATCTAACCCATGTGCAGCCAGTTCTGCCTTTGATCTGTATTGGCGAGCAACAAATAAATTGCAAATATAATAAGAATTGTTCTTGGTTTTTGCCCTCTCTGCCATTCTCTTTAGTTCTTTCTTGACGTCGTTTGGGCTAAGATAGACTCCAGGCCTTGGAACATAATCCATAGCTTCGGAGCATGTTTTGCTTTCATTGAGCATGTTTGTTATTAAAAGCAACAAACTTTCACTCATGTTCCAATGCAAGGTGTTTTGTTTTCCAAAAAAATATTCCACTACAGTTCTTAAGTTATTTTGTTCGCAAAGCGTTAAATTTGGCATTGTGTGACTTCCTTCATGTGAATTGAGTTTATAATTTTTAAAAAAACATTTTCTTTGAAATTGCCTTGTATCGTTATAATTTCATTCGGTCTTGATCTGTTGATGATATATAAGTATGTTTCCAGATTACCCAATTTTTTTTCTATATGAAAAACTGATATATTTCTCAATTCATAGTATGCCAATTTTTCGATATTTTTTAGCATGTCAATTTTTGTGAGCAAATTTATTCTCCAGATAAAATTGTCAATTTTATTTCTAGGCTCACTGTCATTTGGTGTTTTTAAAAATGTAATTACAAATTGATCAAATAAAGTAAATGAAGATTCCGGCAGATCAAATTGATCGTTTACTAATTTTCCAATAATTAGATGATTGTCTTTGTCATATTTAATTGCAGTGGAATTCTGAGCGAATCCAATCTGCTTTGGATCTTTCGGTATGGAGATAGATATTTCCGGGCGATTAATTACTAATTTCTTTTCGAAAGAAATTTCTGGCCATTTGGCAGGAGTTGCGACAATGTAGCACTCCGAGGCTTGACATGCCGGCAGTTCCGGAAGTTCTGCATATGTTACAGAAGGCAGCAAATATAGAATGGATGCTGTGATCCAAAGGCACATCATTGCTAGGGTTTTGGTTGCTTTCATCCCTGCGTCTCCTTATCCAGCTTGCCGACCAGCGATAGGGTGAAATACGCCCCCATGTATTTGAAATGAGGACGCACCTTGAGGGAGACGCGATACCAGCCCGGTTCGCCTGCAACTTCCTCGACGCCGATCTGCGCCTGACGCAGGGGACGACGGCTGCGGACTCCTGGCATGGGGTTGTCCATGTCGGAGACGTACTGGCGGATCCAGTTGTTGAGTTCCAGTTCCAGGTCGACGCGTTCCTTCCAGGTGCCGATGTTTTCGCGCTGAATGACCTTGAGGTAGTGGGCCAGGCGGCTGATGATGAACATGTAGGGCAGCTGCAGGCCGAGTTTGTAGTTGAGTTCGGCTTCCTTGCCTTCCTTGCTGATGCCGAAGTATTTGGGTTTCTGTACGGAATTGGCGGAGAAGAAGGCGGCGTTGTCGCTGCCCTTGCGCATGGTCAGGGCAATGAAACCTTCTTCGGCCAACTCGAATTCGCGGCGTTCGGAAATGAGGACTTCCGTGGGAATCTTGGTCTGGATGGCGCCCATGGCTTCGTATTGATGCAGAGGCAAGTCTTCCACCGCGCCGCCGCCCTGGGGACCGATGATGTTGGCGCACCAGCGATAATCGGCAAAGCTGTCGGTCAACCGGGAAGCGAAGGCGAAGGCGGCGTTGCCCCAGGTGTAATGTTCGTGGCTGGCGGCTACGTTTTCCTGGTAGTTGAAGGTCTTGACCGGCTGCGTTTCAGGACCGTAGGGCAGGCGCAGCAGGAAGCGGGGCAGGGTCAGACCCACGTATCGGGCGTCTTCCGATTCGCGGAAGGATTGCCACTTGATGTACTGCGGGCCTTCCAGGATGGATTTGATGTCCTTGAGATTGGGCAGGGGATTGTAGTCGTCGACGCCGAAGAATTTGGGGGCGACGGCGGCAATAAAAGGGGTGTGGGACATGGCGGCCACGGCGGCGGTGTGCTGCAGCAGGCGCATGTCCTGAGGGCCGGCGTCGAATTCGTAGTTGCCGATGAGGGCGCCGTAGGGTTTGCCGCCGAACTGACCGTATTCGCTGGTGTAGACGGTTTTATAGAGCCCTGATTTCGGTACCTCCGGGGCATCTTCGAAATCCTCGAGGAGCTCGTCCTTGGTGACATGGAGAATTTCGATTTTGATGTTTTCCCGGAAATCGGTGCGGTCCACCAGAAAGGCCAGAGAGCGCCAGGCGGATTCCAGCTTCTGGAAACTGGCATGATGCAGAATTTCGTCGACCTGGCTGCTCAGTTTGCGGTCGATTTCGGCGATCATGCCATCCAGTCCGGCTTTGGATACGTTGGGCGTGGTCTGTCCGGGTTCGAGCAATTGGGCGATAAGCGCCTGGACGCCCTTGCGGGTGATGGAATAGGCTTCGTCGGCCGGTTGCAGCCGGGTGGCTTGGACGATCTCCTCCAACAGAGAGCCCTGCTCCAGGGTTGTTGCTTCCGGCCGCTGAGCGGTTTGCTGTTCGTTGCTCATTGTTGCTCTCCTTCCGAGGCCAGGCCGATTTCGGCCAGGATGCGTTGGCGGGCGTTGTCATCCTTGATCAGTTCCTGGATCTTTTTGCGGAATTCCGGCACGTTGGATAAGGGTCCCTTCAGGGCGCGCAGGGCTTCGCGCAGTTCCAGCAGTTTTTTCAGTTCGGGAACCTGCTCGACGAGGGCGTCGGGCGAGAAATCCTTCATGGACTGGATGTTCAGATTGACGTTCAATTCCTCGCTGTTTTCGGGGGCGAGCCGGTTGGGCACGTTGAAATTCAGGGAGATGTTCTGGGCCTTGAGAATTTCATCGAAATTGTCCTTGTCCACGTTGGCCGGCAGGCGCTTTTCGATGGGTTCATCGCCGGGGGCGCCGGTAAAGTCGCCCATGACGAGTGTTTTCAAGGGCAGTTCCACCTCTTCCTGGGCGTCGTTGAGGGACGGTTTGTAAACGATATTCACGCGTTCCTTGGGGGCTACGGTTGGATCCTTGGACATTTTCGACTCCTTTTGTCAGGCGTTGTGAGTGTGTAATTGAGATCAGCCGTTGGCCAGTCGCACCATTTCCGGCATGTCAAGTCGACCGATGCGATGGAGGACGTCCGTGGCCAAATCCTTGAAGCGGACTTCCGGTTGGCTGTCGAAGACGAACCAGGTCAGCTTGAGGCTTTTCATGGCCAGGCCGGGGTCGTATTCTTCCAGCTTAAAGCGATCCAGATCGCGCAGAACCTGATCCAGGTGGGGCAGGGCGAGCTTGGGTTTGCCCACGTTGACCATCATTTCGGACAAGGTCAGCCGCCAGAGCAGCTTTTCCCTCTGGGACGTGCAGTTGCGCAGTTTCTGCTGCAAGGCTTCCATGGCTTCCACCAATTTGTTCTGTTGCATTAACTGGTGAATCGCGGCGCTTTCGGCGGCCATGTCCGTTGCGGTCTCGCCTTCGATCTGGGTTGCCGGACCCAAGGCCGGCGCCTGCCGGAACGTGAGCCCGGCGAGCCATTGCCGGGTTTCCGGTGTGGCGAAGGGCGTTCCGTCGGCAAAGGTCAGATTCTCGAGGCCGGGCAGGCGTTGCAGGAGGAAAGCGGTCTCCTGACACACGGTCTGGTGAGCTTCTTCGAAGCGGCTGCCGAGCCGGGACAGGGCTTCGGCCGCGAGACGATTGAGGTCGAGCCAGAATATATACAGGCCCAGGCGTGCTTCTGCCGCCTTGAGCAGTGCTTCCGCCTCGCTGTTGTTGCGTAGGTCGAACAACAGATTCTTTTCCTGGGCGGCGGGCGCCGGAATCCGGGTCCTGCCGTTGTTGGCCGGCGGCAAGGTTTCCACCGCATGCCAGTGTGCCTGACGGGCCAGGCGGTAGGGCAGGGCGGCGGCGGGATCCTTCTGGAACAGGAGGTAGGCGCTTTCGCTGATTTTTCGCAGGCCTTCCTGCAGGACCTCGGCGGCGTCCTGAACGGATGCAGGGGGGGACTCTTCAGGAACGGTTCTCTGGGCCGGCGGGGCCGGCTGAGCCGTTGGGGTCGGGACGGTTTCCGGTGTACGGTTTTCAGGGGTTGCAGGCCTGAGGGCGGTGCTTGCCTGGCCGGCTGTGGCAACCAGACTCGGATTGCAGAAATATTCTTTCAGGGCCCCGAGTCCCGGCGCTAATTCCAGGTGCTCGGCCAGGAAGATCTCCAGGCGCGACAGGTTATCTTTGATAAGGGCGATTTGCTGCGACGGGAAGGACAAGTCCCCCGCCTGCTGCAGGGCGGCTTCGGTTTTTTCCAGCCACCATTCAACGGCGCGCACCCGGCCCCGCATCCGTTCGCGGGCCGGAAACAAGCCTTCCCAGAATTGTTCGCACAAGTCCAGGTAAAGTTTCAGGCCGACGGCGAAACCGTCATTGCGGCGCGTATGCAACAGGGACACCGCCAGGTAGCTGGCCACCAGCAGGTCCTTGGATTTGTGCATCAGGATATCGGCGGCCAGGCGTCCGATCTTTTCCCAGTTGATGGAGCCGGCCAGGGCCGGAGAAGCGAGTTTGTCGATTTCCGTCTGCAGGGCGTCGAAATCCGGATCGTAGCGGATGTCGCTGCCTGCGGGTTTTTCGGCGTTTATGGGTTGTTTGGCAAGTTCGGAAATATCCATGGAAAACTCCGTTCCGATGACGGGATAGCGGGTCCCTGAAGCCGGGATGGACCACAAGATGGAGAAGTCGGCAGGTTTCAATGGTCGGTTAAACAGGGCCAGGTAGGCTTTGTCCAGAGTGCCGCCCATGAACATGGCATTGGGTACCTGGCTGGAGGCTTCCTTGAACAGCCAATGCCAAAGACCGACCCGCACGATCTTGTCGTTACAGGGACCGCGGTCCAGGGCGACGAGAATTTCGCCCCGGTCAGTGCTGGCCTGCGCGGTTTTCCGCAGTTCCCGTAAATCGGGAAAGGAGGCAAAGGGATCCAGCGGTGAACCGATTTCATTGAGGGCCCGGCACTGGGCCGCCAGTGCCGCCCAGTCGCCGTCCGGCGGCTTGATGTTGTGCATCTGTTCTTCCATTTTCTGCAGGTCGGGAAACAGATGCGCGGCCAGATATTCAATCTGGCACCAGGTTTTTTCGCAGGCAAAGGGCAGCAGATGACGGTTTTTCTGCCAATTCTTCAAGGGGCCGGCGCCGGTAACGGCTAATGGAAAGGGACGGCCGAAGCTGTCGCTGCTGACCCGGATGACGCCGCAGACCAGAGAATCCTTGCCGGCTTCCCGGGCCCAGAAACGCCAGGAGCAGAAATCGGGTTTGCCGCCCTTTTCGGATACCAGCTGCTGATAACCGGTTTCCATCCAATGAAACAGCCCGGAGAAAAAGGGGGATTTTTCTCCCAGTCGGAAATAGTCGCCGGCCGCCGGATGTTTGCCGAAAGCGGCCCATTTCCATTTCTGCGCATTCTCTATTGGTCCCAACACTGTGCAATGCTCCTTGGCGCCTGACCTGTCAGGGTGGCGGTCTGTTGGAGAATCGGTCCAGTACCGGTAAACCGGTAGTTGACCGTGATGGAAGTAACGCCCAAGCGCGCTAGGGCCTGACGTTCGCCCGGGAATTCGGCCGGCCGGAAGGTTCGGCTGCCGCCGCGCATATCCTTGAGAAAATCGGTAAAGCCCTGGGGCCCGGAGTAATGGCGGGAGAGCAGCACGTCGCCTACCTCGATCTGCAGAATGGTGTCCCCGCAATGGTCGGGCGCATAGGAGAAGGTTCGGCTGACGGGATAATTGTTATTCACCAGGCTTTGGCCGGCGTTGCCGCACTGCAGTTCCAGACGGGTGGCGTGAGGCTTGAAAAGAGCATTGGCGTTGGCATTGGTGGGGAGTCCCTGGATGCCAACGTTGAAACTGCGCGGACGCTCCATGGAGCGCACCGTGGCCTGGGTCAGGTTGCCCCGGCGCAAAAAGGTGAACAAGGCGCTTTCCAGCGGCAGACTGTTTCCGAGAGTCTGGCGGGCGCCGTAGCCTGCGCGACCCCCTTGTACGAAAGGCGCGGCCGGACCTTGCACGAAGCGCCAAGCCAGCCCGTTTGGACCTACCAACTCCGGCATGGCCTGTTCCGGAGACATGCCCACGGTCCCCGCCAGAACCTGTTCCTCCCACAGCGATTGGAGTTGGCAGGCGCTTTCTCGACGGGAGTAATCCCAGAGAAAATCGAAGGGGCCGGACACCAGATTGGCTATGGTCTGATCATTCTGATTGCTGCCGAGGCGACGGGAAAGTTCCGAGCCCGCCGCGGATGCAACGTAAACGGCATTGTCCCCTGAGCCATGGTCCTGGCGGAAGGTCTGGGTCATCAGGTCAAAGACCTGGCCCCGGGATTCCGTCGCGGCGGCCATGGAGGCCAATGCCCGGCGGTAGGTCTGGAGTGCCTTGCCGCCCGCCAGGTGGGTTTCCAAGGCTTCCGCCGCAGCTTCACGGCCCACATTGCGCCGCAAGGTGGCGACAATTTTTCCGCCGCCGCTGGCGGCTTTGGCCAGGGCTCCGCTGTCCTGAACAATGCTTTGGGCGCGAACCGCCTGGTACTGGTAGACCTGTTGCAGCCAGGCGGGTACCGCCGCGGTGGTGGCAAGGGGTTCAAGTTCCATGGCCAGGGTGTTGAGCAGTTTGAAGTAAGGGCCCTCGTCCCCGGCCATGCGTGCGGCCAGCGACTGCCATTCGCGAGGGCCCCGAAGCCGCTGGCGCCCTTGGCCAAAATTGGCGGCAAATTGATGCCAGGCTGCCAGCGCCGCGTTGCGGTACCAGCTTTCCAGTTCGCCGACCGATGGGCTCAGTCCGTGCGGATCCGTGGTGGCGCCGGCCAGTTCTGCCAGTAACTCGTCGAGAGTTTTTTTGCCCTGACGCGTAAATGCCGGGGGTACGATGGGTTCATCCGGAATACTCAGACTGCCGCCCCAGAAATCCTGCAGGGATACTGCCGGCAGGCCGCATTGGGTATTGACCCAGGTTGCCAGCCATCGCAGATGGTTGCCCTTGAGGGCGAGCAACCGGTTGAGTCGTGCCTGCAGGTCGACCAGATCGCCGGTGAGAAGATTCTGGTCGGTCTCCCAAAGCAGATAGCGATGGTAAAGGGATGACAGATGGCTTTCGGCATCCGACACCCCATCGCCCGCAATACTTTCTATTCCGGTCGGCGGGTGGGGCAGGTCCAGAAGGCCCTGAAGCCCCTGGCCTGCCAGTCGGGCTTTGATGAGATGGATGCGGCGCATTTCATGAACGACATGCCGTGCAAACAGTTCGTCCGCCGTGGCCGGATTCATGGCCGCCTGAGTGGTGGTCAGGCGGCGGTTGAAAGGCTCCAGGATGGCCTGCCGAAACTGCCGACAATAGCTGCGTTTAAGGGACTCTTCCACCCTTATGCTGGCTTTCAGGCCGAACCTGGGGAGCCACCAATGGCGATTCTTCTCTTCGACCAGGAGAATTTGCTCAAGAAACCGTTGGCCGTTGGCCAGGCGCACGGCGGCATCACTGTCGGTCATGGCCGGCCGGGTGAATTCCTGGGAGATTTCGCGAACGGTTGTCAGATTGCGGATGAAGGAAAAACTCAACAGCCCGCAGACGGCGACGCCGAGCAGCACCCATGCCGTCAGGCCGAGGTTGCCGGTCAGGGCGCGCCATTCGAGGGCGCGTCGCGTCGGGCTCAACAGGGCTCGGTCCCGGGGCAGAACGGCGGCAAAAAAGTCATGCAGAAAAAGACCTTTGCTGGTGCCCGGCAGGGGGCTGGCAGGCTCGCCGTGTTCCAGGGTGGCCGTGAAGTGGGAGCGTGGCTGACCCTCCTGTCTGCCGCTGCTGAAAAACAGTCCGCGGAGGGCGGGGGTTTCCTGGTAGGGATTGTCTCGAAAGGCACTGGTCATGAAGGAGACCAGTCCTTCCCGGACTTTGGCGAATTCCTCCGGGAACAATAGCAGAGCCGAATCGAAGTCGGCCTTTTCGGTACTGTGCAGCAACTGCAGACGCAGGTTGCGCAGCCGCTCGTCGATGGTCCTGACGGCGTCATCGACAAAAGATTCGACCTTTAAGGAGAGCTCCTGGTTGATGATGCCCATGGGCTGATTAAGGCTCTTTTCGGGCAGGCTTTCGCAAAACCGATTGATGCCGTGGACCAGGTCGCACTTGGTTACCAGCACATAGACGGGAATGCGCACGCCCATGGTCCGCATCAATTCATCGATGCGCTTGCGAATCGTCAGGCCGTCCTTTTCCAGTTCCTCCCGATTCCCGGCCAGCAGTCGATCGGCGGCAACGGTGACGATCAGGCCGTTGAGGGGTTCACGCCGACGGTAACGCAGGAGCATGGCCAGGAATTTTCGCCATTCGGACTGATCCTGTTCGCCATTGACCGGCATGGTGTAGCGTCCGGCCGTATCGATGAGGATGGCCTGCTCGAAAAAATACCAGTCGCATTGCCTGGTTCCGGCAATACCCTGTACCCGGTCCGTATCGGCAAAGGGCGAGGCGATGCGCGCGCTGTTGAGGGAAGTGGTCTTGCCCGAACCACTTTCGCCGATGACCATGTACCAAGGCAGAACGTACAGCGGATTACCCAGTTTTCTCAGGTGCGAGGATCGCAGTCGTTGGATGGCCGATTTCCAGCGCTGTTGAAGTTCCTTGAGCTCGTTCTTTTCCTGAGCCGATGCGGCGCGGATCCGGGCTTCGTCCTGTTCGCACATATCCTTGACGAAATTCTCTTCCCGGCGTCGCCGCCAGAGCTTATGCAGGAAGAACCCGCCGATCCACAGACCCGCCGCGAGCAGCAACAGGAACCCGCCGACCCACCAGGGCCAGCCCAACACCAGTACCGTTCCGACAGCCAAAAACAGCAGTAGCATGACGGCCGCGATCAGGAGGAACAGCTTGAAGAATTTCCGGATGCTCTCTTTCATTTCAGTTGACCACCGTTTTCAGGAAATTGTCGGCAACGCCGTTGAGAGTGAAGCGGTAAATGAGATAAAGCAGGCCGAAAAGCAGCACCGGGGCGACCAGGCAGATCATGCTCATGGCATCGAAGGCGCGTCTTTTTCTCGGTCTGCTTCGTTCCGCCACGGTCGGCCAGGCTTCGGGAAACAGGTCGGTACGATCCAGGGGCGGCAAGCCGACGGAACTGCCCAGCAGCAGTTTCAGGTTGGCGATGCGGATCTGCTGCAGGTGGTATTCATCGCCCGGGCGGCAGTGGCGGCCGGTGAACCCCAGTGCCAGGCACAGATAGTAGATTTCACGTACTTCACGCTGGTGCAGACCGAGGGCTTCGAGACGGGTGAAAAATTCTTCTCCGGCATCGGTGGTGTTGTAATGGCTGCGTTGCAACTGGTCCTTCATCCAGTAGCTTTTCTGCTGCCAGTTGGCGCTGAGCAGTTTTTCATCGACCCAGGCGCAGAGGGCGAAGCGGGCCTGATCGAAATCATTCCCGTCGATACCGTTTTCGGCGGCCAGTTTTTCGCTGGCGGCGAACAGGTTTCGAATCTGTTCCCTGACATCGTGGTAATCGGGCTGCCTGACCTCCACCGATTTGGCGAAGCAGGAGACATAGGCGAATATATCCATGAAGCAATCACTCAGATGCATGGTCTTATCTCCCGACAACCATCAATTCCACGGCCAGATCTTCCGGCGGATTGTGCCAGAACAGGGCCAGGGAATGATTTTTCGCGACCGTTTCCCACTGTTCGTCGTGGTGGTGAATGGCAAAATACAGGGTGTGCGCCCGGCGCGGCAGTTCCTGGGGGGGAACTTGGAGGTACTGTAGAGGCACCCCGGGCAGTGCCTGGGTGACCAGCACATCGAGGCTTTCCCGGGAACTGAGCTTGGCCGTGTGCTCCAGAGCATGCAGGATCAGTTTGGGATCGGCATCGGCACGAACGGCCAGGTAGAAACGGTTGCGGCCTTCGAAGATGGCCGGCTTGAGAGAGGCTGCATAGTAGGTGCCGTCATGCACCAGCCGCATGACATATTCCGGTCCGGCGGTGATATCGTCCAGCAGATGGGAGATCATGTCCTGGGCGGCGGCAAAACATTTCCAGAGCTGGCCATGGTCGTAATCGGGCAAAGGAGAACCTTCCCGCCCGGCGTCGCCAAGGACACCGACCCCCTCGGAAAAACAACTCAGTTCGCCGACCAGTTGCCGCAATACACCATACAGATGCCAGGGGTGGACCCGGCCGGTCTGGGTGTACTGGAACAGCAGCGGCACATAGCGGTTGATGGAGCGCAGGGCCAGGAAGTAGACCATGTCCCGCGAGCCGAACTCGGCCGTTTGTACTCCGCGTCTGCTTTTATGCTCCTCGAGCTGGTTGGCCCGAGCCGAGACCTGATCACGGATTTCCTCGACCAGCCGTTTCAGGCTGTCGGCCGCGGAGAAGGTCAGGCAGGGCGGAATGAATTCATCGGCCAGGCGCACTTCGGCGCCGAATCGTTCCAGGCGAGCGATGGGAATGAGCTCATAATCCCCAAGCTGCGGCAATTCTTGGTCCCAAAAAATTTTCAGAACGAAATGCATGCGTTTTACCAGTCCGTCGGCACCGTCGCCATGCAGGTCCGGAAATGCCTCCGGTTCTTTCAGGGCCACAAAGCGCGTATGGACGGCGCCGACGTTTTCCATGGCCGACTGGGTGGTCACGTTGATGCCGTCGTCGTTCCATTTCTTCAGTCCCAGATAGACGGTGACGGGTTTCCCTCCCTCCAGCCACGCGTCGTCGAAAATCCGGGTGGTGGCGACGGCATTTTGCGGCAGGCAGACAAAGGTGCCGTCGGGAAACAGAAACTCTCCCGCTGCCAGTTTAAAGGTTCGGGTGCCCAGCGCTTCCCGGAGAATTTTCATGGCGCCCACACCCCAAAATCCGGGTACCAGGTAGTGCTGGAAAGGAGCAAGCAGGCCCTGGGAAAAACGGTCCGACAGTTGCAGATGTTGGGGTTGCAGGTAAATGCCTGGGTGCCAGAAAAGCGGTTGCGATACGATCATGGTTTCACCTTTGCCTGGGGAGCCGGTTCCGAATCGACAATGCCCTGGGGTCCGAAGTGGAGTTCAAGATTCATCTTGGACGGTGTTTGGATCAGGGTCCGTTTGATTTTTTCTTCGGCTACGGGGAAGGGGTAGTAACGAACCGAGGTGGTTTTATCCAGGTTGTAATACCCGGCAATGATACCCAGGTATTTCGCGCCCTCGGTGCGATCCAGAATTTCCAAGGTGGTGCGGTTTGGTTGCACCACCACCCGGCGGGCATAGGTCACGCTGGGGTCAAAGCGATTGCATTCCAGCAGGGAAGACAGACCGGAGCGCTCCTCGGTCATCTGGTTGAAGGCGCCTAAGTCACGCAGGTGATAGACGCAGACCACCATGGAATGGGAGCGGTTGCGGTACAGGTTGAGATTGGCATCTCCGGAGAACTTCAGTTGGATGGCTGCTTTTTCGTAGCCCCAGTCGGGCGGTAGAATTTCTCTCGCCTTTGAGGGGCAGCCAAGCAGCAGGGCAAGAATCGGCAGAAAGACAACGTGTTTTTTGAACATGGTGATTCCCTCCTCGTTCATTTCAGGGCCGGGGTGGCTGGTAACTTATTGAAAAATATTGAAAAAATTTACTTGGCGAAAAAATATTAAAAATAAAAACACTTTTATCATGTCTGAACGCTAATAGTCAATGTCTGATTAATGACTGTTAGTTTTCAAATTTTTATGAAAATAATAATGTCAAAAGGTCAAGGTTTCGACTATGGAATGAGCGCTCTGCGGGAATTTTGAGCTGGATTCTGCTGGAGGTGTGGGGGATTCCGCGACTGGGGAATGCTGGGGAATGCCATCCCGTGCTTGGCCGGTTTCGATTTGGGGACAAATTTCACGCCGAGGTCGGTCGCTTTTTCACGGCCTTCCATGGAGCGCTCCCTGAGCAGTGCTCGCTTCAACTGCCTGATAGCTGTGAGGATGTTGTATGTGGTTGCGAGCCTCCGGACGAGGTTTGCCGGATCCACCGTTAATTCAGGAAACTTGGCAGTGTCAGGCCAAGCGGACTTCCCGCCAGGCAGGCTTTTTATGGCAATATGGCGTTGGTCTGTAACCCATTATGTTTACTCGTAACGTAACGCCTCGATGGGATTCAGACCGGCGGCTTTACGGGCCGGATAGAAGCCGAAAAAGACGCCGACGGCGAGGGTGAAGCCGACGCTGAGGAGAATGACGAGGGGGCTGAGCACGACGCTGCTGCCCATGATGTGACCCAGGCTGTAGGCGATGCCGAGGCCGGACAGCGCGCCGATGATACCGCCGCACAGACAGAGGATGACGGCTTCGATGAGAAATTGGACCAGGATATCGCCGGAGCGGGCACCCACCGCCAAGCGGATGCCGATTTCCCGGGTGCGTTCCGTAACCGAAACCAGCATGATGTTCATGACGCCGATGCCGCCGACCAGCAGGGAAACCCCGGCTATGGCGCTGAGCAGCAGGGTCAGGGTGGTGGTGACCTGACTGGCCATAGTGCCGATCTCGGTTTGATCGCGAAGGGAAAAGTCGTCCGGTTGGCCGTCGCGCAACCGGTGGGCGCGGCGCAGGGCGGCGGTGATCTGGGTTTTGGCGGTGTCGATCTGGTCGGCGGATACGGCGCTGGCCAGAAGGCCGCGGACGGTTTTGCCGTCCGACAGGCGATAGAGGGCGGTGGTGGACGGAATCAGCAGCAGATCGTCCTGATCGGCGCCCATGCCGGTCTGGCCCTTGGCCGCCAGGACGCCGATGACCGTAAAGGGTACGTTGCGAATCCGAATGCGCGCGCCGACGGGATTCTGGCCGGGAAACAATTCTTCGGCCACGGTGGCGCCGAGCAGGGCGACCTTGGCTTTGGACTGAACCTCCCGATCCGAGAAAAAGGCTCCGTTGGCGAGGCGGTAATTACGGATCTGCCGGAAGGTGGGGGACACGCCGCGCACGGCGGAATTCCAGTTGCGGTTGCCGGCGATGATCTGTTCACTGAGACGGATTTCCGGCGATACGTAACGGACCGCCGGGCAATCGGCCAGGATGGCGTCGACGTCGGCCAGGGACAGGCTGGAAGAGGTGCCGGCGCCGCCGCGCACCCCGCCGGTGGCGGTGCTGTCGGGCATGATGATGATCAGGTTGGTGCCCAAGGCATCGATATCGGCGGCGATGTCTTTCTGGGAGCCCTGGCCCAAAGCCAGCAGGGCGATGACGGAGCCGACCCCGATGATGATGCCGAGCATGGTCAACAGGCTGCGCAGGCGATTTTTGGCGATGCTGCGCAGGGCCACGACGGTCAGGATCTGCCATTTCATGGTTGAACCCCCTCTGCGGAAGCGGTCGGTCTCGGCCCCGGGGCGATGCGTCGCCGGCCTACCGGGCGATCCTGAATGATGGTCCCGTCCTGCATTTCGATGATGCGCCTGGCATGCTCGGCGACGTCGGTTTCATGGGTCACCAGGATGATGGTGATGCCGCTGTTGTTGAGGGACTGGAACAGCGCCAACACTTCGAGGGTGGTGCGGCTGTCGAGGTTTCCGGTGGGTTCGTCGGCCAGGATGATGGCCGGATTGTTGATGAGCGCCCGGGCGATGGCCACCCGTTGTTGCTGGCCGCCGGAGAGTTGGCTCGGTTCGTGGTGCATTCGGTCTTGCAGACCGACCCGTTGCAAGGCCAGGCGGGCGCGTTGGACGGGGGAGGGGCCCGATGCTCCGTCGCGGGCATAGACCAGGGGCAGCATGACGTTCTCCAGGGCGCTGGTGCGCGGCAGCAGGTTGAAGCCTTGAAAGACAAATCCGATGCGGCGGTTGCGGATTGCGGCCAGTTGGCGGGCATTCAATTGCTGGACGGCGCTGTTCTCCAGAACATATTCACCGCTGTCAGCCTGGTCGAGGCAGCCCAGAACATTCATCAGAGTCGATTTGCCGGAACCGGATGCCCCGATGATGGCCAGAAATTCGCCGGCGCCGATGTCCAGGTCCACGTGATTCAGGGCGTGAACCTCACTGTCGCCGAGGCGGAAAGTTTTGCAAATCTGTCTTAACCGGATAAGAGCCATGGGCACCTTCGCAGGCAGATCAGGGGTTGCCCGGACCGGGTCCGGGACCGCGCCGGGGCGGGCGCGGCATCAATTTCGAAAACAGGTTGTTGCCGTTGCGGTTTTTGCGGCCGGCGGAATCCATCCTTCGACCGATGATGACCCGATCTCCGGCGGCGACGGTACCGCCCAGGATTACGGTGCGGGCGCCATCGGAATGACCCGTTTCCACCGTCACCCGCAGCGGTGCCTGTCCGCGCCTGAGGAGGGTCACAGACGGTTCGGGGCCAGGTTCCGCGTCGTTGGGCGCAAATTGCAACGCTGCATTGGGGACCAGCAGGGCATTCTCGGTCCGGCTCACGATAAAGTCGGCGGTGGCCGTCATGCCCGGCAGCAGCAGGCCGTCCGGATTGGGGGCTTCGACAATGACGGTATAGGTCACCACATTGGAGGTTTCGGTGGGATTGAGGCGGATCTGGCTTACGGCGCCGTTGAACTTGCGTTCCGGATAGGCCTGGACCGTGAAGATCACCTTCTGCCCCGGCCGGATCAGACCGATGTCGCTCTCATCCACGTCGGTCTGGATTTCCATGCGGGCCAGGTCCTCGGCGATGAGAAACAGGGTCGGGGTTGAAAAACTCGCCGCCACGGTCTGGCCGGCCTCAATCTGCCGTTCGATGACGGTGCCGTCGATGGGGGAGCGGATCCGGGCATAACGCAGGTTGGTTTCGGCCTGTTTCAGGGCGGCCCGGGACGACTGCAGGTCGGCTTCAGCGGTGGCCAGGGCGGTTTCATAGCCGAGGAACTCCTGGGCCGACAGATGCCCTTCGGCCAGCAGCGGCCGGTGCCGCTGGAATTCCACCCGGGCCTTGGCGAGCAGGGCTTCGGCACGGCGCAAATCGGCGCTCGATTTATCCACGGCGGCCTGGAACAGGGCGGTATCCAGCTCGGCCAGCACCTGGCCCTTGCGAACCCGATGGTTGTAATCCACCAACACCCGTTCGATGGTGCCCGAAACCTGGGTACCGACCTCCACCGTGCCGACGGCCTTCAGGGTGCCGGTGCAGGAAACGCTGTCGATGAGGGTGTCGCGGGTCACCATCGCGGTCTGGAAACCGCTTGTGTCGGGGGCGCGGTCCCCGGCCCTTGTCAACCAGCGCGTCGCCGCCAACAGCACCAACAGGGTGCCCAGCAGCAGCCCGATTTTCTGCCAGCGTGGCCGGGTTTTCATGACAGGTTTCATTCCGAAAGCTCCTTCAGAAAGGGGGCGGCGTCGAGTTCGCCCCGATGGTAGGCGATGGCGATGGTTTGTCGCATCTGTTCCATGTGGGCCGCGATTTCCGCATAACGGGCGCTGACCAGGGTGCTGCGGGCATCCGTCAGATCCGTCAGGGTGGCGGCGCCGACCCGATAACGTTGTTCCGTGGAATGCAGCGCCTCCCTCCCATAGGCGGCCTGGGCGGCGGCCACGGTTACCTGATCGCGGGCATTCTGATAGTCGGCCAGGGCACGCCCGATCTCGACCTCTACCTGCCGCAGCAGACGTTCCAGAACCAGTCTGGAAGCCTGTTCGCCGATACGCGCCTGGGAAACCTGATGCCGGGCCAGGTTGCGATCGAAAATGGGTACCGACAGAGTCAGGCCGGCCGAACCGTACAGGTTGTCATGATCGTACTGGCTGCCGAAACCGGTTCGGTTGCGGCTGTTGTACCCGGAGCCGACGCCCGCCACCAGGTCCAGGGACGGATAGGCCGCGGATCGCGCCACCCGGATTTGTTCGCCCGCGGCGGCCAGGTCGCGTTGTTGGGCCAGCAGGTCCGGCCGGTTGGCCAGGGCAGCGGCCAGCATCGTTGCACGATTCGTGTCCGGTTCGGTTACGAGCAGCGGATGCTGGGGCATTGCCACCTCGATGCTTACCGTAGCCGGAACGCCGAGAATCCGCAGCAGGGTCAGGCGGCTGATTTCATCGCTGCGTTTGAGACTCAGCAAATCCGCCTCGGCCTTGGCCGTTTCCGCCTGTTGGCGATAGACATCGGTAACGGGGCGTCGTCCAGCGCGGTGAAAGGCCTGAATCTGTTCCAGTAGAGTACGATTGTCCTCCAGGTTGGCTTCGGCAACCCGGATCTGCTCGCGGGCCTGGACCGCTGTCAGATATGCACTGACTGTATCGAATATCACCTGTTGGCCGGCGCGGTCGAGGGCATGATCCTGCGCCAGCAGGTTAAACCGGGCTGCGGCGAGGGCGGCGCGATCGCCGAAGCCGTTGAATAGATTCAGGCGTGCGGAGAGGTCGGTAGTCAGCTGATGGTAGTTCCGCTGGGAACCGCTGTCGCCCTGATTGTGGCGACCATGGAGGCCGGCACTGCCGGTGATTTCAGGCAGGAACTGGTCCCGGCGTTGACGGACGGTGATTTCAGCCCCCTCCTTTTGGGTCGCGGCGATGCGAAAATCCTGATTATGGAGCAGCGCCAACGTGACCGCTTGTTCCAGGGACAGAGGCAGGCTCGAGTTCGGGAGGATTTCTCCGGACTGAGCCAGGCGCCCCAGCAGAACCACCCATGCGATCAGCAGGATCAGGCCGCGCAGAATTCGAGACAGGGCCAACATGGTGGTGTCCTTTCCGGTTCGACGTTGAAAGAGATGGGGATTGGCTTCGGGAGCATGGATAGCAGACAAATTTGCAGCAAATATGCAAGAAATGAGGAATGAATTTAACTTCTTGCATGGGCAGGCAGGCGACAAATCCCGGCCTGCGCGGAGGGTGTTCATCTCCGGCCAGGTGCCGCCGAAGCCAATCGGGAAGGGGAAGCTGCATTGACCAGGGGCGCATCCAACTTTATACTACCTTGGCCAGGGAGTTCTGGATTGGCGGACTTGGGCGATGTCGCCAATTGGAATGCACCAGGAGGGGCGCCTGCTTGACTTCCTGAAAGATGCCCGCAACAGCCATCATTCGGACATGACTTGCGAAACGGGCTCAGCTGCGATATAAAATCAAACAGGAGGTGTCATGAGCAATACGGATTTGGATTGGGACGAAAACTATCGTCCAAACGAAGATGAACCTTATATGAATGCCCGTCAGCGGGAATATTTTCGGCGCAAGTTGCTGCGTTGGAGGGGTGAACTGCTGGCGGAATCCAATCAGGCTTTGGAGCGCATGCGTCAGGAACCGGAACCGGAAGCCGATCCCCTGGATTCCGGTGTGCAATCGGCCGATCGGGCATTCGAATTGCGTTCCCGGGACCGGGCGCGGAAGCTGATTCGCAAAATCGATGAAGCCCTCGAGCGCATCGCCGATGGCTCCTATGGATATTGTGAGGCCAGCGATGAGCCCATCGGCGTGAAACGGTTGGAGGCAAGGCCGGTGGCCACCCTGTGTCTGGCCGAGCAGGAACGCAAAGAGCGCGAGGAACGGGCCCGCAAAGGTTATTGAACCATTCGTTTTTATCACCTGCCGCCAACTTCGTTGCTGAACCGAAATGCCCCTTCCGATCGGAAGGGGCATTTTCCTTGAAGGATAACAGGGACGCTTGCCTTCCGCGATGGGAACGACGGTCGGCCCGCGAGGGTTATTTGGTGCCGGGCAGGCAGGTCGGCCAAACTTGCAATGCCGGTGGCTTCAGCTATAAATAAGATGCAGGGTGATGGGCAGCTTGGCAGGCAGTGAACCCTCAAGACCAGAAAGGCAGGCTGAATATGGCAATGTCCGATGATCGTCTGCAGGCCCTGGAAAAAGTGGCTGAGACTGCACGCAATCTGGAACGACTTCTTTCCGGAACGGTCCATCCCGGCATTGAAAGTGAAAAACTGCTGTTGTTGGATGAATTGAAAAAGGCCGTTCATCGGCTTGACGATATCGAGGGAAAACGCGAACCGGTCGGCAAGCTTGAAAAATGGCAGGGTTGAGGTGAATCAGCTGCCATGTTTGTTGGGCTGACAGACGACTACGAAACGGTCGTCCAGATGGCGGGTCAGCACCGGTTGAACCTCTTTCCAGGATAACCCTCCTGCGCCGCAACCGGGCCGTGGCAGAACCACCAGCGGCCAGCATCGGCGATCCGTCAGGTCTCGCAATTGCCGGCAGGATCGTTCGATGAGCCGGACATCCGGCACCTCGAAAGGGCTGTTCTCAACCGGAAAGCTGACCACGCCACCGCCGAGTTCGTGCACCACGTTGCCTGCGGCCTTGAGCAAAGCGCCAAGGTGCAATGCCAGATCCGGAAAGCGATCCCGCGCCTGGCGGGCGCAGCCCCGCAACATCACCGCCGCGCCGCGGCGGTCGACCTGGCCGCCGGTGGTAATGACGATGACGGCGCGGTTGTGCCAATCCCACAGATCAGCCTTGATTTCCCGCATGCCTACACATCCTGCCGCAAGACTTCTCGCATCGACTCCAGCAAAAAATCGTATACCTCCTCCCGCGTCACGAGGCAGACGGGCAAGACGCTGTTCAGCAGTTCCTCCAATTCCCGCAGAATGCCTTGTTCCCGGGTCTGGAGGGCAGCCATGACCGCCTCGAGCATGGGAACCACTTCGTAGAGATTGTTGCGGTCAAAGGGTGCTGCATCCGGCTTGCCCGAAAACCGGGGCAAGTCCCGGGTCGCTTTGTTGCGCGGGTAACGATACCAGAGATCGGAAGGTTTGATGGTGATGTTCATGGCATCCTCCAAGATCGAACGCCGTAGGGCGGACTTTTTGCGGCGCCATCATTCATGACAGCCGCCGCAGGCTTTGCCGTGGTGGCAGGCGGGACGGCATTCCGCGGCTCCGGAGGGGGCTTGTGCCGCCTCCAGGGTTTGTCGCAGTTGCTGGAGGCTGGCGGATTCAATTCGCCAGATGCCTTGATCTTCCCGGCCCGCGAGACGGCCGCGTTTGACATGCAGCAGGACATTGACAGGGGTGGTGCCCAGTTGTCGGGCGGCATCTTCCAGTAAAACCAACTCGGCTTCCGTAATTTCCGTCATGTTGGGGTCTCCTTTGAGCCGCGGGGCTGTAAGTGTTGCCTGGGTGATACCAGAAACAGAGCTTGCAGGCATCGGACCAGTTTTCCTTCGGCCCTGAAAAAAAGCTCGTCCATGTTCCAGGGGTTCATCAGGGGGCGGCTGGTACTTTCTCCGGGAGGTTTTTGACATGGCCACCGGATCGATAAAACCTAATGTAATTTATTGAAATTTTTTCTAAAAAACATGAATTTATTTAGAATTTTAGTTTTTGCTGTCGAATCCGGGAAGGGGGGCGGTTTGTCCGGCGCCCGGAGAAAACTCAAATGGGATGGAAACAAGGGCGATGGTTCTTGAAAGGATGGTGGTCGAGCTGGTCGCTGGGAAAAAAGTCGGATCGAATCGTATGGTGAATGGCGAGCAGCACGATGAGGAAGGTGCCTGAAAAAATGGCAATCATGATGTCGATCTGAGTATATGCACCGGCAAAAAATCAGGGACCCGGTTATTCAACTCCCGGGTCCCGGTTCAGAGAGCCTGTTTGATAAGTTGGACAGTTCCCGCAGCGACTTGGCAGGGTCAGCGCCCAGGTCTGCCGTGATCGCCCCTCGATCCGGGATGGTGACGCCCCGGTTCGGAGCGGCCCCGGTCATGCTGTCCCCGGTATGGCCCCGGTGCCGGGCGGTAATGCTGTCCATGGTAACGATGCGGAGCTTTTCGGTAGCGCAGGTATTCCGCATCCCGGATGCGGACCAGGTCACGGTGGCGTCGCCGGGCCAGTCCCGGGGGCAGATGGCGGGGCGCAACTTTGTACCAGGGCCCCTGGTAATAGGGGGAACGATACCATTGCCGGTTATGGTAGGAATAGTAGGTGCCCTGCACCCAGAACATGTCGAAGGGCACCCCTACGGCCACATAGAACCCGTAGCCCGGCGGGGCCAAAAACAGAGGCGGTTGGGCTACGACCACCGGCGCGGGAGCCACCACCACCGGCGGCGGATAGGGGTTGCCGATGCGGATGCCGAGATCCACATTCACGTTGCCGGCGTGGGCTGTCGAGGTACCGGCGGCGAGCAGCAGCAATACGAGGAGCTTTTTCATCATGGCCATCCTTTTGTCTAAATTCAGCGTGTCGTGCGGTCGAAAAGATCTTCGGAACTGTCCGAATCCCGACCATGTCCAGAGGGCAACCGGGAAGGCTGCCGGTATCGCTTCCTTTGTTGACTTGGACGCCGCTGCCGGGCAATGGTTTACCGTCAATAAATAAATGCCGAGCAAGAGGGCGATTGCGCAGAATTTGCTTGATTTTTTTATTCCCATTTTTTAATTGATGAATGTGCTTCACATTTTTCACTGTTCATGTAAGCTTTTCGCCACCTGCAATCGGGCGTTGGTCCGGTCCCTCGGCATTTCGGCAGAGGACGCGTCTCGGACCGGCTTGTGAATGGTGTTCTCTTGGAGAGGGTTGAAAACATGCCCCATATGGAATTTTCCAGTCTTTTTGGTGTGCTGCGCAGCAGATTGGTGGGATTCGGACCGGTCGCTCTGGGCCTGATCGTGTTGCTGGTCGCCTCGGCCGCTGTGGCCGATAGTCCGCCTCCGACCATGAGTCGCGAAGCGGCGGTGCTGGCGGCGCGGGAAGGGCGTTTCGATCCGGCCATCGCCGCCTTGGCGGAACAGGTCCGGCAGGCTCCGGCAGATCGAGGGTTGCTGTATGATTATCTGGCGGTCCTCAGTTGGGCGGAGCGGGATGGGGAAGTGGCGCGTCTGCAGGAAGGGCTCGATATGGAGAACGCCCCTCTGTTCACGGTGGCCGCGGTGGCCAAATCCCTGCGCCGCCTCGGTGACTGGGATGGCGCTGAAAAGATGTATCGCCTGGGCGTGCGGCAGTTCCCGGAGGAGATCGATCTCCAGGCCGGGCTGGTTCTGACCGTGACCGATGCCGGGCGGCCCGTAGAGGCCCTGCGCCTGGCCGAGGAATTGGTCAAACACCATCCCCAGGCACCGGAAGCTCTGATGGCCCAGGCCTATGCCGCCGAGGCCGCGGACCACCTGTTCATCGCTCTGCGCTCCTACCAGCAGATTCTCAGTCGCAACCTGCTGCATCGCGACGCGCGGCGACAGCAAATCCTGCTGCTGCATAAACTTGGCGCGGCGCATTGGGCTCGAGAACTGGCGCAACGCTATCCGGGGACCCTATCCGAGGAAGAGTGGCGCCAGGTGCGGGGCAGTGCCGATGCCCTGGCGGTACGCTGGGGAAGTCTGCCGCCGGTTTCCGAGGCGAACCGTTTTGCCGACAGCGATCGGGCCTTGGCGCAACTGGCGGCGACCATGGCCGCCCCGGAGTGCCAGGGGGACGCCGGCCGGCAATGCATGCTGCGGGCCCGTACCGACCGACTGGTTGCCCTGCGGGATCGCTACCGCATGGACGAAGTGGTGACCGAATATCAGGTGCTGCGCCAGGAAGGGGTGAATTTGCCGCCCTATGCCCTGGAGGCCGTGGCCGATGCCCTGCTTTACCAGCGCCAACCGGAGCAGGCCCGGGATCTTTACCGGGAAATCATCCGCCAGGATCCGGAAACCTATGAAGCGCGCCTGGGCCTGTTTTTTGCTTTGATTGAAACGGAAGATTTCCGTTCAGCGCAGAAATTGGTGGAAGAGATGGCCGCCGCCGAACCTCTTTGGCTGCATGCGGGTGGCATGACGGAGCGCCGTGCCAATTGGCGGCGACTGGAAACGGAAACTTTTTCCGCCTTGGGCCATTTTTTTGCCGATGATTTTGCCGAGGCGGAACGTCGCCTGACGGCTATGACCGATGAAGCGCCGGCCAACCCCGATCTGCTTCGGGAACTGGGAACCGTGTATCTCGGTCGCGGTTGGCCGCGGCGGGCTTTGGAGGTGTTCGAACTCGGCTTGGCTCTGGCTCCGGAACATCGTGGTTTGCGCACCGGTCATGCCGAGGCCCTGCTGGAACTGCGGCAATTTGGCCTGGCCGGGAAATCGATTACCGCTTTGTTGGCTGAATACCCCGAGGATCGCCAGGTGCAGCGCTTGGGCAAGTTGTGGCAGGTACGCAACATGCATGAACTGCGCCTCGATGTCGGCTATGGGGACAGCAGCGGAGATGTTGAAGGCGATCAAGACTGGAATGTGAGCGGCATGCTCTTCAGTCGGCCATTTAAGGATCGTTTTCGCCTGTTCGCCGGTATCGGCTACTCCTGGGCCGGCTTTCCCGAGGGCGATGGTGACTGGCAGCGGTACGGCGTTGGCTTGGAATACGCCAGCCAGCTCCTCGAGGCCAGCACCGAGGTTAACTTCAATGCCGGGGATGCCAGCCATCCAGGCCTGCGTATCGCGACCCTGTGGCATCTGAACGATCATTGGTCGGTGCCGGCGGTGGCGGAAATATTCAGCCGCGATACGCCCCTGCGGGCCATACGGAATGGCGTACGGGCCAACGCTTTCAGTCTGGGCGTCAACTATCGCGCCCATGAAAGCCGGGCCCTCCGACTCAACGGCCAGGTTATGGATTTCAACGACGGCAACTTTCGTGCCAGCCTCGGTCTGTCCGGCGAGCAGCGCCTGCTGACCTGGCCCAAGCACAAACTGACTGCCTTCGGTGAAGTGACCGCTTCCAGTAACAGCATCGACGATGCGGCCTATTTTAACCCCGATTCGGATCTGACCCTGCTCGGTGGCCTGGAACATCTGTGGCGCATCTATCGACGTTATGAGCGTTCCTTCCATCAACGGGTTCGGGTCTCAGGTGGCCATTATTCTCAGGAAGGCTACAGCGGCGACTATCTTCTTGGCTTTGAATATGCTCATCTTTGGGAAGCCGACTACCGCTTCAGTTTGGCCTACGGCGTCGGTCGTGACCGGAGAGTTTATGATGGCGACCCCGAGTGGCGCACTTACGGTTTTCTGTCCCTGAACTGGAGGTTCTGAACATGATCCGTTGGGTATTTGCTCTGGTCTTGACGGTTCTGCTTTGCGCCTCGCCGGTCTGGGCAGGGGATTTTCTGGTCTTGTGCTATCACGATGTCGCGGATATCGCGGATGACCCTGATGGCATGACTATCTCCACCGATCGGTTGGTGCAGCATTTCAGCTGGCTGCGCGCCGAAGGTTATCAGGCGGTCCGCGTCGACGATCTGCTGGCCGCCCAACGCGGCGAGAGATCCCTGCCGGACAAGGCTGTCCTGATTACCTTTGATGACGGCTACGTCAGTTTTCATCAGCGGGTTTTGCCCCTGCTCAAGGCCTTTGAAATGCCGGCAGTGCTGGCTTTGGAAGGCAGTTGGCTGGATGCTCCGCCGGATGCTCTGGTGCGGTATGGCGAACAGATGGTTCCCCGGCAGCGCTTTCTCAGTTGGGAACAACTGCGCGAGATAACCGCCTCCGGGTTGGTGGAAATTGCTTCCCACGGCTACGGCTTGCATTATGGAGAGGTATCCAATCCCCAAGGCAATGTCAAACCGGCCATGGTCAGCCGCCGCTATGATCCCGAACTTGGCAGCTATGAGTCCGATCCGGACTTTCTGGCCCGTATCCGTCGTGGCCTGAAAACCAACAGTGACTTGCTGCAGCGGAACCTTGGCGTCCGTCCGCGGGTCATGGTTTGGCCCTTCGGACGGTTCAATGAGCCGGCCCTGAACATGGCCCGGGACTTGGGCATGCCCATTGCCATGACCCTGGAATACGGCAAGAATCGGGTCGAAGATCTGTCCCGTATCAACCGCTACCTGATAGAGGGAGACCAACTCCTGGATGACCTGGCTTTCGATTTGCGCCGACCAGTCAAGGAACGACCCCATCGAGCCGTCCAGGTCGACCTCGACTATGTCTACGATCCGGATCCCGAACAGCAGGAGCGCAATCTGGGCCAACTGGTGGATCGCATCCATCGCCTGCAGATCTCCACGGTATACCTCCAGGCCTTTGCCGATCCCGATGGTGACGGTACCGCCGACGCCCTCTATTTTCCCAACCGTTATCTGCCCATGCGCGCCGATTTGTTTAACCGTGTGGCCTGGCAGCTGATAACCCGGGCGGGCGTAGAAGTTTATGCCTGGCTGCCGATTCTGGGGTTCAATCTCGGTGACGAAAGTTGGCTGGTCCAAGCGGAGGGTCGGTCGGAGGGCTCTCCGGAACACGGACTCTTTCGGCGTTTGTCGCCCTTCGATCCGCGTGCCCGCGAGGCCATCTTGAATATCTATGAAGATTTGGCTCGACACGCTCAGTTCGATGGTCTCATGTTTCACGATGACGGTGTCCTGGACGATTATGAGGATGCCCATCCCGAGGCCTTGCGCTGGTACGGCATGGTTCACGGTCTGCCGCCTTCCATTGCCGAGATCAGGCAGAATCCCGCGGCCATGTCCCGCTGGAGCCAGGCCAAAACCCAGGCTCTTATCGAAATCACGGAGGCCGCGGCGGCGCGGGTGCGCATCTGGCGGCCGCGCCTGAAAACCGCCCGCAATATTTTTGCCTCCCCGGTGCTGGATCCCGCCGCGGAGACCTGGTTTGCCCAGAGTCTGCCGGAATTCCTTAAACACTATGATTTCGTCTGCGTCATGGCCATGCCGTACATGGAGCAGGCCGCGGACCCCAAGGGCTGGATGCGGAAGTTAGTGGAGCAGGTCCGGGCGCAGCCCGAGGGTCTGAAAAAAACCGTTTTCATCCTGCAGAGCCGGGACTGGCGGGAGCCGGCCCGCTTTATTCCCAGCCAGGAACTGGCGGCCACCATGCGTTCCCTGCAACGCCAAGGCGCGTTGAACTTCGGCTATTATCCGGATGACTTTCCCGTCGATCAGCCGCGGGCGGAGGTCATCCATCGGGCATTTTCCCTGCAAACCTTTCCCCATCGGCCATGATTATGACCTATTCCATCAGTGACATATTGCTGGGTTTCGCCTACTACTATCCGCTCTTCATGGCGTACCTGTGGCTTGTTGGCGCCCTTTACTTCTACCTGCGCTGGGAGTACCGCAAGGGACTGCCGTCGCAACCGCCGGCGCTGCCGGAGTATCCCCTGGTATCCATCATCGTGCCCTGCTTCAACGAGGCCTTTCAGGTTTCGGATACCATTGAAAACCTGGAGGATTCGGCCTATCCCAATTTTGAGATTCTGGCCGTCAACGATGGCAGCCAGGACAACACCGGCGCCATCCTGGATGAAATGAGCAGCCGCTGTCCCCATCTGCGGGTCGTGCATCTGAATGCCAACCAGGGCAAAGCCATGGCCTTGCGGGCCGCGGCCCTGGTGGCGCGGGGCGAATACCTGGTTTGCATCGATGGCGATGCCCGGCTCGATCGGCATGCCGTGCACTGGATCATGAATCACTTCCTGACCGGCCCGCGGGTCGGCGGGGTGACCGGCAATCCGCGCATCCGCACCCGTTCCACGCTGTTGGGGCGCATTCAGGTCGGCGAATTTTCCGCCATTCTCGGCCTCATTAAGCGGGCCCAGCGGATTTATGGTCGGGTTTTCACCGTATCCGGGGTGGTCAGCGCCTTTCGACGCTCGGCCCTGCACCAGGTCGGCTACTGGAGCGACGACATCATGACCGAGGACATCGATATCAGTTGGCGCCTGCAGCTCAACCACTGGGATATCCGCTTCGAACCGCGGGCTCTGTGTTGGATCCTGATGCCGGAAACCCTGCGGGGATTGTGGCGCCAGCGGTTGCGTTGGGCGATTGGCGGAGACCAGGCGCTGCTGCGCTATCTGCCCCAAATTCTCAAGTGGAAATCCCGGCGCATGTGGGGGGTCTGCCTGGAATATTTCGTCAGCATTCTCTGGGGCTATACCATGCTGGCGGTGGTGCTGCTGTGGCTGCTGGGACTGTTCCTCAATCTGCCGCCGGAAATGGTGGTGGTATCCCTGATCCCGGCCTGGCCCGGGATGGTGCTGGCCATGACCTGTCTGCTGCAGTTTGCCGTCAGTCTGCTGCTGGACCGGCATTACGATGAGAGACTGTTCCGGAACTATTTCTCCATGGTCTGGTATCCCCTGGCCTATTGGATCATCAACTGGCTGACTTCCGTGGCGGCCCTGCCTAAAGCCATGCTGAGGCCACGCGGGAAGCGGGCACGCTGGGTTACCGTGGATCGTGGCATCTCCGACTTGGAAAGCAGACAGGGAGGTCCGGCATGAGACCGTTGATTATCGAACGTCCGCAAAAGCAGACCCGCTCGCAGCGATGGGGGTATCGGGCCATCACGGTTTTGTTCTGGGCCCTGTTTGCCTATTTCATCCGCCCGGTTTTGACCCTGGCGGCCTGGTTGCTGGGCTATTACCGGTTTCAGGAGATCATGATCGGCGCCCATGGTTGGGAGGAGTTGGTGCGGTTGCTGCTGGTCTACAGTGCGGTTATTTTGACCATGACGCTGGTGCTGATCGGCTGGAGCCTTTATAATCTGGTGCGTTTCGGCCGGCACGAAAAACGGGTTACACCACCGGCCAGAATTCCGGTTGAGGTATTGGCCGGCCATTTCGGTGTGACCCTGGAGCAGGTTAGGCAGTGGCAGGATGCGCGACGACTGATCCTCCATTACAATGATGAGGGGGCCATTGTCGATGGGCGCAGCCTGTCGGGCTAAACAAGGCTCCTTCGTTCCCTTGAAATTCGCCTATACAGAACAGAAGCTTTGGGAACGGTGCGATGATGGGATCGGCCTGCAACGGCACCGGGGCTGTCGAGGGGACAGACATGAGAGAGATCCTGATTGCATTTGGTTTGACACTGTTTGCCGGCATGGCCACCGGTATCGGCAGTGCCATTGCGTTTTTCGCCAAGCGCACCAATTACCGGTTTCTTTCCGTGGCAACGGGTTTTTCCGCGGGAGTGATGCTTTACGTGTCCTTCGTGGAAATTTTCTTCAAAGGCCAAGAGGCCCTGGTCGAGGCTTTCGGTTCGGGATGGGGCAACTGGATCAACGTCATTTCCTTTTTTTCCGGAATTGCGCTTATCGGTCTCATCGACAACCTGATTCCGGCGGCAGAAAACCCCCACGAAACCCCCTCGGAAGAGATGACGGCTCCTTTACATCCTTCGGTGCCCTGTCCCGGGGGGAACAACGAGCGAGTCCTACACTTCCAACGAGGCCTGGCAGGGGTGGAAAGCGAGGCTCAGCGCAATCGCAAACTGACCCGCATGGGTCTGTTCACCGCCCTGGCCATCGCCATTCACAACTTTCCCGAGGGATTGGCAACCTTTCTCGCTGCTCTGCACGATCCCAAACTAGGCCTGGCCATCGCCGTCGCCATTGCTCTGCATAACATCCCCGAGGGTATCAGCGTTTCCGTGCCCATCTATTACGCCACCGGCAAACGCCGGCTGGCTTTCGCCTATTCGCTTTTGAGCGGTATGGCGGAACCGGTCGGCGCCGCCATCGGATATTTGGGGTTGCGTCTTTTTCTCGGGGATGAAACGGGCGCCATTCCGCCCGAGGTAATGGGAATCCTGTTCGCGGGCGTGGCAGGCATCATGGTGTACATCAGCCTCGACGAATTGTTGCCGACGAGTCAGGCTTACGGCAAGGGGCATGACAGCCTTTTCGGCCTGCTGGGAGGAATGATGGTCATGGCCTTGAGTCTGCTGCTGATGCAGTAACAACGCGCGTCGGCGATTTTCCCCACCCCGGAGGTCTCAAGCATCATATTCACAAGTTTTCAAATGCATTCGGCCAGGCGCTGCAGTTTTTCGTGATTCCTGATTTTGGCGCACCCCCGCTCATAACGGATAATCCCCTCATCATGCATGCGTGAAAGGGTACGGGAAAGGGTTTCCCGGGCCATGCCCAGTTCCCGTGCGCGCTGAGAAATGGGGCTCAGATTAATCTTGCCCTGCCCCTGCTGAAGCAGATGCCTGGCCACCAGCACCGTCGCCGAGCGAGCCTTGGTCAGACAGGCTTGGCAGGTGGCCTGTTCCAGGCATTCCCCCAGATGAACGATAATTTGCAGGCTCAGGTCATAAAATTGCCTGAGAACATGTTCAAAGCCGGTTATCGGGACGATGAGCAGCCGGGTTTTTTCCGTCGCTTCGGCGAAGGTGTCGGGGCGCCCATCCTCTGCAGGGCCATTTCTGCAGGGACACAGCATTTCTCCCTCATCGATGAAACGCATGCTGCGTTCCTGACCCTCGACATCCATCAGAAACAGACGGATGCGTCCTTGCAACACAAAGATGAAGGCCTCGGGACGGTTCTCGGGGTACAGCAACGTTTCCCCTTTGTCGATGTTGCGCAAGCGTCCGGCGAGGAGGGTATGCAGGGCTACTTCCGGCGGCAAGTTGCGGAAAATCCTGCTGCTGCGAATCTGCCTCCAGTCTTCAAGGTGGAGGCCCGGTCGCAGTTTGCCACAGCATTTGTTCTCTACCGTTGGATCACTCCAGGTTGCCATGCAACGGCACTCCCAATGGATTACCGGAACCTTTCAGCCCCGGGATGGCCAGGCAAAACCAGTCTGTTCAAGCTGGCTGCCTACATGGACAGGGTGTTGATCTTATCGGCCAATTCGCTCCAGCAACGGCGGCAGTGGATGACGGGCAGGCCACAGGACTTGGCTTTTTCCTTCAGTTTGCGTGCTGCCGTGTGATGCAGAAAGTCAGTGAAAAACAGAACTGCCTCAACGTGGGTGGGAATGGTATTCCGGGTGGTGTTGGGCGTGCGTCCCGACCAATGGGTGATGCGGGTCACCCCCAGGTCCACCAGGCGGGGAATCAGAGCATTGATGCGGTCGGCGCCGACAATCAGGATGGACATGGCTGGATTCCTTTCTCATGGCTTCGTGGGAATAGTGTTTTTGGCCCGGGCCAGACTGAAAAGAAAGCAGATGCCCTTGGCGGCCGGACGATGGGTACATGGTAATAATAAAACAGGGTCTGTCATTAATCTGTGATTTGAGTCACGAAAATGAAAATTATTTTCAAGAAAAGGGCAATTTTCTGCTCGCAGGCCATAAGGATGGTTTTCAATGATGCCAGGGAAAATCGACCCCGGAACTGGCTTCCGGGATCGATGGGATCAGGGGCTCTGGATCGGGCCTGGCCGGCCGGAAGACCTGGCGTCCTGCAGTTTGAACGGTGCGCCGTTATTGCGGGGCATGGCGCGGCCGATCCTCTGCAGCCGACGCTTCGCAGCCTGTTTTCTGCCTGCCGTTGGCGTTTGCCGACGGGTTGCTGGTTCTGCAGGAACAGCCGTTGCCACCTCCGCCGCAGCAGCCCGGACTGCGCCCCTGCCGCCAGCAATGGCGGACCAACCAAGCCAGGGCCAGAAAAATTATCAGTAGAATGATGGTCAGTTGCATGATTTCTCCCGGATCAATGGAGCCTGGTCGGCCATGAGACTAAAGCTCCCCCGACTTGGTAGACGACGATGACCAAACCCGGGGCCGGAAGGAAACTGCCGGCCATAGGGCGACATGGCTGTAATTCTTTGGTTGGCCATGATCGTCACTCCTTTGCCATCTTTGGCGTGAAATTGAAAACGGTTTTCAAAATAGTCGATTATTTCATTTCTGTCAAGGAAAAAAGACCTCTTTGGAACGGTGCCGTCAGGCCCCGTCCGAGACATTTTCCCTCTTGCCAAAAACCCGGGAAGCGGGCAGACTTTCCCGCATATGGTTGGCTTGGTGCGTACCTGTTTCATGCCAGGGGGAGGTTGGGATGTGGCGTTTTGGCGGATGGCTGGTTTGCGGGTTGATGTTGACCGGATGTGCTTCGGCTCAGGGGCGGGCGATGCACCGGGAATTTCCCATGGTCCTTGACCGGCCCCAGGTCGTTACGCCGGTGGTGGACCAGGCAACGACCCGGCCGGTTGATGCGACCGGGGAGGGCTATACCTGTGTGGTACCGACCTTGGGAGAGCGCTGGCAGCGAGCCTACGAGGTAGCCGGTAAATTCTATCAGCCGATTCTTAACTGCTCCGGATTTATGCAACAGGGCATCGCCAGTTGGTATGGGGACGATTTCCACGGCAAATTGACTTCCAATGGCGAAATCTTTGATATGAACGCCATTTCCGCCGCACACAAGACCTTGCCCCTGGGCATTTGGGTGAAGGTAACCAATCTCGGCAACGGCAAGGAGTTGGTCCTGCGGGTCAATGATCGCGGCCCCTACTTCAAGGATCGGGTGTTGGATCTGTCCAAAGCGGCTGCCAAGGAATTGGGTTTTTATCAGGTGGGCACCACGCCCATTCTCATTGAAGCGCTGGGCTATGCCCCATCAGAGCAGATGCTGGCAGATGGTGCCGGGAGCGCAGCTCCGATCTCCGCTTCCCCTTTCCGGGCCGGCGAGATCATCCATGGTTCTTCCTCCAAAGCCGGCGAGTTCACTCCGGATCAGGTTCGGCCGCGCTACGCCGTCCAGGTAGCGGCCTTTCAGAGCCCGGAAAAAGCCGAAGCGGTGTTTCGGACCGTGCAGGACAGATTTTCCGGTGCGGTACTCAAGCCCCTGATGTCGGGCGGCAATCAATTTTTCAGTATCCGTATCGAACCTTTTGCCAGTCGTCAGGAGGCAGAAGCCGCCCGGCAGGCCTTGACTGAAATCGGCTTTCCCGGCAGCATGATCGTGCTGGATAATTTTGAAACGGTCTGACGCCGGACTGTTGACCTGAGCCGGGATGAGCCAGGTAATGCTCACCCGGCTTTTTGGGGCTTGATAAATCCGGAAAAACGGATATATAATAACATGCGTAACAAGTCGGCTATTTATTCTGGAATCGGACAGAGGAGTTTTGGCCATGTCGCATCCTGACAACGCAATGAGCGAACGCAAAATGAGCAATATCTTCGAACGATACCTGACGGTCTGGGTGGGGTTGTGCATCCTGGGTGGGATCTCCCTCGGCAAAATCGCTCCGGATCTGGCCCATACCCTGGACGGGATGGCCATCAGCGTCAAGGGGGCACCGGTGGTGTCCATTCCCATTGCAGTCTGCCTGTTTTTCATGATGTATCCGATTATGGTAAAAATCGATTTCGCCTCGGTGGTTCAGGCGGGGAAGAGCGGCAAACCGGTTTTTCTGACCCTGTTCATCAACTGGGCCATCAAGCCCTTCACCATGTACGGTATTGCGGCCGTGTTTCTGGGGGTGCTGTTTCATGGATTTATCGGACCGGAGGCCATGGATCTGGTCAAAATGCCCTTTGGCCTGGATTTGCCCGTGGGGGCGGTGCACGGTGCCGGGACCGTGGTGCTGCATGAAGGGGTGAAAATGCTGCAGATCCCCCTCTGGCGCAGCTATCTGGCCGGGGCCATCCTTCTCGGTATCGCCCCCTGCACCGCCATGGTGCTGGTCTGGGGCTATCTGGCGCGGGGCAATGACGGTCTGACTCTGGTCATGGTGGCCATCAATTCCCTCACCATGCTGGTGCTCTACGGGGTGCTGGGCGGCTTTCTCCTCGGTGTCGGCCGGTTGCCCGTGCCCTGGCAGGCACTGCTGTTGTCCATCGCCATTTATGTGGCCTTGCCCCTGGTCTCGGGGTATTTCTCGCGGCGCTGGATCATCGCCGCCAAGGGCGAGACCTGGTTTAGGGAGAAGTTTCTTCATGTGCTGACTCCGGTGACCATCGTCGCGCTGTTGACCACCCTGGTGCTGCTGTTCAGCTTCAAGGGTGAGGTGATCCTGGCCAATCCCCTGACCATTGTCTGGATTGCGGTGCCCCTGTTCCTGCAGACGGTGTTGATCTTCGGTCTCGGCTACGGCCTGGCCAAATTGATCGGCCTGAATTATCGGGATGCCGCGCCGGCCGCCATGATTGGTGCTTCCAACCACTTTGAGGTGGCCATCGCCACGGCGGTCATGTTGTTCGGCTTGTCTTCGGGAGCGGCCCTGGCGACCGTGGTAGGCGTGCTGATCGAGGTCCCGGTGATGCTGATGCTGGTCAATGTCTGCCGGCGCACCTCGGGCTGGTTCCAGTCGGCGTGACATGCCTGGCTGCCGGATCAAAGCCCGGACCGGTTCCGGGCTTGGTGCATCTCAACGGGTCGGCGCGAGCATTATCCGTTGCGGTCGCGCAGCGCTTCCAGACGTTCTACCAGGGGCGGATGGGAATAGTTGAACCAGACGTACCAAGGGTGGGGATGCAGGGCAATCAGGTTGTCGCGAGCCAGTTTGACCAGGGCATCGGCCAGACGATCGGGGCGCCCGGTCAGGTGTCGGGCAAAGACATCGGCCTGCCATTCCTGGCGGCGTGCCAGGCCATTGCCCAGAGGAGCTAGAAAAAAGCCCGCCAGATGCATCAGCAGCAAAAGCAGCAGGCCTTGGGCGGCCGGCGAGGCGGTATTCAACCCGACCAGGCCCGGCAAGCCGCCCCAGAGCCAGAGACGCTGAGCGAGAAGGAACCCGGCCAGGGTGACCAAGGCGTGCCACAGAAACCGATAGCGCAGATGGTGGTGGCGCCAGTGCCCCATTTCGTGGGCCAATACAGCGAGGATTTCGTCCGGTTGGAAATGGTTCAACAGGTTGTCGTAGAGCACGATGCGCCGCTGGCGACCGAGCCCGGCAAAGTAGGCGTTGCTGTGTCGACTGCGGCGAGAAGCATCGACACTGAGGATCCGCGCCCCAGCCAGTCCCGCCGTGTCGGCCAGCTGTTGGATGGACCGCAGCAAATCCGGTTGGGTCAGGGGGCGGAAGCGATGGAACAACGGCTCGATGAGCCAGGGGGCGAGCCAGATCAGGGCGGCGGAAAACAGGGTCAATCCGGTCCAGCCCCACAACCACCAGCTGTCGGGCCGCCATAGCAGCAGCGCCGGGAAGGTGGCACCGGCCAGCCCGGCAAAAAACAGGGCCAGCAGAGTGGCCTTGATGGCATCGGCCAACCACAATTGGCGGCTCATGGTATTGAAGCCGTAGCGTTCTTCGAGGCGAAACTGGCGATACCAGGCAAAGGGCGCGGCCACCAGCAGGCGCAGGGCCAGCAGTCCGCAGGCAAACACCATGCCCTGCATCGGCAGCGCGGGCCAATGGGCGAGGAGCAGGGCGTCATAACGGCCCAGCCCGCCACCGAAAAGAAACACCAACCAGAGGGCGGCACACAACAGCGTTTCGCTGCGCGCCAGGAGCGTTCGCGCCCGATGATAGGCTTGTCCCCGCCGGACCCGCTCCGGTGTCAGAAGGTCGGCCAATATCGCCGGCACCTCCGCCGCATGCCGTTGCTGGTGAACCTGATTGACCACATCGAGCAGCAAGTCGGCCACCAAAACGCCTAGACAGGCCATCAACAAGGGAATCATTTTGTTCCCATCCTCCTTCCAGAACCGGTTTCGGTTCAGGGTTTGCCTCGGCGGATGATTGTGCTATGAATAGCGCGCTTAACTTGATTCCGGTCAAGGCCGCCATGGCTTTGCGATGTTATGCTGCAGTCAAATGAATCGGGAGAACTCAAAGACAAGCGGGACTATTTCCCCCGGAGGAACCATGAACGTCAATAATTGTCAGTTCCTTGAGGCAGCCGGCGAGATGGAGCCGGCACTGCGCCAGACACCCAGCAAGCTGTATGTGGAAACGACCACTCATTGTAACTTGCGCTGTCCCATGTGTGTCAAGCAGGCCCGGGACAGCCGGGTTATCGATAACGATATGACGCCGGAAATCTATTCCGCTCTGGTGCCGGCTTTTCCCTACCTGGAATCCCTGGTGCTCAACGGCATTGGCGAACCGCTCATGCATCCCCATCTGCTGGACTTTGTCCGCCAGGCGCGCGAGGCCATGCCGGATGAAGCCTGGATCGGCTTTCAATCCAACGGCCTGTTGCTGGATGGACCAACCGCGGACGCGCTGGTTTCAGCCGGCTTGGACCGCATCTGTCTGTCCGTGGACGGGGTTCGCCCGGAAACCTTCAGCAAGGTGCGGGAAGGAGAGGAGCTCAGCGACATGGACCGGGCGTTTCGGGTCCTGGGCGAGGCGCGTTGGCGGCATGCCGGCGCCCGACTCCGGATCGGTGCGGAGTTCGTCGCCATGCGGGAAAATTTTCGGCAGTTGCCGGATACCCTGCGCTGGGTCGCCGCGCGCGGCGCCGATTTGTTCATCGTGACCCACGCTTTGCCCTATGATGCGGCGCAAACCGGTCAGGCCTTGTTCCATAACGCCACCGACGCCGCCGTGGAACTGTTCGAGACCTGGGAAAAGACCATGGCCGAGCAGGGGCTGGACATACGGCTTTACGACTACATGGTCTGGGAAAAAGAACGGATCGCACCGGACACCATCGACCCGCGGATTCGCAAGGTCAACAACCTGGTGACCAAGATGCGGGCCGAAGCCCGCCAAAAGGATATCTTCATGGATGTCCTGCGGTTATTGAAAAGGGATGCGGTGTTGGCGGCGGAAATTCAAGAAGTGTTCGAGGAGACGCGCGAGCTGGCCGAGGGGATGGGTATCGAGTTGCGCCTGCCTGCGGTTGTGCCGCGCGTCGAACGCAAGTGCGATTTCATCACCGGTGGATCAGCCTTTGTCTCCTGGGATGGGGATGTGCATCCCTGCTACTTCCTCTGGCATCAATATCGTTGTCATATCAACGACTGGGACAAGCTGGTCAAACCCAAGGCGTTCGGCAATGTGCTGCGCAAACCGTTGCTCGACATTTGGAATGACGAGGCTTTCCACGGCTTCCGGGCCAATGTGCTGAATTTCGATTACCCCTTCTGTTCCAATTGCGGCGTGGCGCCCTGCGACCTGGTTCAGGCGGAAGATTTTGCCCAGGATTGCTTCGCTTCCGAGGAACCCTGCGGTGCCTGCCCATGGGGCTTGGGGTTGTTGCAATGCCTGCAGTAGCAGATTTTATTGGCTAGAGATAGCGAATCTCCACCTCTTTCAAATACTTCTTCTCCAGTACCTGGGCGATGCGTTTGATGATGTTGCGGCGAATCTCCAGGTCTTCGGGATGCTGGGGATCCTGGTGGGCTTCGTTGATCTTGGTGCCGACCATGAACTGAATGCTGTCGCTGTCGCGCAGCAGGTTGGTCAGACGGGCGGCGCCGTTCTGTTCCAGGGGGGCTTCCCCCGCTTCCAGCAGTTGCGCCGTCCGCGTCAGGGTGAGGATTCCTTCAGTGATCAGGTCGACGCCGTCCATGTAGGAGATGGGCGGAATGCCGCGGGCGCAGGTGGCCAGGTCGGTGACGATTTCCCGACCGGTTTCCCGTGCGATGATCTCGGCCGAGGTGCCGCCGCAGATCACTTTGCGTCCGCGAAAGGCATTGAACTGGAAAGCGTATTCGCGATCCCGGTCCTTGATGAAGGGCGGCCCGGTCATGAGCAGGGTGCGGCGCGGTACCCGGAAATAAAAGACCGCGGCGGTCATGTCGTCGCCCGGTTTCAGGTCATGTTCCAGGCTCAGGGCCTTGTCGAGAATGCCCTGGGCCAAGGTGCGGGCGGAGATGCCCGGTTCCCGGGCGATGCGGCCCAGCACGAAATTGGCGCAACCCTGGCGCCGCCAACCGAGTTTGAAATTGTCCGAACCGAGACCGGCCTGGGTGATGCCGTCCGACAGCAGGATCAGGCGATCCTGCGGCTGCACATCCAGCTCATAGAGGCGCAGCAGCCGGTTCTGGTGGCGCGGCGACCAGACCTCCCGGTAGTCCAGGTTCTGCAGTTCGCCGTTGCGAATCAGCAGGAAAGCCGGGTTGTCCATCTCGATGATGCGGGCGCCGTTGCCGGGCAGATAATCGACGATGGTGAAGGTTGCATAGCTGATCTTGCGCTGCTGGCAGACCGGCAGGGCGTCCATCATGATTTCCGCCGAAGGGACGATGGCCTGATTGCTGGTGATGAACTTCAGGGCCATGGAAGCGGTCATGTTGGACAGAATGCCCGCCTTGACGCCGTGTCCCAGGCCGTCGGAAAGCACCGCGACAATCCGGTTGCGGGTGCCGATTTTCTGCATGCGAAACGCGTCCCCGCAAATATCCTCGCCTTTGCAGTTGTATTGCGACGCTTCGATTTCGACAAATAGCGTACCGTTCATGGTTGCGTTGACTCTGGCGTTAAAGGGTGAGTTCCGGAGGCGCGTTGCGTTCGGCATCCTCCGCACTGCCGGCGTTGGGAGTGAACCCCTGCACCAGGGTGCGCAGCAGGATTTCCGTTTCGGCCATGTTTTCACCAAGGCGGCAGGCAATCTCCTGAACGGTTTTCAGGTTTTTATGAATGACTTCGCGGGCCCGGCGGACGATGAGTTCGCGGGGCATTTCGTGCGCGGTCACGTCGCTGATGACGCCACCCACCACCTGGCCGGGATCGATGGGGAAGATGGTGACCTGAAAGATGCACTCGGCGACATGCAGGGCATCGTGCTGCAGGGGGCAGTCGCTGTCCAGCACCTGGCGGAACAGATGGGTAAAGGGCAGAATCTGCTCCAGCACCGCGCCCTTGAGTCCCGGACAGACGTCGTAGGCGGCCACCAGATCTTCGCTGAACAGTTCGGCAAAACGCCGGTTGCAGTCGACCACCTTCATGTCGCTGTCGACCAGCACGATGGCCGAAGGAATGCAATGCAGCAGGGCATTGGCCTTGCGCAGGGCCTCGCCCTTCAGGTAGGAGAGGCACATGGCGGCTTCGGCGTGGCCGTTGAGCAGCGAGCGGGCGAACTCCCGACAGGTTTCGTAACCGCAGCCGCCGCAGTTCAGTTCGTCTTCGACATGCTCCTTGCCGATCTGGCGCAGGGCGTAGCGAATCTGCTGTTCGCTGAACTGCTTGGCCGGCAGGGCCTGATCGCAGAGGAACTCGTCGATGTCATGCCGGGGCAAACGGTTGATGGGAGTGGCCGGCACCTTGGCGCGGGAGATGATGTCCTGCCATTGCTGCAGGCTGCCCTGGCGGACGCTGGCACAGGGGCCGTTGATGCAGCCGCCGCGGCAGGCCAACAACTCCAGGAAGATGGGCTGCGTCAGTTGTTCGGGGCGGATGCCCAGCAGCACCCGTTCGATGCCGGTGACCCCGGCGACGGTGCTGTAGCGGGCCGGATTGCTGCCGGCCTGCATGCGGATGGTATCGATCATGCCCCCTTCGATGGGATAGAGCGCCCCTTCCAGGGAACTTTCCGGAACGAAGCGATCCTCCTCGCGCGGCGTCAGGGCGGCCGGATCGATGTCGGCATCCTCGAACCACTGCCTGAGATCGGTGAAGGTGATGACGGCATCGAGGAGTTCCGGGTGGCGGTCGCCCTCATTCTTTTTAGCACCGCAGGGGCCGATGAATATGACGCCGATGTCGTTGCCGAACTCCTCCCGCAGCATGATGCAATGGGTCAGCAGGGGCGAGAAGACCGAGGTCACGGAATCGCTCAGTTCCGGCAGATATTTCTGGACGTAGGTGACCGCCGCCGGGCACGCCGAGGACAGAAACAGCTTGCGGCGGTTTTCGGCCAGTTCCACGGCCACCCGTGTTGAGACCTCCTGGGCGCCGAGGGCCGTTTCGCTGACCCCGGCAAAGCCCAGGGCGTGCAGGGCGGCAATCAGGTTACCAACGGGCAGTTCGGGAAATTCGCTGGCATAGGACGGTGCGATGGAGACGTAGTAATCCCGGTTCTGACGCAGCAGATGCTTGACACGGTCCAGGTCATCCCGGACCCGTTTGGCCTTGGCCGGGCAGATACGCACGCAGGTACCGCAGGCCACGCACATCTCCGGCACGATCTTGGCTTGGCCGTCCGCAACCTTGATGGCCTTGACCGGGCAATAGCGGACGCATTTCGAACAGTCCTTGCACTCGGTCTCACGGGTATAGATGGGCGGCTGGTTGGGCTGGAACAGCGGCATGGCGGATTATTCTCCCTTGGATTTAATCAGCTGATCCTCCAGAACCTCCAGCAGATCGCCCTTGTCCATATGGGATATCACCTGGTGTTCAATGCGGATGTTCGGGCCGTGACTGCAGCGCCCCTCGCAGCGACTGCCGCGCAGATCCACCTCTTCGGTCAAGTCGTGCTGGTTGATGAATTCTTCGATGGTTTCGAGGTTCCGGTCGTTGCCGCGACTGAAACAGGAACTGCCCATGCAGATAATGATCTGTTTTTTCATCAATCGCTCTCCTTCTATGATGGCCGGATGCCGAAGTATCGCGTCGACATTAACACTCGCCCTCCGGAAAACACCGTCAACCCGGTTTTTCTTTCAGCATGAGTACACAACAAACATAAGGGTTTTCGAGCCCTTCACGTTTATCTTCTGCACATTTCCGTCAACTATAAGATGAAATCAAAGCCTAAAACAAGGGGGTTTTTGATGAGATCAATAGGTCGATAAGGGGCATCTAATACGGACCGCGTCGGCTTGGAAAATAGCCTTTTCTGAGGAAAATGATGGACTTTTTTTGCGCTTTGTGCTAGTCAGAGGCTCTCAATTCGAAGCTCGTGGCGGTGGGCCCGGAACTCGTGCTGGAGCCTGCCAAGCCGCCATGACCCTTCAGTCAGGTAGGACCGCCTGGATCCGTGGGACCGGGACGGGGGACGATTGCGACGGCGAAACAGGCTTTTCGTCGGTCAGGCAGGGGTCTTTCGGACGGTGTCCGGGGACCTTTTTTTATTTTGGGGCGGCAAGGATGCGGAGTGAATCATGGACAAGCGTGTGACTGTTCTGGATATCCAGCGCATGAAGGCGGAGGGCGAAAAGATCGCCATGCTGACCGCTTACGATTACCCCTTTGCCAGGTTGGTGGATGAGGCGGGCATCGACATGGTGCTGGTCGGGGATTCCGTAGGGTCGGTGGTCGCCGGGTACGACAATACCCTGCCGGTGACCATGGAGGAGATGCTGTACCATTCCCGGGCGGCGGCACGCGGTTTGCACAGAGCGTTGCTGGTAGTGGACATGCCCTTTCTTTCCTACCAGGTCGACCTCCGCGAAGCGCGGTTCAACGCCGGTCGTCTGGTCAAGGAGGGCGGCGCCCAGGCGGTTAAGTTGGAAGGGGGCGTCCCGGTGGCGGAAACCATTCGCGCCATCGTCGATATGGATATCCCGGTGGTCGGCCACATCGGTCTGACTCCGCAATCCATTCACCGCATGGGCGGCTACCGGGTGCAGGGCAAGCAGGATGAACAGGCCCGACAGTTGCTGCGGGATGCCCGGGCGGTCCAGGATGCGGGCGCCTTTGCCGTGGTGGTGGAAGGGGTGCCGGCCAACCTGGGGAAGGAGATCACCGCCAGTCTCGACATTCCCACCATCGGCATCGGCGCAGGCCCAGATTGCGACGGCCAAGTGCTGGTGCTGCACGATATCCTCGGCCTGTTCGACAAGTATGCGCCCAAGTTCGTCAAACGCTATGTCGACCTCTCGGTGCCCATCCGGCAGGGGGTCGGAGACTATGTCCGAGAGGTCAAGGACGGGGTGTTCCCCGGGCCGGAACACTGTTTCAAATAAGATTCAGATTGAACCGAATTGAGACGAGCATAACTCATGGAAATCATCACCCGGGTGGCCGAAATGCAGGCGCGGGCCTCGGCCGCAAAAAAAAATGGGCAATCCATCGCCCTGGTGCCGACCATGGGCTTTCTGCACCAGGGGCATCTGTCTCTGATGCAGGAAGGCCGGCGTCGTGCCGACCTGCTGGTCGCGTCGGTGTTCGTCAACCCGACCCAGTTCGGGCCGCAGGAAGATTTTGCCAGCTATCCACGCGACCTGCAACGCGATGCCGAACTGGCCGCCGGGGCCGGGGTGGATTGGCTGTTCGTTCCCGAAGTTGACGACATGTACCCGCAGGGTTTCGCCACCGCGGTCACGGTGTCCGGCCTGACGGAGGTCTTGTGCGGTGCCAGTCGCCCCGGTCATTTCCAGGGCGTTACCACCGTGGTCTGCAAGCTGTTCGGTATCGTGCAGCCGCAGGTGGCCCTGTTCGGCCGCAAGGATTTCCAGCAACTGGCGGTCATCCGACGCATGACGCTTGATTTGAACCTGCCCGTCGAAATCATCGGCCTGCCCACCGTGCGGGAACCGGACGGCTTGGCCATGAGTTCCCGCAACGCCTATCTGTCGGCCGCCGAGCGCCGGCAGGCGCCGGCTTTGATCGATGCCTTGCAGCTGGCAAGTGCTGCGGTCAAAACCGGCGAGCGCAACGTGGAGCGGGTGCTGGCCCTGGTGCGCAACCGCATTGACCGGGAACCGGACGCCGTCATCGATTACGCCGTCATCTGCAACGGTACCACCTTGCAAGCCGTACCGGAGGTGGATGGCGACTCGGTGCTGCTGCTCGCCGTGCGCATCGGTCGCACCCGACTGATCGATAATCACACTCTCTTTGAGGAGGTTGACATACCATGAAACGCAAGATGCTTAAATCAAAAATTCACCGTGCCACGGTGACCGGCGCCGACCTGGATTACGAAGGCAGCATCACCATCGATCCGTTGTTGCTGAAGGCGGCCGACATTCTGCCCTATGAAGCGGTGGATATCTGGAACGTCACCTACGGCACCCGGTTTCAGACCTATGCCATCGAGGGCCAACCCGGCAGCGGGGTGATCTGCATCAATGGCGCCGCCGCGCGTCTGGTGTCCCGGGGCGACAAGGTCATCATCGCCAGCTGGCTGGAGATGGACCACGAGCAGGCCAAAACCTATGAGCCGAAGCTGGTTTTTGTCGATGAGCAGAACGTCGCCACGGCGCAGACCAAGGAAACGCCGGGGCAGGGCAATCTGCGGGCCGCCATCTGAGGTTCTTGACCCTGTACCCAGCCTGTCACAGTTGCTGCCGGGGGCCGGTTTTTCGGACCCCGGCACATCCGTCGCCTCATCCAGTTTGAGCTGACTCAAAACGCCCAAACCCGGTGCCGCCATGCCCCAGCCTGCCGCCGAAGCCGGAACCCCGATTCTCTATCGCGCCCGCTGCCTGGTCCCCATGGCCGGACCGCCCCTGGACGATGGCGGGTTGCTGGTGGCCGACGGAACGCTGGCCGCCGTCGGCCCCTTTGCCCAACTGGCCGCTGCGGGCCGGCACCAGCACTCCGTTGATTTGGGCGAAGTGGTGGTGCTGCCGCCCCTGGCCAACGCCCATACCCACCTGGAACTGACCCATTATCCTCGTTGGTCGGCCATCGATGCGCCTTTCTGGGGCGATTTTACCGACTGGCTGCTGCACCTGGTCGGGGTGTTGCGGGATATTCCCCCCCAGGATTTTGCTCCCTCCCTGGCCGATGGCCTGCAGACCCTGCTGCGGTTCGGTACCGGTGCCGTCGGCGATGTCCTGTCGCGACTGCCGGCCCGCAGCGCCTATCGCGGCACCCCATTGGCGGGGCGAGTGTTTCTGGAAGCACTGAGAGTTTTCGACGATCTGTTTCAGCGGCGGCTCAACCAGTTGCGGCCGGTTCTGACTCGCAGACCCGCCGCGGGGCTTGACTACAGCCTCACGCCGCATGCCCCCTATACCCTGACTCAAAAGAGCTTGGGCCGTTGTCTTGAGCTGGCGCGACGCCATCATCTGCCGCTTGCCATGCACCTGGCGGAATCGCCGGCCGAAGTCCAACTCCTGGATTCCGGAGACGGACCTTTGGCGGAGCGCTTCTACCCGGCCGTCGGCTGGCGGGAAAAAGTGCCGGCGGCCACCGGGCTCAGTCCGGTCGCCTGGCTGGTCAACGGCCGGGCGCTGCCTCCCGGCATGCTGCTGGTCCATGGTGTCCAGGTCGGGCCCGAAGATATCCCTCTGCTCACCGGCCACGGGGTCACGGTGGTGCTTTGCCCCCGCTCCAACGAACAGCTCGGGGTCGGCACGGCGCCCGTCGCTGACTATCTGGCCGCCGGGGTGCCCCTGGCCCTCGGTACCGACAGCCTGGCCAGCAGCGGCTCTTTGTCCCTTTGGGATGAAATGGCTGCCGCCCGCCGTCTTTATGGGGGCTGCCTAACCCCACCGCATCTGCTGCACCTGGCCACTCGCGATGGCGCCCGAGTCCTGGGCCTGGAGGGGCGCATGGGTACCCTCCAGGCCGGCTGGGGGGCGCATTTCCAGGCCCTGCGCCCCGATAGCCAACCGGCACCGGGTGAGCTGTTCGAATATCTGTGCAGTCCGAAACGCCCCGAAGAAATACAGGCCCTTTACCTGGATGGTCGAGAGGTCTTGCATTCCGGATAAAGGACTTTTATAATCAACTATTTGGTTGGCAAACCGGAAACTGATGAAGCGAGGACGGTAGCCATGCACGAATATCTCGGCAAACGGCTGAAACATTTTTTTCTGGCCGGGCTGCTGATTGTGGTGCCCCTCGGCCTGACCATGTTGTCGGTACGTTGGGTCATCGGATTTCTGGACGGCCTGCTGGTGCGGTTGTTGCCGGTGGCCCTGCGACCGGAAGCGCTGTTCGGGTTTCCCGTGCCGGGGTTGGGTCTGCTGGCGACCTTTTTGCTCATCGTGCTGGTGGGCATGTTGGCCACCAATTATTTTGTTAAGGCCTTGCTGAACCGATCCGAAAACCTGATGGGACGCATTCCCCTGGTCAAGGGCATCTACTCCCTGTTCAAGCAGGTTACGGACACGGTTCTCAATGCCGAACGACAGAGTTTTCGCAAGGTAGTACTCATCGAGTATCCCCGCCGAGGGGTCTGGTCCCTGGGGTTCGTCACCGGAACCAGCGAGGGAGAGGTGCAGCGCCTTACCGCGCAACGCATGATCAACGTCTTCATGCCGACCACCCCCAACCCCACCTCGGGATTTTACATCCTGGTGCCCGAAGAGGATGCCCGGGTGCTCAACATGACCGTCGAAGAAGCCTTCAAGCTTATCGTATCCGGCGGGATGGTAACGCCGCCGGACCGTTTCCCCAGCCTGACGGCCATTAAACAAGAAGGTCGGCCGGCGAACAACAACGACCAGGCTTGATGGGGTCTGGCCTGGTGCCCCCGCTCACAGGACCGCATGCGTCACGAAACCGGCAATATCGTCGAAATCAAAGATGAAGGACAGGCCGTAGTGGCCTGCCGTCCGAGCCTGTTCTGTGCACGTTGTACTGTCCTGGGCGTCTGCCGCCGGGCCGAAGATGGGCGATTCCGGCTGGTGGCAGTGCATAATCCCCTTGGCGCCAGGCTCGGAGAGCGGGTGCGTTTGAGTTCCCCGCCCGGTCCGTTCTGGCTGAGCGTGACGCTGCTTCTGGTGCTGCCCCTGGCGGCCCTGCTGCTCGGTGCCCTGGTGGGAAAATTGGCCGGGGCCTTTCTGCCCTTGGGCATTCACCACGACCTGCTGGCCGCCGTCGCCGGCATCGGTGCCATGATCGGCAGCATTTATCTTGCCCGTTTCGGTATCCGGGCTTTTCCAAGGGTCACCTTCATGCCGGAGATTTGCGAAATTCTGCCCGGGGACGCCTACAGCGAAGACAACGATGGCTATTAAAATTATCGTCAACAACAAAAAAGCCTTTCACGATTACTTCATCGATGAAGTCTTCGAAGCCGGCATGGTATTGCTCGGCACCGAGGTCAAATCCCTGCGCCTGGGCAAGGCCAACCTGAAGGACGCCTTCTGCCGCATCAAGGACGGTGAAGTATTCGTCAACAACCTGCACATCAGCCCCTATGAATTCGGCAACCGGGAAAACCACGATCCGACCCGGGTACGTAAATTGCTGTTGAATCGCGCCGAAATCGACAAGATGACCCGCAAGGTCGAGGAGCGCGGTTTTTCCCTGATACCGACCAAACTCTATTTCAAGGAAGGTCGGGTCAAGATGGAGATCGGCCTGGCACGCGGCAAAAAGCTGCACGACAAGCGCGAAACCCTCAAGGGCAAGGAGGCCGAACGCGAAATGGCCCGCGCCCTGCGGGATGCCCATCGCTGAGTTGCAGGGGGATTTAACTGGCCATTATTGGGGTACACAGGCCGGGCTTGGTTTTTGAAGTCGGATATGAGATAATGATTTCGCTCGGAAAAAGCAGCGGTTCACAACAGCAATAACGCAATACACATCAATGGGGGTGACAAGGTTTCGACGGGGATTGGAAGCGAAGGTGGCATGCCGGGGACGCCAGTGGGCCTCGATAAAAAACTGGCACCAATACAAACGCCGACTCTGACGTTTCGTACGCACTGGCTGCTTAATTGCAGCCACGTCTTCTGTTTCATCGCCCGCGTGGGGCAGCAAGACGTCAATTCAGTGGGCTAGTTTCAGCAATCGTTCGCGCTGCTGAAGCGAAAATTCAGTGAACTCGCCTGATGCAGATCCTGTCGTTGGGAGCGGCAAAGGGTTAAATTCAATACAGCGACTAAGCATGTAGAAGCCTTGCGTGAAAGATTTTCGGACGCGGGTTCGATTCCCGCCACCTCCACCATTTAGAAAAGACAAACCCGTCTCTCTGGGGTCATTCTCCGGGGTGACGGGTTTTCTTTTTCCCCTTGTTTCTAAAGGGTTTGCGCCCGTTTCACATCTTTCCAAAGCACCTCTCCGCACCACCGATTCTCCCCATCTTCCTGCCTTTCTTTCTCTGTTTGGCCCCTGATTCTCTGTTTTCTCCGGACGAAGTCCGAAGCGCGTCCGGAAAGTTACATCCTTGATTGATATGGGTTTGCGGCAGATTGCCATTTTTGGCGGTTGTCTTAGGTCATCGTTCGATGCCGCAACCGGACGTTTTTTTCGAAATCGCCCGCTTCGGCCATGAAAAGAAGCGTGGTCAACTCCGGTTTCCTGCCCCCTAAAGTAAAAAAGCCGACGCTGATGGTCGGCTCTCTGTGGTGGTCTCCGGTCCGGTCGTCAGTCGGTGGCGAAGCCGAACTGGCGGCGCTGCTCGGTCCAGTCCTCTGGAAAGGTCTGGGTCAGCTTGGCCAGCGAGAGCCCGTTGGGTTCCTCACCGTTGATCAGGGCTTCGACGATGTCGGGGGCTAGGGTCGTCAGCTTGAGAATGCGGGCCACATACGAGCCATCGACGTCAAGGGTACGGGCAAGCTCGCTGATGGACTTGATCTGGCCGGATTCGAGGATGTCGGCCCAGGAAAAGGCCCTTCCCAGTGCCTGGAGGATGGCGGACTGCACCGGTTCCTGCGCTCCGGTGATTTCTCCATCCAGGGCCTGGGGAGCGATGACCGTCTTGCGGCCACGCATGCGCCGGATCAGCATCGGGATGTGGATCTGCAGGTTGCCGTTGTCGGCAACAGTAATGGTCGGCTTCATTTTCATCGGCTTGCCCTCCGTTCGGTGACTTCGCATGCCAGACCAGCCAGCTCGGCGATGAGCGTTGTCAGCCCGTTGGTTCGCAGCTCCATGTCGATTCCGGTCTCGCGGATCTCGACCTTATCCACCAGGAGGCGGATGAGCCGGTTTCGCTCCACCGGGAAAAGGTCTTCCCAGAAGCCCTCGACATTCTGGAAGGCCTCCGACACATCCTGTTCCGTGATGCTGCTCCCCTGGTAGGCTCTGCATCGCTCGCTCACATGGGTCAGTTGTTTCGAGAGCTCGACCGCCTGGCGATTGACCGTCGTCAGCATTTCGGTCTTGCCCGACTGATCGCTGCCGGGTTTCATCAGTTCGATGGCTTGCTTCCGCGCCTGCGACAGCTCCATTTCGAGTTGGGCTTTCTGCTTGAACAGCCGCGCCCGCTCCACCTGCTCGATGTCCCGGGCCGCGAAGTAGGTTTTGGCCACCAGCGTCGGCGTGCGGAACACCGCGCTCAACTGCTCGACCACGGCCTGCTCGATGTCCCCGGCGGGAATCCGTTTGAGGGGGCACCGGCTCACGGTCCGCTTGCTGTCCTTCTGGCAGATGTAATAGGTGTAGTGGCGGCCGTTCTTGCGGGCGTAGGTCGGTCCCATCGCGCATCCGCAGTGGCCGCAGCGGATGACGCCTTTAAGCGGGGCGACCATTTTGGTTCTTGCCATGGAAACCTTGACCGGTTTGTTGTCCTCCAGGATGGCCTGCACCTTGTCCCAGGTCGTCCGGTCGATGATTCCTTCGTGCTCACCGGGGTAGCTGCGATCCTTGTGGGCAATCTCGCCGATATAGACCCGGTTGTTCAGCAGCCGGTAGATGTGGCCTGTATTCCATTCTGAGCCCTCGCGAACCTTGCCTTTCTTGGTGGTCCAGGCTTTTGTGCGGTATCCCTGTTCGTTCAATTCCTGGCCCAGCTTCTTGGCCGAGCCGATCTGGATGAATCGGCGGAAGATGTACTGCACCGTCCTGGCTTCATCCGGGTTGACCAGCAGCTTCTTGTTGTCTCGGTCGACGTCGTATCCAAGAATGGGTACGCCGCCGCAGTATTTCCCCCGGCGCTTGGCGGCCGCCACCTTGTCCCGGATGCGCTCGGCGATGACCTCCCGCTCGTACTGGGCGAAGGTGATCAGGATGCCGAGAAACATTCGGCCGGTGGGGTCGGTGGTGCTGAAGTGCTGGGTGACCGAGACGAAGCTGACACCCTTCTCGTTGAAGAGGTCGATCATCTTCATGAAGTCCAGCAGCGAGCGGGACAGCCGGTCGACCTTGTAGACCACGATCACGTCAATCTTCCCGGCATCGATGTCCGCCAGCAGGCGACGCAGCCCCGGGCGCTCCATGTTTCCACCCGAGAATCCACCATCGTCGTAGCGATCCGGCAGAGCCGTCCAGCCACGCATCCTCTGGGCTTCGATATAGTGTTCCGCCGATTCCCGTTGCGCATCCAACGAGTTGAACTCCTGTTCGAGACCTTCCTCGTGGCTCTTGCGGGTGTAGATGGCACAGCGCAGGGTCTTGTTTTTGCCCGGCGCGACATTGCTGTTATCAAGCATCCGAACCTCCCTCGGCTTTTCTGCCGTAAACCTTCTTCAGTCCGAAAAAGACCTTGCCGTTCCACCTGGTCCCGGTGATCTCCCTGGCCACCGCGCTGAGCGACCGGAAGGTGCGGCCTTCGAACTCGTAGCCATCGGCAAGGACGATCACCTCATAGCGCCGGTCGTTCCAGACCCGCACCAGTCTGGTCCCGGGCAGGATCGCTTCGTTCGATTTCCGCTCTTCTGGGATGCGTCGATTGACAGTGGCGACCGGGTCCTCCTTGGCGGCCTGCTGGAGATGGACCTTGGCCTGTTCGGACAGCCCGCCGTAGAAAAGCTCCTGGATGCGATAGGCCAGCCGCTTGATGAGGAATTGTTTCTTGTACTGGGGTGGCTCTTCTCCGTAGAGGTCGAGCCATTTTTCCCGGAGCTGTTCCAGGGACATGGATTGCAACAGGGCCATCTGCCGAAGGACTGAGTTTCGGGTTCGGTCCTGATTCTTGCCGCCGGTGGCGGCGTTCTGTAACTCATTCATTTTCAACTCCTTATTTTGGTTTCCGGACGAGTTGTCATGAATGAATGCTCTGTTCCGGCAATGAATCAAGTCCTTCTCCGAGCACAGGGGAAGAATCTTCGAAAACCTCTAACTCATTGCCCACACATGCGTTTTTTGCCTTTCGGCGCAGGATCGCCGTGGCCAGAATGGAGGCGGCTGACTGGAGCCTCGCCTCACCCGACAAGCGGCCGGGTTTGCCGTTTTCGCCAAGGTCATCCGTCCCCGGCCCATCATTCATTTCCTGGACATCCAACATCGAACACCTCCGGTGGGACCGGGGGACTGGATGGTGTGGATGCCAGAAAACGGTGGCGGTCGGGATGCGCGTTCGATGGCACCCACAACCGCCTCAGCTCCGCCTCTGGTCGGTTATCTGGTTTCTAACTGCTCGTCCGGTTTCAAACCGGCTTTCTTCAGGCCTTACCTACCGAGGGGCTCATGGAAGTGTCGGAAATCAGGTGTGAGATTATTTCTTGACCTGATATGCGTCAGGTTTATATTATTAGGGTTTGCTGGCGCATTGCGCCTTTTTGTCTTTCAACAGAAATGGAGACGCCATGGGCAAAGCGAAAACGGATGAGATAACGCCGTTGCAGCGGAAAACGCTCGAAGCGATATGTCGTTTCGTCGATGCCAAGGGCTTTCCTCCAACGGTGAAGGAACTGAGCGAGATCTTTGAAATCAGCCCGGCGAGTGCCCACGACCGGATCAACCAACTGGTGCGCAAGGGATACCTGAAGCGGGAGGACGGGAAGTCGCGAGGCATAGCTGTTGCCCGTCGCCCCAGCGAGATGGCTGCCTCTCTGGTTTCAGTACCTGTTGTGGGGATGGTGGCGGCTGGCCGTCCCATCCTGGCCGAGGAGAACATCACCGGCCAAGTGCTGGTCGAGTCGGACGTCGTTCGTTCCGGACAGCACTTCGCACTCCGTGCGGTGGGTGACAGCATGATCGGTGCCGGTATCAACGATGGCGATTTGATCATCGTGCGGCAGCAGCCCATCGCCGAGGATGGTGACATCGTTGTAGCGCTGCTCAACAACGAGGCGACCGTCAAACGGCTGAAAATCAAAGACGAGCTCATCGAATTGGTGCCAGAGAACCCGGAGGTAAGAAAGATCCGGATCAGGCCGGAGGATGACCTTCGAGTTTTAGGCAAGGTCGTTGGATGGAAACGGAGTTAACCGAGACAGACATGGACGAATAACGACAAAACGACAGGAGTATTTGATGGCAACTTTTAACCTACGCCGCTTTTCGAAGCCGGAGATGCTCCGGCGAATCGACAGGAAGCATCTCATTGCCTTTCTGGAGCCTCATGCCGCCTATTTTTCAGCTCGCGGCGTAGAGTTGCCACCAGTCCAGCACGAAGATGGCCTGGACTACAACGCGCTCAGTCACATTTTGCTGACCCCGGACGGTTCAACCCCAGACGACCTTGCAGAGGCCTTGTTCTATGTGAATGAAGTTTCGACTCCTGAAGGATTCGACTCCATTCAGGATGAGATCGCTGGAACGGACATCGACGTGGAAATCGGGGAAAACGCCGCACCGGCAGACTTGGCGATCCAGGTCTGGATGGCTGACCGGGAAATCATCGAGAAGGTACACGCCGAACAGTTCTTCATGAACGTCAGGTCCTTCGAGTATTTCAAGACCAAGAAAAACCCGCTGCCGGATTTCGTGCTGCCATCGGAGGAAACCCTCGCGGCCCTCGAAGCCGATCTTGACGAATGGTTTTCCAAGAAGCGTCGGGGCAAGTATTCCAAGGTGTTCGTCTATCCGAAGGAAGGCCACACATGGTTCCTCGTGCGCCACGGCAAGCCCTATGCCCGTGAAGCGGTCATTGAGGCCGGTGAATCCACCAGCCAATACTTCCGCCCTGAAAAATTCGACGTGCTTGCCTACAACCCCGTCATCGGGGAAATCCGAATGAACGCCGAAACCAAGGGGGAGAAGGAGCTCTACCGCAAGAAATTCGGATTCCACCTGTTCGGAAACGAAGAGTTTTTCAACGAGCGCAGCCGATTTGACCTGGAACCTTTGCGGCAAATTGGTGAGGACGCGCTTCTATGTGACGACGTCGATGGCATTGAGTATGTCAGGCTCAAGGAAGTTCAGGTCTTTTGGGGCGGCGCTCATAAGGACGTCGAAATCCGCAGGTCTGAGGACATTTTTGCATCACTTCGTGATCGAGGCGCTTCACTCCCGGGTGGAGGGAAAATCATCAAAGCAAGCTTCCAGATCAAGTTCGAGGGGTCCAAGACTCCAAGGTCTGTGATTTTGAGTTCGGGCAACCGGGCGCAATTCAAGCGTGATGGTGATGCCGAGATTATTGAGAGGTGGCTTGGACTCAGGGGTTTCATCGTCGGAGCCGGGGGCGTTTCGGATGAGTGATCCCGTCTGGGCATATCTGGAGACATTGCCTGGAAAGTCGGCGGCGCTGTTCGATTGGGATAAGGCGCTATCCGGCTGGGATCGGTATCCGTTGTTTCGGGATCATTTCCTTCAACTGACCAAAAATCACGCGACCGCCGTGGATTGTCCAACGGAATGTGGCCTCGGATGCCCACGGAGTGTGGTTACGCATGCGAAGACCAACATCCGAGCCGTCTGCAATGAAAAAGAAAGCGCGGCCATTCAGATCTCTCCAAGGCAGACGCTGATCTACCGGCTCAAGCAGTCAACCATCAATGGCGCTATCTGCGAGGCCTTGGGAATAGAACACCGAGACTCGAAACTCGATGGCCTGCCCCACACATGGAGACTGGGCGATTTCATACCCACGGCGGGGATGGACTTCCCGGTTGTGCTGACGATGCAGGACAGCAAGGATGCGCTGGCCGAGGTCGTCCGGTCATTATGCCTTTCAATCATCAAACCCTTTGTCCTGATCGCACCCACACGCCTTCATTTGAGTCCTGCAGTTGAAACACTACTGGCGCAGAAAGACAGCCTTTTCATTGCGCTGAACGAAGATCTGTACCTGGGTGATGCTCCACGATTCCTGACCCGTCGGGACAAGACTGAGATATTCGCGCCCCTTATCGGCCAGGTGCCTGAGCCGGATTCAGGCGGCACGGTGTTTTTCCCGACACCGCCGGGCACCACATGGCTACAAATCAAGATTCAGTTCCGTGATGGTCATACCGTCACAATATGGGCGGGCGACCAGAGCGGTCGATACACCTATACGCAAATGGGAATGGCGAGCAGGAAGAATGGCAACCCTACCGAGCAATGGAAATTGCTTGAAGGGTTTGCCAACTCCCGTGGCGAGATCGACTGGCACAGCCGATACGCCTCGGACAAACTGAAGAAACAAAAGCAAGAGTTGTCGAAGCACCTGCGTGAATTCTTCCGGCTCGATGACGATCCCATCGAATGGGTCAAGGATACAAAGACCTACCGCTGCAAGTTTCGCATCCTCCCGGAAGGTGCCGAGGTTTACTGACCACCCTTTATAGCGCCCGACAAATCTATAGCCCCGATTCAGGATTCTGGATCGGGGCTTTTTGCGTCTTGGAGGCCCGCCCGGTGAAATTTCACTGGGGCCGGGCAAAAAAAGTTAAAAAAGTTTTCCTCTGTAAACCCACCATCAATCAAGGCTTTACGGGCTTTCCTCCTCCTTGAGCCAGGGCGTTTTTCGGGGTCGCAACGAAAATTCGCCAAAGCAGGGTGACAGGTCTGGTGAACACAAAAAGTTCACGACCGCCACCCGGGAAATTCATGCCGGACCTGTCTCCCGGTCGGTCCAGAAATGAAGGAGGTTCGGCATGAACCAGACAAGCAAAGCACACCTCACCCCACCGAAGCGGCGACTCATCGAGTTGATGCAGGACATCAACTTCGGCCGCATCACCAACATTCCGGTCCGCGACGGCGAGCCGGAACTCACCCCTGACACGGTCATTGAGCGCGAGATCAAACTGGGCGGACAGAGCGGTCCCCGGCCCGAGCGCGACCAGGATGACTTCATTCTCAAGCAAGAGGTCGTGGCGCTGCTGGAGCACCTCGCGCAGATGGGCAGCGGAAAAGTCTGCCTGCTCGAGATCAAGCACGGTCTCCCGTTCCTGATGCGCATCGAGGAACGGGCAGCCTGAACACGTAACGACCTGAACCCTTAGACACTGGACAACAAGCTGGACGCATGGCGGAGGCTGTTGTGGGTGTCGCCGAGCCGAATACGGCAATTGGCGGCGTACCTGCGACCCCTTCGCCCACGCGACAGCTTTGTCCTGTGATCTGGCCCGTGCCGACACCCACGCGGACCTCCTCCTCGCTCCGAGGAGGCCCCGATGGTTTCACAGAATTCTTACGACGGCATCGACAAGTATGCCGCCGACCTCATTCGGCACAAAGCACGTCAACTCGTAGGCAAGGCCGGATTCACCGAGGACGACAGACCCGACCTCGAACAGGAACTGATGATCGATCTGCTGCAGCGGATGCGGCATTTCAATCCCGCCAAGGCCAAGAAGACCACCTTCATGGCCCGGATCGTCGAACGTCACATCTCCACCATTCTGGAGGCCCGGTTCGCCCAATGCCGGGACTGGCGGCTCTGCCAAACATCACTCAACGAACCCCTCGACAACGGTGAGGGCGACAGCACCGAGCGGATCGACTTCCTGGATAGCGAAGGCTCTCTTGGGGGCGGCACACGCGAAACAAGAGAGCGCCTCGCCCATGAGATCCGCATGGATCTCGGCCAGGCCATCGCCTCGCTGCCGGAAGAGCTCCGGGATCTGTGCTTGCGCCTGCACGACAGCACCATGGCCGAAGTCGCCCGGGAGATGGGCATTCCCAGAACCACCCTCTACGACCGGCTGAACAAGCTCCGGGACGCGTTCCGCGAGGCCGGACTCGAGGACTACCTGTGATCTCCGACGCATCGACTCCGGCTCCGGTAAGTAAGCACCGTGCCGCATGGTGCGGCTATCCGGGGCCTCGGAAATCAGAACCTGAACAAAAGAGGAGTTCAACCATGACTCACGACACCTACAAGTACCGTTTTGACGAGTCGGTCCCGGCCCAGGAACTGGAAGACACTTTCATGCTGGCGATGCTGGCTGTCGAAAGCCTGCATGGCCGTTCCCGTGTGCGGATGGAGAGCCGGTTCAATCTGGACAAGGACCGCCGCACCTGCGTGATCGACGCATCCACCGATGTCGGCAGCGACCTCGCCCGCATCTTCACCGGCTTCGCCACCAAGGAATACGGCGAACGCTCGGTCCTGATCGAACGTACCCAGCCGTCGGGCTGCGCCTGTGCCTCCAAGCATCGCGCAGCGCCCGCCGCCGAAGCGGGGGTGGCGGTATGAGCGAGCTGATGACCACCACCTATTCCATGTGGCGGCTGTTCCGCAACTGCCGCATGGCCTGCAAGTGGCGCTACATCGACGAGCTGGTGCCGCTCGAGCGCGACCCCAATCTGGCCTTCGGCTCGGTCATCCACGACTGCCTGGAGTGCTGGCACGGCGAGCGGTATCTGGCCAAAGTCCTCGACCACATCGACCGGACCTATCCGAACCGTGCGCAGGACGATCATCAACAGGCCGACTGGCATCTCGCCAGGGCCATGATGAGCGTCTATGCGGAACACTATCCGGCCGAAGAGTTCGAGGTCGTCGCGCTCGAGAAAACCTTCGAAGGTCCCATCGTCAACCCGGCGACCGGGGCGACCTCGCGCAGTTTCATTCTCGCCGGAAAAGTGGATGGCATCGTCCGTCAGGATGGCCAGTACTTCCTGCTGGAACACAAAACCGCCTCGCAGATCGACGCCAGCTACCTGGAGCGGCTGTGGACCGATTTCCAGATCATCCTCTACGCCTGGTACCTGGAGCAGACCCTCGGCATCACGGTCAGCGGCATCATCTACAACGTTCTGGTCAAGGCCAAGCTGCGCC